>Ga0137368_10005034_pt1 | contig 13991 bp, 18 predicted proteins | sample SagtaG_13_FD_104917 | JGI IMG/M metagenome (GOLD analysis project Ga0137368, IMG submission 104917) | Vadose zone soil microbial communities from Sagehorn Ranch, Mendocino, California, USA - Sage1_L_100_16 metaG | ecosystem: Environmental > Terrestrial > Soil > Vadose zone | place: USA...
TCGAGCAGGAAGATGACGAGCCTTGCTACGGATTCGGTTCACTGCCCGACGCGACAAGGCCAAGCCTCTCGAAGTTTTGCCGCCAGATTTGCCGCCAAACGGCGGAAAACCCTGGGACAGCGACGCAAAACAGGACGCACGCGATTGTCACATTTGAACTCGCGCAGCGTACCCTGGGTCACGCGAAAGTAGGCGAGGACAAGGGCTAGGCCGTCTTCAAAACGGCGAGCGTGGCGGTCACTTGCAGATGGTAGCGATGGCCGTCGCTTGTAGCTCCGCGCACGAGGAGGGCGGCCATTTCCAACTCGCTCGGGGTGCCAGGCAGCCCGGGAAGCGCAGATCGCCGGATCTGACCCGTGATGTCGCTCCGAAGGTGTGCCATCAGGTTGGAGCCCATTCGGCTGGCGCCCATCGAAGCGCCGGGCAGGGAATCCAGGGCGAGTCGCGTCGATTCGATCGTGCCGGCGGCGAGAACGACGCTGCAATCCGACGATATGAGTGGCGGGCGGAGAAACTGCTGTTGCCCATTCACTAGCAACTCGAGTTCACTGACACGGTTGCCAGACTGCGTTAGGCGAACGACCTGCGCACGCGGCAACACCATGAGACGGCGCCACGCGTCGATGTTGTTGCGCCACCTCCGTCCAATGTCCTCGCGGACAGCATCGAACAGCAGGAATGCGCTGCTGTACTTGTCGAATGCGAAGATCCCCGATGCGGGAGACTGCCCCTCAACCGCGAGTGGCGCATCCTCGACCAGCTGACCGGCCGCTTTGACGTTATCGAATCGATTCTTCAGCGCGGTAAACAACTCTCCCGAGATATAGTCGGCCGCAGGACTCACCCCCATCTCCGTCTCGACCGCTCCATAATTGGCATTTGAGATACGTTGCTACCTCGCTCGGCCAACTGGCTTGGCCCGCGGGCTGGGGCGCGAGATCGTCGGGATGGAGCTGTGGAGACCAGCCACCCCAGAATAGCGATCTACCGCCGAAGCAATAGGCGAGTCCCGGAAACGCCTGGTTGCTGTGCCAGGGATGTCCCCAGACCAGGTTTTGCGGCCCAGGGTCCTGGTTGTTCACGGCGACGACGAGTTCTTTCGGCGCATTGAGTCCCAGCCGCGGCAAGTTCTGCACATGCGTCGGAACAATGAAGTCGCCGGCATCAACCACCAGCACGCGCTGGCCTATGCTCTCGCCGTGCCGATACAGCTTGTCGGCAATATAACCGCCGAACATCCCGGCGCCGATGACCACGACGTCGAAGGGATCGCCGCCGTTATTGCTTACCTCTTGCCAGGTGCTGCATGCCCAGCGACCAAGCACGTCGTGCGAGAACTCTGTTTGCTGAACGTCGGTGAGAACCGCTTGATCCGGGTTTAGTCGACGCAGCATGGAAGGGCTCCTCCGATAGTTCTTGTCTTCTTGATTCTCTGTCGCGCCCGCAGAAGCTTAGCCGCAGCGCTCATCAGAATGAACGCCGAAAGGCAGCAGTTTCGGCGCGAGCTTATTTCTCGAGCTCCCAGCGGTCGAGGTAGAAGCGGCCGAACCCCTGTGACCGCAGAGCCCCGAAGCCATTCTCCTGAGCAAGCACCCAGATGTCGGCCCATTGCTCTCGAGTGAGGGCCTCGCGAACGGCGAGGATGGTGAACTCGAGCGCCGGCTGCTCTACGTACTCGTGGTAGCCGAGCGTGCTGCGCGGGACGGTCGGCCTGACAGGTGGCCGACCATGAGCTCGACGCCACTGGGCTCTTGTCGACCGAGCCAGAGCTTGTCGGGTTCGACGAACACCCGCTCGGCGACGAACGAACGCGGCCCCTTGCGGGTGACACCCCAGCGCTCGCCAGCAAACAGGATGTTCGTGCTCTCTTTGAGCATGGCTTTGACCTGACGGGCTTCGACATACAGCCCGTGCTCACCAAGTTTGACCCTGTCGTCTGCTTGCGGGCGGCAAGCGCAGTCGACGCTTGCTCGAGCTGCTCGAAGGACATGTCCTCCCGCACCTCGACGCCCACCTCCGCGAGCGTCCGCAGCATCGCCTGTCGGACCTCCTGGGCATCCTGCAGTCCGGCGCGGGCGCGCAGCCATCCTTCGATCAACTTCGGCTCTTTTGGTACGCCGCCGATCAGCTTCTCGCGAAACACCATCCGAGCGTGGAAGCGCTCGAAGAGGGTGGACGCTGAATCGAAAACGCCTGTTCGTCGAGTTGATTGTTACTGCAGTTGGAGTCCCGCGGTCACACGAAGCTAGAACGCGTCTTCCGGGCCGCGGTCGAGGTGCTAGCGGTAGAACGCGAGGATGCGCTGAATATCTGGTTGGTCCATGGTGTCCGTCCAGCCCCACGCTGCGCTGCTGGTGATGGCGTCGTCCATGTCTTCCCATGGAGTCACCACCATCTTCACGACGCCGTAGCGCTGGCTCGTTGGTGCGCTGACATACACCTGCTGAAGCTGGGCGACGCAGGCCTGCTCGCAGAGACCGGGGCGGTAGTACACGACCCGCCCCGTGTTCTAGCGTGTGGACCAGGTTGCCACCCGCAATCTGGCGTGTGAAGACGCCACAGCCCGCGGGAGTTGGGTAGTGATCACCTGACGAGGGCGGTCGGTTGCGATTAACGAGGTGCGCCCCTTGCTCGACGTGCTGACGGCTGCCTTCGATTGGCACCTGCCCCCCAGCGCAGGTTGTGTCCGCGACGCTGTTACTGCGATGGCGATGCCGACGAGCGCGATGACCAGCACGATCAGTACGACCCAGACAAATGGACCGCGGAGCAGCGCCGGACGAACGGCATCCACAGGAGCACGTTCGTGCCGTGCCTGTGGCGATGCTGCCCCAGACCGCCTCGGACGAGCAGCGTACGACCGTCTTCTCCGCGTACAACGTCGTTGGCCAGGGGGTGGGGGCAGTTGGCGCGGGCGCCGCCGCGCAGCCCTCACTCCTCGCCGTCGAACCACTCGAGGGCTATCGCATGCTTATGTGGGCGTACGCCGGAGTTGGGTTGCTGCTGGCGCTTGGGTTCTCGCGACTGTCAGAGCGGGTGGAGGTGCGGCAGTCGAAAGCAAGCAGCAGCGGTGAACTCGGGGTCAAACTCGCGCGTGGGCGGCCGCCAAGTTCGCGGGACTGTACGCGCTGGATTCGCTCGGCAGCGGCTTCGTCGTCCAGGGTCTGGTCTTCTACTCGTTCAACCAGCGCTTCGGCATTGATGTCAAAGGCCTGGGCGCGATCGCCGTCGACACGGATGTGCTCGCCGCCCTGTCGTTTCTTGCCGCTCCGTGGGGGCGGCACGTGTCGGCCTGCTGCGGGCGGCCATCCTGCCGCACGTGATCAGCAATGTGCTCGTAATGGCGGTACCGCTCATGCCCACCTGGGAACTGGCGATCGGGGTGTGGCTGGCACAGTATCTGTTCGCACAGATGGAGCGACCGGCTCGGCAGTCGTACACCATGGCCATTCTTCCCGAGGAGGAGCGCGCGGCTGCCTCGGGGCTGATGTCGGTGGCGCGCAACGCTGCCGCTGCGATCGGACCTGGTGTTTCAGGAACCTTGTTGTTGGCGCCTGCGGTCGGGCTACCGTTCCTCGTCGCTGGCGCGACCAAGCTGGTGTACGACGCCGCCCTGTTCCTGATATTCCGCGGCGTGAAGCCTCCCGAGGAGCGGCGGCGGAAGTTCAGTTAGAGGGCAAATCGAGCGCGAGCTCGCGCAGCACGGGTTGACCGTTCAGGTTCGCAAGCGGCATGTAGATGCTGTGCGTGTTCGGGTCCACGGCGACCACGTGCGCATTCGGACCCGCCGATTGGAAGGCGATGCGCGTGACGCCCGTCTCGTCGTTGCGGAAGACTGCCAGGGGACCGTTCTCTGCCGCGACGTACACGAGGTGGAGCACAGGGTCGCTGGCGAGTACATCTGGGCTTCTCCCGACATCCTGAGTTGAGATGACTTGCCACGTCGTCATGTCGAGCACAACGAGCTTGTCGTTACCCTGGCAGGCAGCGAAGGCACGCTGCTGGTCTGAGTCGATTAGCAGGCCGTGCGGGTGGTCGCAGCCTGGTGTGTCGTGCCGGTCGACAACCTGATCGGTAGACGGGTCGATCGCGACCATCTGGTTCTTCGTCTGGACGGCCACCAGGATGCGGTGCGAGCTTGGATCGTACTGCGTGTTGCCAGCTTCGCCACCGAGAGCGATGGCGCCGAGCCGTTGGTTCGACTGCACGTCGATAACCGTCTCGTTGCCGTCCTGCTCGTCAGAGACGTAGATCTTGCCGACATCAGACGCGTACGCAAGCCCGTCGGGGTAACCGTCCCCCTGCGCCGTAGCGACGACCGCCAAGGACGCGGTGTCGATCACGACGATCTGTCGCGAATTGGTCGCGGTCGCGTAGAGGCGCCCGAGCTCGGGCACCGCGATGACGCCGTGGACGCCCGGAACGCCTGGAATGTCAGCAAGCACCTGGCCCTGGTCGGTGTCGTAGGCGACGACGCTACGTGCACCCAGATGGGCAATGAACAGGCGGTGCGCCACTGGATCGATGCTCTCGTAGTCGAAACGCGACGTATCGCCAGGCAGTGGGACGTCTCGGATCGTGCGCAACTGAGCAATATCGGCAGGCTGAGCCGCGACGCGGCTCTGCGAGATGGCGGCACAGCCCGCGGCAAAGATCAGGACGAACCAGGCAACGCTCAGTTGACGCTTCATCGCAGGTCTCCGCCCGGACGCTCTACATTCAGGAGTACATGGCGCCCCCGGCCATTCCGGGGCGCATCAAATCGACAACCCATCACTGCGCCGCGCTGCTCTCCACGAGTCTACGCGTTCACCGAGCGATGGCCGGGGGTCGAATCTCGGCTCCCGAGCCGTCACGCTGTTCGGCTCAATTTCCGGCTACCCCTCGCAAATAGCCCTTTTCCAGCCCCATGGCACTGCGAGCGAGGGATGGCCCGGTAGCACGGCCGAGCCTACGATAGGATCGCCACGAGCATGCCCCAACTGCCGCCGTTCCCGTCTGTCTTCCCTGTGTGGTGGGTGGCGGGTACGGCGCTTGTCGGCGCGATCGCGAGCTTTCTGGTGATTCGATTCGCCTCGCGCCGGCTGGGGATGGCAGCACTCTCGGCCGCTCAGTCGCTGGTGGCGTCACTGGTCGTCGGCCTGTCGATCTTTGCCTGGCGGCTCTCGGGCAACATCCCTGAGCTCAATGAGGATCCGATCGGCGCGTTGAGTCCCAACGACTGGCTGTGCCCAGTTGTGACCTATGTAGTCCTGGGCATCTACGGCGCCTTCGCGTTGCCAGCGAACTTACCTGGCTGGCAGCGATCGCGGGCGGCCCTCGCGATCGTCTCGTTCGCCGTCAACGTTGTTACGATCTGAGCCGCCGTGCAGACGCAGCCACCGAATAGTTCAGACGGCTCGCGCGTAAGTCGTCGTGAGCTGCGGCAACTCAAGTGGCTCACGGCATTGGTACCCGGCACGATCGTGCTGATCTACGAATCTGCTCGGCGCGAGGCCCTCGAGCACGTGTTCCCCGGGCTGCCGAGTTTGTATGCGGACATCATCATCTGGGGACTTGTCCTGCTGGTCACCTACGCGTTCGCCACTTTCGTGTTTCGGGTGGTGGAACGTCTCCAGGCTCAAGCAGTCGCCCGCAGTCGCGACGTGGCGACAATGAGCGCCGTGCTGGAAGAGCGGGCCCGTTTGAGTCGCGAGCTGCACGACGGCTTCGCTCAACTCGTCGCGTATCTGCTCGTGCGCATCGATACCGTGACCGATCTCGTCACGGCCAGACGCCTGCCGGAATCGATCGATGAGCTCGAGCGAATGCGATCCTCAGCGGACGACCTCTACCAGGATGTTCGCGAGTCCATCACCGAGTTGCGCACGCGTGTTGCCCAGCGAGGCCTGGCGTCAGCACTGCGCGAGTACGTCGACGAATTCGAGGAGCGCCACGACATTCGAGTAACGCTGCGCGGTGAGGAGGCGACGGGGCGACTCGCGCCTCTCGCTGGCTACCAGGTGCTGCGGATCGTGCAGGAAGCGCTGGCCAATGTGCGCAAGCACGCCCGAGCGCAGCAGGCCTGGATAACATTCGACACTCCCGAGCCGCGAAGACTCCACGTCGTAATTGGCGACGACGGCGTCGGGTTCGATCCCGCGGCGCAGGCCGCAGTGAGGCAACGGACATTCGGCCTGGCCAGTATGCGGGAGCGTACCGAGGCGCTTGGAGGGTCGTTTGAGATCAACAGCCGAGCCAACGGCGGGACCGAAATTCGACTCGACCTGCCAGTGGAGGAGTCCAGTCATGCCCGAGCCGCGTTGGCGTCTGCTGCTGGTTGACGATCACGCCCTGTTTCGGGAGGGTCTTGCCGGCCTCTTTGCGTACCAGGATGACTTCGAAGTGGTTGGGCAGGCTGGAGACGGCGCAGCCGCGCTCGAACAAGTCAGGCAATTGCGGCCGGACATGGTCCTCATGGACATCGACCTGCCTGGGAGCGATGGGATCGCAGTCACGCGCGAATTGAAGGGCGAATTCCCGGAGCTGATGGTCGTGATGCTGACGGTGCATGACGCGACCGACAAGCTCATCGATGCCATCAAGGCTGGCGCGCAAGGCTACGTCGTAAAGAGCATCCGCAGCGTCGAGCTCCTCGACCAGCTGCGCGGGCTCACACGTGGCGAGGCGGCTGTAACGCGTCGAATGGCCGCGCGCATTCTCGAAGAGTTTCGCCGCGCACCTTCGGTGGCGGCTGACGCAAATGAGCCGGAGCAAGAGCTGACCAATCGCGAGCTCGAGGTGCTGGAGCTAGTAGCCGACAGGCTGTCGAACAAAGAGATCGCAGCACGACTGGTGATCAGCGAGCACACCGTCAAGAACCACATCAAGAACATCCTGGGCAAGTTGCATCTGCGCAGTCGGCGCCAGGCGGCCGAGTACGGCGCCGCCCGAGGCTGGCTTCGTCCTGGCGATACGCAGCCCCGTCGTCTGGCGTAGCCCTTTTCCATGGCCAACGTAGCCCCTTTGTAGCTAGCCGGCCAGCTAACGAGGCATAGCGCATCGGCGTGCCTGTGCGTAGTGTGGGAGGGAGCCAATGTTCGCCCTACAGGACATCGTCGTGTTCGCGGTTGTGGCGGGCGTCCTGGCCGCGGCCGTTCTCTGGCTGGTCTGGCGCTGGTCACGCGTCAACTTGCGCTTTGTCACCGGTGGCCTCTCGACGCTCGTCGGGTTCGCGCTCTGGAATCTGACGCTGAACGCCACGCAAGCAGTGCCAAATTTCGATGTCGATGCGCCGGTCATCCGACTGAGTTGGGCCGATGCCGGCAGCGGCGTGTTCGCCTGCCTGGTCACGGCACTGGTGCTTGGACTCGTGACTGACAGGAGCGAGCCCGCTGGTCGCGTCGTTGGGGCGGCGGGGATCGCAGGATTGGTCGCAGCCGGCCTCGACCTGTTCGTGCTGTAGATGAACCGAACGAAGTGGCGGCTCCCTGTCATCCTGGCGGTAGCCGCCGTCGCCAGCGTGCGCGCGGAGGCAGACGCGCCGAGCACGCCCAACGCGCTGTGTCAGACCGGAGTTGGCGAGTTCCCGGCAATCGCGCTGAGCGATGTCGTGCTGGACGACCTCGTGATGACGTCCAGGTTCAAGCCTGTCTCAGGGAGAGTCGACCAGGCGGCCGGGCTGATCTTTCGCGTCCAGGACAAGGACAACTATTACATCCTGCGCGCCAACGCGCTCGAGGACAACGTCAACTTCTATATCTATCGTGGCGGCCGACGCAGCATTCTGCGAGGCGCGGATACGGGGGTTGCATCAGGCACCTGGCATGAGCTGCGGGTCGAAGTCCAGGGCCACCAGCTTCGTGGATTCCTCGATGGTCAGCAGGTCACAGAGGCGTCCGACGATTCGTACAGGACGGGCGGGATCGGTCTCTGGACGAAGGCTGATTCGGTCACTTGCTTTGACGACGTCCAACTCACCACTCGCTAAGGCCCCGGGAAGGATTTTCAGGTATGCGTGTTTCCGTTCGACGACTCGGGATCGTTGCGGGTACCTTGCTGTGCTCCGTGATCATAGTCGTGGCGACGAGCGCGTCCGCAGCTCTGCGGTCGCAGGACATCGACTGGTCGGCTGTCGAGGAGGCGCTCGGTCGACCAGCTCAGACGATGGCGGGCGATGTCTTCCGCATCGGCATGCCACGCACCGACCTCAAGGTCACAGTTGAAGATGTGCCCGTCCAGGCAGGCTTCGCACTCGGATCCTACGCGGCCTTCAAACAGTACGACGACGGGACGATGGTTATGGGCGATCTGGTGCTGCTGGACCAGGAAGTGAATGGCGTGATGTCCGGGCTCTTCGACCACGGATTCCAGGTCACAGCCTTGCACAACCACGTCAACAACATGTCGCCGCACGTGATGTACATGCACTACGAGGGGATGGGCGACCCCATCGAACTCGCGGCGGGCCTTCACGACGCGCTCTCCGCAAGCGCGACGCCGCTGTCACCGGCCAGCCCACCACCTCCGCCAGCACAGCCAAGCGGACCCCAGCTCGACACAGGCCTGCTCGACGGCATCCTCGGCTATGCCGGTCGGCTCAACGGTAGCGTCGAGCAATTCGGCGTTCCTCGAACAGCAACGATCACTGAAATGGGCCACGAGCTGGTCCCAGCCCAGGGCGTAACAACGGCGCTCAACTTCCAGCCCACAAGTCCCTCGACCGCCGCGATTACTGGCGACTTTGTCCTGCTCGCGAGCGAAGTAAACGCCGCTGCGAGCACGCTGCGAGCGAATGGCATCGAAGTGACCGCTGTCCACCAACATCACCTGGGGGAAGAGCCGCGCCTGTTCTACATGCACTTCTGGGCCAACAACGATCCCGCAACTCTGGCCAGGGGTCTCCGTGCCGCGCTCGACCAGACCGGGAGCCAACCCCCCAGGAGTCGCGCTTCGCTGACTGAGCGAAAACGAAATCCGAGACCCAAACCGTTCGCTCACGCGTGAGTCGCCTTGGCCTCACGGACCCGGGCGACTGCGGCGCGCGCGATGTCCGTCGTCACTCGCGGTGGGAATGGCCAGACGCAACTCACGTTGATCTCGCACAGGACGTACGTATCGTGACCTCCGGCGTCCTTCGGACCATAGAGGAAATCGGCGTCCCAGATGACTGGCAGCGACCGAGTTTCGATGCCAAGAAGTTCCGTCATGGCCGGCACCCAGTCGGACTCTGCGCACGTTTCCAGACGCTGGTATTGAGGCGCGTCCCTATCTTCCCACGGTCCCCGGTGCGGTCCTTGAGCCGGCGCTTCGAGAAGTCCAGTTGGCCACTGGTGACAGAAACCGGCTACCCGATCCTGAACGAAGTAACAGCGGATCATGCCGTCACGCAGACGAGCTTGATACGGCTGCGAGATGACTGAGCCGGACCACGCGAAGTACTCGTTGCACCGATCGAGGAACTCCTGCAACGTGGTCTCTTCGGAGGTCGCGCTGCGGGTCAACGCGTGTTGAATCCTGACGATCGTCTCCGTCGAGGCGATACGCACGAGCTCGACACGCCAGACCCCGTCTCCGCCGTTGCCACGAGCCTGCTTGACCACAAGCTGCCCGGACTGCGCGAGGCGCTGCGGGAACCGCTGAGCGAGCTCCTGGGGGGAGCGGTACAGATCAGTGTCCGTGCCCCAGCCCACGGCCGTCGTGTGGAACAGGACCTCCTTCGTTCCCATCTTCATGATGACGTCTGGGTGAGCAGAGACCCAGACGCCTCGAGCGGAGGCCTCGCGAAGCAGGCTGTCCAGTTGTGCGCGGTTGGCGCCGTCCTGGATCGGGTTGACCCATACCAGCACGCCATCAACACGCCGGAGTTGATCCCTCACCGCATCGATCGCGTCGTCGGCGTATAGGATCCGCTCCGTCGCAACGCCCAGGTCGGCGAGTGCGTCGAACAGCGGTCCAAGGACCGTTTTCGCTCTTTCGGAGGGCTCGGCTTCTCGTTCACCTCTCCACAGAATGCCGATTCGGTCGATTGACTGAGTTTGTGCGTTCATCGTCGTCCTCGCTCCTCCTCCTCGGGCGGGTGCACGCGAACGAACATCGCGAGCAACAACAGGTCGTAGATGCCTTTGAGCACGCCAGCCGCGACGAGTGGCCAGCCAAACGGCGATACGGCGAGAAGCAAGCCGGCCAGCAGCGGGCCGAGGGCGCTGGCGAGACTCCGCGGAACCGACGTTACGCTTGCAGCCGCAGCTCGCTCGGGTGGTGGAACGACTGCCATCACGTAGGAGCCGCGTGTGGGTACGTCCATCTGCGACAAGGCGCTGCGCGCGAGCAGGCATGCCACCGCAAGCTGCAGGCTGGGCATGAACGGCACCAGCAGCAGGAGCACATTCGACGGCAGATGCGTAAAGACCATCGTCTTGATCAGGCCGAAGCGCTCGGCAAGGGGCACAGCCAGCAGAAAGGAACCTGCCGCGAGGACGCCCGTCCAGAAGAAGAGACTGCCAGCCGCCTGAAGCGAGAGGTCGTAGCGTTGAAAGAGCCACAACGCAAGGAGCGACTGGACGACGAGACCGCCGCCAAATGAATCCAGGCTGAACAACGCCGCGAGCGTGAACACGGTTTTTCTGGATTCCCGCAGTGGAGCTTGCTCCACCCGCTGCGGCTCGATGGCTGGGGACAGTCGCCTGTACAGAGCGAACGCGACAAGGCCGAGCAAGGCATAGACGCCGAACAGCACCTGGATGGCACTCGTGACGTCGAGCGCCAAGCGCGCGCTGAGCAGCGCGGGAACTCCGGCGCACAGCGAACCAGCGGCTGCCGCAAGTGTGCCCGCGACGCCGTACCGCGCAAACAGCGCCGTGCGCGCCTTGGCCTCAGTCGTTTGGGGCAACAGCGATTGCTCGAGTGGGAGGAACACGCTCACGTCGCCGGATGACGGATTGAGTGTGCCCACGAAAGCGATCAACAGCAGCGGCCAAAATGTGTGGACGGCTGCGAAGGCCGCGCCAGTCGCGAGCATCAGAAGCGATGCCGCCAACAGCAGGTGCCGGCGTCCGAACCGATTCGCGTGAAATCCCACGAGCAGCGTCAGCGCTGCTGAGCCGATCAGGGTAGTGGTGCTGAGTGCGCCGACCGCGAGGGCGTCGAAGCCCAGGGCGAGCAGGTACACGGGCAACAACACACTGACGAAGCCATCGCCGAAGGCGCGCGTAGCTCGCGCCAATAGGAGGATCTTCGCGTCACGGCTCGTGCCGGCGGCCTCCGCGTCGATGAATTTCCTGATCGCCCAGGCTGTCGCGATGCGATCGACGTGGATCCGCTCGCGCGTGATGTAGTTCATCGGTCTTTTGAAGCTCCTGGGTCCGTGGCGGGTGTGAGTTTCGGACTGATGCCCTGGCGGAAGACGAGACAGCGATCGATCGCCTCCGCCGCCGCGACACGAGCTGGCGCTCCGACGTAGTCGCGCGCGACAACTTTTCTGAAGCGACGCTGCAGGGCGAGCAACTCCTTGTCGACCTGGAGCCGTGTCGCATAGTCGTCCTCGCGTGGTGGGCGCTCTGAGCGACGCCGGAGAACCGTAAGTGCGTGCTGCTCGAGCGCGCAGTACTCCACCTCGCGATCGGCGAGCATGCCATCGTGGATCGCGCGCTCCTCGGTTTCGGACAGGCCGGTGACGGGAAGCACCCAGGCGTGGCCGCCAAGGTTTTCAATCTCCTGAGCGACCCAGTCGAACTGCTCGTGGAGGTCCTCGCGATACGGAACCACCGCTGCGCCAGGCGTCAGCCGGCCCGCGCCGAGGCGCTGCAGGTTGCGCCAGGTGGTCACGCGCGGCGTGCTCGAGCCGGAGGGCAGCCGCCACACCAACACGAGCCATTCCGGCATCGCCCTTATTGACTTGAAGTGTAGCCCATGTTACAGTCTATATCACTTGTAACCCATGTTACAGACTTAGTCAAGCGAGGGAGGTTCCAAGAATGAAGTGGGTTACTCGCGAGCGGCCGAAAGTGGATCGGATCGCCTGTCCGTGGTTGATCAAGCGCTTCGTCGATGCTGACGCGGAGTTCCTGTACGTGCCTGGTGATCAGGTAGAGACTGTCGCCGAGCGCGAAGGCGCGACGCCGTATGACATCCCCGGGGCCGAGCTCGGCCACCATGGCGAGGAATGCTCCTTCGACGCGATCATCAATCGCTACGGGCTAGCCGCGAAGCAGCCAGCGCTGAAGCGACTCGCGTTGATCGTGCGCGGCGCCGACACTGATCAGCGCGACTTGACACCGGAGTCGCGCGGGCTTGTCGCCATTGCTCAGGGTTTCAGCCTCGCCTACGACGACGACCAGCAGCAGCTAGCGGCAGAGCTGCCGGTCTACGATGCCCTGTTCGCCTGGTGCAAGCAGCACGACGGCAGGTGACCCAGCAACGAACGGTGCTCTTGGTAGAGTATTCGTTGCACATACGGCCTGTGACACGGTGGACGTGATCGATGCCGCGCGCCTCGAATATATCCACACGATCAGGGGTTGTCCCGAAGGGAGCGGCGTCTTGTGCACGCAAGACGCTGATCCAGTAGTGTTCGCGGCCGCGCGCGGGGCAGGCAAAGTGCTCGTGCTCGACGGCAATTCCTGCGCGGTTCGCAACGAGATTGCCGTTGGGCCGAAGCCAAACGGCCTCGCCTGGGACGCCGGCCGCGGTCAGTTACTGGTCGCCGACGTGGAGGACTACCAAGCACGGTTACTGAAGCCCTCAGGTACGAGCATCGGCGGCACGCTCTTGCCGGGCCGACCCCGCTGGTGCGTGTTCGACCGTTCGCGAGATCGTTTCCTTGTCAACATCCGCGAGCCCGCGTGTGTTGTTGGGCTCGCTGGCGGCACCGCCGAGATCGTCGCCAGAATCGATGTCTCCGCGGAAGGACCGCACGGGCTCGATCTGGACGCGGGCGCGGATCGTGCGTTCGTCGCCTGTGACGCTGGTGCGCTTGTCGTGCTCGATCTCGCGCGCGATCAAGAAATGGCCAGCGTGCCAATCGGCGGCGAGCCCGACGCCATCTGGTTCAACTCACAGCGCAAGCTGGTCTACGTGGCCATCGGCACCCCAGGACTGATCGATGTCGTCGACGTGAACCGCAACGAGCTCGCCCAGCGGGTAACCACCGAGCAGGGCGCGCACACTACCGCGTTCGATGCCGCACGGCAGCGCCTGTATGTATTTCTACCCGATAGCTCGCGAGCGGCGGTGTACGAGGAAGTTTTGAAGGAATCAAGATGATCGACACGGCGCCGCCAGCCGCTACATCCACGCCGCGGGTGACCTTTGGCGAGGCTTTCCGCTTCTGGCTCAAGCTCGGCTTCATCAACTTTGGCGGGCCGGCGGGTCAGATCGCGATCATGCACCGCGAGCTGGTCGAGCAGAAGCGCTGGGTCCCAGAGCCCCTCTTCCTGAGGGCGTTGAACTTCTCGATGCTCTTGCCTGGTCCCGAGGCGACGGAGTTGGCGATCTACGTCGCCTGGCGTATGCACGGGATCCCAGGCGGAATCGTCGCGGGCACGTTCTTCGTCCTGCCCTCGGTGTTCGTCTTGCTCCTGCTGAGCTACCTCTCCGTGGCGTACACCGACGTGCCCGTCATCCGCGGTCTGCTTTATGGAGTGCAGCCGGTCGTGATGGCGATCGTGCTCGACGCGGTCCTTCGGGTTGGCAAGCGCACGCTCAAGCACCCGGTGCTGTACTTGTTCGCAGCCGCCGCGTTCGTCGGGCTCTTCTTCTTGCATCTTTCGTTTCCGGTCACGATCGCCTGCGCGGCCGTCGCCGGGCTGGTGCTTCAGCGGTGGCAGCCGGCTGTCTTCCGGGCTGGTGGCGAGCACCACGTCGACGGCGCTTCCGACACTCAGGCCGATACGTCCGGGCACCGATCGCTTGCGCACGCGCTGAAGGTCACGGGCGTATTCCTCGTGATGTGGTTAGTACCGGTGCTGGCGCTACTGATGTGGCGCGGCTGGTCGGATGTGCTGACGCAGCAA
>Ga0137368_10005051_pt1 | contig 13964 bp, 10 predicted proteins | sample SagtaG_13_FD_104917 | JGI IMG/M metagenome (GOLD analysis project Ga0137368, IMG submission 104917) | Vadose zone soil microbial communities from Sagehorn Ranch, Mendocino, California, USA - Sage1_L_100_16 metaG | ecosystem: Environmental > Terrestrial > Soil > Vadose zone | place: USA...
AAGGGGATCCGGACGCCCCAATCCGGTGAGTCATTGATTCTCGTCGACGGTCGGCGATTTGTGCTCGCGACGGTCGAGAACGGCATTCGTGGCTGGTGGTTTACGGCACGCGCGCACGACGGGCAGAGCACGCTGCAGGGAAACACGCGCCTCGCGTGGGATTCGCAAACCACGGCATGGCGGCCGGATGGCGAGCCGCAACACAACCAGCGCGACTGAACCCCGCTAGATTTAGCAGTCTCTATGGCCCCATCGCGGCATAGGGCCGCCGGGCGGGTGCCAAGCACTCCTACCGCGGCCTCCGACTCCCAACCCGAGAGCGCCGGCACGGACGCGCTCTCGCAGTCCGCGCTGCCATTCCCGGTTGTCTGCATCGGCGCTTCCGCCGGCGGCCTGGAAGCCTTCACCCAGCTGCTCAGCGCCTTACCGACCGACACGGGAATGGCGTTCGTGCTCGTTTCCCACCTGTCCCCGTCGCATACGAGCCATTTGGCGGAGATCCTGTCCCGCGCGACGCGGATGCCCGTCACGGAAGTGAAGGACGAGCCGAGGGTTCAGCCGAATTGCGTGTATGTGATGCCGCCGGACTCGCACATGACCATCGTCCAGGGATCGCTCAAGCTGATCCCTCGTCACAAGGTCGAGGGGCGCCATCATCCGATCGATCTGTTTCTCGAGTCGTTGGCGCTTGACCAGAAACACAAGTCGGTCGCCGTCATTCTGTCGGGTACCGGCAGCGACGGCACGCTGGGGATGGATGAGATCAAGGCGGCGGGCGGCATCACGTTCGCACAGGACGAATCGGCCGCCTATGAGGGCATGCCCCGCAGCGCCATGATGGCGGGCACCGTGGATTTCCGGCTATCCCCCGCGGATATCGCGCGCGAGCTCGGCAACATTGCCCGCCACGCCTATGTCGGTACCGATGGACCGCCGGAGCGCATCGTCGACGGCGCGCAAGCCGCACAGATCCTGCGGCTGTTGCATCACGACTCGGGTGTCGACTTCACCAATTACAAGGCCGCGACGCTGCGTCGCAGGATCGCGCGACGCATGGCGCTGCACAAGGTCGAGACGCTCGACGAGTACGCCGAATACCTGCGGGACCATTCGGTCGAGATCGAGGCGTTGTTTCAGGACATTCTCATCAATGTCACCTCGTTCTTCCGCGATCCGGAGACGTTCGAGCTGCTCAAAACTCGCGTCTTTCCGCGCATTATCGGCGAACACGGCTCCTCGGACGCCATCCGGATGTGGGTCGTGGGCTGTTCGACGGGCGAGGAGGCATATTCGCTCGCCATTGTCTTCTCGGAGTTCATGGAGCGCGAGGGCAGGACCTGGCCGGTGCAGATCTTTGCGACCGATCTGAACGGCCCCGGGATCGAGCGGGCTCGGAACGGGCTCTACCCCAGGAGCATCGCGGAGCGGGTCTCTCCCGAACGGCTGCGGCGCTATTTCTACGAAGTGGACGGGAATTTCCGGGTGGCGAAGGCCATCCGCGACCTGTGCGTGTTCGCCAAACACAACGTCCTGGTAGATCCGCCGTTTTCCCGCATGGACGTGATCACGTGCCGCAACATGCTCATTTATCTCGAGCCGGTATTGCAGCAGCACTTGATGCCGACCCTGCACTACGCCCTCAAATCGTCGGGGGTGCTGCTCCTGGGCGGATCCGAATCCACGGGCGCGTTCGGCGACCTGTTCGATCCCATCGACGGCAAGCACCGCTTCTATGGCCGCAAGCCCAACGCCAGCCGGTTGCCTCCGCTGCTGATCGACCGGACGGCGCTGGACCGGCGCCGCGCATCCCAGGCGATCGCCGCCGATGCGCGCCGCGGCGAGGGCGCGGGGCGCGAAGCGGATCGTATCCTGCTCGCGCGCTACACGCCGCCGGGTGTGCTGGTGACGGAAGATCTCGAGATTCTGCAATTCCACGGCGACACCGGCGCCTATCTGACCCCGCTCGCGGGCAAGGCGTCGCTGAATCTCGTCAAGATGCTCCGTGAGGGTCTGCTGGCGCCCATCCGCGGGGCCATCGCGCGGGCGAAGAAAGACGGCGCCGCGGTTCGCAAGAACGACGTCCGGCTCCAGGGCGACGGCCAACCGCGCAGCGTCGATATCGAAGTCGTGCCGGTCAAGGGGGCGGCCGCCGACCGCGGCGGCTTCCTCGTGCTCTTCCACCAGCGCGCGGCACCCGCGCCGCGTGCCCCGCGCTCGAGCTCCACCCGCGCGTCGGAAAACGAGCTGGAGCAGCTCAAGCAGGAGCTCGCGGCCACGAAAGACTACCTGCAGTCGGTGATCGAGCAGCAGGAGGCGGCGAACGAAGAGCTGCAGTCGGCCAACGAGGAGGTCCAATCGGCGAACGAGGAGCTCCAGAGCATCAACGAAGAGATCGAAACCTCCAAGGAGGAGATGGAGTCGAGCAACGAGGAGCTGGCGACCGTCAACGAGGAGCTGCAGAACCGTAATGCCGAGCTGGGGCGCAGCAACAACGACCTGATGAACCTGCTCGCCAGCGTGCAGATGGCGATCGTGATGCTCGGCCACGACCTCCGGATCCGTCGCTTCACGCCGATGGCGGAGACGATGCTCAACCTGATCCCCACCGACGTCGGACGGCCGCTGAGCGACATCAAGCTCAACGTGGACGTCCCCGATCTCGACGGCATTCTGGTCAACGTGCTCGAGAACGCGCAGCCCGTCCAGCGCGATGTGCAGGATCGGGCGGGACGCTGGTATTCACTGCGCGTGCGCCCCTATCGCACGGCGGAGAACCGCATCGATGGCGCGGTCATCGCGCTCGTCGACATCGACTCGATCAAGACGACGGCCGAATCGCTGCGTCTGGGCGTCGAGCGCCTGCGGATCATGTACGATCGGGCGCCGGTCGGCATTTTCGAAACCGATCTCGCGGGCCGCTTCGAGCGCGTGAACGACAAGTTCTGCGAATTGACGGGCCGGACCCGCGACGCGCTGCTCGCGCTCCGCGCCGAAGACATCACGCATCCCGATGACCTCGCCGCCCACCGTGAGGATTTCGAGCGCGTCCGGAGCGGGGCGGTGCCGTCCACGCGCCGCGAGCAGCGTTATGTCCGCGAGAGCGGCGACGCCGTCTGGGTCGAGCTGCACCGTTTCGCGGTGCCGGACACGCAGGGACGGCCCGCGTTCGACGTCGGGATCGCCGAAGACATCGCGGAGCGCAAGGAGACGGAGACGGAGCTGCGCCGCCGCGAAGCACGGTTTCGCACGCTGATGAACAGCGCCCCGGCGCTGATCTGGGTGACGGGGACGGAAGGCATCGAATACGTGAACCAGGCCTACCTCGAGTTCCTTGGCGTCGAGTCGCAGGAAGTGCTGGGCAACGCCTGGACGTATTTCATGCATCCCGAAGACCGCGACGGGTGGGCTGCGGCCTACGCGCAGGCGGTCAGCGGGCTGCAGCCGTTCGAGCACCAGTTCCGGTTCCGCCGGGGGGACGGCGAATACCGCTGGATGATGAGCGTCGCGCTGCCGCAGTTCGGGCCCGCCGGCAAGTTTGCCGGGTACACGGGCGCCTCCTTCGATATCACGTCGTTGAAATCGGCCGAGGTGAGCCTGCGGACCGCCGACGAGCGCAAGGACGAGTTCATCGCGATGCTGGCGCACGAGCTGCGCAATCCGCTCGCCCCCATCACCAACATCGTGCAGATAATGCGGGCGCAGCAGCTCGACGCGAAGACCCTGACCTGGGCGCACGAGGTGCTCGATCGCCAGCTGCGCAACATCGGACGCATGGTCAACGACCTGCTGGACGTCTCGCGCATCAGCCACGGCAAGATCCAGCTGCACCCCGAGCGCGTCGAGCTCACGGAGCTGGTGGCTCGCGCGGTCGACGCGCTGCGCGCAACGATCGAGGCCGGGGAGAAGGAGATCACGATCGAGCTGCCGGCGGCGCCCGTCGTCATGGTCGCCGACCCGGTCCGGCTCGAGCAGGTGATCGGCAATCTCGTGCATAATGCCGTGAAGTTCACCCCGCAGGGCGGGCACATCTCCGTCCGCACCACGGTGAACGATGGCGGCACTGCGGTCGCGATCAGTATTCGCGACGACGGCGACGGAATCGCCAGCGACGCGTTGCCCCGGGTCTTCGATCGTTTCGTGCAGGGCAATACGTCCCTCGATCGCGCCCAGGGCGGCCTCGGAATCGGCCTCTCGCTGGTCCGCGGCCTCGTGGAGCTGCATGGCGGCACGATCGAGGCGAAGAGCGATGGGCCGGGGCGCGGCAGTGAGTTCATCGTGAGGCTGCCGCTGCGCGGCCTCCCGGCGCCCCAAGCGCAGCCGCCTCCCGCAGAGAGTCGAGCGAGCGGACCACACCGCATTCTCATCGTGGATGACAACGTGGATGCCGCCACGGCGCTCGCCGCCGTGCTGCGGCACGACGGCCACACCGTGACGTTGGCACACTCGGGGCCGATGGGCATCGACACCGCGCGCACGTTCAAGCCCCAGGTGGCGCTGATCGATCTCGGCATGCCGGGGATGAACGGCTTCGAAGTGGCGGAGCGCCTGCGCGCCGCCCACAAGGACCTGCTGTTGATCGCCGTGAGCGGCTACAGCGGCGAGGAGAGCCGGCGGCGCGCGCGCGATGCGCAGTTCGACGAGTACGTCATCAAACCCTTCGATCCGCAGGCCCTCCAAGAGTTGCTCAGCCGCCGCCCGCGGTAATCCTGCTCGCTATTTTTTCCCCGCATCGAGAAGATCGCCGATCAGTCGATTCATGTGTTCGGCCGACCGCCGAATCAGTTCGACGTGCCGCCGGTCGCCGCTCTCGGGTGGCAGATCGCGCTGCAACAGCGCGGCGGCTGTGAGCACGGTGTTCAAGTCGTTGCGGAGTGCATGCGAAATGGCCGCCAGGCTGTCGGTGCGTTTCACGTCTCTCCCACCTTAGCGGACGAACTTCCGGCGGTCGCCTTTGGGCGGAGTCTTCTTGTGGGCGTGCGCCGCGATCTGGAGCCGGCTGTGCAGCGCGAGCTTCTCGAGAATATTGTGCACGTGGCTCTTGACCGTGTAGGTCGCGATGTTGAGCCGCTGCGCGATCTCCTTGTTGGACAGGCCCTCGGCGATCAGATCGGTGATCTGCTGCTCGCGCTTGGTCATGCGCACCGACGCCATCATCGACGTGTTGCGCAGCACGGAGGCCTGTTTGGCGATGTGCGACAGCAGGGTGCCGGTGAGGGCCGCCGGGACGACGTCGCCGCCGTTGGCGACCTGGCGAATCGTGCTGACGAGATCCTCGAGCGCGGCGTCCTTCGCAATGAAGCCATTGGCGCCGCGCTTGATGAAGTCGATGACGTCCTCTTCCTCGGGCAGCATGTCCATCATGATGATGCGCGAATAGGGCGCCGCTTCCTTGATGCTTTCGACCAGGCGCTGGCTGCGGTTACGTCCCAGCGCGGCGTCCACCAGCACCACGTGGGGCTTGTGTTCCTGGAGGCGCTGCAGCGCCGCCGACGCCCCTTCGGCCGACGCGACGACCTTGAACTCCATACGTGAATCCAACAGCGCCGCAAGACCATCACGCAGCAGGCGATTGTCTTCGATGATCAGGATCTGAATTCTCTTACTCATTGTACTGACGGCCCTCGTTCCGGGACGAGAGTACGGTGCGATGACGTGATAGGGTGGCGGGTTCCCCAGCTATTAGTCAAGGGGAGCCCGAAGGTTCCGCTTGCCAATTGGCGGTCCGGGGTGAATGGTTGAAGCGCGCCCCCACGCCCAGGGGAGGGTGGCACCGTGTCTCAGATCCACTGTCACTTTTGTGGCGGTGTTGTCCAGGATCCCACGACAGTCGAGCATCGCCCGCCGCGCGCGAGCGCGCAGTTCGCGCTGCCGCATCAAGCGCCCTGTACCTGCACGCCCCCAGTCGTCTATGAGCACCCGCCCGTGCTGGGCGGGCCCGAGGAAGACCAGACCCCCGAGGGGGAAGGAATTCCGGAGGCGGACACCGGTGGGGAAGCCTGAAAACGAACGCGGCGCTCCGGTCGGAGCGCCGTGTCGCTTCAGGTGCCGTGGGTGTTACAGCTTCACGACGTTCTGCGCCGCGGGGCCCTTCTGGGCCTGCACGATCTCGAACTCCACGCGCTGGCCTTCGGTCAGCGACTTGAACCCTTCTCCCTGAATCGCCGTGTGATGCACGAAGCAGTCCTTGCCGCCGTTTTCCGGGGTGATGAAGCCGAAGCCCTTGGCGTCGTTGAACCACTTCACGGTACCGGTGATGCGTGCCATCTGTCCGTTACTCCCTAGCGTGTACGGTTCCGGCGGCGAGCTGCCTTGCTCTTGCGCCGCCGTTGAACGGCGGGACTCTCGTAGAAGCGTTTCTTCTTCATGTCCTGGAACAGGCCCGCCTTGGTGATCTGGCGGTGGAACTTCTTCAGTACGACCTCCAACCGGTCAGTCTCGTTCAGCGTGACGTGCATCTCGGCCTTCCAGGAGTGAGAGCCTTTACCAGAAACGCGACGAGGACCGCAGGCGGAAGCCCAGGTCCTCGATCAAGTCCACTGGTGTCCAGCACACGGCACCATGCCATGGCCCCTTCGCTCGCCCGAAGGATCATAAGGGCGCAGAATGAAGTCAATGGCCGCGCGCGGTTGTAGGAACGCATCTCAGGATGCAACTTAGTCCCGCCATGCGCCCCCTCCTGCTTCTGTTCGCGCTGCTCGGCGTCGCCTGCAAGCCCCCCCGGTCCGGGAATCCGCCGCCGGTCCGCGCGCCTCGCGATACGTTGCGTGTCGCCCCGCCGGTTGTCGTGCGCGACACCGCACTCGAACAACGCGCCGCACGACTCGAGCTGAAGGTGCTGGAGCAGGAGGCGCAGGTCGACGCGCTCCAGAACCGTCTCGACGACGCGCGCCGCGAGGTGGTGCGCGCCATGGCGAAGCTGCAGTCGCTCGCCACCCGCGCCGAAGCCGCATCCGGCATGGCGGAAGCGGAGATCGCGCTGCAGGCACTGCGGACGAATGGGAACGCGTCGCAGCCGTCGCCGGAGTGGGGGCAGGGGAATCAGCTGCTGCAGCTCGCCGGCGCTGAATTCGACCAGCAGAACTACGCCGGTGCGCTCTACCTCGCGACGGAGGCCAAGAACGCCGTGGCGGCCGGGCAGAGTCGCGTCGGTGACGACGACCGCGAGGGCGCGAGTCGCAAAGGGGAAGTCCCGTTCGCGCTGCCATTGCGGCTCCAGACGACCGGGCGGGCGAACGTGCGCGAAGGCCCGGGCGCCGGCTTCAAGGTGTTATTTACGCTCGAGCAGGGTGTGCCGCTCGTGGCGTACTCGTACGTCGATCAGTGGGTACGCGTCCGGGATGAATCCGATCGCGCCGGCTGGATCCACCAGACGCTGATCGGCCGGCGACCCTAGTTTTTTTTCGAGGCTGCCGGCATGGAGGCGCGCGCCGCCGCGACGACACGATCGCCGCCGGCGCGTTTTGCCAGGTAGAGGGCCGCGTCCGCTTCGGCGATGAGCTGGTCGGGCGCGTCGCCGTGCATCGGAAATGCGGACACGCCCAGACTGATCCGAATCTCGCCGCTCGGCAGCCGTTCGCTCGCGATCTTCTTGCGAATCCGCTCCGCGAATTCCGTTGCGCCGTCGATCTCCGTCTCCGGCATCATGATCAGGAATTCTTCACCGCCGTACCGCGCCACGAAGTCCACGTCGCGACTCGCTTCGCGCATGATCGCCGCGACGCGCTTGAGGACGCCGTCGCCGGCCAGATGCCCGTATGCATCGTTGTAGCGCTTGAACAAGTCGACGTCCGCCATGACGACCGCGAACTGATGATGCAGCCGCCGGGAACGGCGGACTTCGTTCTCGAGCACCTCCATCATGCGGACGCGGTTATGCAAGCCGGTGAGGTGGTCGGTGACCGAGAGACGTTCGAGCTCGGCGCGACTTTCGCGCAGCCGCGCCACCATGTTGTTGAAGACTTCCGTGAGGTAGCCGACCTCACCGCCCGTCGTCACCGGCAGGCCGACCTCGAGGTCCCCTTTCGCCACGGTGCCGGCGGCCTGCGTCAGCCGGTCGAGCGGCCGCACGATCAGCAGACTCAGCAAATAGCCGAGGGCGCCGACGACCGCGAGCAGCAGCGTCACGACCCCGAGCGTGACGTTGCGCAGGCGCGCGACCTGCCGGAACGCCTCGGTCGACGGAATCTCCGAGATGAGCAGCCAATTCATGGCCGGCACGGTGCGCAAACTGCCGACGACGCGCTCGCCGGTGAAGCTGGTGAACTGCACGGCACGCCCCTCGCGCGCGAGCAGCGAGTTCGCGGCGTTGCGCGAGAACCCTTCGCGCATCAACGCCTGCGAGCTGCCGCGCGAGCTGACGACCAGCCGCCCGGTGCGCGACATCAGATAGATCTGTCCCGACTCGCCCGGCCGAAAGTGCAGCAGCGTGTCGGCCAGGCCGTGCAGATTGACGCGGGAGGACAGCGCACCCAGCAGGTGCGTGCCGCCGGCGCCGCGTCCCGCGCGCCGGGCGGATTCGATCGGGACCGACACGAGCATTTCGGCGTGCGCCGCGGCCGAGTCCCAATACGGCGGGCCCAGCGCCCAGTCGTTCTTCGTCAGCTCGGTCGCCCAATCGACCGGCAGCGCCACGCGCCTGGGTCGCTCCGCGCTCGAGGCGACGACGTGGCCGTGCTGATCGAGGACCAGCAGCTCGCTGTAGTCGGGGAAATGATCGGCGACCGAGTTCAGATAATCGGTGAGCCGGCTGAAGTAGATCCCCGAGTGCATCGGCTCGCCGTTGACGATCGGGATGCGCTCGAGATTCTCGGTGACCTCATACGAGCTTGAGAACACGCGCAGATTGTAGCGCAGCTCTTTGGTCCAGAGATCCACCTCGCGCGCCGCCTGCGCGCTCAAGCCCAGCAATTCTTCGGACGCCTTGGCGGAGAGGGCACGCTTGTTCTCGATGTACGAAATCCAGACGGTCGTCAGCGAAGGCAACAGCGTCGCGACGACGGCGAACATCAGCATCTTGGTGCGGATGCTGCCGAATCGAATCAGGCGGAGCAATGTCAGGGGGCGTCCCCTCCGTGGGCTGCCACAAGATTCATGCGGGACACGTTATCGCAAGGTGCGCAGGCTAACCGTAAGGAAAATCACGTGATCTGGCGCACAGCAACCGGACGAATCAGACTACGTCGGCCCTCCACCCCCCACCCACACTCCCACCGGAGCTTCGGATGACGGATCGTTTCAGCCGCCGCGCCTTCCTTCAATATGGTGCTGGTGTTGCCGCCGGATCGATGATGCCGCTACGGGGAGGGGCGCAGCATGCTGCGCCCCTACCCATCGCTGTTTCTGACTTCGAACTCGAGGAATCCACCATCGCACAGCTGCAAGACGCGATGCGCAGCGGCGCCCGCAGCTCCCGGTCCATCTGTGCCGACTATCTCGCACGCATCGCCGAGCTCGACCCACGGCTGCACGCGGTGCTCGAGACCAACCCCGATGCGCTCGCGATCGCCGATCGGCTCGATGCCGAACGCAAAGCGGGCCGCGTCCGTGGCGCGATGCACGGCATTCCGGTGCTCGTGAAAGACAACATTGCGACCGGCGACCGCATGATGACGACCGCCGGGTCGCTGGCGCTCGCGGGCGTCACGCCGCCGCGCGATGCCCCGCTGATCGCGCGGCTCCGCGCCGCCGGCGCGGTGATCCTCGGCAAGACCAATCTGTCGGAATGGGCCAACATCCGCTCCAATCAGTCCTCGAGCGGCTGGAGCGCGCGCGGCGGGCAGTGTGCGAACCCGTACGCGCTCGATCGCAATCCCTGCGGCTCGAGCTCGGGAACGGGAGCGGCGATCGCCGCGAACTTTGCCGCCGTCGGCATCGGCACGGAGACCGACGGATCGATCGTCTGCCCGTCGGGTGCCTGTTCGCTGGTCGGTGTGAAGCCTACGCTGGGACTGCTCGAGGGCGCCGGGATCATTCCGATCGCACACAGCCAGGACACGGCCGGACCGATGGCTCGTACCGTGGCCGACGCGAGCGTGCTGCTGGGCGCGCTGGCCGCGCGTGATTACAGCGCGAGCCTCGACCCGGCGGGTTTGCGCGGAGCGCGGATCGGCGTCGCGCGCAAGAAGTTCTTTGGCTACAGCCCGGAAGCGGACGCGCTCGTGGAAGCGGCGATCGACGTGTTGCGGCGGCAGGGCGCCGTCATCGTCGATCCCGCCGACATTCCCCACATCGGTGAGTACGACGACTCCGAGCTGCTCGTGTTGTTGTACGAGCTGAAGGCGGACCTCGCGGCCTATCTCGCCGCTTGGGCGCCGGGCGCGAGCGTCAAGTCCCTCGCGGACGTGATCGCGTTCAACGAAGCGAACAAGTCCCGCGAGATGCCGTACTTCGGGCAGGAGCTCTTCATTCAGGCGCAGGCGAAGGGGCCGCTCACCGATCCGGCCTATCGCGACGCCCTGGCAAAGGACCAGCGGTTGTCGCGCACCGAGGGCCTCGATGTGGCGTTCGCCCAAAACACTCTCGATGCCATCGTCGCGCCCACCGGGAGTCCGCCGTGGCCGACCGATCTGGTCAACGGCGATCACTTCCTCGGCGCGAGCTCGACACCGGCCGCCGTCGCCGGATATCCCAGCGTCGCGGTGCCGGTCGGCTATGCGTTCGGATTGCCGGTGGGGATGTCGTTCATCGGTCGTGCCAACGACGAGGCGACGCTGCTGAAGCTCGCGTACGCGTATGAGCAGGCCGCCAAACCGCGTGTGCCACCGCGCTTTTTACCGCAGTGGCGCCCCGCCTGAGATCCACCGGGCGAGCAGGTCGCGCTCCGCGTCGGTCATGCCAGTCTTATTCGCGAACGGCATCGTCTGAGTCTCGACCACGCGCACGCGAATCCGCTCCGCCAAGCGCGTCATGCTCTCCGGCGTGTCGAACGTGACGCCGCCCGGTGCGGGGCCGAAGGTGCGATCGGTCTGATACTGCGAGTGACACGGCTGGCAGCGCTGGTTGATCACGGAGCGGACCGCGGCGAATGAAGGCACGGCATCAGCACCGCTGCTCGGCGCTGCGCCACCCTTCGGCACGGAGAGGAACATCGCGCCCGCCAACGCCAGCGCCGCCGGCAGCAGCGCCCAGCGGCTCGATGCGCCCCGGCCGATCATCGCATGTCGCACCGCCGCCCCGGCGACGAACAGCAACAGCAGGACGAGCCAGTTGGCCGGGTTCGCGTACGTCGCCGGGAAATGATTCGACAGCATGATGAAAAGCAGCGGGAACGTCATGTAGCTGTTGTGCACCGACCGCTGCTTGGCACGCTCGCCCAGCGTGAAATCCGCCGGCCGCCCCGCCCGCGTCGCATCGAGCATCTGCTGCTGCGCCGGCAGAATGCGTTCCCAGACGTTGGCGACCATGAGTGTGCCCAGGATCGCGCCGACGTGCATGAAGGCGGCGCGGCCGGAGAAGAGACGGCAGACCAGGATCGTGACGGCGGCGAGCAGTACGAGGGAAATGGCGGCCGCGACAACCGCACGCCTGGCGAGGGGCGAGCGCCACAGCCCGTCGTACACGGGCCAGCTGAGGACGATCAGTCCGATGCCAAGGGCGGTCGCGGCGCCCCGACCGATGCGTGAGACGCCCGAGTCGAGCAAGTAGGAACCGCTGAGGTAAAACACGAGAACGAGCAGGGCCATGCCGCTGATCCACGTCAGCATCGCTTCCCATTTGAACCAGTGCAGCACCGGCGGCACTTCACCCGGTCCGGGGCGGCGCTTCTCGACCTGATAGAAGCCGCCGCTGTGCACCATCCACAGGTCCCCCTCGACCCCCGGCCGAGGTTGTGCGGGTTTTGTCAGTGCGCGGTCCAGCCAGATGAAATAGAACGAGCTGCCGATCCAGGCGATGCCGGCGATGAAGTGCGTCCAGCGGAGCAACAGGTTCGCCCAATCGCCGAGCCAGATGGTCATGGGGGCAGTAATATAGGCCATGGTCTTCGTTCTTATTACCGCACTGCTTCAGCCGGCTGACACGGTCACGGGCCGCGTCGTCGATGTCAGCGGGCAACCCGTCGCGTCGGCGATCATCGAAGTCACGGACCTGGGCCGCAGCGTGACGACGACGGACGCCGGCGAGTTTCGCATCGCGCTCGCGCCGGGCCGGTACACCCTGGCCGTGCGACGCACGGGCTTCGCGCCGGCTGTTCGCGAGATCGCGGTTCCTCGACAGCCGACGCTGGAGATCGTGCTCACGCCGAGTGCGTTGCGGCTCGAGCCGGTGACCGTTACTGCATCGCGCCAGGCGTTGGCGGCGCAGATGTCTCCGCTGCCCGCCAGCGCGCTGTCAGGCGACGAGCTGCGGCAGGCGCAGGGTGTCTCACTCGCCCACGTCGTCGACGCGCTGCCCGGCGTGCGCACGCTCAGCACCGGCGCGCAAATCGGGAAACCGGTGATTCGCGGCTTCTCGGGGCCGCGGGTGCTCGTGCTCGAGAACGGCAGCCGGCTCGAGGATTACTCGTGGAGTGATGAGGACGGGCCCTCGGTCGAAACGGCGTTCGTGCGTCGTATCGAGCTGATTCGCGGGCCGGCGAGCGTCCTTTACGGCTCCGATGCCGTGGGCGGGGTGATCAACGTGATCCCGGAGCAGCTGCCTGATGCGACGGGGGGGGGGCCGGGATTCATCCGAACGGGATTCACGCTCTCGGCAGCGAGCAATAACATCGAGATTAGCCCCGGCGTGCGCGTCGAAGGGGCGCGCGGTAAGCTGGGTTGGCGTGTCGCTGCGATCGGAAGGCATGCCGGCAACCTCCACACGCCCGCGGGCGAGCTCGACAACACGGGCTTCGGCGCGTTCAACGGCGAGGCAGTGGCGGGATGGCGGTGGCGGTCGGGCAGTGACCTCTCCGTCCGCATCATCCATTACGGCGGCGAGTTCAAGCTGCTCGAGGCGAACGCGCCGCCCGGCGAAACCGGTGGGCCCGAGCGCAAAGCCGGCGATGAGCGGCTCCAGATCACGGGTCAACGTCCGGTCGGAGCCTGGCGGTTGGAGGCGAAGGGACAGCTGCAGCGGCACTCGTTGATCGAAGTGGCGGACGACACGACCGGCACCGAATCGGAAGCATTCAACCTGCTGCTGCAAACCGCGTCGCTCGATCTGTTGGCGCATCATGCGGGCGTCACGTTCGGGATCAGCGGCGTCGGCCAGAGCAACGACGCGAGCGGGCGCGAGCCCATCGTCCCCGACGGCAGCATTCTTTCGGGTGCGGCGTTCGCCTTGGGGCAGTGGACACGGTCGGACGGTCGTTGGACCATGCTCGCCGGCGCGCGTGCCGACCTGCGCCGCCTCAGCGTCGAGCGCGACGACTCCCTCGGCGTCGTCGCCCAGGACCGCTCGTCGCACGCGTTGTCGACGAACGTGGGCTTGGTGTTCGCGCCGGCGAACGGGTGGGCGTTGCGCCTAAACGGTGGACGAGCTTGGCGCGCACCGACGCTATTCGAGCTGTTCGCGAATGGACCGCACATCGGCGAGGCACGCTTCGAGCGGGGTGATTCGACGCTTAAACCGGAGCACAGCGTCGCAGCGGATTTCGGCGTGCGCTGGAGCGGGCGTCGGGCGCGATTGGATCTGTCGGCCTACGAGAACCGCATCTCCGACTACATCTACATCATTCCCACCGGCGCCTTCATCGATTCGTTGCGCGTGTACCAGTACGCCCAGGCGGACGCGAGGCTGTTCGGCGGCGAAGCAGTGGTCGAATCGGAGCTCGGCCGGGGACTCATCGCCCGCGGACGGCTCGAGGCGGTGCGCGGGACGAATCTGGCGACGGACGAGCCGCTGCCACTGCTGCCGCCGCTGCGTGCAGCGTTCGGACTCGACTGGCGGGACCGGCTGCGCCTCGATGTGGATGTCTACGCCCGGCAAACCCGGCCCAATCCGCTCGACATCCCGACGCCGGGCTACGCGCTGCTCCACCTCGGCGG
>Ga0137368_10005055_pt1 | contig 13960 bp, 12 predicted proteins | sample SagtaG_13_FD_104917 | JGI IMG/M metagenome (GOLD analysis project Ga0137368, IMG submission 104917) | Vadose zone soil microbial communities from Sagehorn Ranch, Mendocino, California, USA - Sage1_L_100_16 metaG | ecosystem: Environmental > Terrestrial > Soil > Vadose zone | place: USA...
CAATCGTGGCGCTGGGACTGCTGCCAAAACGCGCGCAGCTTCCGCTCCGCGACATCGCGGTCTCGGTTGTCGTCGCCTGCGCACCGGACGTCGACTTCCTCTGGGGGCGACACGGAATGGAAACCCACAGCGTTGGCGCGGCGATTCTGGCTGGCGCCGTCGTCTGGGCGCTCACGCGACGACCGCGTCTTGCCCTCGTGTGCGTTGTTGCCTGGCTGTCGCATGTGCTGTTCGACTGGCTTGGCTCGGACGACTTTCCACCGATCGGGGTGATGGCGCTCTGGCCCTTCACACGCAACTTCTACTTTGCGAACGCATTTCTTTTTGACACCATTTCGCGGCGGTACTGGCTGCCCGGTTTCTGGAGCCACAACATCGCAGCCGTCCTCAAAGAGATCGCGTGGCTGACGCCTCCGACGCTGCTGCTGGCGTGGTGGCGGTGGAATCTCGAGATCAGAAACGCGTTGAGAAAGGTGAGGAGACCATGATCCGATTCCTGGTGGCAACGAGCGCCATCGTGCTGCTCGCGGGTTCGACATCTGCACAGCAGGACCCGCAGCCGACGTGCAAGAACTGTCCGGCAACCTACATCAGCAACGACGAGCTCAATGCGTATCTGAAACGTGCGATGGCGGAAAAGATCATCGACCAGCAAGTGCGCTCGGTCGATATCGGCAAGTCGAACGTCGCCGTTGGAATGGTGTACCGCGGTCACCTCGACAAGCCGGGAGAAGTGGCGGAGCACGACTTCGTGAGCGAGGTCTATCGCATCATCAGCGGCTCGGGGACGCTCGTCACCGGTCCGGATCTCATCGGAAAGGAACGGCGTCCCGCGACAAACGTCAACGTGCGGCTGCTCAACGGACCGGGCAACAACGCGGCGTCCATTCGAAACGGCGTCTCGCACGAGCTGAAGGTCGGCGACGTGATGGTCATTCCTGCAGGCACCGGACACTGGTTCACGAAGATTGACGACCACATTACGTATTTGATGATTCGCGTCGATCCCGACAAAGTGACGCCGCTCAAAGACGAGGCGGCGTCGAAAGCCGATCTGGCGGGCAAGAAGGAGCCGTAACGATAGATGTGGCGATGTCGCGAGGTGGCGATGTCGCGAGGTGGCGATGTCGCGAGGTGGCGAGGTGGCGATGTGATGTGGCGATGTGGTGATGTTGCGATGTATGTGGTGATGGTGTGATGTTGTGGCGAGGTGATGCGACGCGTACTGCCATGACGATCGCGCTGCTGGTGGTGATGGCGCGGATGCCGACTGCCGCGGCGCCACCACACGGGACGAGCACCGGTGAGTGGCCCGCGTATCACGGCGACTACCGGAACCATCATTACTCGCCGCTTGCGCAGATCACTGCAGAGAACTTCAAGACGCTCGAGGTCGCGTGGCGACTGAAGACGGATAACTTCGGCACGCGCCCCGAGTACAAGCTGGAAGGCACGCCGCTCATGGTTGGCGGCGTGGTCTACCTCACGGCCGGCACACGGCGCGCGGTGGTTGCGGCCGATGCGGCCACAGGCGAGCTGCGATGGGTGCACCGCGAGCCGGAAGGCGCACGCGGTGCGGCGGCGCCCCGGCAACTTTCGGGACGAGGCCTCGCGTATTGGAGCGACGGCGCCGATGAGCGGATTTTCTATGTCACGCCAGGCTTCCGCCTGATTGCGCTCGATGCCAAAACCGGCATGCGCGTGCCGTCGTTTGGCGATCGCGGCGCGATCGATCTCAAAACGGCTGCCGTGTTCGGGACCGGCGAGCCGATCGATCTCGTCACCGGCGAGATTGGACTTCATGCGACGCCTGCCGTCGCCGCAAACGCCGTGATCGTCGGCTCGGCCTTCCGTGAAGGACACACGCCGAAGACCCACAACAACACGAAAGGCATCGTTCAAGCGTTTGACCCCCGCTCCGGTAAACGGTTGTGGAACTTCAACACGATTCCACGCCCGGGCGAGTTCGGCAATGACACGTGGGAGCAGGATTCCTGGGCGAACAACGGCAATACAGGAGTGTGGAATCAGATGGCAATCGACGAAGCGCTCGGTCTTGCGTATCTCCCCGTCGAGACACCGAGCTCCGACTTCTACGGTGGCCATCGTCCCGGCAACAATCTGTTCGCTGAAAGCCTCGTTGCAGTCGATTTGAAAACAGGCAAGCGGAAATGGCACTTCCAGCTCGTTCACCATCCGATCTGGAACATGGATATCTCCTCGGCGCCGATTCTCGAAGACATCACCGTCGCCGGACGCTCGATCAAGGCTGTCTCGATCATGGGAAAGCAAGCCATGGTGTACGTGTTGGACAGGGCGACGGGCGAGCCGGTATTCCCGATTGAAGAGCGCGCGGTCCCGCAAAGCGACGTCCCCGGCGAGAAGACATCGCGGACGCAACCGTTCCCCGTGAAGCCGCCGCCGTTCGATCACCAGGGTGTCACCGAGGAGAACGTCATCGACTTCACTCCCGAGCTGCACGCAGAGGCTATGAAGCTGCTCTCGCGCTACAAGCTCGGTCCCGTGTTTACGCCGCCGCCGGTGAGCAAGGCCGAAGGTCCCGTCGCGTCGTTTCGATCGTCGGGTGGCGTGAATTGGCCCGGCGGTGCCTACGATCCCGAAACGCAGATCCTCTACGCGCCGTCATACACATCACTGGTCCCCGTCGGACTGCTGCCGCCGCCGAGCAAGGAGTTCTCGGATCTCCGCTACGTGCTCGGGAACGCCGTGACCGGCGTGCGCTACATTGCGGGTCCCGGAGAAAACGCCGGCGCCGATGCGGCCGCTGATGCGCCGACAGCAACCGGCGAGGGCGGGGGCGGTGCACTGCCGAATCCGCAAGGGCTGCCGTTTTTGAAGCCGCCGTACGGACGTATCACGGCAATCGATCTCACGAGCGACGAGTTCGTTTGGCAGATTGCGCACGGCGAGACCCCCGATTCCGTTCGGGAGCATCCGGCGCTCAAGGGACTGAAGATCCCGCGGACCGGTCAAGCCGGCGCCTTTGGCGTCCTGGTCACCAAGACACTCGTCATTGCCGGCGAGCCGATGGTGACGACGACGGCGGATCATCCGCGCGGCGCGATGTTACGCGCGTACGACAAGAGCAGCGGGAGAGAAGTCGGTGCGGTCTACATGCCCGCTCCACAAAGCGGATCGCCGATGACTTACATGATCAACGGCAAGCAGTACATCATCGTCGCGGTAAGCGGCGGCAACTATTCAGGAGAGTACATTGCGTTCACTTTGCCTGCTGATTCTCGCGCTGGCAGTGGCATCGCTCCCGGGCCAGAGTCGCGACGCTAAGTCTCTACAGATCTACGTGGTTGACGTCGAGGGCGGAAACGCGACACTCTTCGTCACTCCGTCAGGTGAGTCTGTCCTTATCGATACGGGAAATCCCGGTGCGCGAGACGCGGATCGAATCATGGCGGCGGCGAAAGACGCCGGCGTCGCGCGCATCGATCACCTCATCACGACCCATTGGCATGGCGATCACTTCGGCGGCATGTCCGATCTCGCTGGCCGCATTCCCATCGCGCACTTCATCGATCACGGGCCGAGCGTCGAAGATCAACCGCGCACCGTTGAGTTTCTGAAGGACGCGTACCCGGCGCTCGTGACGAAGACGAAACACACCGTTGCGCGCCCTGGTGACGTTCTGCCGGTGGCCGGCCTCGACTGGCGAATTGTGACGTCTGCCGGAAAGGCCATTACCAAGCCACTGGCAGGTGGTGGCACGCCCAATCGCTATTGTGCGAGCTTCAAACGCCAGGATGAGGACAAGACGGAGAACGCGCAGTCGGTTGGCAGCGTGGTGTCGTTTGGCAGCTTCCGCGTCGTGCACCTCGGCGATTTGACGTGGAACAAGGAGTTCGAGCTGATGTGCCCGTCGAATCCGATCGGCCTCGTGGATCTGTGGATCGTGTCACACCACGGTCAGGCGATCTCGAATTCTGAGGTGCTCGTGCATGCGATTCAGCCGCGCGTCGCGATTCTGAACAACGGCACGAGGAAAGGCGGCCAGCCGAGCATGATGAAGATTCTCTATTCGGCTCCGCGCTTGGAAGATGTGTGGCAGATGCACTTCTCGCTGCTGAGCGGGCAGGAGTACACGGTGCCCGGGATGTTCATCGCAAACACGATCGACGATCAGCCGGCGGGCATGCCGATCGGGCCGATGACGGCACCATCCGGACCCGGCGCGCCTCCGCCGCCTGTGCACAGCGGCCACGCGTATTGGTTCAAGGTCTCGGCGGAGCAGGATGGCACCTTCACGGTAACGAACACGCGCAACGGGTTCTCGAAGACGTACCGCAGATGACGCGGAGTGTGTCAGACGTACGTAGCGCGGGACTTTAGTCCCGCGAACATGGTGTTTGACGTACGTAGCGCGGATCTTCAGGCCCGCGAACGACGATCAAATCATCTCAACGGCCAGCGCGACCCCGTTGCCGCCGCCGAGGCACAGCGTCGCGATACCGCGTTTCCCGCTGCGATCTTTCAGCGCATAAAGCAGCATCGTCAAAATTCGCGCGCCGGATGCGCCAATTGGGTGACCGAGTGCAACGGCGCCGCCGTGGACATTGACTCTGGACGGATCGATTTCGAGCTGATTGCTCACCGCCACCGCCTGCACGGCAAAGGCTTCGTTCAGCTCGAGCAGATCGATTTCTTCTATCGTCCAATTGGCTTTCTTCAACGCTTTGCGAGTCGCTTCGACCGGCGTCATCAGCAACATCTTCGGCGCGAGACCGCTCGTCGCCTGTGAGACGATGCGCGCAATCGGCTTGACGCCGAGCTGCTGGGCGCGATCCGCGGACATCACCACGAGCGCCGCCGCGCCATCGTTCACCGGCGGCGCATTGCCCGCTGTAACGGTGCCGTCCTTCTTGAATGCCGGCTTGAGTCCGCGAAGCACTTCTGCCGTTGTGTCCGCACGAACGGACTCGTCGCGATCGAAGATGGTCGCGTCGCCCTTCTTCTGCGGCATGCTTACCGGAAGAATCTCGGCGGAGAACTTGCCCGCGGCGTGCGCGGCGGCTGCGCGGCGGTGGCTTTCAACCGCCCACGCGTCCTGCTGCTCGCGAGGCACTTTGTAGGTCTGTGCCACGCACTCGCCGGCATTGCCCATATGCCAGCCTTCGAATGGGCACCAGAGGCCATCTTGAATCATGGAGTCGATCACCGTACCGTGTCCCATGCGAAGGCCTTCGCGAACGCGTGGCAGGAGGTAGGGACAGTTGCTCATCGACTCCATACCGCCGGCAACGGCAATGTCGATGTCGCCCGTCTGGATACCCTGCTGCGCGAGCATCACTGCTTTCAGTCCGGAGCCGCAGACCTTGTTGATCGTGAGTGCGGCGACGTTGTCACTCAGCCCGCCGTTGAGCGCGGCCTGCCGCGCCGGCGCCTGACCCTCGCCGGCGGACACGACGTTGCCCATGATGCACTCATCGACGGCAACGGGATCGATGCCGGCGCGTCGAACAGCTTCGCGGACAACCAGCGCGCCGAGTTGAGGCGCGGTGAATTCCTTGAGTGCGCCGAGAAACTTGCCGGTAGGGAGGCGGACGGCGCTGACGATGACAGCTTCACGCATAGATCAATTGTACAGCCCTCGAACGAGAGAATTCGCTGACGAGAAGGCCTGCGCGGACGTTCCGAATGTACGTCGCGCGGACCGTGGCCCCGCGGACGTCGCGAATGCGAATCGACATCCATGTAGCGCGGAACTTCAGTTCCGCGACCAGGGTACGCGGGACTCGTATTCTGCTAACGCGCGGCGGATTTCTTCAACCGTGTACCGGCTCGAGCCAAACAATGGATAGTCGTCCGGCTTTGCGGCGAATCCTGCTGCGATCGGATTACGAGCGATATATGCGATGACCAGCAAATCGGGCTCCTCCTCACGCAGCACGCGATCGAAATAGCCTTGTTGCCAAAGAGTCTTGCCAGTGCGACGTTTCCAGCGAAAGCCGCTTTGTTGCTTCCAGCGCCGAACGAACAACTTGAAGTCTGCATCCGCGCGTGTTCCATGGAGCAGTGCATGGAGATGATCAGGCATCGCGCAGTACGCACTTACCGCAAACCCAAACCGCGTCGCGGATTGCAAAAAATGCGTGATGACCTGACGGGCGGCCGCCAGATCTGCAAACGCGGGAACGCGATTCTCGGTGCAGATCGTCAGGAAATATCGATAGAGGCCGCGGTATTCGAATTTGTCTAACCGCGGCGGTCGCTTGAGACGCATGCGCGAGCGGAGATGCAAGCACGAGACCGAGTTCTCGCAAGCCGAATCGCGGAACTGAAGTTCCGCGCTACCAGTCGCTGCTTGATGACATGGGTCTCGCGCAATGGTTCGGGCACGCGGCTGGCGGCGGCACGCGATAGCCAGTCGCATCTGCCACGTGCCAGGCCGGTCGAACTCTTCTCAGATCGATCTGCGCGACCTGCTGGACAATCGTGGGAAGAGCCGCATTGAAGAATCAGATTCAATCAGATAATCTGATGGCGTGAAGACGCTGTCCGTAACTGACGTCGCCCGCAACTTCAGTGCTGTTCTCGACGCGCTCGAACGCGACCAGGAAGAGGTCGTGCTCGTGCGCAATCAGCGCCATGTCGCTCGGCTGGTTCCTGAAGCAGACCGTCAGGACGCGCTGAGCGTGTTTGGCGATCTGTATCGGACGCTTGACGACGAGACGGCGGAAGCACTGTCGGCCGCCCTTGCCTCCCAACGGAAGGGTCGACGTGGGCGTGTGGCGGAGCTGCGAGATCGATGGGCTGGGTGATCGATACCAGCCTCTGGATTGCCGTTGAACGCGGCGCGCTCGCAGCGGCCGATATCCACGCCATCACTCGGCAAGAACCCGTCTACCTCTCGCCAATCAACGTCGCCGAAATCCGGTTCGGTCTGGAGTTGCTGCGGCCCGGTCCGCACAGGCAACGCGCGACCGCGATGCTTCGACGACTGAGGCGAAAACCCCAGCTGAGAATCACGATCGAAACGGCCGAGACGTTCGGGAGCCTCGCCGCAAAACTCAGAAAGGCGGCAAGAGATCCACACGTTCGCGTGAACGACCTCTGGCTTGCAGCACAAGCCATTCAGCGTGATTTCAGGCTGCTCACCTCGAACGCCAAAGACTTTGCCGACATCCCTGGACTGAAGATGGTCGTTCTGAAGCTGCGGTAGGAGTCGAACGTTCCATCCAAGTGACCTACCGAGCGCGCGGCGTCACATCGCGGCGGCCGTGCGAGCGGACGCGGCATGCCGTGCCTTCGTCGAGTCGTCGCCCGCGTTCGCAGTCCTTCGATCGGACCGGTGTGCTGTGGTACCGTGAGGCTCGTTTTATCGCCAACTCTCGACAACGCGGTCCACTCGGCTCGCGGGGCCTAAGTCCCGCGCTACGTACGATTTGATGTCGCCCCCCTGAAGGCCCGCGCTACGTCGGGAACGCTACGTACGAAACGCCGCAAGGCGCTTCATCGCGCGCACTTTTTCGGACCGATCGATCGCCGCACGATCGACAGCGCGCCCGAGCACCTCGATGGTCTTGTCGTACGTCTGACGATCGACGGGAAAAGGAATGCCGTCCTTGCCGCCATGCGCAAAGGCAAACCGCGCCGGATCGCGCGTGGACGCCGGCGTCCCGTAAACCAGTTCCGACGCGAGCGCGAGCGCGCGCAGTGTGCGCGGGCCGACGCCCTCTGTGCCAAGCAGTGCTTCGAAATCAGGCGGCGCTTCTTCGTACGTCTTCAACAGAATCTTCGACAAGCGCCGCGTATCGACATCGAGCTCCGGAAACAGCATGTGCCGCGACGGCAGAATCAGCTCCGGCAGCCGACCCTCGAGCGCGCCCTGTTCGAGCGCCCGCATGGTCGTTTCCGGCCGCTCGCGCGCGAGCTCCACTGACCGGTCGCGAACCGCAGCGCTCTCGTGCGCCACGAGGTTGAGCGTCGACGCCGTTGCATCGCAGCACACCGCGGCGTGTGGTTCGTCCACGAAGCTCGTCACCCGCTCCGACAGCCAGTGATATCGCCGCGCCATCGACGTCGCGTCACTCATCCCTTGCTGCACGACACACCAGTCGCCGCGAGCGGTGAAGAAAAACATGTGGTGGTACAGCTGGTACCCGTCCTGGACCGCGGCGTTATCGACCTTTGCGGCCGTCTTGCTGGCATGCACCAGCGGCGCCGGCTCACGACCGAGCCACTCGCAAGCATGCGTAATCTGCAACGGACTCTTGCGCGACGCCGCCCCTTTGCCGCCGGCCGCAAAGAGTCCCCACTCGGTCGCCGTGTCCTTCAGCGACTCCTTCACGGCACCGCACACCGTGGTCGTGACCCCGCTCGAATGCCAGTCGAATCCGAGCACGCAGCCGAAAGCTTGAAACCAGAACGGGTCCGACAGCCGTCGAAGCACGTCCTGGGCACCGTATTCCGCAAGGATGTGCGCGAGAATCTCGCGCGACAGGAGCACCATGCGCCCGAACAGCCATGCCGGCGCCTTGCCGCCGTGCAGCGGCAGCGATGCGAATCCCGTTCTTCGGCCCACGAAGTCATGTTACACAGCCGGCAATTCATGCTACATATGGCCCTGCCATGACGCCTGTAGATCCCTTGTTTGGCCCGATGAAAGGCACCGATCGCCGCGAAGTTGCAGGCGTGCAGATGGACGTTGCGCCTGCGGGAACGGGGCGCATCAAACGCGTCGTGTATCCGGTCGGTTTTCGATGGTCGACCCACATGAAACCGATCATCGGCACCGATCGCTGCATGCACGCGCACGTAGGTTTTCTCGCGCGCGGACGCGTCCACGTCGAGTATCCGGACGGCTGCACTCAGGAGTTCATCGCACCGCAAGTGATTGCAATCGATCCTGGCCACGACGCATGGGTGGAAGGCAACGAGCCTGCGGTGTTGATCGAAGTCGATTTTGAATCCGAGACGCCGCAGTTGTTCGGACTGACCGGACACAAGCACCGCAAGTGAACGGCGCAACGGGCCTCTGGACTACAGCCACCTCAACGCGGCGACCGGGTTGAGGATCCCGGCAAGTACCGGCTCCTAGGCACGTATCTCGCGGACCACTCCGGAGCCAAGCATCGTGTCGAGTCTCGCGAGAATCAGTTTCGACGATCGCCGCACCTCTATGGCCCATTGAGGTGCGTTCGATCCGACGTGCAAGACGCCATCTTCGGCGAGCGTCACGCTGGTGACCCGCGCCACCGCAGGACCGACCGCGGCACGCCAGGCGAATTCGACTTTCTCCGGACAGAGCGGCGCTTTGCGCAACACCTCGTTCAGAACCGCGGGGATGAGCTTGTGGGCGGGAGTCAATTGCAAAGAGGATAACGGAACGCCGTGAAATCCGTGAAGGAATGCAGGTGACCGCAGCTCAGGAACGAACCAGAGTGGTCCTCGCGTCATCTTCTCCACGCCGTGCAGAGCTGCTCCGTGCGGCCGGGATCGCGTTCGATGTTCTACCGGCGGACGTCGACGAGACACCGCTCCCCGATGAAAGCGCGGACACGCATGTCCGGCGCCTGGCAGAGGCGAAGGCAAGGGCGGTGGTCACAAAGCGGACCTCCGCGGTCGTCTTGTGCGCAGATACGGTGGTCGTGGTGGATGGCCGCATCCTCGGCAAACCGACAGACCCGGATGACGCGGTGATGATGCTCGGGGCGCTCTCCGGGCGCGCACACGAGGTCCTCACCGCCGTGGCGGTAATCGCGAAATCGACGACCGTTCACGTTGACATCTGCTGCACGCGCGTCTGGGTTTCCCCGCTATCAGCCGACGAAATCGCGTGGTACGTCGCTTCCGGCGAGCCGATCGACAAGGCCGGCGCCTATGCCATTCAGGGGCTCGGATCCCGGTTCATCGAGCGAATCGACGGCTCCTACAGCAATGTCGTCGGACTGCCCGTCGCGCTTGTGTACAGACTCCTCCGGGCGGTATCCTGAAGAGGTGCCACGGACCTGACCGCCCTCGCCGAGGTCATGGCGGTCCGCCGTCGCCTGAGGCGAAGACCGGACGTCCGCGCTACGCACGATTTACCGAAGGCGGATGCGTCCGCTGACATCATGAAAAACAAAGCAATCAAAGTCGGTCTCACGGGCCTCGTTCTTGTGCTGGCCTTTGGCGGTTTGATGTACTCGACCCTCGCGGAGGGGACTGAGTACTACAAGCATGTCGACGAGGTGATGGGGCAGCCTTCGGAGTGGTACGGCAAGAGGCTCCAGCTTCACGGCTACGTCGTCCCCGATTCGGTCTTCGTCAACAAGCGAACGCTCGAATACCACTTCAAAGTGCAGAGCAACGGCCAAACCGTCGATGCGCGGTACACCGGTGTGGTCCCGGATACGTTCAAAGACGACGCCGAAGTGGTCCTCAAGGGCACGCTTGCGGCCGACGGTTTCTCCGTCGTTCCGAACGGTGTGATGGCGAAATGTCCCTCGAAGTACGAGCCGAAACCCGGCGCCAGTACCTCGGGTAGCCGCTGAGGACGGCCTGATGGCCTCACTCGGTGCGCTCGTCCTCGTTCTCGCCTTCATCGCATCGGCCTGCGCGGCGGCCGCATCGGTCGCGGGCGCGCGCCGCGGTAACAATCGTCTCGTTGAAAGCGGCATCGGCGCGTTTTATACGGTCGCCGCTCTGCTCACGGTCACATCGGGACTCATCACGTACGCGTTTGTCGCAGGCGACTACTCGATCAAATACGTGCAGCGCTATTCCGACAGCGCGCAGCCTCTCTTCTACAAGATCACGTCGTACTGGGGAGGCCTGGACGGCTCGATCATGTTCTGGGCCTTTCTACTGTCGGTGTTCGGCGCCGTTGCCGTCAAAGTCAATCGTGAGCGCCACCGGGAGCTGATTCCATACGTCGTGGCCGTCACGTCCATCGTGGAGATGTTCTTCCTCTTCCTGATGGTCGTGCACAAGAACCCATTCGACACGTTCCTGACCGAATCGCCCACCGACGGCCGCGGACTCAATCCGCTGTTGCAGAACTTCTACATGGCCATTCATCCGCCGACGATGTATCTGGGATTTGTCGGGCTGACGATCCCGTTCGCGTTCGGCATGGCGGCGCTCATCACCGGGCATCTGGACGACTCATGGCTTCGGGCCGTCCGGCGCTGGACGATGTTCTCGTGGTTCTTCCTGACGCTCGGGTTGACGCTTGGCATGCTTTGGGCGTACGAAGAGCTGGGCTGGGGCGGTTTCTGGGGATGGGATCCGGTTGAAAACGCCGGCGCGCTGCCGTGGTTTACGGCCACGGCATTTCTGCATTCGGTGATGGTGCAGGAGCGGCGAGGCATGTTGCGCGTCTGGAACGTGACGCTCGTGATTGTCACGTTTCTGCTCACGATCGTCGGGACGTTCCTCACTCGATCGGGCGTCGTGCAGTCCGTGCACGCGTTTGGTGAAGATCCTCAGCTTGCGCGCTTGTTCATCGCCTTCATGCTCGCGACGACCGCCTTCTGCTTTTCGATGGTTGTGTATCGGCTTCCGATGTTGAAGGCGCGGCACGAGCTCGACTCGTGGATTTCGCGGGAAGCTGCATTTCTGGCGAATAACTGGGTGCTGCTTTTCTCGGCGTTCTTCATTCTTTTCGCGACGCTCTTTCCAACAATCAGTGAAGCCATCAACGGCGAGCGTCTGACCGTCGGGCCGCCGTTTTTCAACAAGTGGATGACGCCGATCGGACTTGGCCTGCTGTTTTTGACCGGTGTCGGTCCGCTGATGGCGTGGCGTAAATCCAGCCTCTCGAATCTGGCGGGTCAGTTCTTGTGGCCCGCGGTCTGCGGCTTGATCGCTGGCGGTGCAGCTGTTGCGCTCGGCGTTCGTGTTTGGTCATCGGGCATCTGCTTCGCGTTTTGTGGGTTCGTCTTTGGAACGATCGCGCAGGAGTTTGTACGGGGCGGCTACGTCCGCAAGGGAATGACCGGCGCGGATCTGTTCACCGCCACGATTGGGCTCGTCGCGCGCAACAAGCGCCGTTACGGTGGCTACATCGTCCACGTCGGCATCGTGCTGATTTTTCTCGGCTTCGCGGGACAGGGTTTCAGCCGCGATCAGCAACTGCTGTTGAAGCCGGGACAGCAGGCCACGTTCGAGCATTACACCCTGCGACTGGACGCGCTGCGCGTCACAGACGACGGGCAGAAGCAGATGATCACCGGGCACATGACGGTGATGGACGAGAGCGGAAAAGAACTGGGCAAGATGTATCCGGCGAAGTGGTTCTTCAGAAAGCATGAAGAAGAGCCGACGAGCGAGGTTGCCATACGCCGTTCGTTTGCTGAAGACCTCTACATCGTGATGCCGGCCTTCGAGATGCAGGAGCAGACCGCGAGCGTCGAGGTTCACATCAATCCGCTCGTCAACTGGATCTGGGTTGGATTCGGCGTGTTGGCAATCGGCACCGCCATCGCGCTGATGCCGGAAAGCGCGTTTGGTTTTGCGCTGGCGAAGCTGCCTGCTGAAGCCGCCACAGCGACGATGTTGCTGTTCGTATTGCTGTTCTCGCCAGGCGTGGTATTTGCGCAGCACGTCGAGGCGCCGCAGCAGGCCACGTTGATCGTGCGGTCGCCTCTCGAACGCGCCGTTGCGCGGAAGCTCGCGTGCTGGTGCGGCGGATGTTCGAAGCTTCCAGTGGATACGTGCGTGTGCGGCCACTGCGCAAACGTCAAAGAGGAAATTGCGCAGCAGGCCAAATTGGGCAAAACAGCGGATCAGATCCTGCAATTCTTCGTCGCCCAGCAGGGCGGCCAGCATGTGCTGTCGGAGCCGGCCAGCGGCATTGGCCGCTTCGCCTGGGTCATCCCCTACGGCATTGGGGCGATGGGACTCGCGATCGTCGGCATTGCGGCTATCCGCTGGTCTCGACGTCGAGAGGCGGATGAGGCGCAGGCTGAAAGCTCCGACGTGCCATCCGATAATCCCGCTGACGCAGCGCTCAACGCGCAATTGGACGATTAGCTCCGCGACCTCGACTGAGTCTTCGGTCGGATCGAGTTCCGCATTTCGTCCGTGGCAATTCTTCCTGCTTGCCGGCATGCTCGCAGCGACGGCGACCGTTGTCGTCGCGACGGGTCAATCGCCGGCGTCGATCGTGTTCTTGAGTTTCACTGTGATTGCCGCGAGCTTTGTCGGACTTGCTGTGTATCGATCGCTCGCGCCGCTCGTCTCTCCTGAGGGAGTGCGGCCGCCGGCGCTTCTTGGCGGCCGCACCCGCGCTGCGCTCGAGAGGGAGAAGGCGCTGGTCCTTCGATCGATTAAGGAGCTGGAGTTCGACTACTCCACGAAAAAAGTGGCGCAGACCGACTACGAGGAGATGAGCGCGCGCCTTCGCAGTCGTGCGATTCGATTGATGCGGCAGCTCGAAGCGGGCGACGGATATCGTGCGGCGATTGAAAAGGAATTGCAGGCGCGCTTGGGTGCCGCGGCGATCGCAGGACCGCAGCCAGCCGACCGTGGCGGCCCCGTTGGGGACGTTCGCAGGTCGCGTTCGGCGGACATCGATGAAAGGACGATCACCGCAAATGTCTGTGACGCATGCGCCACGGCCAACGACGCGGATGCGCGATTCTGCAAGAGTTGCGGCGAGAGACTCGGCGGGCGGCACCTCAGTCCCGCCTGACACACGTGGCCGAACGCAGGCCTGACGCGCGATGAAACAGCTCACTTTTGGTTTAGCTCTCGTGCTGGCGGCGGGTCAAATCGCCAGCGCGCAGCAGATGCCCGATCCGTCGCAAATGGCGGGCGTGCCACTTCCCGCGCCAGAATTGGGCACTGGGACGGTGTCAGTGCGCCTGATGCGTGAACAGATAGGCAACAACATTGCCGATCACCAGGTGACGCTCAAAGTCGCTGGCGAGAGCAAGACAGCGACGACAGATGCTCAGGGTCGCGCGCTCTTCAGCGGGATTGCGCCCGGCAGCACCGTGCAGGC
>Ga0137368_10005063_pt1 | contig 13947 bp, 14 predicted proteins | sample SagtaG_13_FD_104917 | JGI IMG/M metagenome (GOLD analysis project Ga0137368, IMG submission 104917) | Vadose zone soil microbial communities from Sagehorn Ranch, Mendocino, California, USA - Sage1_L_100_16 metaG | ecosystem: Environmental > Terrestrial > Soil > Vadose zone | place: USA...
ATAGTGATTGACGTGGCGGGGTATGTGCCTCGCATCGTCCGCCTCTCCGCTGAGGTTTTAGAGCCGAACGTCAGTCGCTACGTCTTCATTTCATCGATTTCTGTTTACGAGGATTTCAGAAAGGTCAGCATCGACGAATCGTATTCACTGGCAAAAATGCCTGAGGAACCTGTTGACGAAAATAGTCCTGAAACGTATGGAGCACGCAAAGTATTGTGCGAACAAATCGTGCAAGAAACTTATGGAGAACGCTCGCTAATCATCCGTCCGGGCTTGATCGTCGGCCCTCATGATCCAACAGATCGCTTCACCTATTGGCCCGTACGTGTGGCGCGCGGCGGCGATGTGCTCGCTCCGCAAAATCCAGAAGCAACAACTCAGATCATCGATGTACGTGATCTTTCTGAGTTCACTCTTAAGTTGATCGAGGAAAATGCTTCGGGCGTTTATAACGTGACGGGTCCAGATTACGAACTAACTCTTGGCAAGTTATTGGAGGTAAGCAAACAAGTAAGCGGCAGTGACGCGAATGTCAAGTGGGCAAGCGTGGAATTCTTGAATCAAAATAATGTCTCACCCTGGAGCGATATGCCCGCCTGGGTTCCAGACGATGAAGAAGGGCTCGGTTTCTCGCGCATCGATATATCCAAAGCGATCAACGCAGGTTTGAAATTTCGTCCATTGGAAGAGACAATTCGCGACACGCTGGAGTGGGCAAAGAATCGTCCAGTTGATCACGTATGGAGAGCAGGGCTGACCCCAGAGAGGGAAGCAGAAGTGCTGGCTGCGTTAAAGGAGACATAACGATGCACATTCATGAACCTCGTCAGCAACTCGACCATATGCTGCGGCAAACGCGTCATAACCTGGTCGCGTTCAGTCAAATGGCGGATACCAAAGCGCAAATTCTGCTTAGTCTTTCCTCGGTGCTATTATCGCTTTCACTCACACAGATCCATGAACCGCGTTTAACCTTATCCATCACAGGTCTTGATATTTTCCTTCTCATCACAATCTATCTGGCGTTAATGACCGTCATCGGAAAAGTCAGTGTATTCAATCGCCGCAAACATTCTGTCAACGATCACGATTACAGCCCACTCTTCTTTGGCAATTATGGAGATATTCCCTATGATGAGTATGCGCGCCATTTCGCGGAGATCATGAACGACTACGATGCCACCTATGAAGTCATGGTGAAAGATGTCTATTATGCGGGCACGTATTTGCTCAAGACAAAATACAAATACATGCGCCTTGCCTATTTGTTCTTCCTGGCAGGTCTGATCGTCAGCAGTACAATGTATTTCGTTCAAAACTTTTTCTAATGTTCAAAAAAATCCTCATCGCCAATCGCGGCGAAATCGCCATTCGCATTATGCGAGCTTGTAAGGAGCTTGGCATCCAAACGGTCGCCGTCTATTCGGACGCTGATAAAAATGCCCTGCATGTTGGAGACGCAGATGAAGCGATTCACATAGGCGACTCAGCACCAAAGGAATCCTATCTGAATACGGATAAACTTATCCGTGCCGCGCTCGACTCAAACGCGGATGCCATTCACCCAGGCTATGGATTCCTCTCGGAGAACGCTTCGTTCGCAGAGAAAGTTGCCTCCGCCAAATTGACCTTTATCGGCCCCTCCGCCGATTCTATCCGCGCCATGGGCGATAAAGCCGAATCAAAGATCCGCATGAAACAGGCGGGCGTGCCAACCGTTCCAGGGGTGGAAAGGTTAGGGAGCGAAGGAGATTTTGAAAGTGCTGCAAAAGAAGTTGGTTATCCAATTCTCGTCAAAGCCGCGGCAGGTGGTGGTGGGAAAGGGATGCGCGTCGTCCATACAGAAAGTGAATTGAATGAAAGCCTCGAGTCTGCACGCCGCGAAGCCTTGAATGCTTTCGGCGATGAGCGATTGTTGATCGAAAAATATGTGGCAAACGCGCACCATGTTGAGTTCCAGATCTTTGGTGACCAGCACGGAAATCTCGTTCATTTATTTGAACGCGAATGTTCCGTGCAAAGAAGGCATCAAAAGATCATTGAAGAGACTCCATCACTTTTACTTACTCCTGAATTGCGCGCAGAGATGGGTGAAGCCGCGGTGAAAGCCGCAAAAGCTGTTGGTTACTACAATGCAGGGACTGTTGAATTCATCGTTGACCCCACAAATTTCACTTTCTACTTTCTAGAAATGAACACCCGCTTGCAAGTGGAGCATCCTGTCACCGAGCTTGTAACGGGCCTGGATCTCGTCCACTGGCAAATCCGTGTCGCGGCGGGAGAGCCGTTCCCGTTTCCACAATCCCACTTCACCCAACGCGGACATGCCATCGAGTGCCGCGTCTATGCTGAAGACCCCGCCAATGGATTCCTGCCAAGCACGGGCAAACTTCTGCAATACATCGAGCCGCGCGGGCCCGGCATCCGCGTGGATTCGGGTTTTACGGTTGGCAATGAAGTGACACATTTCTACGATCCATTGCTGGCAAAGTTGATCGTCCACGCGGAAGATCGTATGTCCGCCATTCAGCGTATGCAAGCCGCGTTAAAAGAATTTGTAGTTCATGGTGTCATCACCAACATTGACTTTCTGCAAGCCGTCCTAGCTCACCCCGATTTTACAAACGGACAAGTCACCACCCGCTGGGTGGAAACAAATTTGGAGTCTCTTATGGAGTCCAGAAGCTTGCTTCCGGAAAACCGACAGCAACCTGTCGGACTCCACATCATCGCCGCTGCCCTCGCAGATTTAACAATCGTAAAACGACAATCGACAATCGCAAATTCAACTGAGTCTGATCCCTACAGTCCGTGGAAAACAGCAAGTGGATTTAGGATAGGTCGGAACAATGGATAAACTTTCAAACCATGAGTTTTTCTCAGCAATCCTTTCCAGTAATATTTTAGTTCCATACTTGGAAAGAGATTCTGAGTTGGCAGAGTTAATCCAGTTCCCAAATCATCCCAATATTCACTACTTTGAAAGACCTACTCCGGCAAAGGAAATAGCGCCCACCTTGAAGCGCAGATTGGATGTTATGGTTGCGAAGAACATAGCCCATAATCTTGAGGCAACGAAACAACTCGTTGCTTTTATGGAAGAACATCCAGACAGCCAAATTTATAATGTGACCTTCAACTGCCAAAAACAACATTATGGAGTCCGTTGTGGACTCATAGACAATCAGCTGCATGTCATTTGTGTCATGACAGGTGGACATATCCCCGATGAGTTATTGGGAGAATCAATCTAGTGAAATTTGTTTTTGATCACAGTTCCGAAACCATTCCCATAGACCTGACACCATCTGGCAAATCCTATCGTGCCACGATTGGAGAGAAAACTGTTGACGTAGAAATTCTTCGGGCAAAAGATGGGAAATTGGATTTGCTCATTGATGGAAAGCGCGTCACAGCCTATGTTTCCTCAGATAACGCCAAACGCTGGGTGACAGTCAATGGGCAAACGTTTGTGTTGACCAAACCTGCGGCGGGCGCGCAGCGAAGAGGCGCGGGACATGATCATGCATCCGAATTAGCCGCGCCCATGCCAGGTCAGGTAAGAGCGGTGAACGTAGCTGAGGGAGAATCGGTGACAAAAGGTCAGACCCTCTTGGTGCTCGAGGCGATGAAGATGGAAATCCGCATCCAGGCACCGCGCGCTGGAAAGGTGATGAAATTATTGGTGAAGCAAGGTCAAACCGTTGAACGAGAACAGATCTTAATTGAGATCGAGGAGAACTAACCACCGAATCACGGAGATACTGACGAAATCTTTTTTAAATTCTCCGTGGTGAAAGGAAAACATTATGGCTGAAATCGAACTGCGCGAAGTACCTCTTTTCAGTGAAATGGATGAGCAGGAGGTGGCTGGTATTCGTGCCATCATGGAAGAGATGAAATTCAAAGCCGGGCAGGTGATTATTCGCGAGGGGGAACTTGGAAATCTCTTTTATGTCATTACCGAGGGCAATGTGGAGATCACCGTCCGTGACGCGGGGGGAGCAGATCTTGTCTTGCATAAGGCGGGTCCGGGTGATTTCTTTGGCGAGCTTTCCATGCTGACCAATGAGCCACGCTCGGCGCGCGTCCGCGCCATCGAAGACTTGACCACCCTAGTCTTGGAACGCGATGATTTCTTTGACTTCCTGCGGACTCATACTCACGCCGCCATCGACGTTATGGTGGAGCTGGGCGGACGTTTGCGTGAAAACGACCGCATCTTCCGATCCATGGTCAGCCGCAATGTGAACGAGATGGAAGAGGAACAATTGACGCTCGGTCAGCGTATCGCGGACCGGGTCGCAGATACGATCGGCTCCTGGCCCTTTATCATCATCCAAAGCATCCTTCTCGTGGTCTGGATCGTCCTCAACATCACTGCCTGGATCAAGGGATGGGATCCGTACCCGTTCATTTTGCTCAATCTAATGCTGTCCTTCCAGGCCGCTTACGCCGGACCGGTTATCATGATGAGCCAGAACCGGCAGTCCTCCAAAGACCGACTCGCGGCAGAGATCGACCATCAGGTGAACACAAAAGCGGAGCTGGAGATCAACAACCTGATGCGACGTATGGACGAGTTGGAACTGAGCGTTGAAGAGAACCACTCCGAATTGAAGGGATTTATTACAAATCGGCAGAAAGAAATAAAGCCAAAGACGCAAAGAACGTTGAGGAAGAACTCTAGCAAGCCTTCGTGACTCAGTAGTAAATAGGAGGTCCTATGCCCGGGAAATATTTTGACGAACTCGAGGTGGGGATGAAATTTCAACATGGAGGACGTACCGTTACTGAAATGGATAACGTCCTCTTCTCCGCCCTGACGATGAACACCCAGCCGCTGCACGTCAACGAAGATTTTGCGTCCAAAACGGAGTTCGGGCAACGCCTGGTCAATGGCGTATTTACATTCGGACTCGTCGTCGGCTTGACGGTTTCAGAATTGACCGAAGGTACAATTGTGGCAAATCTGGGATACGATAAGGTTGTCCATCCCAACCCGGTCTTTCATGGTGATACGATCTATGCCGAAAGCGAGATCATCGAGAAACGGGAATCCAAATCCAGGCCGAACGCAGGCATTGTACGGATCAAATGTACAGGCAAAAAGCCGGACGGTACAATTGTGGTCGAGTTTGAGAGGACAGCAATGTTTTTGAAGAAGAACAAATGATATTTAATTTTACAGGTAAAGCATGAAGAAAGTGGGCATATTCATTTTTCTTTTGTTCTTATTTTCAGCGTGTGGAACGCCGGTTGTCACTGAGCCTGTCATACAAGCTCAACGTACTCAAACTTCCAGGCCACTAGTTACTCTAACCCCATTATTAAGACCCACGTCCACTCTTGATAAATACAACCAAGAAGCAAAAGACCAATATGGAGGGTTCCGCTTTTGCCAGGTATGGCCTGAATCTGTATGGTTTGGCTCTACTATCAAAGTATCGGTTTTTGGTATGCCCCCGAATGATAAGGTTTCGATTTATGTCTTCCCTCATCAAGAATCAACGAATACATTCATGACAGACGGTAATGGCTATGTGAATGCGGATATCATGATCCCGATGAATGCAGACCTGGAAATGAACATGGTAGTCGTGGAGGGAACAGGTGCTTCGGCGACTTGTTCAGTCTGGGTTTGGTCTGAAGAGTATTTGCCGACTTATTATGCTGGTCTCACGAAAACGGTGACACCAACTCTTTCTCTGGGACAGATCTCTATTACAGCAACACAACAGCTCCTGCATAATAAACTGGACAAGTATTGCAGAGATAACCAGGCAAGGGGATTTAGATTTTCTCCCGACGGTCAATGGGTGGTTGTGTTTTGTAGTTCGGACACCATTGAGGTGGTCCGTGTGGACGAAACAAAAAAATGGGAAGTATCTGCCGACGCATTGATTAATCCTTATACGGAATACTTTATCGGCTTAAACCATTGGTCCAATGATGGCGTTTACGCCTACGTAAGCTCCGACCCACATACAGATGGTTATTGGGAACCTTTTCATCAGGGAATAGTCCTATATCGTCTCAATCTTGAAACAGGTCAAATCAACGAAGTATTGCCTCTGGGTAAAAGTGATTGGATATTTTATTCGTTTTCGTTTTCGCCAGATGACAAAATATTGGCTTATATTGTGACTGACCAATCGCCCGTCATATTAAATTTACGTGATATACAGTCAGGTGATGAACAATCTTTTGAACTCGACCCCAAATACAATACTGGCGGAGGATTTGTATGGTCTCCCGATAGTCAAAAACTTGTATTTTCCATAACACAATTTAATACGAGTACCTATGAATATATTGCCACATCAATTATCCTGTGGGATAAGGATGAATTGAAATTAACTGAATTGATAAAAGACCATCAAAGTCGTATGCGGGTAATTGAATGGGTAGATCAAACGAAGATTATCGTAAAAGCTGAGATTCTTGAAAAAGCGCAGATTAAGACGCAGAATTATGAATTAGATCTAACAGACAACGAGTTAACAGAACTCAACCCTTAAAGGAGATTTATGCATTCACGACGCGCTCTACTCTACATGCCCGGCGACGACCGTCGCAAAATCGAAAAAGCCGCCACCCTGGGCGTGGATTGTGTTTGCATGGACATGGAAGATGGTGTGGCGATCTCGCACAAAGCAGAGGCCCGCGCCGTCATTGCCCAGGCGATGAAAGACCTAGACTTTGGCAATTCCGAGCGCTGTATCCGCATCAATAGCTTTGGATCAGGCTTCGAAAAATTCGACCTGGCTGCAGCAGTCGCCACAAACCCTGCTTCGATTGTCCTACCCAAGGTAGAGACAGCCGCACAAGTAAGGTTGATTAGCGAATATATCGAAACTTATGAACACTCCAGCAAGACGGAGCGGGGCAGCATCCGTTTGTTGGTGGGCGTGGAGACGGCAAAAGGCATCCTAAATCTCAAGGAAATTGCAGAAGCCGATCGACGTCTGGATGCCATCATTTTCGGCGCGGAAGATTACGCTGCCTCCATTGGCGCCACCCGCACCAGGGAAGCGCACGAGGTCTTGTACGCCCGTTCTGCAGTGGTTACCGCCTGCGCGGCAAACGAATTGCAGGCGATCGACATGGTCTATATTGATTTCCGCGATGTGGAAGGACTGCGCCTCGAAGCGGAGCAGGGAGCACGCCTCGGCTTCAGCGGGAAACAGATCATTCATCCGAACCAGGTGGCAGCGGTGCAGGAAGCGTTCACGCCCTCCGAGGCAGCGATTGAATACGCGCAGCGCGTTGTGGCTACGTTCGCAGCCAGTCAGAAGGAAGGCAAGGGCGCATTCGCATTGGACGGCAAGATGATCGATATGCCCTTGTTGAAGAACGCTCAAAAAGTTTTAGATCGGGCAAAGGCCGCGGGGAAGATCTAACACGATGGTCGACATCCTATTCTGATCTTCAAAATTGGAGAAAAAATGAAACTATTTGTCGGAGGATCGCTCAGAGAGGTTCAGACGGATGAGACCCTGTGCGGGCAATTTGTGGAAAAGTTCGCTGAAAAAGTCGTTGAACGCGGACATATTTTACTCACAGGCTGTCGGAGCTCTTTGGATAAGGCAGTCGCTGAGGCCGCTGCCGCGTGGCTTGAGCGCAATGGACAAGCGAATGAGATTCGCAACCGGATCATCAGCTACAAGCTAAAACCCGATGTGCCAGGCCACCATATTGGTCGCATTCAAGTATCGAAACGCGACGATTGGTCACTTTCCACCCCGAACCTGAGCCTTCCTGAACAGATTGCCGAAGCGGATGTAGCTGTTTTTGTGGCGGGTAGTGAAGGGACCTTTTTTGCTGCAAATTGGGCGCGGATTGGGAATAAGCCTATCCTGGGTGTGGCACGTTTCGGAGGGGCGGGTGCGGTGATATTTGAGAGAGAAAGGGACGAGTTTTCGAAAAAATATTCTCATCTGGTATCCAAAGAAGATTTTGACATGCTTAATCAATACACAGACGATGTTGAACAACTGGCAAAAGATGTGCTCACTCTTTGTGAAAATTTAATGACCTCGAAGAAAGTTTTCATCGTCATGTCATTTAAACAGGAATATGATGATTTATACGATGCCTATGATACGGTGTGTAATGACTCTGGTTTCGATGCTGAACGCACGGACCAGGGTACCTCCCTGGAAAGGATCACCCCACGCATCCTGGAGGGCATCCGGCATTCAGCATTTGTCATTGCCGATGTAACGGAGAAAAGCCTGAATGTTTTTTACGAGATTGGTTTCGCAGAGGGAATGGGACGTCCCGTGATCATCACTGCCAAGGAAGGGACAGAACTACCTTTTGACATCAAAGATACGCCCATCGTGTTTTGGAGTACTCTTAAAGAATTAAAGCAAAAACTACAGCCGATCATCGGCGAAATAAAGATGAAATTGGGAAAAGGATAAGAGAGGTTTCGCCTGTACACTCACCCAAAAAGACAGGCTAACACAGCCCAAGACTGTTATATTCAAAACAGATTAATCTTTGACCGCATATCATATGAGGAATTATACAGACTGCATAAACACCCGTTGGGCAATTCCTTGTAGGAGCACACGATTGAAATCACCAAAACGGGGTACTTGAAGTGTCTACGGCATTGCCGTATAATTAGTTTATGGAGTTCATCGAAGCCACTGCTTTTACAAAGTATGTTTATGATTACCTCTCTGAAGATGAATATCTCGGTCTGCAAAGTTTCTTGCTCCAGTATCCAGAAACAGGCAAGGTGGTTCGTGGCTCTGGCGGCGTCCGAAAAGTCCGTTGGGCAATAGCAGGCAGAGGAAAAAGCGGTGGTGTGCGGGTGATTTACTACTTCAAGAAGCAAGATGATGAAATCTGGCTGTTGACCATTTACAGCAAAAATGAAGTAGAAAATATTCCCGCTCATGTTCTGCGTCAGATCGCAAAGGAAATTGAAAATGGCTAAGCGTGATATTGGTCAAGAAATTCTCGATGGCATTCGTGATGTGAAGGCGTACAAGGCTGGCAAGAAATCTTTGCGCGTGCGCTCCCTGAAACGGCCTTCCTCCCCCAAAGTGATCCGTACAAGATTAAAGCTATCCCAGTCGGCGTTTGCAGGTTTAATGGGTGTCAGTTTGCGCACTGTTCAGGATTGGGAACAAGGACGGCGTAAGCCAAGTGGTCCCGCGGTTGCCTTGTTGAGAATTGCCGAGCAAAAGCCAGACGTGTTTCTGCACCTGTCATAAGCAAACAGCGGGGAGTCTTATAGTCACAAAACTGCCTAACACAGCTCCGCCTTCGCGGGATCTGCGATGTGCACCCGACCCCCAGCAAAGTGCGTCAGGGTCGTGATAGTGGGAGTCGTCGCGTTTTCAAGCAGTTGGGCCGGGGCGGGTGCTGTCCGGTCAAAATCACGAATGGGTTTCACCTCGGTTGCGCCCGACAGGGATTGGGTTGGTCAGCCGAAATGCTATCGTAGGCCGACTGTCTGGCCGCGCTTGTACCGTTGTTCGAGATGCCGTTCAATACGAGAGCTAGCTGAACAATTGAAGGAAGAAACACTATGACATCAGTTCAATACCTTACACTGCTTCGTGGCATCAATGTCGGTGGGGGCAACATCATCAAAATGACCGATCTGAAAGAGTGTTTTGAAAACATCGGTTTTGCAGATGTCGCTACCTATATTCAAAGCGGAAATGTATTGTTTCAATCCGAAGAAAGAGACGCAACCAAACTTGTGAGCAAAATAGAACTAGCGCTGTCCGTGCGATTTGCGTACGAGCCGCGCATTGTTGTGCTCACCCACAAACAGCTTATGCATGTAGTAGAGCACGCTCCTCATGGGTTTGGCAAAGAACCGGAAAAATACAGATACGACGTCATATTTCTAAAAAAGCCGCTGACCGAGACCGAGGCCATGAAAAGTGTCAGCGTAAAACAGGGTGTCGACACCGCACATAAAGGAAAGGGTGTGCTCTATTTTTCACGGCTTATCAGCAAAGCGACACAAAGTCATTTAGCGAGGATCATTACCCTCCCTGTGTATCAGAATATGACCATACGCAACTGGAACACCACCAAAAAATTACTCGCGCTTATGGATAAGGCATGAATCCAATAACGCTAAACGCGGCGTGAAGTGCACCCCCTCCCTTCGGTGAGCACCGGGGTTGTGATTGTGGAAGTCGCCGCGTTTTCAAGCAGTTTTCAGAGCTCAAGCTGGTTCCGTCAAAGCGGCGTTGTCTCGTCCCGCCTGGTTGTCGACTAGCGTAGCTGTGTCGAGACACACCAATGGGTACCCACAGGCGTCGCGTGGCGCCGTGGCGACAGTGCTACACAAACGCACACCGTTGGGCATTTGATATACTGCACCAATGAACATCGAGTTCAACGGCACGATTTGGTTCTGGAATGGCCCCGCCCCATGGTACTTCGTTACCGTTCCGGCGAAGCAGTGCCGCGACCTAAAGGCCATATCAGGGTTCGTGACTTATGGCTGGGGAATGATTCCGGTAAATGTTCGGATCGGCAAAAGCGAGTGGAAGACTTCCTTGGTTCCCAAAGATGGCCGCTACATTGTGCCCATCAAAGCGAGTGTTCGAAAAGCACAAAACCTTGAGGAAGGCGACAAAGTGACTATACGGCTCGAAGTTCGTTGATAAACTAATGAGTATATGTTTAGAGGAGTAGCTGCGAAAATAGCGTGAGGGGCACTAGCCAGACATGCGGAAATGGACGCGTTTGAAATTCTCACCCAACAATATCGCAAGAATTTGTGCTTTGCTGTTGCCTCGCGCCAACACGGCTTGCGCCCGATTAGTAGGATTCACCCCGCTAAAAAGGAGTCAGCTGGACTTAAGCCCGTTCCGTCAAAGCGGCGTTAGGCGCACTATTACGACTGAAACAGCGTCACTGCCCAGTCCGATGAATGAAACGAAGGTGGAAGAATAGTTGAGGAGTAGGTGATGACAATTATTGATAATGAGATGTTATGGCGCCAGTTTGGAGCAACAATCGACATGTTAGGCGACGTTCTGCGCGACTGCCCGGATGAACTATGGGAAAAGCGCCTGTGGGAAGACCAGCCAGACCAGTGGGTGGCAACTGGTTTCTCGGCGTTCTGGTATCTGTGCTACCATACGCTATTCTGGCTGGATCTATACTTAACTGGGGCGGAAGAGGGCTTTGCTCCGCCTGCGCCATTTGGCCTGGTTGAGATGGATCCAGGCGAGGTCCTGCCGCGGACCTATACACGCGAAGAACTGCTCCGCTACCTGGAATACTGCCGCCGAAAGTGCCAGGAGACAATTGGCGCTCTGTCAAACGAACAGGCTTACCGGTTGTGCCAGTTTGCCTGGGGAGAGTTGCCCTTTGCGGAGCTTCAGCTGTACAATCTGCGTCATGTGCAGGAGCACAGCGCACAACTGCGCATGTTCCTGGGACAGCAGACGGGAAAATCCACAAGGTGGGTATCCCAGGCTGAGTAAAAATCTCCTTCCCTGAATAATATTGGCAAGAACCATGATCTTTTGGCTGATCGAAATCTGCAAGAGGAGAGCGCCTAACACAGCGTGAAAAAGAGATTACACTGGGGATGATCGATATAAAATGAAAAATAGGGGACCAACTGAAAAGACCTGCCTTGATAAGAAGGAGGCAGATCTCAATGAGCAACGTATTCTATATTTAGATTGTATAAGATTTTGAGGGCAATTGCAATAGGATTTAAGATGCTTTTTTTCATAAGACAAGAGTCGTACAATGCAACAGGAGTCATACACTTCGTAAATCAAGGGTGGTCTGTTTCTATATCATAAAAATCTGGAGGCACCATGTTCAAGCGACGTTTGGGACGGAGTAATCTCGAAGTCAGCGCGATGGGATTGGGTTGTTGGGCAATCGGCGGACCCTGGGACTGGCTGGAAGCAGATGGCAGCACGGAACCCGTGGGCTGGGGACAGGTGGACGATGCCGAATCGATCCGCGCCATTCACTATGCACTCGATACAGGAATAAACTTTTTTGACACAGCGGCCAACTACGGGTGCGGTCATAGTGAGCGAATACTCAGCCAGGCGCTTGCGGGCCGGCGCGATAAAGTCATTCTGGCAACGAAGTTCGGCTATATCGTAAATGAAGAGAAACGTATTGTCGCGGAAACCGAAGAGGTTGTCCCCCACATTCGTCAGGAGTGCGAAGATAGTCTACGCCGCTTGCAGACAGACTACATCGATCTCTACCAGTTTCATGTGAACAAGTACCCACCAGAAAAGGCCGCCGAAGTGCAAGATGTATTGGAAACGTTGGTGGCTGAGGGCAAGATCCGTTGGTACGGCTGGAGCACCGATAATCCTGAGGGGGCGCGCGTATTCGCACAGGGTCAACATTGCACAGCGATCCAGCATGTATTGAACATGGGATACGATGTGCCTCAAATGCTGGCGGTCTGTGAAGAATACGATCAAGCCAGCATCAACCGGACGTGTCTCGGCATGGGCATGCTGACGGGCAAGTTCAGCCGTGATACGACATTCCCAGAAAACGACGTGCGGCATGATTGGGACTTGCAGGCGGAGAGGCCAACGAAAAACCTCCAGCGGATCGAGGCGGTACGAAAGATGTTCGCTGACGCTGGCGAAGTCCGAACGCAGGCTCAGATCGCCCTCGCCTGGATCTGGACTCGCAGAGATCGCACGATTCCCATTCCCGGTTTCAAGACTGTTGCTCAAGTGAAGGAAAACATTCAGGCGATGGAGTTCGGCTTGTTGAGTAATGAACAAATGAAGAAAATCGACGAGATATATGAGCGCGCCCCGGTTATCTCATAGTGCTCATACTGAGGCACAACGAGTATCCGCCTAACAAAGCCCTGTACGTCGTAGTGTCGAAGACTGTAGCAAGAGCGATGCGCGCTGGCAGGACGACAGTCTGCAAAGCGTGCCGCGCCAAAAGCAGGATAGTCACAGAAGTATAATCAACGGCTATGACAAGGGTTCAAAAAATCACCCTTGGCGTTTTATCCGTCATCACTTGTAGTATCTGGCTGATGCTTCTCTCTATCGCGTCCCAAGTGGTGCAGTCCTGGGGCCAACAGCCGCTGGGACCCACGCTGGGATACCCAACCCAATTGCAGCTTCCCGCCACGTGGACGGCGTCGCCAGCCCCCTCACAGCCAAGGACTACCGCCACGCTTATCCCTACGTTAATGTTCGAGACGGAGACCCCTGCCTCGCCGTTCCTGGCCTGCAACGACTTGCCGACCATGATCGTTTTGGCGATTGGGACCGACGTGCGTCCCGGCGAGCATCGTTACGGGCTGACAGACGTGATGCGCGCGGTTCGGGTGGATTTCCGGGCGCAGCGCGTCACAGCGTTGGAGTTTCCCCGCGACCTGTGGGTGAAGATTCCCGAGATCGAGCGCAACTTGAAAACGGACCATCAAAAGCTCAACACTGCCTATGCCTATGGGCAGCCCGATTATGGACCAAGCCTTTTGGCGCACACCCTCGATCTGAATTTCGGCTTGAACGTCGACCATTATATTGTCGCCAATATGAACGTCTTTGCGGAGGCGGTGGACGCGCTGGGCGGACTCGATGTTACGCTGCCCGAAGGTGGCATCGACGGGCGTACCTCCACCGACCGCAGCGCGCGACTGGTCTTCCCGGGAGGTCCGCAGCATCTCAATGGCGAGCAAGCCCTGACGCTGGCGCGCATGCGCAACGTCAGCGTCTTTGAGCGCTCTAAGCATCAAAATATGGTCATGTGCGCCTTACGAAAAAAGATAGAGAGCCCCGAGACGGTTCTCCGGCTGCCAGCCATCATCAATTCCTTTATGAAAAATATCCAGACCGATCTTACGCCTGAACAGATCAGCCAGCTGGCTTGCCTGGGTACGCAAATGCCGCGCAGCAACATCCTGTTCACTTCTTTTCCGCTCAAACTCTTCAAGTCGGC
>Ga0137368_10005076_pt1 | contig 13929 bp, 23 predicted proteins | sample SagtaG_13_FD_104917 | JGI IMG/M metagenome (GOLD analysis project Ga0137368, IMG submission 104917) | Vadose zone soil microbial communities from Sagehorn Ranch, Mendocino, California, USA - Sage1_L_100_16 metaG | ecosystem: Environmental > Terrestrial > Soil > Vadose zone | place: USA...
CCCTGCGGTGGTCCATGCTGCGCCCGGAGGAGGCGCTGCGCCGGGTCATGTGGCCCGAGCCGGGCACACGGCCGGACACGCTCGGCGGTGTGTGGGAGCAGGCGCTGAGCGCGGCACGCGGTGCCGTGTTCGACCGGCCCGAGGTGAGGGAGGGATCATGACGATGGACCTGACGGACGAGGAGATCGAGTATCTGTCCGTGCTGGTGGCTGATGATCTCCGCAAGGATCAGGCACGGGGTCTGCACGGTGTGGTCGAGCGGCACTTCACGGTGTGGGCCAAGCTCACGGCTGATCAGCGCATGAGCGCCGACGCAGCCACGTGGACGGCAGAGGGGTGAGAGATCATGTGCTACCGGCCGAGGTGGTACCGGATGCGGCTGGAGGCCAGGGAGATCATGCTGCGCCAGTGGCGGCGCGGTGACTGGCGGTTCGGCAGGACCGTGTGGTGCGGGCAGCACCAGGCCTGGCACCTGGCTCACGGGCTCGGAGAGGGACGATGACCTATGATCTGGCTCGACGTGACCGGCTGAGAGAGGCATACAAGTGATCAGTTTCCTGGGGTACAAGAAGATCCCGCTTGATCAGCTGGAGACGTTCCCCGGCAACCCCAACGTGGGCGATGTACCGAAGATCCTGGAATCTCTCAAGTCTAATGGGGCGTTCCGTTCCCTGATCGTCCGTAAGCACGATGACCGGTACACGGTGCTGGCCGGTAACCACACCAAGCTGGCCATGGTCGAGCACGGAAACGGCAAGTGCGGCACTGAGCTGTGCGGTCTGTGCGGTAATGGATGGGACAGCAAGCCACGGTGTGAGATCTACGAGTGTGACGATGAGACGGCCGTGAAGGTCAACATCGCGGACAACAGGATTCCGGAGTTCAGTCACCGTGACGATGAGTCCTTGGGTGAACTGCTCATGGGTCTGGAAGATCTCACCGGTACCGGCTACAGCACGGACGATCTCCGCCTCTTCCTGCCGCAGGAGCCACCCTCGCTGGAGGAGCTGAGCGAGCAGTACGGCGAGCCTGATGAAGCCGCACCTGTGTGGCCGGTACTCACGTTCCGTGTGTCCCCTACAGTGCGTGATCACTTTCTGGAGCTGACCGAGGATGCCGAGGACCCGGCCGATCCGGTGTCCCGGTTCATGTTCCTGCTCGGCAAGGCGTCCGGGTGAGACTGCGTGTGCTGGTGAGTTTCCACTATCACCGGGACACCGATCTTGACGCCCTCGTGTCCGGCCTCGGTGGCGGGGTGGACCTATTCGCGGACTCCGGCGCCTACAGTGCATGGAGCACCGGGGCTCAGATCGATGTGGAGGACTACGCCACGTGGCTGCACCGTTGGGGGCACCTGATCGGCACCCGCGCCAACCTCGACGTGATCGGCGACCGGGCGGGCACCGCGCGCAATCAAGAGATCCTCACGGGCCACGGTCTGAACGTGCTCCCCGTGTTCCATCTCGGCGAGCCCTTCCGGGTGCTGGAGTCACTGTGCGAAGCACATGATTACGTGGCTCTCGGCGGTCTTGTGCCCTATCTCGCGGGAGGTAAAGGAAACTCCAATCGGTCTCATCTCATGGCATGGATGGTCAAGGCCCACCTGATCGCCAGGAAGCGCGGCGCGGTTCTCCACGCCTTCGGATGTACCGGATCACTGTTTCTGTGGAATCTGCCGTTCTACTCCGCCGACTCCAGTTCGTACAGCTCAGGTACCAGGTTCGGGAAGGTCTACCTATGGGACGAGTCGGCACACCTGATGCGGTGCATCGACTTCAGGACCAATTCTGAGATGCGCCGACACGCCGGTCTGTTCCGCAGGCACGGGATTTCACCTGGTGCGATCTGCGATCCGGAGTTCCTGAACACAAGCAATGATCATTACAGGGTTGACCGGACCGAGCTGGAAAAGATCACCCTCACCGCCTATCGGAAGATGGAGCAGTCGCTCACGAAGCGGCATTGCGTGCCAGCACCAGGTGATGCTCAAGACACGGGCACGAAAATCTACTTCGCCCTTACCACAGCGTCCCCGGCTGATCTGGAACCCCTGCGCCGGGCACTACAGGAAGAGAACTGATCATGACCAAGCAACCCGTGGCCGTACTGTGCTTCAGCGGAGGCATGGACTCGACCACTCTCGCGGCGCTCTACGTGGATAAGGGCTACCGGCTCGGTCTGCTGAGCTTCGACTACGGCCAGCGCCACGGACCGAGGGAGATCGCGGCAGCCCGTGACGTGGCGGAGTACTACGAAGCCGATCACGTGGTGCTCGACCTGTCCGCCATAGGAGATCTCATGGTCGGCAGCGCCCTCACGGATCCGGAGGTGGACGTGCCCGATGGCCACTACGCCGAGGAGTCCATGCGGATCACCGTGGTCCCGAACCGAAATGCGATCATGGCGAACATCGCGATCGGCATCGCCAGTTCCAACGGCGCGGACGTGGTGGCCCTGGGAATCCATGCCGGTGACCATGCGGTGTATCCCGACTGCCGACCGGAGTTCGTCAAGGCGCTGAGGCAGTGTGCCACTCACGCACTCAAGGGATTCCACACTCCGGCGCTGGAGACACCGTTCATCAACATCAGCAAGACCAAGATCGCAGGACTTGCCTCCACTCTCGGCGCACCGTTGCATCTCTCGTGGAGCTGCTACAAGGGAGGCCTGCTCCACTGCGGGACCTGCGGCACGTGCACCGAGCGAAAGGAAGCGTTCAAGGACGCCGGTCTTACCGACCCTACGGAGTATGCGGTATGACCAAGCAGAAGATCACACTCCCCCTGCTCAACGACCGGCGCGCGGCGGCGTACCGCAGGACCAACGGACAGGACACGTTTCGTCCCACTCCGGCCCAGCGGCGCCGGATGGCCAAGCACGAACGGCGGAACTGGGTATGACCGTGGGCGTGGCGGTGCGGCACAACTTCGAGACCGCGCACCGACTCCCGCACCTCGGTCGTGACTCGAAGTGCTTCAACCTGCACGGCCACTCGTGGAATGTGGAGATCACCGTGACGGCCGACTCCCTGGACAAACGTGGCATGGTGGTGGAGTTCGGCGCCTTCAAGCGGCTGATACGTGAGTTCATCGATCACTACTTCGATCATGGGGCGATCCTCGGGGCCGACGATCCGCTGCTTCCCCTGCTCCGCGCCGAGGGCTGCAAGGTCTACGAGCTGGCCACGTGGCCCACCGTCGAGGCGGTGGCCGGGGAGCTGCGCGGGGTGGCCGGAAGGATCCTGATGTCCATTCCGGAGCGCGCCACCGATGCCCGGATCCTCCGTGTCGTGGTGCACGAGACGGCCGTGAACTCCGCCATGTGGGGGCAGTGGTGACCTACGACAGAGACCGCACCGTGACCCCGTCCCTGGTCGTATCAGAGGTCTTTGGACCAACAGTGTCCGGCGAGGGCGTGACCATGGGCCAGCGGTGTGGGTTCCTCCGGCTCATGGGCTGCAACCTGCATTGTTCCTGGTGTGATACGCCGTACACCTGGGACGCGCGCCGGTTCGATCTGGTAAAGCAGGGCCAGCGGATGACGTGGGCGGTGATCGTGGAGCAGATGATTGCGATGGACGTAGACTTCGTGATCATCAGTGGCGGGGAGCCGCTGCTCCATCAGAACCAGCCTGCATGGGAGCTGATTCTCCGGGCCCTGGACGGTGCGGGGATCCGGGTCGAGGTGGAGACGAACGGCACGGTGGTGCCCAACGCGGTGAGCCGCAGGTGGGTCACCCGGTTCACGGTGTCCCCCAAGCTGGCGCACTCAGGTGATCCGGAGAACCGGCGCATCGTGCATGATCCGCTGAGTATGTTCCGGCTCATGCTGCGCTACAGTCCGCCGCGCGCTTCCTTCAAGTTTGTGTGTGCCACGGCCGATGATGTGGCCGAAGTGCAGCGGCTAGTCAAGATCCTGGAGATCCCGGAGCGCCACGTCTGGATCATGCCGGAGGGCGTGACGTCCCAGGCTCTGTGCGATCATCTTGTCGTGATCACCGATCCTGCCGTGGCAGCCGGGTTCAACGTCACGACCCGGCTACACATCCATGTGTGGGGCGACACGAGAGGACACTGATCATGGTCCATTTGGGCGAGCTGTCCCACTGCACCTCGGAGTGCTTCGAGCAGCACACCTACTCGGCCGGTTGCGAGCTGCGTGCCGTGGCTGCTCCAGCGTCCGGCGCCCGGCTGGTCCAGCTTGGGATGCGGGACATGTTCGCCTCGCTCGGCCTGGACCCCAACGGTGAGGCGCTGGCCGGAACGCCGGACCGGTGGCTGCGGGCACTGACCGAGTTCACCGGTGGCTACGCACTGGACCCGGAAAAGATCCTCGGCCGGACGTTCAAGGTAGATCACTCCGGTTATCCGATCAGCGTGACCAACGTTGCGTTTACCTCCGTGTGTGAGCATCACCTGCTCCCGTTCTCCGGGCTGGCGATGATCTCGTATATGCCGGGCGCCGATGGCCGGGTGGTCGGATTGTCCAAGCTTCCGCGCTTGCTCGACGTGTTCGCCCGGCGTCTCCAGACTCAGGAGCAGATCACCAAACAGGTGACCGATGCACTGGAGTTGTATTTGAAACCGAAGGGCGCGGCGTGCATCCTCGGGAGTGAACACGGGTGCCTGGCCAACCGTGGCGCGAGGAAGCCGGGAGCGGTCATGGTGACTGGATCATTCACCGGTGTGTACGAGGATCCGGACACCCGGCGGGACCTGCTGGCCATGCTCGGCGGACCGGCCGCGTACCGGTGACCGACCAGAAGCCTTGAAAGGATCAGAATTATGCCCAGCGACGAGATTGCGCGGCTCGACAAGATCAAGCAGGCTGCGCACCTCAAGGTTGTCGTGGGTCTGACCTGGGACGAGGTGGCCAAGGCGACCGGGTTCAACTCCCCGGGTGCCTGCCAGTCGGCCGTGGATCACCACATCAAAAAGCTGGCGCGGGAGACGAACAAAGAGCTTGAGGGCATGGTCCAGCAGTCCGACATGAGGTATGACGCCATGCGCAAGCGTGTCCATGCCATCCTCGTGGCTGATCATCCCCTGGTCCAGCAGGGCACGATCGTCAGGGACGCGAACGGGATTCCGCTCAAGGACGCCGGGCCGGTGCTGGCCGCGATCAACTCCCTGATGCGGATCGAATCCCAGTGGGCCTCGCTGCACGGTATCGAGGCATCCAAGAAACTGGAGATCGCTCTCACGGCGCGCACCGACGTGGAGTCCAATCTTGTGGCCGAGGCGGTGCTTGCGGCCATCGAGGCTCTCGGGCTCGAACCGGCTCAGCGTATGCTCGCGCTGGAGACGGCAGCGGCCCGGCTCGAAGTGGTGGACGCGGAGATTATTGATGAGCCCTGACGGATTCACTCCGGGAGAGCGTTCCTTCGATCTCGGTCACGGACACCGGGGCGAGTACTCCGCCTGGGCACCGGACCGTGAACTGAACCCTCAGCACGCGCTGCATCCGGACGTCGAGAAGTGGGGCCTGTTGATCTTCCACAAGAATCCGGCCGGTCAGCCGTGCGCCGGATTCGTGACCTTCGCCGGTGAGGTTCAGCGGGAGGTTTCTCCGAACGCCACGACATGGGATGTCCAGTGCTGGGATCCCCTGACGATCACACCGTCGGTGCTCTGCTCTTGTGGGGACCATGGGTTCGTGAGGGAGGGCAGATGGGTTCCGGCCTGAGCGCTCCGTTCTGCGGTCCCGGCTGCCGTCTCTGGCATGATCCGGGTCCGGTGCAACCATCCCCTCGCGCCCGGTGTCCTAGGCTCCACACAGTCCGTACAAGGAGCAAATATGATCAAGCAATGCCTGGTGTCCGGCGCGATCGCTGCGGCTGTGATCCTTCCCGCAAGTGCGGCGTACGCCGACTACGGCCCGGACGCGAACTGCTCGGACTTCAGTACCCCTGTGAAGATTGTCGGAGGCTACGATCCCGCTCATCTCGACCACGATCACGACGGTATCGGCTGCGAGAAAAACGTTGGTGATCCCATGGCGTACGATCTGTACGCGAACCTCAAGGGCGATGAGCCAACCGCGACACCCAGTGTCACGTCATCTGCACCCAGTGCCGCTCCGACCCTGGCCCACACGGGCGCAGGTACATTGATCAACCGTCACCCGTTGCGCAGTATCGGTCTGGGCGTGGTGCTCGCCGGTACGGGCGGTGCGCTCGTGCTTGTGGCGCGGAGACGCCAGGGCTGAGCCTCACGACGTATGCTGCTCCTGACATCCGACCGGATGAAGGACAGGTATGCAGATTCCGTCCACACTCGTTGTCACAGAGAACAAGATCATTCCTCAGTTCTGCACACTGTACAAGAATCACCCGTGCGCGATCGTCAACGCGCACCATATCTGCCCGAAGTCATGGTTCGAGCGTGCCGGAGTCCTGGTCGACACTCCAATGATCATGTTGTGCCCGAACTGCCACATGAATGCCCACGCGGCAATCGATGCAATGATCAAGGGACAGGATACTTCGCTCCTGCCTCCGCGCTGCCTGAAGCTGGCCGATCTGGCGTTTCATCTCGCCGAGGCTCGCGGCCTGACTCCGGGGCTGACATTGTGACCGTGCCCGACTGGTCATTCAGCAGTGCTCAGGATCTTCACTGCCCGCTGTGCGATGAACTCCTGAGCGGGCTCAACTGGACCGTGGCCCAGGACGGCGAGTATCTGCTCGCGGAAGAGGTCACCGTTCAGCCTGCGCCGCACGTGAGTGCCATGGTCCTCATACCCTGTGGTCATGAACTCCCCGTGCCACCGTGGGAGCTGAAGTTCTCCGGTCGTAACCGAGTAATCGGTACGGTCACCAAGACCCCCTCGTTCGTGAAGAAAGAGAAGTGATCATATGACCACTCCGTACCCCCTCGGCCGCAGGGTCGAGCACGACGACCGGTCCTTCGCGTTCGCCCTGCCAGTGCTTCCCAAGCGTGCGATCGTCTCCCGTGACTGGACCCGCCGGGTGCCCGTGTTCGATCAGGGCTCCCTCGGCTCGTGCACCGGGAATGCTGCTGCCGGGTGGCTGGCCACGGACAATGCAGCGCGCATTGGCCGGACCGTGGTTTCCATCACGGGAAGTTCTCAGATACTTCCAGTGGATGAGAATCTTGCGGTACGGATCTACTCACTGGGCACGGAGCTTGATGAGTTCAGCGGGCAGTTTCCACCGGACGATACCGGCTCATCCGGTGTCGGTGTGTCCAAGGCCCTATTCAATCTCGGCCTGATCACGAAGTACAACCACGCATTCAGTGTGGACGCACTGAAGACCGCTCTTCAGACCGGTCCGGTCATGTGGGGAACCGTGTGGTTCAACTCGATGTTTGATCTTGACGCGCACGGTTATCTGGTGGTCACTCCGTCCTCCGGCGAGGCGGGTGGTCATGAGATCGTGATCAGCGGGTACGACACGACCACGGACGTATACTTCGTCCAGAACTCGTGGGGGCCCGACTGGGGTGCGGGCGGTTGTTTCTTCGTCAAGGGCTCCGACATGACGTACCTGTTGAGCCAGGACGGGGACGTGACTCAGCCGGTGTGGACTCCGCCGCCGGTGATCGGCAATCAGGCCCATCTCGATCAGACGCTGGCCTGGGGGCGCGGCAAGGGTCTGCACTGGGATGGATATACACCATGACCGGTCTGATCGTTTCAGTGGTGTGCTTCGCGTATCTCGTGGTGAGCTTTGCCTTCGCCCGGAGAGCGTACTCGCGCGAGTACGACAAGATATACGGCGCTCCGGCCCCGAGCTATTACGGGGGAAAGATCGGCCACGAGAGGGCCCATGAGCTGGCGATCCGCGAGGGTGTGGAGTGGCTGGGACTATGGCCGCTCTACTGCACGTGGGCCCTGATCTACCGGCTGATCTCCGGACCGGTCCCGCTCCACGTGAAGCTCGACGAGGCTCAGGCCGAGGTTGACCGGCTCGCGATGAAACAGGATCCGCTCAATGATCTGGATCACACCGTGGGTGCGAAGACCGTGACGCACTCGGTTCCGGAGCAGGGCTACGAGTTCGTCCGTGCCGAGGATCCGTGGCTGTGGGACGACCGGGTCGAGATCACCACCACGCCCCACCCAGAGCGGATCATCCAAGTGCAGCCGGGGAAGATCTGGACCGGCGCCCGGTGGGTGAAGGCGACCACCAAGAACGAGAAGATCTACGGTCCGGCCTTGCCCGACCTGGCAGTAGATCCCCTGCCTCACTCCCCGGTCCTCGCGCCGGGTGACTGTGTCTGTCCGAAGTGCCGACCTGATCTGTACATGTGGAGGCAAGCATGACCAACTACGTGGATCTTGATGAACTCCGAACCCGGGTGTTCTTCGAGCAGGCCACCCGTGACGACCGGTTCACGTGGGAAGAGATCACGCCGGATCCGGACATCGCTCCGGTGACCTACGACCAGTGGACCGATGGTTTCCGCCGGTTCCGGCTGACAGGCTGTGCGCACCGCGAGGTGGACCGCGACGGCAGTCTCTGTACGCACTGCGGCCACCAGTTCGAGTACAAGGCTCCGAAGATGACGGCCGCGCGCAAGGCGACGGCCAGGAAGCCGAGGACAGACAAGTGAGGGTGCTTTTGTCAGGCGCTGGAGGATTCGTCGGCAGCCACGTGCTCCGACACTTGCTCATGAACACAGATGCTACGATTGTTGCCCCGGTCACCTTCCGGCACAAGGGTCTTCCAGAGCGTATCGAGTCGTCCATCTGCGACAACCCGGAGTGGGTCCGGCGCGTGGACATCCCGCACTGGGACATGACCACCATGCCCAGCTTCAGCGTCATGCACGCGGTCAACGACTGCGACGTGTTCATGAATATCGCGAGCGAGTCGCACGTAGACCGATCGATCAAGGATCCGGTCGGTTTCACCACGAACAACGTTCAGTTGATCCAGAATCTGATCGAGGTGGCGAAGCTGGTCCGCCCGGAGATCATTCTCCAGATGAGCACCGACGAAGTGTACGGCCCCGCGCCGGAGGGCTACGCCCACAAGGAATGGGATCCGATTATTCCCAGCAATCCGTACTCCGCCAGTAAGGCGATGCAAGAGGCGTACTGCATTGCGGCATGGAGGACTTTTGGTCTTCCCATTGTCATCACTAACACTATGAATATCATTGGTGAACTTCAGTCACCAGAGAAGTTTGTTCCAATGATCATCCGGAATCTGCGGGACGACAGGCCCATCGCCGTGCACTGTGCACCGGACGGGACACCGGGAAGCAGGTTCTACCTTCACGCCCGGAATCTCGCCGATGCCTGGCTGTGGCTGGTCAACCGGCGCGGAGAGAACTGGGATCTCCAGATGTACTCGGACGGCTCCTCACGCCCGTCGCGATATCACATCGTGGGCGAGCGCGAGGTGAATAACGTCGAAATGGTTCAGATGATCGGCAGCGCCATGGGGAAGCGCCCCGGGGACATTCAGCATCTGATCAAGAAAACCGATGTTCATTCCCAGCGTCCTGGCCACGATCTACGCTATGCCCTCGACGGGACCAAGATCAAAGCTGCTGGGTGGTTCCCGCCAGTGGCTCTGGACGCGTCCCTGAAGAAGTCGGTCGAGTGGACTCTTGATCATCCTGAATGGCTCGACACATGATCCCTGTTACGGAACCGGGACGTCCTCTTTACATGCTCTAGACTCCCGTACGGCTGGGGGCAGCTACGGGAGAGGATCGCTCCCTCATGGGTTCACACAGGAAACGCAAGCAACACAAAGCAATAGCGGCCGTGGGAACGGCAGGAATGGCGGGGGTAGCGGCACTTTCGGCCGCTGCCCCTACTGATGCCGCGACAGTAAGCACCTGGGACAAGGTCGCCGCGTGCGAGTCGTCTGGAGACTGGCACATCAACACCGGGAACGGTTTCTACGGTGGCTTGCAGTTCACCTCAAGCACCTGGTCCGCGTACGGCGGGGGAAAGTACGCCAGCCGCGCCGATCTTGCCGCCAAGAACGAACAGATCACCATCGCGGAAAAGGTACTCGCCAGTCAGGGGCCCGGTGCGTGGCCTGTCTGCTCTGTGAAGGCTGGACTGGCCAAGGGTGGACCTGCACCCTTCACTGCTGCTCCGAGCGTCCCCAAGGCGGCGCCTGCGCCCTGGACGGCACCTTCCTCGCCCAAGGTCTCGGTCACCGCCGGAGCGCGCGCGGTCGCGTATGCCCGGACCTTGATCGGAACTCCCTATCTGCTCGGCGGGAGCAGCAGCAGGGGAATCGACTGCTCGGGGCTCACATCGCAGGCATGGTCGCATGCCGGAGTCCACATTCCCAGAATTGCGAATGATCAGTGGCATCACCTTCCGCGCGTGAGCCTGTCCCACTTGCAGAAGGGAGACATCGTCGCGTTCGGTTACAGCTCCGGATACGCCAACCATGTCGGGATCTATGCGGGTGGCGGAATGATCATCGATACGTCCTCGCATCGTTCCGGCGGAGGCGTCGGTATCCAGTCCCTGTCTTCCCGTACCGGTGGAGGATCATGGCACGCTCTCGGAGCTGTCCGGCCAGCAGGCAAGACGACATACACCACACCGAAACACACTCCGAAGTGGGCTGCGCCCAAGGCTGCTCCGGCACCGGAGACCGCTCCTGCCGTTCAGGACGCTTCGATGATCACTCACACGGTGGTTCCCGGGGACACGCTGTGGCACATTGCTCAGCTCTACGATGTGCAGGGCGGCTGGCCAGCGATCTTCCAGGCCAACGTGGACGGGATCGAGCGGTACGCACGCGAGCACGATGATCCGGCAGACGGCAATTGGATCTTTCCTGGTCAGGTGATCAGGATCCCGGACGCACGGAAGATCTAATGATTTGCCAGTGCGGGAATGAGAATTGAGATCACGATCCATGCGAGCAGGATCCCTCCTGAAATGATCAATATCATCCTCATGTGATTCACCTCCCGAGTCTCTCCGGTCGGGTACCCGTCCCGCCATGATCTAGCCTGTGCTCATGGCGGGCCCCTCGACTGCACTGCTCTCCGCCCGGCGGCTGTACGACATGGCAGCGCTCGCCCGCCGGGTGGCAGAGGGCTGGGCCCCTCTCCCCCATCAGATTCCCCCGCCGGGTGACTGGTACGGCTGGCTGCTCCTGGCGGGCCGTGGCGCAGGTAAGACGGACGCGTGTGCGAACTGGATGATCGAGCACGTCAACGGGCCCGCCTGCATGCCGGGCCCCATCCCCCACTGGATGGCGATCATCGGGCCCACCCTCGGTGACGCGGTGCGCTCCGGGTACGAGGGACCATCCGGGATCCGGGCCCATGATCCGCGAGCGGTCAAGGTCACCCGTGACGGCGGAACAGTGATCCACTGGCCGAATGGTTCCGAGGCGAAAGTGTTCGGAGCACACTCGGAGGAAGATACTGACCGCTTGCGTTCCGGAGGAAACACGTGTGCCGTGTGGTGCGAGGAAATGGCAGCGTGGCGATATCTGGATCAGGCGTATGCACAGATGCGCTTCGGTCTCAGGACAGGACCACATCCCCGCTGGGTTGGTTCCACCACTCCGAGGCCGCGCGCTCTGATCAAGAAATTTGCACAGAAGACCCCCCGGAACATGGTCGTGACTCACGCGACCACTCGGGACAATCCCCACCTGACCCCCGACTTCCTTGAAGCTCTGATGGAGAGCTACGCCGGTACCTCCCTGGCCGCGCAGGAGCTTGAAGGACGGATCATTGACCAGGACGAGAACGCCCTGTGGCAGCGCGAGCAGATAGAGGCTGCGAGGATCCTGCCGGAGAACCTCCCTGATCTGTCCCGGATCACCGTGGGAGTCGACCCGTCCGGGGGCGCCGGAGAGCAGGGGATTGTGGTGGCAGGCCGAGCACTGTGGACTCCGCAGGGATCAAATCTCGCCAAGTCCCTCATGCATGGGTTCGTCCTGGACGACCGGACGTGTCATCTGAGACCGGAGGGATGGGGCAAGCGCGCGGTTCGCGCGGCCGTGGACTGGCAGGCAGATGATCTTGTGGTGGAAAAAAATTACGGGGGAGATATGGCCCTTTCCACCATCCGCAGTGCGGCTGAACTCCTCGGTGTCAACATTCCTATCCGGACGGTCACCGCGACACGAGGAAAGAAGGTACGCGCCGAGCCGGTGAGCGCGCTCACTGCTCAGGGCCGCTGGCATCATGCCGGAGTGTTCCCGGACCTCGAAGATCAGATGTGCACGTGGCACGATGAACTGGACTGGTCACCAGATCGTGTCGACGCCATGGTGTGGGATGCCTGGCACCTGAAGCTGGCGCATACTGCTCCTGCCGGACCCGCTGTGATCGGGACCAGAGCTGCCAATCGGCAGATCGTTCCCAACCCGCACTAGTGCTATGATCCGGTCGGTTCAAACCCATCAGAAAGAGAGATCAGTCATGGACAGTGTCACCAAGATCTTCGGCCGGGAGCAGGCCACGTGGCTGGGCCTGGTCGCCGGAGTCGTCGCAGTAGTTACCGGTTTCGGTGTCGATGTGAGCCCGCACGTACAGGGCATCGTCACCGCAGTGATCGTGTTCGCGTTCGGTGTCGCCAACGCCGTAAGACTCAACGACGGACTCAACGCTCTCGTCTCGCATATCGCCGTGGCGTTGTTCTCCCTGCTCTCCGCATTCGGACTGGACTGGTCCAGCGAGAAGCAGGCCGCGATCATCGGGGCCCTGGCACTGATCACCGGCTTCGTGACCCGTCAGCTCTCCGTGAGCCCCGTCTCCGCGTCGGTGAGCCCCGCCGGGAAGCTGGTCGCGTGACCGGTCGGGTGACCGTGGTCATCCCGACTATTCCGCCTCGGCGGGATCTGCTCATGCGCGCACTCAACAGTGTGTGGAATCAGGAGCGTCCCGCCGACGCGGTCAGCATCGCGGTAGACCATCATCACGAGGGTGCGTGGGTCACCAGGCAACGGGCTCTCGACGCGGTACAGACCGAGTGGACAGCATTCCTTGACGACGACAACGCGTTTCTTCCGGATCATCTGTCATCGCTGATGGATCATGCTGCGAAGACCGGAGCCGACTATGTGTTCTCGTACTTCGACACGTGGGAGAGCAAGAGCATTGACCCGCTCAGAGTCTTCGGGAAGCCGTTCGACAACGCCAATCCGCACCACACGACCATGACCATTCTGGTTCGTACGGAGCTGGCGAAGTCAGTAGGGTTCACTCCTCCGTCACCGGGCGATCTGGTCGGCGGGGAGGACTGGCGCTTCACGCTCGGATGCGTGGAGCGCAACGCCAAGATCGTTCACCTGCCCAAGTACACATGGGTCTGGTACTGGAGCTACACCAACACGTCAGGAATGCCGGACAGATGGTAAAGGGATCATGAGCAGACGCAGGAACAGCAAAACGATCAGGGAGCGCAAGGCCGCCGAACGGGCGAGAGAGCGTCAGAAGGATGGCGACGTACGCCCGTACATGGTGATCCTTGCGGAGGAACGGAGGCGGGAGGATCTTGTTATCCCCTTGTCCCTGACTCGCCGGGCGGTCAACGTCTTCGGGCCGGGCGGCACTCTGTGAGCCGCGAGATCGTTCTGCTGGTCCTGCTGGTCCTCGCGGCTTACCGGGCCACCCGGTTGATCGTTAAGGATACGTTCCCACCGGTGCTGTGGGCCCGTGACCGTCTCGCCGGTGGCTGGCGCAAGCTGACCCTGGCGGAGAACCGGGAGTTCGGCAACGTCACGGCGCTCAAAGATCCCGAGGGAACCTCATTCGTCACAACGGAAATCGATGGGGTGACGAACCGTTGGGTGAACCGTTCTGACTGGTCCCCCGACTGGCTGGCCGAACTGATCACCTGCCCGTGGTGCGCGAGCGCGTACGTGTCCGGGGCCGTAGTTCTGATCACGGATCTTTCCATCGGTGTCCAGTGGCCCTGGCTCATGGGCGGCGCGGTGTGGGCCGGGGCATCATTGATCGCATC
>Ga0137368_10005077_pt1 | contig 13928 bp, 10 predicted proteins | sample SagtaG_13_FD_104917 | JGI IMG/M metagenome (GOLD analysis project Ga0137368, IMG submission 104917) | Vadose zone soil microbial communities from Sagehorn Ranch, Mendocino, California, USA - Sage1_L_100_16 metaG | ecosystem: Environmental > Terrestrial > Soil > Vadose zone | place: USA...
AGCTGGACCCCGCCGACCTGGACGCGCTGGGCTACGACGAGCTGTCGGAGTCGCTGCAGCGCGGCGTGGCCAGCCACCACGCCGGCATGCTGCCGCTGTTCAAGGAGGCGGTCGAGGAGTTGTTCGCCCAGGGGCTGGTCAAGGTGGTCTTCGCCACCGAGACGCTGTCGCTGGGCATCAACATGCCGGCCCGCACGGTGGCGATCGAGAAGCTCTCCAAGTGGGACGGCGAGCGCCACGAGGTGCTGACTCCCGGCGAGTACACGCAGCTCACCGGTCGCGCCGGGCGGCGCGGCATCGACACCCGCGGGGCGGCGGTGGTGCTGCACCAGCCGTTCATCCCCTTCGAGCGCGTCACCGCACTGGCCTCCACCCGGGCTTACCCGCTGCTGTCGTCCTTCCGGCCCTCCTACAACATGGCGGTCAACCTGGTCGCCAACTACGAGCGGGCCGACGCCGAGCGGCTGCTCGCCTCCTCGTTCGCGCAGTTCCTCATCGACCGCACCGTGCACGGGGCCGAGCAGACGATGGCGCGCAACACCTCCTTCCTGGAGGGCTACCTGCGCTCGGCCGACTGCGACCGCGGCGACGTGCGCCAATACTGGGAGCTGCGGCGGCAGATCCGCGGCCGCGAGAGCGCCCTGGCCGAAAGCGACCGCCGCAGCCGCGACGAAGAGGCATCGGCCCTCATGCGGGGACTGACCCCTGGCACGGTCGTCCACCTGCCCGGGAAAGCGGGAAGGGGGCGCCGCCGCGGGCTCGCGGCAGTGCTCGGCTACGCCGGCGGCCGCGGCGGCCTCACCGGCGTGCTGGTGCTCACCGAAGACCGGCGCGTGCGCCGCGTCTCCGCGCGCGACCTGGGCGATCCCCCGGTGACGGTCGGCCGCATCGTGCTGCCGCGGCCGTTCAGCCCCAAGAGCCCGCGCTTCAAGGCGCGCGTGGCCGAGGCGCTGGCGGAGCTGGACGTGGCGCCGCCCAGCAGGCCGCGCGGGCGCCGCGCCAGCGCGGCCGGCGACACGGAGCTGGCGGAGCTGCGCGCGCGGCTGCGCCGGCATCCCGTCCACGGCTGCCCGGAGCTGCACGAGCACGAGCGCTGGATGCAGCGCTGGGAGCAGCTCAAGCGCGAGACGGACCGGCTCGCCGACCGGGTGCGGCGCCGCACCGGCTCGCTGGTCCGCACCTTCGACCGGGTGCTCGCCGTGCTGGAGCGCCTCGGCTACGAGGACGGCTTCGTGCTGACGCCCAAGGGCGAGACCCTGCGCCGCGTCTACAGCGAGGCGGACCTGCTGGTGGTGGAGGCTATCCACCGCGAGGTGTGGCGCGACCTCGTCCCGGCCGAGCTGGCCTCCTGCGTGTCCAGCCTGGTCTACGAGACGCGCGGCGGGTCGGAGGGTCCTGCTGGCGGGGAGGCCGCGCCGCCGACGGCGCGCGTGCGCACGGCGCTGAAGCGCCTGGCGGAGCTGCAGGACGAGATCCACTCGCACGAGGAGGCCGAGGGCCTCGAGCTGACCCGCCCGCTGGACGCGGGCTTCGCCGACCTCGCCTATCGATGGGCGCGCGGCGATTCGCTCGAGGACGTGCTCTCCTACGGGGAGATCACTCCCGGCGATTTCGTGCGCGTGACCAAGCAGCTCATCGACCTGCTGCAGCAGGTCGCCCTGGTCGCCGAGGACCCGGCCCTGGCGGACACCGCCCGCGCCGCCGTCGGCGGCTGCCAGCGCGGCGTGGTCGCCTACTCCGGCATGGTGTAGCCGCCGTCTGAAAGAAATCCTTCACATCTGCGGCTGCTCAACTACCTGATGGCGATGGGCCCGCGCACCGCGAGCCAGTGCGCCAGGGCGATCGGCGACACCCCCTCCAATTGCAGCTACCACCTGCGTCAGCTGGCCGCGGTCGGGCTGGTGGCCGTGCGGAGGCCGGCGACGGCCGCGAGCGGCCCTGGCGCCCGCAATGGACCGGCGCCCAGGTCAGCGACGAGCTCACCGGCTCGGCCGCCCTGACCACCACGGCCGCTTTGGTCGGCGCCGGCCTGGACCAGAACGACGAGCTGGCCAGGCGCTACCTGCGCCTGGTCGGCCAGCTCGACAATACCTGGCGCGAGGCCAGCCAGTTCCACGTCTACGGGCTGCGGCTCACCCCGGGGGAGCTTACTGAGCTGGCCGCAGCGATCGACAAGGCAGTCCGCCCGTTCATCGGTCTCGCCCGGACGCACGCACCGACGGACGCTGGGCCGGTGCACCTGGAGCTGCGGGCGTTCCTGCGGCCGGAGGCGATCGTCGAAGCGGCGCAGACAGCGCCGGCCGGTGAGCCCGCGGAGGCAGCAGAGGAGCTGGCATGAAGCCCGGGCTGGCGCTGCTGCGGCGCCGCGACTTCGGGCTGCTGTGGACCGCCGGGCTCATCTCCGACACCGCGACTGGCTGCTGCTCATCGGACTGCCGCTCTACGTGCTGCAGGTGACCGGCTCCAGCCTGGTGACCGCCGCGGTGTTCATCGCCGGGCTGCTGCCGACCCTGCTGGTCGGGCCGTTGGCCGGGGTGCTCGCCGACCGCTGGGAGCGCCGCCGCACGCTGGTGGTGACCAGCCTCGCCCAGGCCGCGTTGCTGCTGCCGCTGCTGGCCGTGCACGGCCGCGGCGAGCTGTGGGTCATCTACCTGGTCATCGCCGCCGAGGCCGCCCTGGCACAGCTTTTCGACCCCGCCAAGAACGCCCTGCTGCCAAGCCTGGTCGACCGGGACCAGCTGGTCAGCGCCAACGCCCTCGTCGGGCTGAACGTCAACCTCGGTCGGCTGCTTGGCAGCTCGCTCGGTGGTGTCGTGATGGTGACCGCGGGGCTGCGCGGCGTCGTGATCGGCGACACGGTGTCGTTCCTGGCGGGTGCCGTCCTGATCGCCTGGATGCGCGCCCGCCCACCGGTCCCCGCCCGCACAGACCGGGCTGCGGGTGCCGGCACGGCACCGGGCGGGCTCGTGCGCCAGTGGCTGGACGGCCTGGCTGTCACCTGGCATTCGCGCCAGCTGCGCTGGAGCCTGGTCGTCAGCGCCGTGAGCGCGGTCGCCCAGGGCCTGTTCGTGGTGCTGTTCGTGCTGTTCGTGCTGTTCGTCACCCGCACCCTGCATGGCGGCGGCGCCGAGGTCGGCCTGCTGCGTGGCGTCCAGGGGATCGGCGGCGTCCTGGTCGGCGCCCTCGGCGCCCGGCTGTCTGCCGGCCGCCTGCTGGCCTGGAGCCTGCTCGCCTTCGGCCTGCTCGCCTTCGGCCTGCTCGACCTGGCCATGTGGAACGCGCCCGCCCTCACCACCGCCGAGCCGCTGTATCTCGGCGCCTTCATCGCCGCCGGGATCCTTCTCTGCGGGGTGATCTCCCTGCTCGCCCTCGGGCCACCTGGGCGGACCGTCACTGCCCGGCAGGTCGTCGCAGCCAGCGGAGTCGTCGACCACAGCTCGTGATCGAAACGGTTCTGGCCAAAACTGGTAGCAGGAATGCCCGTATGGAGTACCTCGCCGGGCGGCGGCCGGCTGCGCTCTCTGGCCGACCGGCTCGAGCCCAGCGCCTGCCGAGCCCGCCGTCTACACTGAGCGCCGCCGACGTCCCGATCCCCATCAGGAGCACGTGCCGTGACCACCACTGAGAGCCGCTCTCGAGGGCAGGGGTCGCTGCTGCCGTACGGCGTCCCCTACCTGATCGGCGATCCGGCCAGCGCGCGGCGCGACCTCACCGAGCTGCGCCGCGCCCTGGCCGCCGCGGGTGTGGTTGCCGAGGCCGCGGTGGCGCGGCCGGCGAGCCGCGCCGGCGTGGTCGCCGAGCGGGCGCTCGAGCGCGGCGCCCGCTTCCTGGTCGCCGTCGGCTCCGACCGGATCGCCCACGCGATCGTGGAGCGGCTGGTGGGGCCGGAGGGACCGCGCGTGCCCGACGCCGTGCTCGGCCTTGTCGGCCTCGGCCGCCAGGACCTCGCGGCCACCTTCGGCCTGCCCGAGGACGCCACTCGGGCGGCGCGCCACCTGCTCGGCCCGAACCTGTTCGTCGCCGACGTCGGTCGCGCGCGCTGGCGCGGACCGGACGGCGCCGAGCGCGTGGGCGTGTTCGCCAACTGCGCCGAGGTCGGCTACCCGGCCGAGATGTCGAGCCGCCTGCAGGGTCTCGCCTGGGCGGGCCGCTTCGGGCGGCTGGCGGCCGCCGTCGGCGCGCTGCGGGCCACGCGCAGCACTCCCGCGCACCTGCGGCTCGCCCGTGCCGCTGTGGACTTCCGTCTCGCCGGCCTGGTGATCGCCAACGGCCAGTTCTCGATGGGTCACATGAAGGTGGCGCCGCGCGCCCTGCCCGACGACGGGCGCCTGTCGGCGATCGCCTTCGAGGGGCGGCCGCTGACCATCTACTCCCGCTCCAGGGAGCTGTACTACGGGGAGCACATCCCCCACCCGAGCGTGCGCGAGTACCAGTCGGACCGGGTGGAGGTGGAGACTGCGGAGCCGCTGGCGCTGGCGCTGGACGGCCAGCGCATGCCCGGCGGGCTGCCGCTCGCGGTCGACATGCTGCCGAGAATTCTCCGCGTCAAGGTGTGAACCTCGCGCCGCTCGGCGCCCACCCTGTGGACAACGCGGGGATCTCGGCGGGGCATCGCGGTACGATCAGGACATGACCACAACGACGTGCGCGGAGCGCCTGGCACGCGCTCGCAAGGAGCTGACCGACCGGGGCGTTGACGCCCTGCTGCTCGGTCCATCGGCCGATTTCCGCTACCTGACCGGCTACCACCCGCCACTGCTCGAGCGCCTGACCCTGCTGGTGGTGCCGGCCCAGGGGGACGCGCGGCTGGTGGTGCCCGCGCTCGAGGCGCCCCTCGCCCACGAGCACCTCGGCGACCTCGATGTCGAGGTCACCCCCTGGCAGGAGACCGAGGACCCGACCGCGCTGGTCCGCGCCGCGCTGGAGGCCTCAGGCACGGCCGCCGGCCGGCTCGCCGCCGGCGACCAGCTCTGGAGCACGTTCCTGCTGCGCCTGCAGGCCGCCCTGCCGCGCGCCGATTTCACCGTCGCGTCCGTGGTGACCAGGCCGCTTCGCGTGGTCAAGGACGAGGCGGAGGTCGCGGCCCTTGCCCGCGTCGCCGCGGCGGTCGACCAGGTGGTGGACGACCTGGCGGAGGTCCGCTGGGCTGGACGGACCGAGCGTGACGTCGCCCGCGAGCTGGACACGCGCATCCGCGACGTCCACGACGAGACGCTGTTCGTGATCGTCGGCGCGGGCCCGAACAGCGCCAGCCCACATCACGAGCCCGGGGAGCGGGTGATCCAGCCCGGCGACGCTGTGGTGGTCGACATCGGCGGGGGCCTGGACGGCTACTGCTCCGACACCACCCGCACCCTTGTGGTGGGCGAGCCGCCCGCGGGCTTCCTCGAGCTCTACCGGGTCCTCCAGGCCGCGCAGGAGGCAGGCTGCGCGGCCGTGCGCGCCGGCGTCGCCGCCGCGGCGGTCGACGCCGCCTGCCGAGAGGTGATCACGGCCGCCGGCTACGGCGAGCACTTCATCCACCGCACCGGCCACGGCATCGGCCTTGACGTGCACGAGGACCCCTACATCGTGGCGGGCAACGGCGAGCCGCTCGCGCCCGGCATGGCGTTCTCGGTCGAGCCCGGGATCTACCTCGCCGGCCGCCACGGCGCCCGGATCGAGGACATCGTCGTCTGCCCCGAGCCGGACGGCGGCGCCGCGCAGGGCGCTCGTCGTCTCAACCGGACCTCCCGCGACCTGCGGGTGGTCCCGGGATAGGGCGGCGCCGTGCTGCGCCCGCGCCCGCGCCAGGCCTGGTGCCCTCGCTGTGACGAGGTCCGGCACGCTCGGGCGGGCGCGCCCTGCCCGAGGTGCTCGGCGCGCCTGGTCGGGCTGCCGCGCGGCTCTGGCCCCGCCCACTGGCTGGCCAGTTGGGAGGCGCTGCTCCAGCGGGTGCGGTCGCTGCTGCCGGCGCTGCGCGCCGTCGCCGTCGGCGTGGTCGTGCTCATGCTGGTGGCCGGCGCCTTCGTCGCCGGCCGGAGCAGCAGCCCGGCCAGCGCCGCCTCCGCGGCACCCGCCACCACCGTCCCGCCAACGCTGACCCTGCCCGGCGGGCGCGTGCTGGTGGGCCCTCAGCGGTACTTCGGCTGGCAGGAGACTCGCGGCGAGACCACGCTGACGCTGCGGGCGATGTTCACGGCCGCCGAGAGCACCAGCGCCACCTTCGAGGTGACCGGGCTGGACGGGGGGTGGACGGTGGAGGGCATGGAGGACCTGCGCGTCCTGGACGGCCAGGGCCGCCGGCTGGCGCTGACCAGGTTCGCCCAGGACATGCGAGGGTTCCGCTCGCGGGGCGATGGCGACTCCGTGATCACGGTCTCACTGCAGAGCCGCGTCGACCCCAACGCGGTGGCGAGTGTCAGCATCGGGCGTCTGATCCTGGGACAACAGCTCGAGGAGAGCCTGGCGGGCACGCTGGTCGACGCGGACCTCAAGCGCCGCGTTGACCAGAGCGAGCCCGGCAGGGCGTCAGCCGCCGGCCCGGCGTCCTGCCCGTCCTGCCGCCTGCAGGTACGCTGCGGGGTCTGCCAGACGGTCCGTGTGGCGGGCACGGCCTACCGGCACGACCACGTGACGATGCTGCTGGCGTCGACCAGCCGCGTGCCCGGCGAGTCGCTCGCGAACGCCGACATCATCGTCTCCGGCGCCAGCGGCCAGATCGGCTCGCTGGACACCACGCTCGAGGGTGGAGACACGGTGATCACCTTCGACGGCCGCGACCTCGCCGGGATCACCGAGCGCGGCCAGCCGCGGATGCCGTTCTCGGTCACGGCGACGTTCAACCGGGTGCGGTTCCTGCCGGGCCCCTGGCAGCTCGACCAGCGGAGCGGGTCGCGATGAGCGGCTGGTGCCCGCGCTGCGACGCCGTCAGGGACGCCGGCGACGCCTGCCCGGAGTGCGGCACGCGGCTGGTGAGCGTGGAGCGGCCCTCGCGGGAGCGGTCCCGTCCGGCCGAGCCGGTCATCGAGGTCAGCGCCGTGACCGAGGGCCCGCCAAGCGTCCGCCTGCGCGTGGCCCTGGCGGTGGCGGCGGTGGTGCTGATGGGCCTGGCGTTCGTGGCGGGCCGCGGCACCGGCCATGGCCCGCCACGCGTCGCCGCCGCGGCGACCGTGCCGACGACCACCAGCCCGCCGCAGACCGCGCCGGCTGGGGAGCGCAGGCTCGACTGGCGGGCCCGGCCCGCGAGGGGGATCACCATCGCCGCGCTCTCGCTCAGGCGCATCGCGGGTGGCGACCCCAGCGGTGACGACGTCGGCCAGCTCACCATCCAGGTCGCGGGCCTGCCGGCCGGGCGGCAGCTGCTCGGCCTGCTGGGCCTCGAGATGCTGGACAGCGGCGGCGGAGTCTTCGCCGGCGCCGAGGAGCGGCCGGTCGCCGGCATCCGCGCCGCCCTGGTCCAGCCCGCCGGCCAGGCCGGCACGTACGTCGTGGACCTGGGACCGACCCCTGGGGTGGACACCCTGGCCAGGATCAGCCTCGACGGCATCCTGCTGAGCCAGCCTCCCAGCCCTCGCAGCCGGATCGAGCTGGACACCAGTGGGTCGTGGCCGGCGCGGCTGCCGCTGCGCGCGGTCGCGCCGGCGACCGACAGCCTCGCCGTCGACCTCTCGGCGCTCAACCTCCCGACCTCGGCGGCCACGATGTTCAAAGGCCTGGCGCTCCAGGTCACCAGCGCCTTCGTGGGCGCGCGCCGGGCCGTGGTGGCGCTCGAGCTCGGCAACGTGCCCGGCACCCCACCCAGCGAGGCGCCGCAGGCGCTCACGCGCCAGACCGGCGCCTTCCCGATCAGCGTGCGCCTGCTCGCCGGAAACCGGGCCGTGTGCGAGCGGACCAGAATGTTCGGTGAGGGTCCCGAGAGCGCGCCGCTGGTCGTGGTGGACTGTCCCACGGCGCCGGCCGCCCGGCTCGCCGTCGAGGTGGGCGCCGGGGTGCGGACCGTCCCCTTCCTGGCCACCCTGCCCGGCTGACCCGCGACCGCACGCCCCGCAGGCCGTAGTATCGCTCGTGCGTCACAGCCCGACCTTGTCCCGCTCCAGGAGCCCGAGATGCCGCCGCCCCCTGATGACCCCGAGGCCCCTGACGCCACCTCCACTTCCGCACCCACGACACCCTCGGCGGCGACGTGGCCAACCTGCACCTCGACTTCACGGTGCCGGGCACTCCCGGGCTCGGCGGCGCGCTCCAGGACAACTTCGGCCACGGCACCCACGTCGCCGGGGTCATCGCAGGGGCGCTGCCGCGCACCCTCCCGGAGAAGACCCGCCTCGAGGTGATCGAGCAGGTGGTCGACCCCAACGAGCCGAGCCTGCCCCGCATCGGCGGGCGCACGGTCGCGCCGGCGCTGCTCGCCGGCATGGCGCCGGCGTGCAAGCTGGTCAGCCTCAAGGTGCTCGACGACCGCGGCGGCGGCAGCTCCATGAACGTGGTGCGCGCGCTGGAGTACGTGCGCAAGGAGCTGAACGGCTCGGGAAAGATGCTGCGGGTGCACGGCGTGAACCTGTCGGTCGGCTACGAGTTCGACCCCAAGTGGTTCGCCTGCGGGCAGAGCCCCGATCTGCGCCGAGGTCGACCGCCTGGTGCGCTCCGGCGTGGTGGTCGTGGTCGCCGCCGGCAACACCGGCTACGGCTCGCTCAGCTCGATCCAGCGCAAGACCGACGTGGGCCTGGCCATGACCATCAACGACCCGGGCAACGCTGAGCTGGCGATCACCGTCGGCGCCACCCATCGGGACATGCCCCACACGTACGGGGTTTCCTACTTTTCATCCAAGGGGCCGACCGGGGACGGCCGCGCCAAGCCGGACCTGGTCGCGCCGGGGGAGCGGATCACCTCGTGCGCCGCGGGCGGGTCGCTGGCCGCCGTCTTCCCCGACGCCCCGCCTCCCGACCCGCAGCGCGTGGCGGTCTACGTCGAGGACAACGGCACCAGCATGGCCGCGCCGCACGTCTCCGGTGCCATCGCCGCGTTCCTCTCGGTGCGGCGCGAGTTCATCGGCCAGCCCGAGCGGGTCAAGCGGATCTTCCTCGAGTCGGCCACCTCGCTGGGGCGCGAGCGCTACTTCCAAGGCCGCGGGCTGGTCGACCTGATGCGCGCGATCCAGTCCGTCTGAGCCGTGTCGCCCCTGACGCACGTCGCCCCGGCGTCCAGGGCCGGGGCGACGTGACGGCTGGGCTTGCTACCACTCGAACTCGTGCGGGGCGGCGCTCGAGCGGTCGATGCCAGGCTGGCCGGGGAACCGCGGCTGGCCCGCGGGGGACGCCGACGGACCGGTGGTCGACATGTCGGGCTCCGGCTCCGGCGAGAGCGTGCCCGGGCCGCCGTTCGGGCCGGGCTCCGACCTCGGGGCCGGCAGCGCCTCGACCAGCGCCGGCTGGTGCCAGTTCTCGCCGAGCAGCTCCAGCGCGGGCTTGAACGCGGGGGTCGCCCGGGCGACGCCCTTGGCCCGCATCAGCTCCTCGATCTCCTCGCCGGGCACCTCGTCCTTCTCGAGCAGCCGCTCGGCCAGGGCGCGCACCGCCGGCTCGTTGCGGCGCAGCAGCTCGACCGCGTCGTTCTTGCATTCGCGCAGCAGCTTGCCGATGGCCTCGCGCGTCTCCGGGTCCCCGAGGATCGTCGGCAGCGGGCCGCCGCCCATCGCCCCGCCGCCGATCGCGGCGTAGGAGATCAGGTTCTCTCCCATGCCGTAGAAGCCGAGCATCTCGGCCGCCTTGGCGGTGGCGTTGAGCAGGTCGTGGCCGGGGCCGCCGGTCGACTCGCCGAACCAGATCTCCTCGGCGGCCATGCCGCCGAACGACACCACGATGTCGCGGCGCATGTCCTCGCGCAGGTGGGTGTGGCGCTCCTCGATCGGCGTGCGGTAGACGACGCCGAGGACGTCGCGCCGCTTGATGATCGAGGCGATCTGGATCTGGTCGTCCAGCTCGAGGATGTAGCCGAGCACCGCGTGGCCGGCCTCGTGGAAGGCGGTCATCTGGCGGTCGCGGGCCGAGGTCTGGGTAACCTCCTTGAGGCCGATCTCCTCGGTCACCTTGGCGGTCCACAGGTCGCTGAAGTTCAGCTTGTCGCGGCCGTCGATGAGCGCGAAGATCAGCGCCTCGTTGACCAGGTTCTTGATCTGCGCCGGGCTGAAGCCGTAGGTGGCGCGCGCCAGGCGGGAGATGTCGACCGGCTCGTGCGGCACCTTGTCCAGGTAGTACTTGAGGATGTCCTCGCGGCCGTCGCCGCCGGGCAGGCCGACGTGGAGCTTGCGGTCGAAGCGGCCCGGGCGCAGCAGCGCGGGGTCGAGCGTGGACGCCTGGTTGGTGGCGCCGATGACCATGAGGTTGTACTGCGGGATCTTGGGCTTGCCCAGGTGCAGGATCCGCCGCACGTGGCGCCAGAGCCCCTTCGGCATGGTCATGCCGTCCATCTGCACCAGCAGCTCGTTGACGAGCATGCCACCCATGCCCATGCCGCCGGCCCCGCCGGGCACCACGAAGCGCAGCGGGCCCGGCCTCTGGGGTGGCTCGGCGGACATGGCGTTGGAGATCGCCCCGCGGGAGCCGCCGACCGCGTCCAGCTCGTCGAGGAAGATCACCGAGCCGCCGTACTTCTTGGACAGCCTGCGGGCCTTGCGGAACAGGAAGGCGATGCGGAGGTTGCCCACACCCAGGAACATGTTGCTGAAGCTGGTCCCGGAGGCGTACACGAACGGCACCTTCGCCTCGCCCGCGATCGCCTTGCCGAGCAGGGTCTTGCCGGTCCCTGGCGGGCCCTCGAAGAGGATGCCGTGGGGCGGGTAGCCACCGGCGTCGCGGAACTTCTTGAAGCCCTGGAACAGCGACAGGGCCTCCTTGGTGGAGGCCACGATCTCGGGCTGGCCGCGGACGTCGTTGAAGTTGACGTCGTACTCGCGGGGGTAGATCACGTAGGTGCGCCCGCGGGACAGGAACCAGAAGAGGCCGACGAACTGCACGATCATGAACGTCATCAGCATGATGATCATGGCCAGCATGTTGACGATCGTGAACGGCAGTGCCCTGGTGACCTTCCACAGGTCGAACGGCGGGGCCAGCGGGTGGCCGGTCTGGATCAGGTAGCCTCTGAATTCCGGCGAGACCCTCGGATCGCCGCCCAGGATTCCCCACCAGTCGAGCCCGCGGTTCGACTTGTACAGCCAGTAGAGGATGGGTAACGCCAGGGCGTAGAGCACGAGGACCCAGAGCAGGAGCTTCAGCGACTTCTTGAAGGTGTAGCGCAAGACATTGTTCAAGGCAGCCCGCCTTCCTCAACCGCAAGGTCCCTGCGTAGCAGTATAGGCTCAAATCGGCAACTGAAACCTCGCTCCCTTCGCTTGCGCCCGAGGTCGGTCCAGGGGTCCGCGGAGGTGGCCCTCTCGGCTCAGGCGCCCGCCGCGCGCCGATGCCGGTCGGCTCGAGCGGCGACGATCCAGCCGGAGGAGCGAGGATCGTTATAATCTGCTCATGCACTTCCTAATACCTTAAAATCCGCTTTACAAAGAGGCTGGTTCGTCCGATATTGGCGGAACCTTCGCTAGCGGTTCGCGCGTCCAACACTGGGGCAGGCAGGCCGGCACCCGCGAGCGGACTCTACAGGCGAGCGGTAACGGCGACCGAACGGCAGGCCTGCCTGGTTGCGGCCCGGCCGTGCAGTGGTAGGGCAGTGTCATCCAAGGAGGTCTCTGTCGTGCCTGGCCTCGCGCTCATCGCTGGTACCGTCTGGGGCGCGGCGAGCGCGCTTGCGCACAGCCCAGACGGCGACCCCACTGGTCGCCAGCGCGGCGTCGCCGTGCTGGTCCACGGAGGGCGCATCGCCGCGGTGGTCCCCGCGAGCCAGGCACGCTCGCTCGGCGCCGACCGCGTGGTCGATCTGGGCGGCGTGACGTTGATGCCTGGCTTCGTCGACGCCCACGTGCACCTCACCAGTACCGGCCTGGCCATGCAGGGGGCCGACCTGGGCGGCACCCGCTCCGCCGCGGAGCTGCTGGAGCGCGTGCGGGTCGCGGCCGCCGGCGGCGGCCCGATCTGGGGCGACGGCTACGACGAGGGCACCTTCTTGAGCCCCGGCCTGCCGACCGTGGAGGAGCTGGCCGCCGCGACGGGCGGCCGCCCGGCCTACCTCTCGCGGGTCGACGGGCACCAGGGACTGGCAACGCTGGACCTGCTGGCCGACGCGGGGGCCCTCGAGGCCGCGGGCTGCGAGCGTGGCCCGGACGGGACGCCGACCGGAGTGGTGCGCGACGACGCCAACCACCGCGCCCGCCGCCACGCGCGCAACCTGCTCCCCACCGCCGCCATCGCCGCTGCGCAGGACCGCGCGCTGGCCACGGCCGCCCGGCGCGGGGTGGTGTGCGTCCACGAGATGGGCGGGCCGGACATCGGCGGCCGGCGCGACTTCGAGCTGCTGCTCGACCGGGTGGACACCCTGCCGATCGAGGTCGTCTGCTACTGGGGCGGCCTCGATCTGGGGTACGTGCTGGAGCGCAAGCTCAACCAGATCGGGGGGGACCTGTTCCTGGACGGCTCGCTCGGCTCGCACACCGCCGCCCTGTCCACGCCCTACGAGGACTGGCCCGAGACCCGCGGGTCGCTGTACCTGGACGACGCCGACCTGACCGAGCTGTACGTGCGCGCGACCATGGCCGGCGTCCAGGTCGGCGTGCACGCCATCGGCGACCGGGCCATCGGCCAGGCGCTGCGCTGCGCCAGGCGGGCGGTGCACATCATGGGGCGGACGGCGTTCGCCTCCTGCCGGCACCGCATCGAGCACGTCGAGCTGCTGGGCTCCGACGGCGCCGACCGCCTGGCCGACCTGGGGCTGGCCGCCTCGGTGCAGCCGGCGTTCGATGCCGCCTGGGGCGGTGTCAACGGCATGTACGAGCGGCGGCTCGGTCAGCGCCGCGCCCAGAGCATGAACCCCTTCGGCGACCTCTGGCGGCGCGGCGTGCCGATGGCGGGGTCGTCGGACTCGTACGTCACCCCGCTCGACCCCTGGCACGGCGTGGCCGCCGCCGTGCACCACCACCGCAAGCAGCAGCGCCTCGGCGTGCCGGTCGCGCTCGAGCTGTTCACGCTCGGCGGCCGCGTGCTGGCCAGGCAGGAGCACGTGACCGGGCGCATCGGGCTTGGCCAGCGGGCCGACCTCACCGCCTTCTCCGGCGACGTGCTCGCCGCCGACCCGCGCAAGCTGGTGGACGGCAGCGCGGTGCTCACCATGGTCGGCGGCAAGCTGGCCCACGGCCCCGAAGAGCTCTGCGTGGAAACCGCCTTCAGTTTCGGCGGCTGGACGTGACGGATCGAGATTAGACTCGAAGCTCGACCAGTCGCGGCGGGCCCGCTGGCGCCCTTCCGCCGTGGTCCGCAGCGCAAGGCCCAATGAAGGAGCGCAGCGTATGGCCAAGTTCCGCGTAACCTACGCCACGTTGTCGGCGGACAACGAGGAGCTGCACGCCGCCTACGAAGAGGGTGTGCGCACGGCGCGATCCTGGCTCGGGCAGACCTTCCCCGTCTATGTCGGCGGCCAGGCCCGCACGGATGGCGACACCTTCGACCTCGGCAGCCCCAACGACGCAAGCCTCAAGCTCGGCACCTTCCACGAGGCGACCCAGCGCGACGTCGACGACGCCATCGCGGCGGCGCGTGCGGCCGCGCCCGCCTGGGCGGGCACGCCCTGGAGCGAGCGGGTGGCCGTGCTCCGCCGTGCCGCCGACCTGATCAGCGAGCGTTCCAACGAGCTCGCCGCCCTGATGAGCATGGAGGTCGGCAAGAACCGGCTGGAGGCGCTCGGCGACGTCGAGGAGGCCGCCGACCTGATCCGCTACTACTGCGACCAGGTGGAGGCGAACGACGGCTTCGACCGCAAGATGGGCCAGCTCTCGGCGGAGGAG
>Ga0137368_10005084_pt1 | contig 13918 bp, 17 predicted proteins | sample SagtaG_13_FD_104917 | JGI IMG/M metagenome (GOLD analysis project Ga0137368, IMG submission 104917) | Vadose zone soil microbial communities from Sagehorn Ranch, Mendocino, California, USA - Sage1_L_100_16 metaG | ecosystem: Environmental > Terrestrial > Soil > Vadose zone | place: USA...
CCAACGTCGATTACGTCGCCAGTGGCTTCGCCGATTTGTATGCGATCACCTACTCGGAAAGGCTGGCGAACAAGGATGTAAATCCAGGCGATGAAGCTTTTCATCGGCGTTTGAACAGCCAGGCCGATGATAATTGAGCCTATGCCGAGCGCGGCAAGCACGCCATACCAATTGACGAAAATGATCGAGATAGCGATGACCGCGATAACAAGCGCGACGACCAGATGCATCACACGCTGAAGGGTAAACCGAGTGGAAGAGTCCTCGATGCGGCCCAGCGCGTAGATTGACATAGCTCGTGCGATAGCCAGGACGATTACGATCAGTGCTGTACCGCGCAGAATTCGCACGATAACACCGGCAGTCGGCTGCGGCAGCGGCATCAGCTTGGAGCCGACGAGAAAATACACCGCGATGCAACCGAGCAAGACAAGTGCCTGTATGATAAACCAGAACTTATCTCTGCCTCGCGCCTTGACCGTTTCGGCACGTTTTTCGCCAGTGGCACGTTGGAGCTCTTTGCGGACTTCGGGCCGTTGTGAAATTTCCTCTGCGGTCTCAGGCATCACTATTAAATCGCATTCCAGCAATGGAGTGGGCGCAGTCGCTGTGACCTCGGCGGGGCCTTCGCTTTAAAGCACTTAAACGCCTTGGCCCTATCGATTCTCAGATGTGTTATCAAATAGTAACATCGCGGAGCTCCTCGCCCAGCAAGCAGAGCGCGAGACAGGAATTCTTTCGCGCGCCTTTCGCCGAGCTGCCCGCAGCGCATTTCTGTGGCCGGAAAATGCGGCCAATCTTGTAGAACAGAATCGTCCGTTAACGGAATTGCGCGGCATAGGCCCGTTCATCGCGAAACAGCTTTTGCGTTGGATTGATAAACCTCCCCAATTAAGCAAAACAATTCCGGACATTCGTCGGAACTTCATCTCGCTCGCTGAAGCAAGGCGACAACTTGCGATCAAACCAGGGTGGTCAAAGAAATTGCGTGGCGATTTACAAATGCACACCCGCTGGAGCGATGGATCTGGCACAATCGGAGAGATGGTTGATGCAGCGAGGGAGCGTTCATACGAATACATTGCGATCACTGATCACTCCAAAGGGTTGAAGTTTGCGGGCGGGGTCGACGAACGTGCGTTGCGAAAACAAAGTACCGAAATAGCGAAGCTCAACAGCTCGGCTTCACAATTGGCCGGAAAATTCACTATCCTTCGCTCTCTTGAGCTGAACCTTAACGTCCGCGGTGAAGGGGACATGTCATCGGCATCTCTATCAGCTTTGGACCTAGTGCTGGGCTCGTTTCATTCTTCCCTGCGGATGATTGACGACCAAACGGACCGATACCTTGCTGCATTGCGCAATCCAAACATTCAAATTCTCGGCCATCCGCGCGGCCGCATTTATAATTATCGACTTGGCCTGAAAGCAGACTGGCCACGTGTTTTCGCTGAGGCCGCCCGGCTCGGTAAGGCGTTGGAAATTGATTGTTACCCGGATCGACAAGACCTCAGTGTCGACCTACTAAAGGTCGCGCGCGAGCATGGAGTGCTTATCTCATTAGGCACAGATGCACATCACCCGTGGCAGTTGGAATTCATTGACCTTGGCCTCGCTGCTGCATTGCGGGCGAGACTCCCTGCACAACGAATCGTCAATTTCATGTCCACGCCGGATTTAAAACGCTGGATACAACAGCTACGAGACCGCCGCATGCGGAAATAGTAAGTCTGTTCTTTTAACAACCAAACAAAGCACTGCGCCCGATTCCATGATGTATAAGGGCGTCCACCTCCCAGAGCGAGAAAATCTCGTTGGGGAGAGTATTCGCTCTTGAAAAAGAAAGTAAAGGAAAGAATACAATGAAAAACATATTAATGAGCCTAGCTCTGGCAGTTGTGGCTCCGTTCGCATGGGCGCAGGTCTCAGAGACCACGACAACAACGACCACAACAGAAGGCAACGGCACGATTACAGAGTACACTCCTGGAAGCGTAATCGTACTCAGAGAAACTAGTGGACCGCGGACTTACCACTTCGGCAAGACTGTTACTTATGTTACGCGCAGTGGCAAAGTCCTGGATGAAGACACCGTAAGAACTAGAATTAAGGTGGGTATCCCTGTTCGGGTTCACTACGTCGGGACAGGCGACAACATAATGGTTGATCGGGTGATTCTTGACGAGGATTAAGAGTAAAAGCTAGTCTCGCTTGTCTCGCTCGCGTCCTTTCTGTTCTGTCGACCGTGGAACAGGAAGGACGCAGTTTGTTGGGCGTTAAATCGATGCAGACGACGAGCTAGGTTTGGTCAAAGTAAAACACCAGCATCCCGTGCCGTCCTTGAAATAATAAATGCGGCGAATCGAAATGAGGATCTCGGGGAAAGAGCTTGAGACGCTGTGAAAGTTACAAGGGATTTCTGCTAGGCATTTGCTATCATCTCCAAGGCCTGGCTACACAGCTTGCCATTGGAGCCATTTATCTGGCCACAGACGCAAAAAGAAAGCGGCGGGAGTCACCTCCCGCCGCTCCTTAATCTGATACAATCTGGCTTATCGGCTGCCTTGCTGACCACCGCCTTGTTGACCGCCACCACGCTCTTGGCCGCCACCACCGCCTTGTTTCTCGCGTTCGCGCTGTTGACGCTCACGTTCCTGTTTTTCGCGATCTCCCTGTTGTTGGCCGCCTTCCTGTCCGGGAGCAGAAGGCTTGCCCGGTTCGTTCGGATTCTGTTGTGCTTCCATAGTACCTTTCATTGTTATATTACCGACTTCTGACTGGCCTTTGCGCAGTTAGCGATTAGGCCTTCTTTCTTGAAATCGCCTTAGAAAGGCGGTTTGGACTGATAAATCTCGCTATAAGGTGAGCTTACGAAGCTCCTAAGCTTCCTGGGAAGGTCGGTATTTTCCCTAAGAGGGTTGGGCTTATCTACACCTCTAGCGACATGCCTTTCGCAGGGCAGTTAGTTATTGGCTTGAATCCGCGATGGCTAACTCAGTCTCCCTAATGGCTTCGGGATTTACGGTGCTTTCGGCCAGCCTGTTGAGGAGCTCATTTGTTTCCGATTCTTCATCCAGAGTCGTTTGCAAAAGCTCTGCAGCTTTGTTTTGGCCGAGCAAATGGGCAAAAGTGCGGACACTGCCATAACCGGCGATTTCATAATGTTCGACTTTCTGCGCCGCAACAATGATACCGGCATCGAGTATGGATTCCTCGCCGTCTTCCTGCAAAATTTCAGATCCTTCCTCGATAAGTCCTTTCATAGCACGGCATGTCTTACCCTTTGGTTTTTCGTCAAGCTCTTTGAAGATTTGTTCAAGCCGTTTCACGTGGGACTTCGTCTGTTCCAAATGTTTTTCGAAAGCGCCCTTTAATTCCTCCGAGGAGGCAGCCTTCGCCATTTTTGGCAAGGCTTTCAATAACTGATGCTCCGCGTTATAAAGATCGCGAAGTTCGTTAGTGTAAAGTTTTTGCAAATTATCCAACTTCATAATCCCGCTTTTTCCTTTCTTATTCCTGAATTTTTCCCTAGTTTTTATTGACGCAGCGCGTTTGTAAGTGCTGGTCTAAGAAGGAAACGCCTCTAGCTGTGGAACTGCGCGTCTTTGATTTAGGATTTTCAAGGCCTCACCTGCTGGCCCTTATCTCGCGCCGAGACGATTCGATACGACAATAATCTTTTCGCCCCGCAGCCGCTGCATGCATCGCTAATCAAGGCATATGCCCGTTCAAATATGCCCCGTTAAGGCAAGGATAATTAAGATCAAGAGAATCAGACCTAGTCCGCCACTTGGCCAATATCCCCAGCCAGAACTATAGGGCCAGGCGGGCAACGCGCCGATCAACAAGAGAATTAGAATAATCAAAAGAATGGTGCCCATGACTTCTCCTTTCTTGAAGTAATTTCGTCCTAGTGAGCAACTTTGGACGTGATATAACCTTGGAATAACTGATGCTGCATTTGGCACAGCAGAGAAAACCCGTGGAGACTTTGTGTGCTACTGTCTTTCAACTTCCTGGATTGCAACGCGAACCGCGTATTCGCTCGGCTTGAGTTCACGGCCGGCTCGCGCGGCGTAGACTTGTGTGAATTCAGCACCGAAAAGAAGGATTTGCGATGAGTAATAAACCCAGAGTAACAACGTGATGAGCGAGCTGGCCGCTCCGTAAGCTGAGCCCGCAGCACCGCTCCCTAGGTAGAAACCCAGCAGCCATTTCCCGATGCCAAAAAGGATGGCAGTCATGAAGGCGCCGATCCAAACGTCTCGCCACTGAATTTTGACGTCCGGAAGAAACTTGAAGATCATCGCGAAGAGTAAAACGACGATCGCAAAGTCGAAGACGAGATAAACGGTCACCGCGATCACGATTCCCCCAGGTAACAAAGACTGCACATATTGGCTAAATCCTTTAAGCAGCGCTTCGATCGCTAACGAGACGAGCAGCAGAAAACATATGCCGGCAACCATCGCAAATGAGAGAAAGCGGGCTCGCAGGAATCCCCAAATGCCGCGAGCAGGTTTCGCTTTTACTCCCCAAATTGTGTTCAAGGCGTCCTGGAGCTGACCGAATACCCCACTTGCACCGAAAAGCGCAAGCGCGATCCCGATCACTGTGGCGATGGTGCTTTTGCCAGGTTGTGAGGCTTTTTGGGCAATGTTTTGTACGAGCTGCATAGCGCTTGGATCGAGAAAATAGCTCATCTGTTGCGTGATCTTATCCCAGGCGCCTCCTGGATCATCGCGGAAAAGGACACCGACAATCGCCAACAGCACGAGGACCAGCGGGGCCAGCGAAAAGACTGTGTAGTAGGCAAGCGCAGCACCCAGTTGCGGCGCTTTGTCTTGCAACCACTCCTGAAACGTTTGTTTCAATAAGCTGAAGACATTTCCAAAAAATGATCCTGACGGTTCCGAGTCAAGTTGCTTTGCCACAAACGAAAAGCCTTTGGTTAAGAATTCGCTCATAGTCGTACGCGTGGTCGTTGCAAAATAGCGCGCATAGATAAGCTCGGGATCTCGGCACTCTTATTTGGCACGTACGAGAACCGTGAGTGCTCGCAAGACAAAATCGATCTCGGCGCGCGTGCCTAGATTTCTGCTCTCTCCATCGCTTCTCAGCGGGGAAGAAATTCCGCACTACAAACAAAGTAGCCAGGCTGCTAGCCTGCTCGCGGCGGCCATACCCAGCATCTTTGGCCATAGTGGTGAGTTGGGACGACAAGCAAGTTTCACTGTCTTTGTAACGAAGCGGGCGCGCAATTGGCCGCCCTCGCAGCACGAAGGGCTCAAGTTGCGATCCGCCTCAAAAAGTCGGTGGCGGGAAGCCATTGCGGCTGCTTTTTTGTGCGCGTATCACTGCCGAACTTTGGCACTTTCTTCCATCGCCGTTGAGACAACCGAGCTTGTTCGTCTCTAGTCACCTTGACCTTATCGGCTGATCTGACCTACGCGTCGGAGCCGCAAGGGAGCGAAAGAGTGATTCGGGTCCCGCGCTTGGGGCCGCTATTGATATGGAACTCGCCCCCGAAACTGCTTACACGTTCGCGAATGTTAAGAAGACCAACCGTTTGGGAGTCAGTTCGCTTATTGTCAAGCGACTTAGGATCGAACCCAGGACCGTCATCGGCGACGATGATGCGGACCTTGTCTGGCCGCCGATGTTGCATCGTGATGTGCACGGCACTGCCGCCAGCGTGCTTAAGCGAATTTAGCAATAACTCGCGCACGGCTCTGAACAGGAAAATACGCACATCGGCGGCTTTCGGGTTCGCCAAAGAGTCGGCTTCAACTATGACTTCCACATTGTAATTCTTACGCGTTTCAGCCCCGAGCCACTCAAGGGCGGCGGCTAGGCCGTGCTCGTACAAAACTGGCGGTGCAAGCTCCACACTAAGAGAGCGTGTTAACTCAAACGAACGCTTGAGTACGTCGGCAATTTCGCGGGCGATCGGTTCTCGTTGGGCGTCTTCTCGAGTTCTGCACAGCGCGGCAAGTTGCATCCGCGCCGCCACCAGTAATTGCTGTAGGTCTTCATGCAGCATCTCCGCTATGCGCCGACGCTCCGCTTCCTCTGCAAGGGACAATTCGGCCGAGAGCAAACGGAGTTTCTGTGCCTGTTCCACCGCTTCGGCAGTGCGCTTGGCGACCCGCTGTTCGAGCGTTTCATTTAAGTTCGCGAGCTGGATGACGAGATCTCGCACCTGATATTGCCGCCGGCGAGAACGTAATGCAACCTGCACCGAGCGTATCAGCGTCAGGGTGCTGATAGGTCGCTCCAGCAAAGTAACAGTTCCGGCAGCCGCAGCTGCCAAAGTTAGTAATCCTGCCCGCCGCGATTCGCCGCCGCTTGTGAGAATGATGAGCGGTAATTCGGACCAGGGCGGCTGTGCTTTAAGGACCTCCAAAAAAAGCGAACCTTGCGCTGATTCCAGCGCTTCCTCGGTAAGCAGTAACGCGCCTGCGCTATCCGTGATTTGTCGGGAATGTTCATCCAATCCATGCCAAATTTGTGTTTCAAAACCTTCGCCGTTGAGCAAAGCCGCCATGGCTTCGGCATCCTGTCCGACAGGCGCAATGATAATCACGCGCTCGTCTTTGTTGTGCATTCGCGACACGCGTGCGCGTTCGTCCTGAGTGGCATCATTCATCAACGGATCGTTCACTGCCGCGCGAGAATGCCCAGCGATTGCATCGTGCTTTCAGCGACCCTTCAATATTTGCTTTTCACTGCCACGGAAGGCGGGCACGCCGGTCAGCACGCCTTGAAACTGTTTTAGCGGCTCGCCGATAACGATGCCTTTGCCCGACATCAATTTGAATTCGCGGATGATTTTCTCATGCCCTCCACTACGCTTCTTAACCACCGCAATAGCTTGTTTCACTTCTCCGTAGGCTTCGAAATATCGCAGGTTTACCACGGTGTCCGAAAGATAACTAAGGTCCACCGGCGCTTCGGCGGCGGCAGCCAATCCATGCTGGGCTAAAACGAGGATCGTGACGACACCCTGCTGGTTGAGAGAAGTGCAGAGTTCGTGCAGCTGGTTGTTCAGATACTTCTCGCCCGGCATGGCGTTGAGATAACCGTTGAGACTGTCAATCGCGACAAGTTTGCAACCCGCCTCCACGCCACGCAAAATACGAACGGCGAATTCGCCGGGAGAAAGTTCGGCCGGGTCAACCTGCTGTACTGTAATTGTACCGCTTTCGATGGCTTTTTCTAACTTGAACCCCAGCGCTTTGGCTCGGCTCAGCATCACGCTGCGCGTTTCGTCAAACGTGAATATCATAGAGCGTTCACCTTGATCGGCCATTTGGACAGCGTATTGCAAAGCTAGAGTAGATTTGCCAGTGCCCGCCTGGCCGAGTATGAGGGTGGTTGTCCCTCGATCCAGCCCACCGCCGCACAAGGCATCCAGCTCTTTGATGCCGCTGGAAACGGGCCCCTGCCGAAAATCGGTACGATGCTCAGCGGCGATCATACGCGGAAAAACGCGCAAACCGCCGGTGGCGATGACATAGTCATGATAGCCTTCCCGGAATTTTACGGCCCGTAATTTCGAAACGCGCAACCGGCGGCGGGATGTTCCGTAGTCGGGCGAGAGTTGTTCCATGTCAATGACGCCGTGCGTGAGGCTGAGCACGTGCGGGTCGATCACCCCTGCCTTGTTCATCTTATCGTCAAGCAAAAGAACGGTGCTCTTGAATTTTGTGAACTGCTGTTTGAGCGTCAGAAGTTGACGCCGGTAGCGTAAAGCGGTTTCGGCCATTAATCGGAATTCGGAAAGCGAATCGAAGGCGACCCGTGCTGGCTGCACCTTGCGCACTTCATCGAGCAGTAGCTGGCTGACTTTCGTCAACTCGACTTCGGATGGATGAAACACTGTCGTCTGCGCTTCGGGCCGCAACAGATTTTCAACGGCGGACAAATCCAGCACCGGGATTTTATCGAGCGACCAGCCGTGCGATCGTGCTACTTTGAATAACTCCTGCTTGGTCTCTGAAAGCGTGATGTAAAAGACCTTCTCGCCTCTCCGTAATCCCTCAAGGAGAAACTGAAGCGCTAGCGTCGTCTTCCCGGAGCCCGGGTCCCCTTGAACTAAATAAAAGCAGTCGCGCGGCAACCCGCCCGCAAGGATATCGTCCAGTCCCTCGACTCCGCTGGGGCAGCGATCGCCGGCAAGATCGGTTGAGACAGTTGCGGCGGATTTCCGGATCGATTTGCGCTTCACAATATGGATGTCAAAAAGGCGACGACTTTATTGTCATCGGCAATTTAGCTTTGAAACTGCAATTTTGAAAGAGCGCTCGCTCTGAAAGTGTGCCAATGCACCTACTTCGCAGGCACGAGAACCGTGAGTGCTCTGGAGACAAAATCAATTTCCGCGCTCCTGCCTAAATTTACCTTTTCTCCATCGAGAGTCGCAGGAATTTCTTTACTTGATTGCACATTTACACGCTTTGTTTTGGTGAGAAGTATATTTCTGTCATCGCGCCATTTACCAAACGCGGCGGTAGTGGCAAGGCCTATCACTTCAGCTGCGCTTTCCACATCGATGATCGCGGCTTCAAGCGCTTGCTCCGAATCGGACATTTCTTCCGATATCAACGGGCAGATAAGCGCCACGGCTTCAGTTTCACCATTTGCTCCGCCTGAGATAAGATACTGCACCTTAGTTTCAAACATCCTTCTAAAGGCGACGCTCCCCTTTTTGATAGCATCAGCTATATTTCCTTCCCGCATAGATTCGCGGGGTTGTGTCCAAAGCGCAGGCGCTCCCACAATGGCGGCGATAAAAAACCGTTTGTTCGCAACCCGACCTCCGGAAAGCACTTTCACTGAGGGAGCAGTGAGCGTTTTTTTGAGCGCCTCTTCCCACGACACGTTTCCATACAACGCTCGAGGAAGCATATTCATCGTTCCCCCGGGAAGCGGAATAAGATAGGATTCCTTTTCGGCGCATGCTTCTGCAGCTGTCCGGATGGTGCCATCGCCACCAAGCACGATAAGCACTTCCAGTTTCTGCCCGGCCGCCTCTGCAAACGAACGCTCCATTTCTTTTGCCTCGCCACACCGCACCTTCGGCTCAACAATGCCCGCACGCGTAAGGATACTGGACATCTTCTGCTCAGATTCCGAATCGCCGCTTCCGCTTGAGGTGTTGATTATAGCCCCAACCTTCGAGTCTGATAAGCGGATGTCGTTAGGCACGGTGGCGTGTAGGGCAAAGCTTGGTGGCGCGCCTAAATGCCCTTGCCTTTGGGCGCTCGCTCAGCGCGGTTCGCTCGGCGCATACCGCCAGGATGGTTTCCGTTCCGCTCTGCTTTTTTGCGAACTCGCTCGAACTGTCTCTCAAGGCCGGTGAGATCTTCATCGGCAAGTTTTTCCAGATCGATGAGTTCATTTCGAGCGTTTTTCAGCGCTCGAATTACTTCGTCGAGTTTCAAATGAGCCGCTTTAGCATCGCGGTCCTGCGTATTCTGAATGAGAAAGACCATCAGGAAAGTAACAATGGTCGTTACCGTATTGATAATGAGCAGCCAGGTATCCGAATAATTGAACACCGGGCCGGTTAGTGCCCAAATGACGACGATGAGAATCGCGCCCGCAAAAGCCCACGCGCTACCCAGGACCAATGACGAGCGCCGTGCAAAAAGCCGAAAGGCATCGCTCACCACACAAAAGAAGTCTCGCGATTCTTCCTGTTGCTTAAGTTTTTCCTTCTGCGTTGCTATTGCCATAATATTGTAGTCGGCTAGGCGCAAGCCGTGTAGCAGCGCCATACCTGCCGCGCAAGCAGCTGCGAAGCCGTACATCCGGCGGCCTGCGGTCGACTGTCCTCTAACGACGGAAGATCAAACCCAGCACGAAACCGACTCCGAGCGCAGTAAAGACCGCCTTCGTCGGGTTCTCGCGTACGTATTGCTTGCTCTCGTCCTGAAAACTGCGGGCGCGATGGAGCGCATCGTCCCATACTTCTTTCCCACGCTCGCGATATTCATCGGCCATTGCGCCTGCGGCTGAGCGGAGATCTTCCGCCGCTTTGCGCGCATGCGTCACGCCACGCCTTGCTTCTTCTTTCGCCTGCGGCGGAACCGCCGTACCTTGCTTCATTTGATTTTCGTCACCCATAGAATTCTCCTATCTTCATGCTTTCGGTGCTGATGCTTCGCTGACGGTGCTGATATCCTCAGCGCCAACAGTTTTGAAAATGTGCTTCGCCCGATCAACGTCTTCGCTTTCGTCCGTATGCACGGCGATCAAGTAATTCCCCTTTTTCAACTTCTCGTCATACCGCTTTGCCTCGATCTCCGGAATACCGAGACCGATCAGACCACCGACGACACCGCCGGTCGCTGCTCCCACGGCAGCGCCACTAAGCGCCGCCATAATCGGACCCGCGGCGATAAAGGGACCGACGCCGGGAATCGCCAAGGCCCCAATTCCTGCCAGCAATCCGACCACGCCGCCGGTGGCGCCACCAGTAGCTGCACCTGTTGTTGCGCCCTCCGGCGCCTTTGTCGCCTTAACGTGACCGACGTCACGCGTGCCGCCAGTGTCAGGCATTAGCACTGAAATTTCCGAGGTTGCGAAGCCTTGACCTTGGAGCTGCTGGACAATTCGTTCAGCCTGGCCGTGTGTAGTTGCAATACCGAATACTGATTTAGACATAATCATTTTCTTTCGTTTGTGTGTGGTTGTTTGTTAGTTCGATCCTTTGACGTCGAGTTGATTGTCGATCTGGGCGCCGCCAGCCGCTGATCTTGCAAGCTGATCGATTTTTGCTTTTTCTTGCGCAGTCTTTACGGGTCCGCGGAGTGTAACGTGGCCGTTGGCGGTAATGACTTTAATGTTCTTCGCAGTCATTGAAAGCTCGCCGTCTTTCATCAGCGCCTGCCGGATAGCCTGCGTGGTTTTTAAATCCGCAGAACTGTTTGACTGGTCACCAGAAGTCTTGGTTTCACCGGAGCGATCGCGCTCGTTTGTTGCTGTGTTATCGGGTTTCGCCTTCTCATTGCCAGCCAACGCCGCTAGGCTAACTACGCTGAGACAAATTAATGCTAGTAAAGTTCGTTTCATGGGTCCTTTAGTTTGAGTTTGTGGGGGCGGGTATTAGAAATCGCAACCAGCACGCCCACCGGTTTTATTTATTTAGCCCTGATGTTGATCACAGATTTGGCCAGGTTGGTTAGCTTTTTGTCTGTATCTAATTCTTCAGTCAAGGTAGTCTGGAGTAACTGCGCGCCATCCGGATCCCCTAGTAACTCGGCGTATGTCCGAGCGCAGCCATAACCCGCCATCTCATAGTGCTCAACGCGCTGCGCCGCAGCAATTAGCCCGGCATCGCGCACTTCCTCCTCAGCATCTTCTTTGATCATCTCGTCTCCCTCTTTAAGCACACCCTCCATGCCCTCACACTTGGGGCCCCGGGTCGACTCATCATGGCTCGTTAAAATCTTTTCAAGACGCGCCACGTGTTCCTTCGTCTGCTCGAAATGTTCTTCGAACCCAGCAGCAAGCTGTTTGTTAGTAGCGGCTTTAACCATTTTCGGTAGCGCTTTGATAATCTGCTTCTCCGCGCTGTAGAGGTCTTTCAGTTCTTGAATGTATAGGTCTTTGAGTGTTTCTAGTTTCATATGTGTGGATTTAGTATTGTTGGTGTTACCCTTGTCTTCGCAGAAGCGACCTAGCTCCCGACATTTTTATGTGCAACCCCGCAGCAGAAAGATCAGGAGCAAAATCGGAATCGGAATTCCGAGAAGGCAAAGTAGGATGTACCCAGTCGCCCCAGCTTGTTTGATTCTTTTTGCTAAACGCATCTTAGATTCCTTTCGTGAAGTTATGGATTCAGAACTCTTCCGGTACGCAGGAATCTGCTTTTATTAATGAGAACGCACAATCGGGGCGACGGATGAGCGTCTAATCAGACATAATCCTATGCCACGTGACGATTGCCTTAGGGCGCACGCTGTTCCGGCGAGGGAACCGTTGCTACACTTGTGTTACACAACACAAGCCCGCTGCGCTCTTCCCAAACTATGCTCGCGGTAGTCGTGATGTTCCTAAAGCAGTTCACTTTGTTGCTCGTCGATCATGCTTAGGGAATTACGCGCCGTCCTCGTCATGGGGTCTTACGGGTGGCGTGCTTTGCATCTTTTGACGGCCACCGCGGAGAGCAGCCGCGTAATAGGTTACCCACAAGAAAATGAAATTCGAATCATGACACTACGTAAGATATGCATTTTATTATCCCTCCTCGCATGGTTGTTAGTCGCGGTGAGTTGTAATCACAGCGTTGTTACAGGATCGAAATTGACGCTCAGCAATTACGATCAAATCACCACCGGAATGACCAAGGCGCAGGTGGAAGGAATTCTTGGGCCGCCGACTACAGTCGAAACGAAGGATATGATGATCTTTAAGAAAACAACTTACCGGTACGAAGATGGCAAGAAATTCGCCATGTTCACATTCAAGAACGACGAGCTAGATAGTAAGGAAGGAAATCTTCAGCGCGTACCGTGATGGTCGAGCGCGCGCGCTATGGCATTGGATCCTAGTGTCTCTTAAAACGGCGGAACCTTCGTTACTGGCACGGTTTTTCTGCAAATATGAACGGAGACAAAGTGCGCTGGTTCCTTTTCATCCTAGGGTCGTTAGCAACCTTCAGATTGAGCCATCTGTTTACGAAGGAGCGCGGTCCGTTTGCTGTTTTTGAGCGTCTTCGCAATGCAATGCCAGGTGGACGGGGCTCGGCTAAGGAATGGCTCAGCTGCCTCTTCTGCTTTTCCTTGTCTGCAAGCGCGCTAGTTTGCCTGATTCTTTGGCTGGGAAGAATGAATCTCAGCTGGGAGGAATGGGTGCTGACTTGGCTCGGCTTTAGCGCTGTCACGTTGATAATAAATCAGGCGCTTATGTTTCAAAAATGAAACGATAAGAGCGCCAAGGCTGTAACACGCCATGCCACCCTCCTGTCCCTAGAGAAAGTCGATGCCAGAAAAAAAAGTCGATCTGCACGGCAGCGCACCAGGCAAACATAAGGTCGCGCTGCTTTTAATCGACGTCATCAACGATTTTGACACCGTTCTGCGCCTGACGTCCACCTTTAACTCGCGTTAGCTCCGGATTATGCCGCGCGAAGAAACTTAAAAATAGCGCGCTCGACCGCCCGGAGATTGATATGGTCCGGTGTCTTGAGCGCGTCGGCGAGTCCGACAATTTGTCTTCCACCCAGGTAAGCTTCGACGATGGCTGGATGCACATAACATTTGCGGCAAATGGCAGGAGTATTGCCAAGAAGGTCTGCTACCGCGCAAATGGCTGTCTTAATGTTCGTCTTTGCCTGTTTCTGGCTTTCAAATTTCTCCTGCAGATTGAGTGCAATCGCCGCCAGCAGCGTTCCAGCCCAGGTGCGGAAATCTTTCGCGGTAAAATTTTGTCCAGAGATTTCGCGCAAATAATCGTTCACATCCTGCGATGTTACGTCGCGCACCTCGCCATTATTGACGTATTGGAATAGATTCTGACCCGGCAAATCCTGGCATTTCGAAACAATTTTCGCGATACGCCGGTCAGTCACATCGACTTCGTGTTGGCGTCCGCTCTTTCCACGAAAGCGAAAGCGTAGCTGTGGTCCATCCACCTTCACATGCCGATTCTTCATGGTGGTTAAGCCGAACGATTTGTTCTCGCGCGCGTATTCTTCATTGCCAATCCGTATAAAAGTCCGCTCCAGCAGTTGTACAATGGTCGCGACCATTTTTTCTCGCGGCACACCGGGCAATTTTAGATCCTTGGCAACTCGCCGTCGGATTTTTGGGAGCGCTTTGGCGAAATCGGCCAGCCTTTCGAACTTATTTTCATCCCGCAGCTCGCGCCAACGCTCATGATAACGGTATTGCTTCCGCCCGCGCGCATC
>Ga0137368_10005085_pt1 | contig 13917 bp, 11 predicted proteins | sample SagtaG_13_FD_104917 | JGI IMG/M metagenome (GOLD analysis project Ga0137368, IMG submission 104917) | Vadose zone soil microbial communities from Sagehorn Ranch, Mendocino, California, USA - Sage1_L_100_16 metaG | ecosystem: Environmental > Terrestrial > Soil > Vadose zone | place: USA...
CCATCCAATTCGAGTTTTTCTCCTCGACGATGACAGGAGAAGGCATCGGTGGTTTTCGGCGCGTTTCAAAGGTGATTTTGTCGACGTAGCTGATAATGTCGAGCAGGCCCAACAACTCTTGAGCGCAAATTGTTACGACGCTATCTTTCTAGACCACGATCTTCATCCGGAACACTACAACACTTCCAGCCGGGACGATGAGCGCACCGGTTATGCTATCGCTTCCTGGCTAGCTGCTCACCCTGAACTTCAGGCCGCTTCTACAATTCTCGTCCACACAAGAAATGCTGACGGGGCCATGCGAATGGTTGAAGAGCTGCGCCGCTGTGGTCGAACCGCCGACTACGTTCCCTTTCCACTGCTGGAAGAACGAATTAAGAACTACTGGCGACATTGAAGATTGGTGGCCAGGGACGGAATCGAACCGCCGACGCCGGCCTTTTCAGGGCCGCTTACCGAATCGCCGAAGAGGTTTGAAATCAACGCATGTCACTGAAGCTAAAGAGCTTTTGCGTAAAACTCTTTAGTACAGTGTAGGACGGTTTGGGCCATTTTAGGGTCTTTGATGTACGCGTATTGTACGCGCGGCGTCCGAGTTCATGCCCTTCCAGCAATCCATCTCCGCTTGGCACGGACACTGCGTTTTTGGATGGCACTCTTGCAGACAGCTTTCAGCGAGCAATAATGCGTGAGCGACATGAAGATAGAAGCGGCAGGGAAACTACAAATAGAGACTCGCCGTTTGAACTCACCGATAAATGTTTTCAGGGGGATACATTTGAGTCGGCCAAGGACACCAGATCGGGGTAACTCATAATGCGAACTTTGGGCAGCACACTAACAACAAAGTTCGACCGCGAGTCGATGAATCGTAGTAAATTCACGGCTGCAAACCAATCTTACGAATCAATTCGGTATAACGCGGACTCGCGCGCAGCCCGTCATACGCGGGTTCTACTTTGAGCGCGACTATGACCGGATCGCGTACTTCAACGCCCTTGTCCAGCCAGTCAAGCGCCTGCTCCACCTTGCCCTGACGTGCGTAGCCCATCGCGATCAGGTTCGGGGCGACATGAGCGGTCTTTGCGCGTTCTTCATAATCGGCCGTTATTTTCTGGAGAAACCCGTGCCAGCCTGAGACGATGAACGCTGTTTTGAAACCCTCCAATCTTGCAACATCCTCTGGTCTCAACTGCCTGCCGACACTACGAGATTTCAAGAGTTCATTAACAGCTTCAGCGTACATCTCCTTTTGCGCATAGACCTGTCCGAGTAACCAATGATTCGAACCGACCTCTGGTTCAAGTTCGATAATTTTCTGGTAGTGTAGGATAGCCTGATCAAACTGGCGCCTGAGATAGAGAAGCCGTCCTCTGGATCTATTGATGATCGTAGAACTCGGGTCGAGCATCTGTGCCTGTTCCATCTCGCCATGCGCTTCGTCGAAACGTCCGGCTGTCATTAGATACCAGCCATAAGCAAGGTGGATGAACGAAGCATTCGGATTCAATTTCAAAGCAAGGTTGAATTCTTTTTCGGCGCCGGTCCAATCGTATTCAAGCTGGTACTTAATTTCGGCTAGGGTGTTGTGGGCTTCGGCCAGGGACGGATCCAGCTCAAGAGCTTTCGTTGTGGCGGCAATAGCTTTTGGAATTGCTTCCTGAGTAGAAAGTGTACTCATAGACAAGATCAGGTTGGATTCGGCGAACCCCACGTAAGCCAGGGCAAATTCGGGGTCTCTCTCTATTGCACGCTGATAATAGTCGAGACTTTTGTTCAGATTGTCCGGGTCTCGCTTGGTATAAAGGTAGTGGCCCTGGAGATAGAGTTGGTACGCTTCTGGATCATTAGTCTGTCGTTTTGTGAGTTGAGTTTGCTCGTCGGCACTAAGCCTCAGTTTCAGAGCACTTGTGACGCGCCGCGAGATTGAGTCTTGAAGGTTAAAGATATCCGTAAAATTTTCATCAAATTGTTCTGCCCATAATGGCGTGCCGTTGCGAACGTCAATCAATCGCACTGTTACTCTGACGCGCTCACCTGCCTTCTGAATACTGCCGTCCAACACCGCATCCGATTGAGTCTCCTGACCTGCTTTAACCGGATCTTGCCGAAGGTCTGTGTATTTACGCACCGTACTTATTGGTCGCACGACTATCTGTTTGAGATTGCCTAGTTTGGTGATTAGCGCTTCAGCCATTCCCATCTCAAGTGATTCATCCCGGCTGTCGACGTTCAAAGGCTTGAACGGCAGGACCGCGATTGCACGAATTGGTGAGGGCGGCACAGGCTTGTTCCGAAACGACAACCACGCGACGAGGCCCGAAATTGAAATGACACCAATAACCAACAACAAGGCGGTTTTTGAAAAAGTGAGACGGGGCGAAGTTATCTGTCGCGGCGACGGAATGGTTCTTTTGCTTGGTTCATCCTCAATGACAATTTGGCCGGCGTGAGTTCTTTCAATTACGAAGGCGGGTTGAATGGGTTCTTCTTTGACTTCACCGATGAAGCGATAACCGCGCTTCGGTACGGTTTCAATGTAGCGGGGTTTGTCTGCCGAATCTTCAAGCGCATGTCGAATTTCCTTGATGATTTTCGTTAGCGCATTATCGCTGACAAAAGTATCTTTCCAAACTTGTTCAAAAAGTTTCTGCTTATCGACCACCTGCCCGCCGTTTCGCAAGAAAAGGGCCAACACATCGAAAGCACGTGGCGTTAAGCTGACGTTTTGCCCCGCTTTTTGGACACGGAAATTCTCACAATCTACTGTTACGTCGTCAAACCGATATAAATGATTGCTGGCGCTAATCTCGTCGGACATAACCAAAGTTAGCTCACGGTTTTTCACCCATCATTCAAAAGGTCACTGCAAAGTTACTGCAAGGTCACCAATCCGTCATTACGCCAAATTCGATTTCACCCATAGTTCAATTCTCACGGTGACAGAGCCGAAAAACTTGAAAATCAGGAGACAGTTATGAAAAAGACGACGTTGAGAGTTTGCCTGACAATTGGCTTGGTGATTCTAACGGTATTGGTCGTTTCAGCACAGCCTCAGGATAGTCTGGATGCTCGCACACAACAAGCCATAACTAACAACGACAGAGGCGTTAAAGCGTGTGATGCCAAAAAGTTTGACGACGCAATCAAACTTTTTAAGGAAGCCATTCGTTTACGTCCCGGTTACATTGTTGCCTATAGCAATCTTGGCGCGGCTCTCTACGGCAAAGGGCAGATTGAGGATGCAATGATGGCTTTGAAAAAAGCGATTGAGCTCAATTCCGGTTACACCGAAGCCTACAACAGTTTGGGCGTGATTTATGCAGAAACTGGCAGAAACGAAGAAGCCGTCAAGCTGCTGGAACACGCCGTGCGGTTGCAACCAAACTTTGCCCAGGGGCATTACAACTTAGGCTGTGTTTACATCCGCTTGCAAAGGTTAAAAGAAGCTGTCAGCGCCCTTGAACAAGCCGCACAACTTGACCCGAACAACGCGGAGATTTACGTCAATCTAGGCTATGCATTGAGCAGAGAGAGAAAATACCGCGAGGCAATAACGCAAATACAGAAAGCCGTCCGTCTAAAGTCAAATGATATGGAGGTGAACTTCTTCCTGGGAAATCTATATTTGCTGATCAAGGATAAACAATTGGCGTTGACACAATATGAGACTGTCAGAGCAATGAATCCACAGTTAGCGCAAAGACTTTATCAGGCAATCTACAGCAACAGGGTTATGAATGCTTCTGACAAGTAAACGAATAATCGTCTGCCATTATTCATGCAAAAAGCGCCATCAACAGTGGTCATAGGCAAAATAGCATTTGAATTTCCTATACGTTCGCGAGCGTCCACGCCCGCGCCGCCTAACATCCGGCGCATGTAGAAAGCGCGATCGTCAGCTATTACCAAACAGCACATACCGCCCCGGCGACAGAGTCTTATAAATAGAGCCTCCGAAGTACTGTGCCTTCACGGCGGCGATCTTTACGAGCTGGTAAAGATCCTGGGCCACTCGATCATGATGACGGAGCGCTATGTCAGCTTGGCGCGAAAGCAAATCGCCAGAACTAGCAACACCGCGTGGGTAATCTGAAACCAACCTCCGAGGCTATTTTGGATAATGGAAGTACGCGTATTGTACGCGCGAGAAATTTTTGCACGCTTCTTGAGTATAGCTAAGCTGTTGGAAGGACTGGTGGCTAGGGACGGAATCGAACCGCCGACGCCGGCCTTTTCAGGGCCGCCTACCGAATCGCCGAAGTGGTTCGAAATCAAGGGATGTCACGGAGAGTGAAAGGCCTGTGCCATAGTCGATTTAGAATTGCTAGGGATGGTTTATGCCGTTTTGGGGTCTTCGATGTACGCGTATTGTACGCACCGGCGAGTCACTTCGCCCGACCTCCGTCACACGGCGCCCAGCTCGCTTGGGCGACGCCAGCGCAGATGCCTTCGTTAGTGGCGATTTTGAATGGTCTGACATTCCAAATGGCAATGCGTACACCCCATCCAATGGAGGACCCAAAGCGCTGCCGTCTGTATTCTTGTCACTGAGGATTGCTGATGCGCCTTAGCAGGTCATCGAACCGAGGGTCCTTCCGCAGACTGTCAAATTTCGCCTCGACGTTAAGAAAGAGCAACATAGGATTTCGCTCCTGATACGCCTTTTCCAGCCAGTTGAAGGCCTGATTTTTATCGCCCAAGCCGGCATATACTTCGGCGATGTCAACCGGAGACACATAGTGCCACCGAGCAGCTTCGTGCAACTCGGCGAGCACTCTGTGCGCCTCAGTTCCACGGCCCGAAATCGCATAGACATAGCCGAGTGAGGGCAACGCAGGAATCCTGGAAATTCCAGCCGCCTTTTTGAATTCGGCGACACTTTCGGCGTATCTCCCGGTTTGCGCGTAAACCTCTCCGAGCCCCATTCGTGCAATGAAGAAGTTCGGATCCAGATCAAGTGCTTTTATCAGCCGCTCTTCTGCCTCAGCATACCGGCGTCCATGGTATAGACGATAACCAAAGGCTGCGTTGACTATGAGTGAGACTGGATCCGACTCCAAGGCGCGCCTGCTCTCCATAAGACTTTCCTCGAAGCGACCTTCTTGCGACAGAAAACGAGCATAACGTATAAGCGCCGTTGAGTTGCCCGCATCCAACTCAATCGCTCGTTTGTACTCCTGTTCAGCGCTCCGCGTATCCCATTCGTAATTTAGGATACTCGCGAGTACGGTGTGGGCTTGGGCGAGCGTCCCATCAATCTCCAAGGCCTTCGTGACATATGCCTTCGCCTTCGGAAAATTCTCGCGCGGGTCCTCAGAAAAGGGCGTAGCCAAAACAATATAGCAATCCGCCAGCGCCGCATAAGCCGGAGCGTAGGTTTCATCTTCCCGAATCGCGCTTTGGAAGTAGTCGATGGCTTTGTGCAGGTCCGTCGCTGATCGCCTGTTCCAATGATAGATACCTAGCAGGTAATCGTCGTAGGCCTTGCGGTTTACCGGTCGGGTCTTCGTCAGACGAGCTTGTTCGTCGGGCGTGATCTTGATCTGAATCTCGCGCGCGACGGCGCGCGCGACTTCGCTTTGCAAAGCCAACACGTCGCGCAAATCGTAATCATAGGTCTCCGACCATAGATGCTGATCGTTCTGCGCCCGGATCAGTTGCACCCGAACCTGGACGCGATCGCCGAACCGAAGCACCGTCCCTTCGACCACCGCTTCCACATTTAGCTCTCGGGCGATCTCTGGCAGTGTTTTGTTTGTTCCCCTGTAATGTATTGCCGAGGTACGCGAGATAACACGTAACGACCTAATCCTTGCCAACTCGCCGATCACCGCATCCGTCATTCCATCAGCGAAATACTCTTGTGTAGGATCGCCGGAGAGGTTATCAAGCGGCAGAACCACAATTGAGTTAATTGGCGACAGCAGCGTGGAGCGGTGTGCGCGAAAGAACAGAGCATAAAGAGCAGAAGCTAAGGCGACCAGAACGACCGCCACCAAAAGAAACCGCACGACAGTCGCTGTTTGCCACTTCGTTTTTCGTTCAATCGCGATAGATTGGTCATTCGGCGTGTCTGCTGCATTATCCCCAACAGGCTGGCCGATGGTCTCGTCCTCTTCGGTGATGATGAGGGAGGGGCTGTTTGTCTCAATCGGGTTGGCTTCTTCTGATACTACTTCTTTCACAGTGCCAACGAAGCGATAGCCCCGCCCGGAAACCGTGATCACATAGCGGTGCTCGTCTGGGCTGTCGCCCAGGACCTTTCGAAGTGCCGAGACGTGATGGGTCAGGTTGCTCTCCTCAACCACTGACCCAGCCCACACCTGATCCATCAGCTTATCTTTTTCAACGATCTGGCCTCGATTTTGGAGCAGTGCCAGCAGGATATCGAAGGTCTTGCCAGCCAGCGGCAGCGGCTGTCCCTCACGCTGCAGCACGCGCCGGATGCTGTCTACTCGGAACGGGCCGAATTCATAAATGTGAGTTACCTGCTGGCCCATAGCGGTCCGAAGAGGAATTCATAAAGATTCGGAAAAATTCCGCGCCGGATTCAGGACTTCATAATCAGTTTGAATCTATTTTCAGCTGCGCTGCGAAAGGGTTGCGGCAAGGTCGGGTCGATGGCGTTAACCCGCGCCAATTGTAATCCAACGTGCAACTCGGTCAAACCCGTTGCGGAGCGATCATTCTGCCCCACAGGCAGAAGCCACCGAACTCTCGGCTAAACAGCTATCGGTCTATGGGAACCACCATGGGTAGGCACACAGGAGAAATAGAAATGTACAAATTAAGGAACTCACTAATTGCGCTAGTTGGAATGCACTACAAAAAGACAATACCAATGTTTCTGATGGCGCTCGCAATCATCGCGGTGATGGCGAGCCCGACACGAAAAGGTACGGCTCGAGCGTTACCCGCTGTTCTAACAGGCCCCGCGGTGCTCAACGAATGGGGCAACCGATTCACTCTGCTCGGAACATTTGTCCCCGAAAATATTTTACGCACGCAGGTCCGCACTACGATTGCACAGCTGGCGATGTTCGACGCCGTGAACGCGGTACTTGACGGGCCTTATCGACCGTTCGCTTCCAAGCCCATGTCGGCTCCAGGTGCATCGGCGGAAGCTGCGGCGATTGCTGCAGCGCACATCGTCGCCCTGAACGAGTTCCCGACCCAAACTGCGACGATCGACAGCGCGTATAACACGTCGATCGCTGGCGTTGAAGCGAGCCCTGAAGCGATCGCAGACGGCATTGTGGTCGGCGAGGCTGCTGCCAATGCGGTACTCGCGGCGCGCGTGGGAGATCACCGCAACGATCCGGAACTTGTGGGCTACACTCCCGGTAGCGGTCCCGGTGTTTGGATTCCAACGCCAGGCGGAACGGCGAACCCGCAGACTCCTTTCCTTCAGTTCGTCACGCCGTTCGGATATGACGACCCTGCGCGCTTCCGTCCCAATGCACCGCCAGCGCTCGACAGCAGGACCTACACAATCGACTACAACGAGAGCAAGGACGTTGGTCGGATCAACTCGACGAGCCGAACCGCCGACCAGTCTGCGACTGCACAGTTCTGGTCGCCATCGGCAAGCGCTCTGTGGACTGCGAACGTCCGCAGCCTGGCCAGCTCGATGGACATCCTGACCGCTGCGCGTTTCGAGGCCATTGGCATCGCTTCCGTGACGAATGCGCTAATAGCCGCTTGGGACGCGAAATATACGTACATGTTCTGGCGTCCGGTTACTGCCATCCGTGCCGGCGATACCGATGGCAACCCCGAGACCGAACAGGATCCGTTGTGGACACCCTTCATCGTTACACCGTCACACCCTGAGTATCCCGCCGCTCACACGACGGTGGGCGGAGCCGCGCTTGGGTTCTACACGGTGTGGTTCGGCACCGATCAGTTCCCGCTGGAGTTCAAGGGGAATGGCGGGGCGATTCGTCATTACACGAGCGTCAACGAGATCCATGCCGAGGAAGGCAACGCGCGTGTGTGGGGCGGGATGCACTGGCGCAACAGTACCGAGGTTGGTACAACGGTTGGCAGCAAAGTCGGCAAGTACACCGCGACGCATCTCCTCAAGCCGCTCGATGACTAATCGATCATCAGCGCGGTGCCTGTCAACACTTCGCCTCGTGGATTACTTCATGCGCCGCATGACTCGGGGTTGTCGTGGTTGGATAGACCTTTAACGTTTGAAACTTTCATTCAATCCAACCTGCCGGTTTATCCCGGTGCACAGGAAAAAGGGAAATGTAAAAATTTAGGAACTGACTTATTGCGCTAGTTGGAATGCACTGCCAAAGGACGATCCCAACGTTGGTGATCACGGCCACGATTAGCATCAAGCCCGCGCTTACTAAACCAGCACCACCGACGAACCAGCGGTTTCCATTAGAAATATGTAATCAGGATGGCAGTCGCTATGCGACGCTGGCGCGGCAACACATTCGTAGGACCAGCGACACGGCGCGGGAATGTGGAAGTTAAATTGAACGAGCGGCGCCAAAAGTGAAATTTAAAGCAACCGATGTACGCGCATTGTACGCGCGAGAAATTCTTACACGCTTTTTTGCTATCGCTAAGTTGTTGAATGGACTGGTGGCCAGGGACGGGATCGAACTGCCGACGCCGGCCGTTTCAGGGCCGCTTACCGATTCGCCGAAGTGGTTTGAAATCAACGGATGTCACTGAGGGTAAGGAGCTTATGCGATAGGCGATTTAGGATGGCTTAGGATAGTGTGGCCTGTTTTCTGCTCCTCGATGTACGCGTATTGTACGCGCGCAGTCGAAGCCCGCTGTCCTGCACCAGTCCATCTCGGCATACGGAAACTACTTTTTTTCCTACCGCCTGTCCCTCCCGAAAATTCTATTTGACATGCGGCGCCAGCTTTGCTCGGGCAGCCTTGCGGTTCCCTGCCCCGAGCTATTCGCTTTTGTCTGTCTCTCCTCGTGCCACTCATTGAGCCGCTATCAAGTCCAGCCAATGAACGCCGCCGTTCGTGAGCCGGACTGCGGGCGATCTTTATCATCCAATGCTTAAAGAATACAGCAAGTGACTCAAACAAAACGAGCATCACCGCTTCACCTCAGCCGTCCAGTTGAGGATCACACTGACTGGAGAGGCGTCGGCCACCTGCGTCCCGATCAGGAACCGCTGCCCGTCTTCCGTCACGTCATACTCAATCCCCGACTGAATCAAGTTCGTCAGCATACGTGTTTTGAATAACGCTTTGGGCGACTCGAACTCAAAAGTAGCGCCGCTCAGTTTCAGGGCAACAGCCATCATCTGCCCGTCGGGGGCGACGTAGAATAGTTCTGGCCCGCCGCGCCTGAAGCGGGGGTGATTGCCGCCGCCGGTCGAGAGGCGCTTCTTGTCGCCGCCCAGCTTGCCCTCGTCGGTAAAGGGCTGCACGTACACTTCATAGCTGCCCGATTCGTCCGAGACGTAAGCTAACAAGTGCCCGTCTGGCGAAAGTTGCGCTCTGTATTCGTCAAATTCGCTGCTGAGGAGCGGGTAGGGCTGTCGGTCGCCCGCGAGCGGCAGCGCCCAAATGTCCCGGCGGCTCTTCTCGGTGCTTAGATTGTAAAAAATGAATCGCCCATCCGGTGACCAGTCTGTGGGATCGCTGACTCCTTTCAACAACAACTCTTCAGTCCCCACGCCGTTCGCGGACTTTTGGTAAAGGCCATACACGCCCCCTCTTTCTGTACGGAAGACGATGCGGCTGCCATCCGGCGACCAGATCGGATACCAATCAAAGGCGGGATCAGAGGTCAGCCGAGTGGGAAGATCGCGTGCCAAGTCGATCACCCAGATGTCAATGCTCAGAGTCTGGAGTTCCGTGCGTTGTATGGCGACTCGCTTCCCGTCTGGTGAAAGACGCGGAAATTGCCCACTCCCCACCTTGATCGGCGAGCCAACTGTGCCGACTTGTTTCCCTGCGCGGTCAAACCAGACAAGCTGATACTCGCGCTGTCGCGACCCCTGCCAGATCAGAACCCCATTTTCAGAGACGGAAAAGGGCCTGCCAGGGACGCTCCTAATATTAGTCGGTCGTGTGATAGGAAACGGATCGCCCTTCAGTTCCAGTCGATCTGCGTCGAACGACTGTGCCAACAGCGCCCCATTGCGCACAAAGAGCAACCACCCGGGCGGCGCATAGGCGGCTGGCGCCCCGTCTGCCAGCAACGGCTTCACCTCTTTAGAATCGAGCGAGCCGACGGAAACTTGCTGATCTCCCTGCCCCCTGACATTCACTCTATAGAGAAAGTGGCGGCCATCCGGTAGGAACCACGGATCGTAATGGTGGAATTCCTGGCGCCCCGAATCAGGGCTGGTCACCGGCCGGGCTTCGCCACCCCCCGCCGGAATCTGGAACAAGCCCCCTACTGCTTTCGAAAAAATGATTACTCCTGCACGACCCCACGTCGCGCCTCTCATGCGATCATCAACGTCACAGAGCGGCTGCGGACGACCGCCTGCCAGCTCAACCCGCTTCAGCTTTCCCTGTGAAACGAAGCCAATCGAGCGGCTGTCCGGCGACCAGAAGGGTTCGAGGGCATCGTCTGTTCCGGGCAATGGTTGCGCTTCCACCGCGTCGAGTGGGCGAACCCAGAGCTGTCGCTTTCCGTCCGCCGCCCGGCCCGTAAAGGCCAGGATGCGTCCATCCGGTGACACGATCACGTAGTCATGCCGCCCATTGTCAAACGCCAAATTCTCCGGCGGCGCAAAGGAAAGCCGCACGGCTCGCGTGGCGCCTGAAGCCCCGTCCGAATGCCCGAAATATGCCATTCCCAACGCCGCCAGCACGGCCAGACCTGCGACGAGCCACGCGATCCGGTCACGCCAGTTGCCGGGCTCTATCAGCGCAGAAACGCCCGCTGCCTGCATTGCTTCCGTCTGATTCGCGCCGGATGAAGCGGATGAAATCGATAACGCTTCGAGCGCAAAGCCGAGATCGCTCGCTGATTGAAACCGTTGCTCTGGCTTCTTCTCCAAACACCGACGAACTATCCTTTCGAGCGAGGGTGAAATCTTCTGATTCGTTTCGCTCAACTCCGCAGGCTCTTCCTTCAAGATCGCGTTCATCACTTCAATAGCAGACTCGCCTGGGAAGGGGCGCCGACCTGAAAGCATTTCACAGAGGATAACGCCGAAAGCGAAGATGTCGACACGATGATCTGCCTCCTGGCCGCGCACCTGCTCAGGAGACATATACCCTACTGTGCCCATCACAGTGCCCGGTTCGGTCATGGCTTTCTGCGTCGCCACATCTGACCCGAGCGGCCCGCTCCGCTGCGGTCGAAGCTTCGCCAGCCCAAAGTCGAGTATCTTTACCCGCCCATCAGTATTGATGAAGATGTTTTCAGGCTTGAGGTCGCGATGCACAATCCCTTTGGCATGCGCTGCGGCAAGCCCTGCTGCAATCTGCTGCGCGTAATCAACTGCCTTGCGCTGCGACAGGGCGCCATCGATCAACTGCTCGCGGAGTTCTTCTCCTTCGAGCAGTTCCGAGACGATGTAAGGAGAGCCGTCGTGTTCGCCGAATTCGTAGACGGTCAGAATGTTCGGATGGTTGAGTGCTGATGCCGCGCGCGCCTCTTGCTCGAAGCGCCGCAACCGCTCGCGGTCCGCTGTAAACCCGGCAGGCAGCAGCTTCAGCGCCACCCTGCGATTGAGTCGCGGGTCGTTGGCCACGTAGACCTCTCCCATCCCGCCCGAGCCCAAGAGCGAGACGATCCGATAGTGGCCCAGTGTCCGCCCGATCATTGACTGCTTCTGCTCGGCCGCCAACATCGCTGCTGCAACATCATCCGGGGGCGTCTCGATGAACTGCTCCGCCCGCTCGTCATAACCGAGCAGTGATTCCAACTCACCGCGCAGCGCTTCATCCGCGCCACAGGATTGCTCAAGGAATGCCGCTCGCTCTTCTGGCTTCCGCCCGAGCGCCGAATGGTAAAGCTCCTCGATTTCTTGATACCGCTCAGGCTTCATCAATCTTTGCTCCGCTTCAACTCTCGCAGCAGCCATACCTTCGCCATCCGCCAATCACGCTTCACGGTCTCCGGCGACACCTTGAGGGCCTCAGCGGTCTCCTCCACACTAAGCCCTCTGAAGTAGCGCAACTCCACTACCCGGCTCTGTCTCGGAGCTAGACCTGCCAGGCCGTTAAGCGCATCATCGAGCGCCACCACCTCAGCAGCTCTCTCCGCTGTCACCACCACCGCTTCATCAAATGAAACCTCATGAGCTTCTCCACCGCGCTTAGCCGTTTGGCGAGCCCGCGCAGAGTCCACGAGGATGTGCCGCATGGCCTGTGCAGCCACCCCAAAGAAATGCGCACGGTTCTGCCACCGCTTCTCCTCTTGACCCACCAGCCTCAGGTAGGCCTCGTGGATGAGCGCTGTCGTCTGCAGGGTGTGACCTATTGGCTGCCCTCGCATATAACGTTTGGCCATCTTGCGCAGCTCACCGTACACCAGCGGCATGAGCTGATCTAGTGCTGCTTGATCACCGTTGCTGTAGCGAGCGAGCAAGTGGCTGATTTGGTGCGGCGAGGCTGTCATCAAGCTCACACTTCGGACGCTGATCCCTCTTTCTGTTGCAGCGGATTATACCATCCGGCCCCCAGGTTCTTCGGTAGCCAAGAAACTTTACGAAGTCGTGACCCTTTTCTGGGACCGCTCCCGTTTCTGTAGGTGGGAGCGAAGAGTTACTCCCGGCGAGGCGGACCAACTGGGGCGTCTTGCGGACAACCTGGCGCGAGTGAATCTTCACTGACGCCATCGACCAAGCAAGGAGGTCGTATGAGAAAGCAAGCGCTCAGACTCTTCTTCGGTGTGTTTCTTTCGAAATTGATTCAGCAAAGCACAGGGCTGGAGGTCAACGAAGACCACATCGAGCACAGGAATCAGCTTTAAACCTGGTGCCTGTGCCTCGGTTTAACTCATTTTACCTGGCCTTGTCTGAAGGAGAACAATATGAACAGATTTAAGCTGATCGCCTTCTTCGCCTTGCTCGCGCTCTTCGGCGTGATTGCCATCATCACTCCGAGCACCATCTTCGGGCAAGACCCCAACCAAAACGGCGCGATCAATCTCAATTGCGACGCGCCTCCCTGCGACGCGGTGGCGCTAGGCCGTGCCGCGTTCAATGATCGCAATCTCAACCAACTCGGCGGCAATGGCCGGGCCTGCGCTGACTGCCATATGCCATCGGAGAACTTCCAACTCTCTCCCGCGGCGGCCCGGTCTCGGCTCGAGGCGCTGCAGGCGCAACGGGTGCATAACGAGAACGCTGACGATCCGCTCTTCCGTCCTGTGGACGCCGACGACTTCCGCGTGAACGGGGAGAACGCAAGCGACTTCTCGAACCTGGTGGAAAACGGGCTCGTTCGCGTGACCATGCCGTTGCCGCTGAACGTCAAACTCATCGATCCAGCAACCGGTCAGCCGACCGACGAGACCTCGGTTGATCTCTGGCGTGCGGTCATGCCTGTGCTCAACGTCGCGATCACCGGACCGGACGGCGCCCCGCCGATCTGGCCGTCGGGCGTGCCGCGCGTCCCCATCATGGGCCAGGACCCGAACGGCCCGAACCGGCAGGGCGGCTACCAGCATGACGCGCGCTTCGGCACCCTCCAGGAACAAGCCCGCGGCGCCCTCTTCGCGCACGCCCAGGTGTCTGTGGAACCGCCCGCGCGGATGCTTGATGACCTCGCGGCTTTTCAGCAGACGCTGTTTTCTTCGCCCGGGGTCGAACTGCTGGTCGGAGCGATCCTCTCCGGCTCGACGCCATTTCCCGATGCAGACCCTGAGCTGAATGAGCTTGAGCAGCAGGGCAAGGTAATCTTCAACCGCGCCTGCGCGCAATGCCATGGCGGTACATTGCATCCGAGCGGCTCGACG
>Ga0137368_10005125_pt1 | contig 13863 bp, 10 predicted proteins | sample SagtaG_13_FD_104917 | JGI IMG/M metagenome (GOLD analysis project Ga0137368, IMG submission 104917) | Vadose zone soil microbial communities from Sagehorn Ranch, Mendocino, California, USA - Sage1_L_100_16 metaG | ecosystem: Environmental > Terrestrial > Soil > Vadose zone | place: USA...
GGCCGCGAGAGCGGCCGCGGCGGCGGCCGCGGTGAGCCAGCGAGTGCGGATGCTGCGTCGCATCGGCTGTCCTTTCTCGCCCAGCGTCGGGCGATTTCAGGCGGGTTCAAACCAGCTCTCGAAAACGTTTCCGGAACTGTTACCACGTTGTTACAGCACAAGTCAAGCCCATTTTCCGGCAATTGCGGGCAATTCCGTGCTTCGCGTACCGAAACGTTTCGGAAAGTGATTCAATGCTGGACATGGCCTACGCCCGCGCCAACGGCCCCTCGCGGGTCACGATCCGGGAGATCGCCGACCTGGCGGGCGTCTCGATCGCGACCGTCTCGCGCGTGCTCAACGGGCGCGCCGACGTCTCCGACGAGACGCGCGCCGCCGTCAGCCGCGTGATCCAGGAACACGGCTACAGCGCGAACCGGAGCGCGCGGGGGTTGTCCGCGGGCAGAACCGGGCTCGTCGGCGTCCTGATCCCGCTCGTCTTCCCGGTCTACTTTTCAGCCATCCTCTCGGGCGCCGCCGAGGCGCTCTACGACGAGGACATGCGGGTCGTTCTCTCGCCGACGGCGCACGAGCACGAACGCGAGGTGTCGCTGCTCGACCGGTTGATGCACGGCATGACGGACGGCGCGCTGATCGTCCTCCCCGAGGAGTCGAGCGAGGAGCTCGAGCGGGCGCAGGCCGACGGCTACAACTTCGTCGTCGTCGATCCGCGGATGCCGCTCGACGACGGAATTCCGTCGGTGTCGGCGGCGCATGCCTCCGGCGCCGACCAGGCGATGCGACATCTGCTCTCGCTCGGACACCGACGGATCGGTGCGATCACGGGACCGCCGGGCTGGGTCGCGACCGAGGACCGGCGGCGCGGGTACCACGCGGCGCTCGCGGCGGCGGGCATCCTGCCCGACCCGGCGCTCGTGGTGGAGGCGAACTTCGAGATCGAGCCCGGAGAGAAGGCGGCCGGCATCCTGCTCGACCTTCCCGAGCCGCCGACGGCGATCTTCGCGTTCAACGACAACCTCGCGATCGGCACGCTTCGGGCCGCTCGCGAGCGCGGGCTGCGCGTACCGGAAGATCTGTCGATCGTCGGGTTCGACGACGTCGAGCACGCGACGATCGTGACCCCCACGCTGACGACTGTCCGGCAGCCGCTCGCCGAGATGGGTCGGACGGCGGTCAGCCTCCTCGTCCGGCTGCTCGAGCGGCAGCGCTTCGAGACGCTTCACGTCGAGCTTGCGACGCGACTCGTCGTGCGCGAGTCGACTGCGCCGCCGCGCTAGCAGCCGTCGCCGCGCCAACTGTCGACGCCTTCCTTCGTCGCGACGGCGGCGATGACGAGCGCGGCCGCCGGATCGGCCCACCACCAGCCCGCGAGTGCGTTCGCGAGGAGGCCGGCGAGGAGCGCGATCGAGAGGTAGGCGCAGATCAGATTCTGCGATGCCTCGGAGACGGTCGCCGAGGAGCCGAGCTTGCGACCGACGCGACGCTTCGCGGCCGCGAGCAGCGGCATCGTCGGCGCGGTGAAGGCGGCGAGTCCGATCCCGATCCAGCTCGCCTCGGGATGATCGCCGCCGGTGAGGTCGCGGACCGACGCGACGCAGATGTAGACGACGAGCAGCGCGTACCCGGCGGCGACGAGCTTCTGCGCCCGCCGCTCGGCTTCGTGGGAGGAGCCGCGGCCGCCGCTGAACAGCCAGACGATCACGCCGGCCGACAGCGCTTCGATCACGCTGTCGATCCCGAAGGCGACCAGCGCAACCGAGCCGGCGGCGATCCCGGCCCCGACCGCGATCGCAAACTCGATCAGGTGCCAGGCGTTCCCACCCCAAGCGAGCAGTCGCGCCCGGCGCTCGAGCGCGGCCCTGTCGATGCTCACGTCCACTATCCAACCACGCGCGCGAGCCGGCCCGCTCGGCTCGCGCGCGCGACTCGTCTACGAGCTCAGCAGATCGGGAACCCCGGCGGCTGACTGAAGCCCGACGTCCCGGTCTGGTCCGGCGTGTCGGTGAACGATCCGACGCTCGTGACCGCGCCCGTCAGGCCGAGCCCGGTCCGCGTGAGTCCCGCAAAGCCGAGGACTCCCGCCTGACCGATGCAGCTTGCGTCGTTGAGGATGTCGACCTGCTGCGACACGCCGTTGCGCGCGATCGACACACCGTGGCTCGGGAAGCCGTCGGTCAGGAAGTCCAACGAGATCTTCCCGTCCGACGCGAACGTTCCGTTGAGGTGACCGTCGATCGTCGGCGCGAACGGCACGAGCGGCGTCGCGCTGCTGTAGTCGACCTGGAACGACGTGCCGCCGGCGCCGGTCGTCGGCGTCGTCATGGTCGCCAGTGCGCTCATGTCGCACGACCAGCTCTTGAGGAAGATGCTGTACGTGATCGCGCGGTTGCTGACCGCCGGGTTCGGAGTCGACAGCACGTTCACGAGCTGCGTGCCGGTCCATTCGAATTGCAGGATCGTCTCGACCCTGAAGGATCCGGGGAACGCGGAGTGCGTGTCGCCGCGGAGGAACGAGGTCGCCGTCAGCAGCGCAGGCGCAGGCGGCGGCAGCGGGACGAACAGCGCGAGCGGCGCCCCACACGTCGGCCAGCCGAGGGCGAGCGCGACGGCCGGCGACAGGAAGCCCGGCGTCGGATTCAGCGGGTCGACCACGAGCGGGTACGGGATCCATGCCTTCAGGTCGATCCTGTAGCCGGAGTTCTGGACGCTGACCGGCGCCGTGTCCGAGCCCGAACTCGGACCGGAGACGGCGATCGTCAGCTGGTACGTCCCCGCCTGGAGATACGGCGACTTCGCCGCCGCGATCGACGGCAGGACGAGGAAGCAGTTGCCGCCCGAGGACGCGAGCGACGGCGGGCACGAGCCGCCGGCCGGCACGACGACGCCCGCCTGGGCGCCGTTGCCCGAGCCGAAGTCGACCGTCGCCTGGTAGCCGCTCGAGCTCGCCTGGTCGACGAACGCGCCGACGGGCTTCGAGGCGTCGAGCGAGTCGTCGACGTGAAGTCCGGAGGGCGGCAGGGCGAGGACCTCGAGACCGCCCCCGCTGATGCCGAACTCGCCGATCGCGAAGTCGATCGACGACGTGACCGTGACGCTGGCGATCGAGTCGCTGCCCGTCGCGTAGAAGCCGAAGTACTGCGCGCCGGCGTAGCCGTCGACGGCGATCGGGCCCGAGCTCGTGCCGTCCTGTGCGTACGCGGTGATCTGGAAGGTGGCGAACGGGTTCGGCTCGGCGTAGAGGTAGAACGCCTTCGTGCCGCCAGGAAGCGCGGCGCTCGAGGTCGTCGCTCCGTTGCTCCAGTAGACGTCACCCGTGTAGCCGTGGCTCCAGGTCGCCCAACCGACCCCGATGCGCGTGTGGTACATCGCCGATCCGAACGCGACGTTGCCGGTCGGTCCGGCGACGCCGCCGACGAGGCCGAAGGGCTGCGGGTCCGCGGGGAACGGCGTCATCGTGTACGGCCCGAGCGTGGCCGGCGGCGGACCGGTGCCCGGTGATCCGTCGAAGAAGATCGAGCCGGACGCCAGCGCGGCGCCGGCGTCGGCCAAGGCGAGACTCGCGAAGGTCGCGAGAAGTACGAGGAGAAAGCGGAAGCGGTGCATCTGGCGCTCCTAACGGTGGAGGGGCCGGAGAACCGCGCGAGCGCGCTCGCACTCCGCGGAGAAGTGCGTTTGCGCATGCGGCACTCGTGAACCTACGCCCGCTCGGGTGCAGACACCATCACCCGAACGGAGGACACCGATACCGATTCCTCCTCCTTGGCATTTTCGCCTATGAACTTCCCGTGTCTAGCCGGGAGTTGGAGCCGTGAAGTTCCAGCTCACCGTGTCGTTGCTGCTGTCCGGGTCAGGGGAAGAGGACGCCGTCACGGACGCCGACCCCGCGTGCGAACCACCGAGATATGCCCACATGCGAGCGACGAACGTGCTTCCGCCGGCCGGGACATCCTGGACGGTGCAGGACGCGGACCAGCTGGAAACCCCGTCGTCCGAGCCGGTGCAGAAGGTGGTGTTGATGAGATGACGCGCGAATGAGTTCGTCGGCGTCTCGTCGTACGTGCCGCTCAAGCTGACACTCACCGTCACCGGTACGGAACCGTCGTTGTAGACCCGGACGTCCTGTGAGATGCAGTAGTCCGGATTCAGTGGCGTGACGCACATGACAGAGGCCGAGTCCTCGAAGCCGAGGCGGACATCGGCCCAAGCGACCAGCGTTCCACCGCCCACCGCCCAGTCGACGCACTCCTGCTCGCTGTTGAACGTCGTCGTCGGGTCGCGTGACTTGTGCCGCGAGGAGGAATATGGTGGACATGCCGTCATGCTCTTCGTAGGCTGCAGCTCCTGCCGATCGATCGGTCCGCTGTGGTGCGCCGGGCAGTTCATGCCGCATATGCCGGTGGCCGCCGAGCCGTCCCCCTGGGGCCCGACGTGTGGCTTCTGCGGGGTCATGCCGCCGTACTTCACGTGTATGCGCTGCGGGGCCGTGCAGTGGATGTATCTGGCCGGTACGGCTCCGCCGCAGGCGTTGCCGCAAGGTCAGTTGGTGGCGCCGGTCGTTCAAGCTCCGCAGGGCGCCGGGGAGGGCGACATCAAGAGCCTCTTGATGAAGCTCGCCAATCAAGCCGCGAAGAGCGCCGGCGACGAGCTCGGAAAGCGGATGGCCGGCTGGGGCGCCTGAGGTGGTGCTGGCCGGGGCGATATCGGAAGCGCTCGCCCGGCGCGCGTCGGCGGAGGAGCTGAGGGCGGTGCTCGCGCGTGACGCGCCGGACGTTGCGCCCCACGAGCTCGGCGAGCTCGCGGATCTGCTCGAGCGCTACCTCAACAGTCTTCCGGGCGCAGTGGCGGCGCTGACGGCGATGGCAAAGGAACCGCAGGTCGGGCGAAGCGTTGCCTTCGCGGCAGGCCAGGTGTTGCTCTACGTCGCCGACGAGGACGACCTCCTCTCGGAGGCCGAGGCCGGCGCGATCGGATTGCTGGACGACACGTACCTCGCGCACGGGTGCGTCGCCCGCATCCGCGGGGCGTTTCCGCAGGTACGCGTGCCGGCCGACTACGAGCCGCCGGACGAGCGTTCGGTCGCCGCCGTCCGGTCGCTGCTTCCCGCGGGGGTAAGCGATGCGCTCGACCGGACGTGTGAAAACCTCGTCCGCATCGCGGCCGGGTTGTTTTCCGGTGGTGGCGAGGCACCCGCGGCGGACAATCCGCCGGCGCCACCTCCGCTGCGCGTCGAGGCTGCTTTGGACGTGATCGCTAAGCAGGCAAACTCCTAGTTCGTAACAGCCCACGGCGGAAACCCCTGCAGTTGCGCGCGAAGCTCGGCGCGCTCGGCGCGAGCATGGCGACTTCCGAAGGGATCATCTCCTGAAGGACTGCGCCGTCGAGCCGCGGCCGCCATGTCGGCCGCGGCGGCGAGATGGGCGCTGAATCTTGACGTCCACCGGGGCGATGCTCAGCGAGCAGCCGAGCGACTTCCGAAGGGAAGTGGGCGGTACTGGGCTCGAACCAGTGACCCCCAGCTTGTCGAGCTGGTGCTCTCCCAACTGAGCTAACCGCCCGGGTCGGGGAAAAGTCTAGCCGAGGAATCTCCGCGGATCGACGGCGCGCCCGTCCACTCGTACTTCGAAATGCAGGTGCGTCCCGGTGCACCAACCAGTGCAGCCGGCGACTCCCAGTTGCTGGCCTCCGGCCACGAAGTCGCCGGGCTGGACCGCCTCCGACGCGAGATGCGCGTACAACGTCTCGAGCGTCGGCGAGACGCGCACGAGGACGACGTTGCCGTAGCCCTCGTAGCCCGCGGGCTCGCCGACCGCCTCGACGACGCCGGACGCGGCGGCGGCGACATCCAGCGAGCGAAGCACTCCGATGTCGAGCCCCGGATGCCAGCGGCCGTTGTCGTTGCCGAACGGGGAGGTGACGAGGCCCTGCGCAGGCCATCCGAACACGAGCTGCAGTTCGCCGTCGGTGTGCGCCGCAGCGGGCGCGCACAGCCAGAGCGCGGTCGCAGCCGCAAGAAGCGCCGTCCTCCCCACGAAGCGTGGGAGCCTACCTCAGAAGATCTCGGGACACCACGGCTGGAGCCCGTGCCGGAAGATCCGGTCGGCCCGCGCCAGCGCGCCCGGCGCGACCTCCTCCACGAGACCGCTCTGGGCGAGCTGGACGAAGCCGACTCCGCCGAGATACGCCGAGCCGAGCTCGCGGACGTCGAGCCGCAGGTCGGGCTCGCGATCGGTGCGCTCGGCCGTTCCGCCCGCGAGGAGCCACCGTCCCTCGTTCCACGGACAGAACGCGTCGCGGAGGTCGAGCACGAGCTCGCCGTCGTCCGCGTACGTGCGCAATGACAGCGCAGCGCCGACGTCGACGAGACGCGCCCAGAGCGAATCGCCCATCCGGTAGCGCATTCGCCGCGGCTCGGCGAGGACGAAGAAGAGCGGATGATCCGGCGGCAGCAGGCTCGTTTCGATCGTCGCGACCCAGTCCACGTCGAGCAGGTAGCGCCAGATCTCCGCGATCGCCTGCGCGCTCTCGCCGATCGCTTCGACGACACCGACCTTGCCGCTCGAGCTGCCGGCGTCCCAGGACATCTGATGCCGGTAGATCGCGTACGCGGCCGGCGCGCCGTCGTTCTCGAGGACGACGAAGCGCTTCGGGCCGGCGCCGTGGCGGCGATCGGGCGGATCGTCGAGCGTTCGCGTCTCCCACCAATCCGGCGAGCGGATGAACATCCCCGGCCGCTCGCGCGCCAGCGACTCCCACAGCGGCGGAAAGATCGTGCGCGCTTCGTCGGACTCGACGAAGCGAATCGCGCCGCGCCGCTCGAAGCCCGACACGAACGCCGTTCGGTCGCGCGGCAGCGCGATCTCGCCGGCGAACCCGGCGCGCCCGTAGCCGAAGCGCCCGTAGATCGTCTCCTCGGACGCCCACAACGCGGCGAGCGGCTCGCCACGCTCGTGCGCATCGTCGAGATGCGCGCGCATCAGCGCGGTAAGGACGCCGCGTCGGCGGTGCGTCGGCGAGACGCCGACAACCGTCGTGCCCGCGCAGTCGACGAGCCCGCCCGGCACCGACATCGGGAACGGGAACCCACCGGCGCCGCCGACGATCGTCCCGTCGTCCCATGCGGCATGCATGCGGTCCAGCGGCAAGACGCGAGAGAGCTTCTTCGGGAAGTCGGAGGTCGGCTCCGCCCCGAAGTACTGGCCGATCTGCATGAATGCTCCGCCGAACTCGTCGAGATCGGCGCATGGCCGGACGTCGAAGCTCACGAGCCGATCTTCTCCAGCGGTGCGTACTCGAGCATCAGGCGGCGTTCGCTGCCGTCGGCAAACCGGACCGCGACGACGCCGCCCGCGTCGATCCCGATCACGACGCCCTCGCCGAGCGTCGAGTGACGGACGTTGTCGCCCGTGCGCAACGACGGCACGTCGGTACGCGGCGTGACCTCCTGCGGCGCCTTGCGCCCGTAGTCCCAGCGTGCCGGCGCGAGACGCTCGCGCACGACGCCGTGCTCCGGCAGCTCGTCGAGGAAGCGCGACGGCAGGTTGTACGCGCGGTTGCCGAAGAGCGACCGCGACGACGCATGCATCATCACGAGACGCTCCTGCGCGCGTGTCATGCCGACGTAGCAGAGGCGCCGCTCCTCCTCGATCCCCTGCTCCTCGATCGAGCGAGCGTGCGGAAAGATCATCTCCTCCATCCCGATCATGAACACGGCGCGGAACTCGAGCCCCTTCGCGTTGTGCAGCGTCATCAGCGTGACGAGCGAGCCTTCGCCGCGCAGCGCGTCCTGGTCCGAGTAGAGCGAGATCTCCTGCAGGAAGCCGGAGAGCGACGGCTCCTGCGCCTGCTCGAGGTACTCGCGCGCGACGCCGACGAGCTCCTGGAGGTTCTCGGCGCGGCCCTCCGCCTCGATCGTCCGTTCCGCCTCGAGCGCCTCGAGGTAACCGCTCTGCTCGAGCGTGCGCTCGATCAGCTCCGCGACGTTCAGCTCCTGCGCCTGCGACATCAGCGACGCGAGCAGCGTGTGCAGCTGCCTGACCGCTTTCTGCGGCGCGGCGCCGACGCCGGCTTCCTCGGCGCGCGGCAGCGCGTCCCAGAGCGAGATTCCCTGCGCGTCCGCGAACGTAACGAGGCGCGAGATCGTCGTGTCGCCGATCCCGCGACGCGGCCGGTTCGCGATCCGCATCAGCGAGACGGCGTCGAACGGGTTGTCGATCACCTGCAGGTACGCGATCAGGTCCTTGATCTCGGCGCGCTCGTAGAACTTCGGGCCGCCGATCACCTGGTACGCGACTCCCTGTCGCACGAGGACGTCCTCCAGCACGCGCGACTGCGCGTTCGTCCGGTAGAAGATCGCGATCTCGCGGCCGGCGAAGCCCTCCTCGACGAGCGCGGCGATGCGCGCGGCGACGAAGCGCGCCTCCGCGTGTTCGTCCTCGACCTCGATCGCCTCGACCGGCTCGCCGTCGCCGAGCTCGGAGAAGAGATTCTTCGGCTTGCGCTCGCGGTTGTTCTGGATCACCGCGTTCGCCGCGCGCAGGATCGCGTTCGTCGAGCGGTAGTTCTGCTCGAGCGCGATCGTCCTGGTACCGGGGAAGTCGCGCTCGAAGTCGAGGATGTTGTTGATGTCCGCGCCGCGGAACGCGTAGATCGAGTTGTGCGTGACGAGGCCGTTGGCGATGAAGTTATGCGTGCGCTCGATGTCGAGGTCGTAGACGGGCTTGTCGAGTGCGACGCGCTCGACCTTCGTCACTACCTCGAACTCGCCGCGCAGGTTGACCATGACCATCCCCGGACGCACCGAAGAGGCCGGCATAAACGGAAGGGAGTTGCGTTCCTTCCCACCGAACGGCGTTTGCGCTCCCAGCCTGGCTGTGAACCGAGCGCTCGCGGAGAGCTCGCGCTGCAATGTCTCGACCGTCGCGAGGAGCTTGCCCATGTCTGCAGTCGCGGTCTCATAACGCCACCCCGACGATCCTCTGTATGCGGGACGAACCGAGAAGCCGAGCTGCTCGAGTCTCTGCCGGCCTTCGTTGTCATAACCGAAGAGGGCGATTCGGTGCATTGGCGCGGCACCGCGTGCGTCACCGCACAGCGAGACACTCACGCGTCGCCGAATCCTGCTGCCCTTCGTTGTCGTCGCGGCGCTGAAGTGCGGATGCTCGAAGCTCAAGCCGTGGTCGTCGAGCAAGTTGAAGCCGTCGATTTCGGTGTCGAGTGCGCCGAAGACGCTGTCGATCAGAGCCTGGTTGCCGACGAAGCTGTCGTCGGACTTGGCGGACGGCCGTGCAACGAACGGAATGGTCGGCAGGCCGTAACGTGCCGACAGGATCGCCTCCGCGGCACGCGCCTCCGCGTCGGATTCGTGGACAGAGACGACCCAGGTGGCATCCGCGTGCTCCTGGTTCATGCGAAATGCCGGACCCGCGACCGATCGATCGCGCATCGTGTATGTCCGCGACGTGCCAATGCGAAAGCCGTGTCCACGCTTCCACATCGCGTAGGTCATGTGTAACTGTGGCGTCTGCCCCACCTTGAACCCGGCGAAATGCACGTGCTCAGGCGTGGAGACGACCGTGCGGCCGGAATCGGTCGTGATCGCGATTCCCTCACGCTTGGCCGAGCGGTGCGTTCGCGTGACCTTCGCGCCGCGGAAGATCCCGCTTCCGTAGCACGACAGCACCTCGTCGCCAACACGCACGTGTTCGATCGGGCGCGTCGTTCCGTCGGCCATCGTGATCGGCGTCCCTTCGACCAAGCACTGGTCCGGGTCGCCGACGGCACAGACGTTCTTGTGGTCACTCGCCAGGAGCTGCAGGAGCCGGTACTGCGCGTGGTTCGTGTCCTGGTACTCGTCGACGAGCACGTAGCGGAACGCCTTGCGCCAGCGCTCGCGCGCCTCCGGGAAGCGCTCGAGCACGTCGACGGTGAGGTAGAGGAGATCGTCGAAGTCGACCGCGTTCGACGTGAACAGCTTCCGCTGGTAGAGCTCGTACACCTCGGCGACCGTCTGGTCGTAGAACGACGAGACGCGCGAGCGGTACTCCTCCGGCCCGACGAGCTCGTTCTTCGCGCGCGAGATGACGGAGTGGATGCCGCGCGGCGTGAAGCGCTTCGGGTCGCGCTCGAGCTCCTCGAGGCAGCGCTTCACGACGCGGTGCTGGTCGGCCTGGTCGTAGATCGTGAAGTTCGACTTGTAGCCGAGCCGCTGCGCCTCGCGGCGCAGGATGCGTCCGCACGCGGAGTGGAACGTGAGGATCCAGATCGCGCGCGCGACGCCGCCGAGCATCCGCTCGAGCCGCTCGCGCATCTCCCCCGCCGCCTTGTTGGTGAACGTGATCGCGAGGATCTCGTTCGGCTTCACTCCCTGCGTCGCGAGCAGGTGCGCGACGCGGTGCGTGAGCACACGCGTCTTGCCGGAGCCGGCGCCCGCGATCACGAGCAGCGGCCCTTCCGTGGTGAGGACCGCCTCTCGCTGGGCGGGATTCAGGTCCATGAGATAACGCTCGGGCGAGGCGACGGCCACCGCCCTAGGCTAGCGACGCTAGCGGTGGATCTGGATCTGTCCGCCTCCAAGCGGGCGAGGACCGCCGCTGTCGTAACGCGTGCTCCCAGTCGCCGTCGACCAGATGCGCATCCGCAGCGTGTCCGGCGAGGCGTCGGTCGCGTCGAGCCGGAACGAGTAGCCGGCGGCACCGTTGACGGTCCCCTGGCCCTCGAGGCCGATCGACGAGCCGGCGACGACGAGGAAGCGATACGAAGTCGAGCGGAACTTGACGCTCGACGTCTGGAACTCCGCCCCTCCGGTCGGCGTCGCGCCCACGTAGCGCGCGCTGAAGCTGAAGCTCGCGCGACCGCTCGGCGAGGCGATCCAGCCGGAGCCGGTCACGAAGCCGGCCGACGGATCGACGACGGTGAGGCTGACCGACGCGGAGCCGACGCCGCCGTCGTCGTCCGTGACCGTGAGCGTGACGGTCGGGAAGCCGGGCGACGTGAACGTGTACGACGCGGTCAGGGTCGTTGCGCCGAAGCTCCACGCGATCGTATGCGTGTCGAGTGAGCCTGGGTCGGTGAACGTTCCGGTGAACGTCACCGGCGTCCCGGCCACCACGATTGCGCCGTCGGCCGGCGACGTGATCGCCACGGTCGGCGCGACATTCGCGACGACGACCGTCGCGGTGTCGGTCGCGCATGCGTCGTGATCGTCGCAGACACGAACGACGGGATGAATCGTCGCGGGGCCGTCGGCGACGACGAGCGATGCCGAGGCTCCGGCCGTCTCGAACGTCCCGTCTCCGTCGAGATCCCAGCTGTAGGCGAGCGCGTCACCGTCGGCGTCGGACGCCGTCGCGTGCAGCGGAACCGGCGTCCCTTCGGTACCGCTGTACGTGCCGGCGGACGGAACCGGCGGCGCGTTGACGTAGAGATGCGCTCCTGCCGTGCGGGCGCCGCCGTCTCCGAGCACCGCGAACGAGGCGTCGCCGAGGGCCGCCGTGGCCGTCGCGGCGACGTTCAGCGTCGTCGTTCCGAGCGAGGGAAGGGTGAGCGCGCCTGCGAACGAGGACGAGACGCCGGACGGAAGGCCGACGACGTCGAGCGCGAGCGCCGCCGTCGACCCGCCGGTCGCGGAGCCGGGCGCGAGCGTCGCGGTGAGCGCGTAGTCGACGGTCCCTCCACGCTGTACCGTCGCGGTCGCTGGTGCGAGGGAGAGCGCGTAGTCGTAGACGTGAACGTCGATCGTCCCCTCGCTCGTCGTCAGGAGCGGCGTGCCGCCGAACACGGCCGTGAGCGTGTGCGTACCGAGCGACAGGCCGTGCACCGTGAACGTCACACTGCCGTCCGGCAACAGCGGCAAGGGTCCGGCGATGATGACGCCGCCGTCGAGCAGCGTGACGAATCCCGAGCTCGCGGGCGTGCCATTCGCGGAGACTGACGCACGCAGGACCTCGTCGCCTCCGAGCAACAGCGGCTCCGCGCCGGCAGCGACGGTTGTCGTGGTGGGACTGAGGAGCGCCTCGACACTCGTCTCGTCGTTGACGCCGACGTGCTCGACGTCGGCCACGTACGGCGCGAGGGAGACCGCGACGTCGTCCTGAACGTGGAGAGGCTCCGCGGCTACGACGATCGCGGGCGGGATGACGCTGACGTCGTCCGACACGTGCACGGGCTCGTCGCTCGCGACGGTCGCCGCCGGAAAGACACCGACCGCGTCGGCGACCCCGACCGACGTGCTGTCCTCCACCGCGACAGCCGGAAACACGCCGACGGCGTCGGCAACGCCGACGGGCGTGGCGTCGTCCACCACGACGGGCGGAAAAACACCGACGGCATCCGCAACGTGCGCGCTCTCGTCGGAGCCCACGGCCGCGGCAGGATAGACGGCGACGGCGTCCGCGACCGCGATCGGCTCGTCGACGTCCACCGGAGTCGTCACGTCGGCGCCTGCGACCTGCGCGAGCACGGCGAGCGCAACGCAGGCGAGCGCCGCCCACCGTGCGAGTGCGCGCACCTTGGAGCTCCGGTCGCGGCGTTCGCCGCGCATCCGCTTTCCTCGTGCCTCGTTTGCCTTACGAGAAGCTGTACTTGACGGTGATCAGGACCTGCTGGCCGCTGACGACATCGATCGGCGTCGGCAGCGTGCGCTGCGAGAAGCTGCCGAAGCCGTTGTCGTGACACGGGTCGGCCGCCGTCGACGTGGGCGGGCACTCGACGGTCGACGTCTGCACCTGGGTGATCGCCGCGTCCTTCGTCGGCGTGAAGTTCGCCTTCAGCACGAGCTTGCCGTCGTCCTCACCGCTCGTCGGCGTCGAGACGACAACCGTGTGCGTTTGCGCGACCGTTCCGGGAATCCCTTCGTCGATCCAACAGAAGTAGGTGCCGTCCGGGCCGCACATCGCGGGCAGGACGAGAATCATCCACTGTCCCATGCTCTTCTGACGCGAGAGCAGCTGCACGAGTTTCTGGGCGCCGCCCGCGAGCTCGTTGTGGAAGCGCACCGTCTTCACGAGCCGGCCGTGATCTTTCACCTGCACGATCCACGCGCCGTGGACCTTGATCGAGTCTGTGTTGCCGCTCGCACCGGCCACCGCTGCGTGCGACGAGCGAAATGCACCCGCGACCGCTGCGATCGCAACGGCGCCGATGGCGATGATGGCAAGCGTTGCGACGCCTGCCAGCGCCTTCGACCTCATAGCCCTCCCTTTCCCTGAGTGGTCCGTACGACCAGACACTGGCACGAGATGTCGCGCGATTCAAGCGGTCGCGCGCGCGAGCTCTGTTTCGAGCCACCCCGTGGCCCGTTCGAGGAGCGCAGCGTCGTGCGACTTCGCGACGACCTCGACGGTCGGCTCCCCTTCGAAGCTCGGGTACGAGCCGACGATCACATCGGGGAAGCGATCGCCTGCTTCGGCGAGCACTGGCGCGATCTCGCTCTCCCGTGTTCGGTACGTGCGCCGCCAGGAGCCGATCGGCGACGACCCTGCGAACTCGCCCTCGATCGAGTCGAACATCGCCTTCATCTCGACCGGCAGACCGGGGAACACGTAGACGTTCTCGATCGCAAAGCCGGGCGCGCCGCCGAGCGGGTTGTCGAGCGGCCGGCTGCCGGCGGGGAGCTCGGCCCAGCGCGCCGCGTAGTCGGGATCCCGCGTGAAGCGTTCGCGCAGCGTCCGCGCAAGGTCCGGTACGAGCACCTGCTCGACGCCGAACGCGGCCGCGAGCGCCTCGCGCGTGAGGTCGTCGGGTGTGCCGCCGAGACCGCCTGTGACGAGCACGAAGTCGGCCTCGGCGGCCTCGCGGCGAACGAAGCGCGCGATCGCGTCGATCTCGTCGGGAGCGGCGGCGAGCAGCATCACCTTCACGCCGAGA
>Ga0137368_10005135_pt1 | contig 13853 bp, 10 predicted proteins | sample SagtaG_13_FD_104917 | JGI IMG/M metagenome (GOLD analysis project Ga0137368, IMG submission 104917) | Vadose zone soil microbial communities from Sagehorn Ranch, Mendocino, California, USA - Sage1_L_100_16 metaG | ecosystem: Environmental > Terrestrial > Soil > Vadose zone | place: USA...
CGAGACTAGCCGCTCGGGGAGGATAGGGGAGGGCGGCGCGCGAGCCGACTGGCTGGCCCGCCTGGATTCGAACCAGGACTAACTGATCCAGAGTCAGTCGGGCTACCGTTACCCCACGGGCCACCGTGTGACCTGGACTTTCCCAACTGAGTCGGCTAGCATTGCGCTCGTCCGGCCAACTAACTCGGAGGGGCCATGACCAGGGTCACCCGCAAGAGCCTAGCAGCGATTGAGGACCTGACGAGCCCAACGCTGCTGGATCTTCTCCCGTCGTTCCGCCGGCACCTCGCGGCCGACAACCTCAGCCCGCGGACGATCAAGTCCTACACCGAGGCCGTGCACCGGCTGCACGAGTTCCTGACCGCCACCGGGCTGCCGACAGAGGCGGGCGCCATCACGAAGGGCGACCTCGAGTCCTTCCAAGCCGATCAGCTCGCCCGCCTGCGCCCGTCGTCGGCCAGGGCGCGGCACGCCTCGCTCAAGCAGTTCTTCAAGTGGATCGCGGCCGAGCACGCCGAGGCGGGATGGTGGGGGAAGGCCCGCCCCAGCCCGATGGCTTCACTCGGTCCGCCGAAGGTCCCAGCGCAGCCGGTCGACGTGCTGACGGTCGAACAGTTGACCGCGCTGCTGCGAACGGTGGATCGGGAACGCGGCTTCTTCGGCGTGCGGGACGGCGCGTTGATCCGGACGTTCGTCGCGACGGGCGCCCGACTGTCGGAGGTGGCCGGTCTCACGCTGGCCGATGTGAACCTGGACGCACGCACGGTGAGGTTCCTCGGCAAGGGCGGGAGCTACCGGACGAACCCGATCGGCTCCAAGGCCGTCCGAGCACTCGACCGCTACTTGGTCGCACGGCGTCAGCATCCCGACCGCGACCTCGCCGCTCTATGGCTCGGCGGACAGGGGGCGCTCTCGTCCTACGGCACCGCGGAGGCCGTCAAGCGCCGTGCGAGGCAGGCGGGCATCGGCGAGGTTCACGTTCACCAGTTGAGACACAGCGTCGCGCATTATCTGCGCCTGAAGGGAGTCGACGACGATAGCGTGATGCGGCTGATGGGCTGGCGGGACCGGAGCATGCTCCACCGCTACGGAGCCAGCGCAGCAGATGAGCGGGCCCACGAGGCGTACCAGCGGGTCGGGATGGGGGAGTGGCTCTAGAGGAACAGCACAGCGCCCCGCTTCATTGGTGCGACGGTCGCTCTGAATCTCAGTCACTCCAGCGGGTGCCTGACAGGACTATCGCACCATTTCGATAGCACCCAACCGATCGGCGCGCTCGTGCGTCCTAAGCTTGGCGAACGGCGGAGGGATCGTGCTGCTCGAACCGGAGATTCGTCGCTTCCTGCAGCATCAATACCCGCGCGTCGTCGCAGCCGTCGCGCTCGTGTCGGGGAGCCGAGCTGCGGCTGAGGATGCCGTCCAAGAGGCGCTCCTACGTGCGTGGGAGCGCGTGGAGCGGGGGGATGAGATCGGATCGCTGCCGAACTGGGTGGCGACCGTCGCACTGAATCTGAGCCGGAGCGGTATCCGTCGCGCGATCGCGGAGCGCCGTGCGAGGCGACAGATCGTGCCGGCGTCCGCCGGCACCCTGGCCGAACCCTCGGGCGATCCGGTCGACGTCCAGCGTGCGCTGGCGGGCCTGCCGAGGCGACAGCGCGAAGTCGCCGTCCTCCGTTACCTGCTCGACATGGATACCCGAGAGACAGCGCTGGGGCTTGGGGTGAGCGACGGCACCGTGAAGAGCCAGCTCGCCGACGCGCGCCGGGGGTTGGCCTCGGCGCTGAGGATCGACGAACTCGACGAGGTGTCGAACGATGAAGGCTGACGAGTACATCCGGGATCGGCTCGAGAGGTCGGTCGCTCCGGTCGAGGTCGATGCGGTGTTCGAGCGCCTCTCCAGACGCAAGCGCCACCGCGAGGCGCTCCGCAAGGTTCGGTCGGGAGCGCTCGTAGTCGCGGTCGTGGTCGGCAGCGCGGCGACGTTCCTCCTCCTCACCAAGGCGTTCCGAACGGACGGCGGACGACCCGGGGACACGACTCCGACCGACACGCCGCGCAACGGTGTGATCGTCTACTCGAGGGTCCTTCCTACGGGCGGGACGCACCTGTTCGCGCTCGACCCGAGCACCTCTGACGTTCGCAGACTGACTCCCGAGGGCAACGCGACATATCTCGAATCGTCCATCTCGCCGGATGGGCGGACCATCGCGGTCGTTCACACGATCCCGTCCTTCGATCCCGGTGAGGCCGTCATCGCGACGATCCCGATCGAAGGCGGATCTCCGACGTGGTTGACGGACCCGGGTCCCGTGACCGCGCCTGCCTGGTCACCGGACGGCACGGCGATCGCGTTCGCGCGATCCGAGCCACCGTACGGGATCTACGTGATGGGCGCGGATGGGCGCGGCGTGCAGCTGATCCCCGGTACCGACGACGTCGGCGGGAGCCATCCGACATGGTCCCCGGACGGCTCGAGGCTGGCCTTCGACGCCGGCGAGCGAGACGTCCCATCGGATGCGACGCTCGACATCTATACCGTCGGCGTGGACGGTTCGGGACTGACGAACGTCACGAGGACGTCTCAGGCGAACGAGGGGTGGCCGGACTGGTCCTGGACGGCAGATCGCATCGCGTTCACAAGGAGCGTTTCCACCGACGGGATCTTCACGATCGCTCCCGACGGGACCGACGAGCGGCGGCTCACGGACGGCGTCGACGTCCAGCCTTCCTGGGCGCCCGACGGCACGTCGATCGTCTTCAGCGGGTTCAGCCCGCTCAGGCCGCAGGGTCTCTGGACCGTGTCTGCCGACGGCTCCGAGGTTGTCGCGATCACCGAGGAGGACGGACTGGCACCGAAGTGGCAGCCGCTCCCGACGAAGGTCCCGTCCGACAGCGCACCGGCGCGGTCGCCCGATGCAGCGGAGACGGCACCAGCCGACATCGCTCGCTCGTCCTGGTCGCCGGCTCCGGCGAAAGGCCCCTGCGCGGGGGGCGGGGTCGAACAGGCAGACATCGACGGTGACGGCGTGGTGGATCGCGTCTATCACGCGTGGATCGAAGGCGACGCGGTTCTCGGAGCATGCCTTTCCACGGGAGGCGAACCATCCATCCCAGGCAAGGGACAAACAGAGTTGCTCCTGATCGTGGATGTTGAACCAGACGGGAAGGCCGAGGTGGTCTTCGGCGCCACGTCGGTGTCGATGGCGTTCGGCGCCTTGGCTGTGTACGAGAAGAAGGAGGGCCTCGTGGAGGTGACGCTCCCCGACGGCGGCGAGTTTCTTCTGGTCGATGGGCTGGATGACTTCCAGGACCACGGACCTACGACCGGGCTGGCGTGGGGATGCGAGGACTGGGATGACGATGGGCTGCGAGAGCTCGTTCAGGTCACGGCGCGGTTGGCTGACGGTGACGTCACTTGGACGAAGCGGTTCTACGGGCTGCGAGGCGGTGTCGCGACCCCGCTCGGCAAGGTTTCAGGGACGGCGGCAGCTCCGCCACTCCTCCCGGGCTTTGCCCAGACTCTGACGGACGGCTGCAGCAGCTAGGGACAGCCGTGTTAGCGATGACGGTCGGAGATGCCGTGTGCGCCGCCCCTGGTCGCTCCAGGCTGCTCTGCCTAGGCCTGGATTGGCTTCTCGAACGTGTGGGACGTCTTCGCGTTCATGTATCCCAGACGCTCGTAGAACGCGTGCGCGTCTGTTCGGACCACATTCGAGCGGAGACGCACGAGTTGGCACCCAGCGCCTCGCGCCCACTCTTCCGCCGCTGCCATCAGCGCGGCTCCGACGCCGTGTCTGCGCGATCCCGATCCGACGATCAGGCCGCCGATCTCGGCACCCCGCGGCGACACGAGCAGCTTCGTGCGGTGAACATGCAGCCAGCCGAGGATCGCACCGTCCATCGCTTCTGCAACGAGCAACGCGTGATCTTGGTCGTCGGCAGTCCCCGCGAACCGTTCCGCGACGTCTGCGGGGACCACGTCATAGCCGAGCTCGCCGCAAAGCTCTGCGACGTGACCCGCGTCCGACACGACCATCGGTCGAATGGTGTAGCCGTCCTTCGCCATCACTGAATCACCCGCAGAGCAGCGTAGACGAGAGTCCGACGCAGCCTTCGGTCAGCATCTCCTCCGTGACTTCGCGGATCGAAGGGCAAGGCGCGCCATGTGGGCCCGCATCGCGGCCTGTGCGCGGCGTTGCCGTTCAGCCGCGGGCAACCGCCGATCGGGATCGACCTCTTCCTCGAACCGTGCCATGAAGCCACGTCTGGCCGCGCTCGTGATCTCGCGTCCGTCGTAGCGGGCTGCACGGGTGAGCCCACCGATACGGGCCACCTGACGACGGACGAGCGGATCGCGCGAGGCCATGGACTACGGACCGACGATCGGGAACCTGAGTGGAGCGGACACCGGGGAGATCCTGCGCCGCCGACGGAGATCGTCACCGTCTGTGAAGTATCTTCCGATACAGGGTCCTGTTCGATACTGGTCTCCGGGTCCGGCTGGGAGATCGAGGAGCGAGAGTCGATCGCTCTTCGTCGGCAGATGGCTCCAGGCCGGCGCGATTACACCGACATGGGTGAGCACGTCCTCGCTCGCCACGTAGAGGGGGAACGAGCTCGCGAGCGACCCCGAGACGTGCAGTGCCCCGGTCGCGTGGTGAAAGGCCGTTTCGACCTTCCGCTCGCGCTCTGCCTCCGGGACGAGGATGAGGAGGTTGGGGAACCCCGTGAGCTCCTGCTCCTCGGTCCATCCCGCCGCGAGCCGGAGGTAGCCCTCGAGCTTCCGCGAGAGCGCGCCGAACGCCTCGGTGGCACGGTCGTACTCGAAGTAGAACTCGCGGGCCCCGCCCGGGTGCACGTACCGCCCGAACCCGTCGGGTTTGACCTCGGCGGCCTGGGTCCGGACCCAGTGCTCGGGCCGCCAGGTGGCAAGGCAGTGGCCCTGAAGGCCCCTGGAGGCCTCGGCAAGGGCGCAGAAGAACGCGTTGACCCCCAGGCGGTGGGCGAGCAGCGTGTTCGTCCGGTAGCTGCGGTCGGGGACCCAGGGCAGGTCCGATACGCGGATCTCCTTCGCGTCGGCGATCTCCACGAGGCCGGGCTTCGTGAGGTACCAGCACGTCGGCAGCCTCCCCTCCCCGAAACCCCTCCCCACCGAGAACGATGAGACCAAGTCAAGATCTCTCAGTTCCTTCATCCGGTGTTGACACCGTCTGAAGGAACGGAAGTAGAGACTCTTGATCTGGGTGGTCGAGAGGACCTTGTGCTCGAGAAGGCTGAGCAGGAGAGCGTGGTCTCGCTCATCGAGCGAGACCACGCGAACGTTTCGTTCTGCTCGAACCATATTTTGGGCACAGCCCCCCTCCTTCGGTTCGTGGCCTTCGGCGAAGAGGCCCCGTGACCTGCGGCTTTGCCGGCTCGCGCCCGGCGCCGTCGCGCCGCCCACGCGCCGCGTCTCAACGGAGCGTGCGAGCGCGACGCCGCGCCAGTGCGCGTGCGCGCATACCGTCGGGTCGACGGATCTTCAGTTCGTGCCCGTGCTCACCTCCCTCCTTGCCGCTTCGCACGCGTCCTCAGGTCGCCGGCCGAGCTCGCCTCGGCTATCCGGCACGAGCTCCCTGGCGGACCTCCGCGGTCCTTGCCGGCGCTCCGGTCCCATTCGCTCGCCGTCTGAGCGCTCCACCGGCCTCCCGGTTGCTCCGAGCGCGCCTCCCTCGTGAGGTGCCCGGGTTCGGGGCCGTCCTGATCGCTTGTTCGGCTCGCGTTATGGACCGTGGCACCGGCCTTCCCGCGGATCTCCGCTCGGTTGCCGAGCCGGCGGCCGGTGGCGAGACGGTCGTTCGCCTCGGAGCCTGCTCGCGGCCAGCGGTGGATCGCCGTCACGTCTTCGGTTGTCTGCTCGATCGTGAGGGGTCCGAGTCCCCACTCAGTCCCCAATCGCTCCCCATTCGGCTCGATCGTGAGGGATCGCGGTTCCGATCCAGTCCCCATTCAGTCCCCTTGAGTTCCTCCCCGTGCCTGGGGAAGCGGGACCCGCGCCACGGAACTCGGATTCCTGTCGGGGACCTGCGCGCGGCGGCGGGAACTCGGTGGGAACTCGGCCGGAACCCGTCCGGGACTTGCGTCGCAGCCCACGAGGCAGCGGGTCAGGCGGTGCCACGCTTCGACCGCCACGGCGGGCCCTCTTGGCGGTCCGGTTCCGAATCGCGTCCATCACCCATACAAAGGCGCGCGACGGGTTTAGAAGCGTTACGCCTTGAAGGGGAGGAATCCGGGGAGCCCTCGGGGAGTACAGGTCAGGAGGGCTGTCGCGAGGGCCAAGCTTCATGGGAGCAGGGATCGGCGGGCCTCGACTCTGAGGACACTTCCGGGACGGGAGTGAGGGCGTGACCGGCGAACACATTCGCGGCGTCAGGGGAACCGGCCTCACATCGAGGCCCGTGAGGCTCTTCGAGAGGATCTAGCAGACCCACGAGAATCCCGCTGGATCGTTCAGGATTCCGGGCCAGTCCGCTCCTATGTGGAGAGAGTGCAAGACGTGCGCGTGGATGCGAGCCGGCGGGCCGAGCTGGAGCGCCTCTACCGGGAGCGCCGCGGCCGGATGTGGCAGGCGGTCTTCGCGTTCGCGGGCGACCCGGAGGTGGCGAGTGACGCTGTGGCCGAGGCCTTCTCGCAGGCGCTCAGGCGCGGAGAGGAGATCCGCTCACCCGAACGGTGGATCTGGCGAACGATCTTCCGGATCGCCGCAGGGGAACTGAAAGACAGGAGAAGGCACGTGGCGATGTGGGTGGATGACACCTACGAGATGGACGACCTCACACGGGACCTGGTGGTGGCGCTTGCCAAGCTCTCGGAGAAGCAGCGGGCCGCCGTGGTCCTGCACCACGCGGTCGGTTATCCGGCGAAGGAAGTTGCCGAGATCCTCGGATCGACGACGGCGGCCGTCCACGTACACCTTTCCCGCGCCCGAAGGCGTCTCCGCGAACTGCTGAGGACCGACGATGCCTAGCCTCGATGACCACTTCCGAGCGCTGACCCGGGTCCGACCTCCCGACGACTGGCCCGAGCTCGGTAACCGCGAGCCGACACAGTTTCGCGAACCCCCCTTGCGACGGAGGTTGTCGGTGGCCGGGATTGCGCTGGCCGTCGCCGTGGCCGGCCTGGCGTTCGCGGTGAGGGCCTTCACCGGCGGAACGCCCGCTCGGCCCGGAGCATCGCCGGACGAGGCGCGGATCGCGTTCGTGACGGGGCACGGCGCTTCCACGGAGATCCACTTGGTAGACGAGGACGGCTCTGGTGACGAGAGGCTGGTTATAGGCCGCACACCAGCTTGGTCGCCGGACGGCACTCGGATCGCGTTCCGCACCGGCGACCCGGAGAAGCCTGAGAGCGAGAAGACCATATCGGTCATCGACGCGGACGGGACGGACGGGCATGTCCTCGCAACGCTCGAGGGCGAGCTGCAGAATCCTGGTGCTCCGACCTGGTCGCCTGACGGGTCGATGCTGGCCTTCGCCATCAACGGCATCTACGTCGTGAACGCGGACGGGACCGACCTCCGCCTCGTCACCCGCTACGAGGGAGAGCGCACCTGCGCGGATCTTGAACCCAGCTGGTCGCCGGACGGCTCAAGCATCGCTTTCGCCGTTCGATGCGAGGCCGGGAATGAAGGGATCTGGCTTGTTGATCCCGACGGAACGGATCGTCGACAGCTGCTAGCCCCAAGCAAGGAACTTGTGTCCCTAAGCTTCCCTGCATGGTCCCCGGACGGCTCGCGGATCGCCTTCGCGGGGGTGAGCGGCGGACCGCCCGAGTTCGAGTACGACATCTACGTGATGAATGCCGACGGGGGCGGCATCACAAAGCTGACGGAAGGGTTGGGCTTCCCGACCATGCCCTCGTGGTCGCCGGACGGGTCGAAGATCGCCTTCCTCGACTGGAGCACCGAGCGGGTACTGGCGATCAACGCCGACGGAACGGACCTCCAGACGATTGCCGAAGGGGCGACCGGCTGCTGTCCTGCCTGGCAGCCCGTTCGCGCAGCCGTGGCGACGCCGACGCCCGCTGAGACAACCCCGGTGTCGCCGGTGACCCCGCACATCACCGCGACGATCCCCGTCGGGTCCTTCCCACGCGATATCGCCGTGGGCGCGGGAGCGGTGTGGGTCACCGTCAACGACTTCCCCGAGGGCGAGCAGGAGACGCATTCGTTGTTGCGGATCGATCCCGCGTCGAACGAGATCGCGGCCACCATCCCGGTCCGTTCCGCGGGCCACCTGGCCGTCGGATCCGACGCCGTCTGGACGACCGACTTCCGCGAGGGAGGGGACGTCCTCGTCCGGATCGATCCCCGCAGCAACGAGGTGGTGGCCACGATCCCCGTCGGTCGCCTGGCGTTCGATGTGGCGGTCGATGAGAGCGGGGTGTGGGTGACGCGGGACATCGACAGCAGGTCAGGCGAGGTGATCCGCATCGACCCGGCGACCAACGAGATCGTCGCCCGGATTCCCGTGGAGGGCCGCATCCGCGACGTGGTGCTCGGGGAGGGCGGTGTCTGGGTCGTCGACTCGACCTCCACAATCCGTGAGGAGCCGTCGCTCATCCACATCGACCCGGGGACGAACCAGGTCGCTGGGAGGATCCCGGGTCTCGCCGGCCTGGACGTGGTGACCGGGGATGGTCTCGCGTGGGTCCAAGGTTGGCTCTCGACGGTGGAGCCGGAGGTAGGGACCGGTTCGGGGGATCGACCGGTGGTCCTCCGCATCGATCCGCGAAAGGACGAGATCGTGGGTGAGCCGATCCCGCTTGCCTGGTTCTATCCATTCGCGTTCGGCGAAGGCGGTGTCTGGTTCGTGGACCAGCGCGCGGGTCCCGCCGTCTCTCGCCTCAACACCGAGACGATTGAGGTGGACCATTCCGTTGGTGTCGCCTCAGTGGCACAGGACTCCACCGTGCATGCGGTACTTGATGCGGAAACGGGCACCATCTGGGTCGCGAACTACGAGGACACGATTACTCGGATCGACCTCAGGTAGGGACCGCTGCGCGCAGCCTCGATGGCCTCTATCAGAGTCCTGCGATCCGCGTATGCCACGCGCTGACCGTACCATCACCAGGTCCCGCCGCCCCCGTGCACGAGGCAGACCGTCGGGGTCAGTAACGCGCGTGGGGGACGTCCGCCCGTTGATGTGCCAGCCATCCGGCGACGTCGCCATCCCCAAAGCGGGTGCCGCCCGCCACCGGCCACACGTGCGGATCGCCTACGCCGGTGGGTACGGGACTTCGAGGCTGCTGCCTACCAGCGCGCTCAGTTCCTCCAGCGTGGGGAGCTTCGTGTACCCGTGGGGACCCTGCCGGATGAAGACGTGCACGCGTTCTGCACGCCACTCCCAGCCTTGGTCGTTCCCGTACACCGTGACGCCATCTACGTCCCTTCGAACGGGAAACGCATCCGCATCCTCGAGGAGCGCCAGGTGATCGTTCGAGACGCCATCTGCCTCCTCGACCCAGATGAAGAACTGGACCTTGTCGGATCGGGCGACCCACGCGCCGGAACCGCCACGTTCGTTGATCTCGAATCCGGCCGTCGTCAGCACCTTGCGGAGCCACTGCGTCTGCGGGCAATCCGGATCCAGCATCCCGATCTCGTTCCACTGACAGATGCCGTTGGGCTCGGGGGCCCACTCGCCGATGGTCAGCGTCGCAAGGACCCGGTTCACCTCCGCCACCAGTTCGTCCCTGGCGGGAGCGCTGCCGAACTCGACCCGAAGGTCGAAGTACCTCGGCCCCACGTTGAAGACCCTCCGCGCCAATGCGTGGTCAGGGGGAACGTCGGTCAGCGGCGGCAACCATTTGGGGACCGTGGTGGCATCTTCGAAGTCATCGTTGCCGAGCGTGATCGGAAGCCCCGACGACTCGGAGGGGCAGGATGGGCACAGGGCGGTGAACTCCTCGAGGACGATCAGGACATCGTCAGGGCCGATACCACCCCTCGCGTCCGTGGCCTCGATACCGTCGAGAAGCGGCAGCGCGAATGTCGCGGCCTGGAAGATCGGATGGGTGTACCCGGGCAGCGGGTCGGTCCTGCCACGCCACCCCTCGGGAAGCACGAGCGAGGTGCCCTCGGCTTCCAGCGAGGATGGGCCCCCACCCGCTGAAGCGGCGAGGTCGATGCGGGTGACCGAGTCCTGGTAGTTGGCGACCCACACCGCCAGCCGATCGGCGTCGAGCTCCGCCGGGGGATCGGGGAAGGTCCCGGCCGGCCAGTCGAAGCCCGATACGGTCTCGTCTACCTCGGACGTGGCGACATTCATGCCGTACAGGGCTCCGTCCTCCGCCACCATCCACACGTGCCCGGCGGCAACGGCCACCGGAGCTCCGGCTTGGGTCACTCTGATGGGCACGCCCACGATCTGACCGGACGAGACGTCCACGCGGACGAGGTTCAGCTCGTTGTCGACGCAACACACCGGGACCCACGCCGCCCCTTCGCCGAGTGCCGGCGCGAACACGCTTCCGGGAACGGGAACGTCGATGCGGGCCACGACCTCGTTCGTTCGCGGATCGACCTGCAAGATGTCGCCGTCGCCCTGTTCTGGCTCGAACGTGAGCACCCACACGTAACTGTCGCCGACCTCGACGTCCCAAAGAGCGACGCCGAGCGGGATCCTCGCCGCGACCCGGTTGGTTCCCGGATCGATCCGGAGCAGGGTGCTCCCCTCGGGACCAGCGCGGGCCCCGGCCCGGTCCACCGCCCACAGGGCTGCTTCTCCGACGGCGAGTGGCCCGCTCACGTCCCGAATGGTTGCGACGACCTCGTTGGTCGCGGGGTCGATACGAACGATGGAGAAGACCGGATTCGCGGCCGTCCCGGCGACGGCGTTTGCCCACACGCCGCCCTCGCCGGCCGCCAGCTCCTCGATGTAGTCGTCCATCGGGATGCGGGCGATGACATCGTTCGTCGCGGGGTCGATCCGAACGATCAGCTGCCGATCCTGCGCGGGGGGTTGTGCCGGGACGGCGACCCAGACGGCGCCCTCTCCCACGGCGACGTCTCCTGGGGACGGCCCAACCGGGACGACCGCCGTCACACGCGGGTGGAGGTCGACGGGCTCACCGCCGAGCCTGTCGGTCGGCGCAGACCGGAACGCATGCCATAGGCCGACGAGGCTGGCCGCAGAAACGGTCAGGGCCACCGCGGCGACGGCGAAGCGTCGCCCGGAGCGGCCGGAGGCTTCACCCTCAAGACGTCGCTCGATCGCATCCCATGCCTCCTCGGACGTCCCGACGCCGGACACTCCCTCCCGCAAAGCGCGGCGAAGCTCCTCCTCAAGCCTCACCGTCGAACTCCTTCCTCAGTCGAGCCAGCGCCCGGCTGGTCTGGCTCTTCACGGTTCCGATGGAGCACGCGAGCAGCGAGGCCACCTCTCGTTCGGGCAGGTCTTCGTAGTAACGGAGGACGACGCACGCCCGTTGCCTCCTCGGGAGTCGGAGCACCGCCGAACGAAGAACCGCTCGGTCCTCCTGGCTGGCGTCGGCGACTAACCCGCCGCAGGTATGGCCCGAGCTGCGGAGGAGCGACCTCACCGATCCTCGGCGCGATCTTGACGAAGGCGTCTTGCACGATATCCTCCGCAACCTGTCGGTCTCCGCACAGGAGGACGCAGAGCCGCAGCAAGGGCACGTAGTGCTCCTCGTAGGCGGCTCGCAGAGCCTCCTCCACCTCGACCACAGTCATCCGCTGTTCGGTCCTCACCTACCAGACACCGCCGTGAGACGAAAAGTTGTCTCCGCCATGCGAACCGGTGACGGGGTCCGAGTCCCCGAGAGGTCCCCCGTGGCTCCCTCGGCGTGCCTGGATGAGGGAGGGGCGCGTTCGAACCGAGGGGGAGATTCCGTGGAGACAGCTCGGCCACGATGGGCGTCGGGATCGGCGCGGCAGCGGCACTCGGGAGAACGGTACTGATCGGAGACTGGGCGTTAAGGAACGGTCCCCCGAATCAACCAGTACTAGTGAAGGTGAGAGAGCACCTCGTGGAGACCGGGGCCGACAGGCAACTCGAGAGCGTCTTCCAAGAGGAGGCGCCCAGGCTTTGGCGTTCGCTCCTCCTGGCAACGGGCAGCCGTGAGGTGGCTGACGACGCCGTGTCCGAGGCGTTCGCGCAGGCTCTCCGACGAGGTAAGGAGATCCGCGACCCCGCGGCGTGGATCTGGCAAGTGGCGTTCCGCCTGGCGCGAGGAGAGATTCAGTGGCAGAGGAGCCTGATCGAGCTCCCCGACGATATCCCGGACGAGATGCCCGAGAGCCTCATCGACGTGTTCCGCGCGCTGGCGCGCCTGACACCGCACCAGCGAACCGCCGTAGTCCTCGCCGATTACGCAGGACACCCACATCGGGACATCGCCCGCGTCCTCGGGTCGAGCGTCTCGGCGGTGGGAGTGCATCTTCATCGAGGCCGGAGACGGCTGCGTCAACTCTTGGAGGACGTTTCGGATGCGTGAGCTCAAGGAACGCTTGACCGAGGTCGACCGCGTGGAGTTCCCGGAGGAGCTGTGGTCGGCGGCTCTTCGCAGCGCTGCCGGGGAGGGTGTCCAAGAGCCGGTCACCCGCTCGCCTTTCCCGCCGGCGGGCCGGATCGCCGCCGCCACCGTCGCCTTCGCTGTCTTCATCGCCGCCGCGTTCTTCTTGTGGAACGCGTTCGAGTCCCACTCCGGACGCCCACGACCGGGCGGGACGACACCCGCGCCCAATCCGCTGTCGCAGCTGCCGGCTGGATGGAACAAGCTTCCCGAGCCGCCCGATGTTCGGGCAGGATCCGCGGCGGCTTGGACCGGGTCGAAGCTCCTCGTTTGGGGAGGCTATGTGTACACGGGCTTCAGCGACGAGGAACCTGTTGACGGCGGGTATCTGCTCGACCCGCTCACTGGAAGCGCCGGAGCGCTGCCGACCGCCCCCCTGGCGGCTCGGGCGTTCCCCGCCGTGGCGTGGACAGGGTCAGAGCTCATCGTGTGGGGAGGATGGGATCTCCACGACAGGTTCTTCGACGACGGAGCTGCCTACGATCCAGCGTCGGGTGGATGGCGTGCGCTGCCGCAGGCTCCTATCGAGGCTCGCATGCCCTTCTCCGTGTGGACCGGATCCGAGCTGCTCGTGTGGGGGAGCCGGTGGCGAGACACGCGCCTTGTCGATGGCGCGGCCTACGACCCCGCCGCCGATTCCTGGCGGCAGATCGCCGATGCCCCGCTCGAGCTAACGGACGGCACGGCGGTCTGGACGGGCAATGAGTTGATCGTCTTCGGCGCAGCGCTGCACGGCGGCAACAAGGCCGAGTCGGAGACGGCGATCGGAGGCGCTTACGATCCCGCGACGGACAGCTGGCGACTGCTTCCGGACTCGGAGCTTTCGCCGCAGGTATCGACCGCCGCTTGGAACGGCGAGCGGATGATCGCGTGGGACTACTTGAACCGATCGCAGACCTACGACCCAGATACCGACGAATGGAGCCGTGTCGAGCGCGTGCCGCTCCAGGACTTCGAGTGCTCGCCGCGAAGCGTCTCTGTGTCCGAGTCCGTCTTTGGCGAGTACTGCGGGCAGATGACCATCTACAGGGACGGTGGATGGAGCAACATCAGCCGTCAGAAGTACGTAGGTTGGGGATTCGAGCTTGTAGCGGCCGACCTAGCGGTGCTCTTGCTCGGTTCAAACGTTGATACAGGCGCGAACGTGCTGCTCGCTTACCGCGTGCAAAGCGACGTCGGATCGACGACGACCGCGACAGCAGAACCACTCTCGCCTGGCTCGCTCGTGATCACGAGGGAGGGCCCTGAGGGGGGATGCGATCTCTTCACGATCGCGC
>Ga0137368_10005145_pt1 | contig 13826 bp, 9 predicted proteins | sample SagtaG_13_FD_104917 | JGI IMG/M metagenome (GOLD analysis project Ga0137368, IMG submission 104917) | Vadose zone soil microbial communities from Sagehorn Ranch, Mendocino, California, USA - Sage1_L_100_16 metaG | ecosystem: Environmental > Terrestrial > Soil > Vadose zone | place: USA...
AGGGCCGGTCGGATGACCGAGGCAACGTGTTGCGCCCGAGCGGCAGCGAACAGCAGGGCCTCGGTCCTGGGCTCGATGTGTCCCGTGTCGTGATCGAGAAGGAGGGCGCGGAGGCGCTCCCCCACCTCGGTTCCGCCCGGCTCCCTGGTCACCAGGACCTCGTTTCCTTGCGACTTCAGCCATTCCTCGGTCAGGGGGACCTGCGTCCCCTTGCCGGCGCCCTCCACCCCTTCGAACACGACGAAGATCCCCCTCCTCGGTGGCCGCTTCAACTTCGGGACCAGCGCGAGGGGCTTCGGACGGCTCACCCGGAAGCGCTTCAGCCCTCGACGGGTGACGTCGGCCGCGATGATCACGCCGGCGCCCGCCACCCACAGGGCGATCCTGGTGCCGGCCAGGTCGATCCGCTGCGTCCCGACGAAGACCTCGTGGTCGGTCCCCACCACGCTGGCCAGCGCCGGGAACGCGGCCAGCGAAAGGAACAGGCCGAACCGGGACAGGACCGTGAGCGAGCCGAACGTCCGTCCTCGATACTCGTCGGCGATGTTCTCCTGCAACAGCACGTAGCCGGAGACCCACGCCGCCCCACAGAAGCATCCGAGGACCACGGTGAAGATCGCCGCGAGCGTGATGTTCGGCATGGCCGCCAGCACCGACAGCGTGACTGCCGCCGAGATCAGAGACCACACGAACAGGCGATCCCGCTCGGCGAACTCGACGAGCTTGTTCACGGTGGCCATGCCGATACCCATCCCGATGCCGAACGAGGTGACGAGCACTCCCCACCCGGTGGCCTGGGCCGAGAGCGTCTCCTGGGCGAAGACGGGTCCGATCGCCAGTACGGCACCCACCGCGCTGAACGCCGAGACGATCCCCACGGTCATGGACGAGGCGAGCGGGCTCTCGCGGAGGAACCGAACCCCCTCGACGATGTCCCTCCAGACCCTCGCCATGACGAACTTCCCGCTGGTCAGCATGGGCGGTGCGGGGATGGAGATCCCGCTGATCATCAGGGCGGAGAACCCGAACGTGGCCGCGTCGAGCCACAGCGCCAAGAACGCGGGACGGTCGTTGAAGTAGGGGACCAGGCTCGAGGTGCCGGCGAGGAGGGCGAAGATCGCCCCGCCCAGGGGAAGGGTCCCGTACGTCGAGACCAGCCCGAGCGAGTTCGCGTTGGCCAGCTGGCGCCGTGGAACCAGGTTTGGGAGGCTCGCGTCACGGGCCGGCGTCCACAGGAGCGACAGACACTCGATGGCGAACGACACAGCGAAGATGGCCCACAGCTTGCCCAGGAACGGCATCGAAGCATAGAGCGCGCCACGGGATAGGTCGGCCGTGATCATGATGCGCTTGCGGTCGAACCGATCCACCAGCGCACCGGCCACCGGTCCGAACAGGATGGACGGCAGCATCCTGGCCACCATCACGCCGGCCACCCCGACGTTCCCGCCGAGCCTGGCCACGAGCGAGGCCACCGCCACGAACCCCACCCAGTCTCCGAGGGAGGAGACCGTCTGCGCCGCGAGCAGGCGGGGGAACGGCGGTCGGGTCAGGAGGTCCTTGAAGCTCGCCGATCGGGTGCCGCGAAGCTGCGCTACCTCGTCGGCGAGGCTCGACACCTACCCCTCCGCGGCTGACTCGGCCACGGCTCCAACGATAATGCCGCAGCCGGTGCACTTCGTGGTGCCGTCCTTCTGCTGCACCATGAGCGAGCCGCAGCTGGGGCAAGGGTCCGAGACCGGCCGCTGGCCCACCGTGAAGTCGCACTCGGGGTAGCGGTTGCAGCCGTAGAACAGGCTCCCGCGCTTGCCCCGGCGAGCCCGCTTCACCACCAGGTCGCCCTGCCCGCACTTGGGGCACTTCACGCCGGTCTTCTGCTCCTCGCGCTTGATGTACCTGCACTCGGGGTAGCCGGTGCATCCGATGAACGGCCCGAACCGGCCCCACTTCTTGGCCAGCGGCTTCCCGCACTCGGGGCACGTCTCCTTCAGGACCTCGGGCTCCTTCCGCTCCTGCCCGTCGATGTTGCGGATGTAGCTGCAGTCCGGCCAGTTGCTACAACCGATGAACTTGCCGTACCGGCCCAGCTTGATCACGAGCTGTCCAGGAGTCCTACCCTCCTGCGGGCACAGCGGGCAGGTCTCGTCGAGCACCTCCTCGAACCGCTGGATCTCGCCCTCGTTCTTCTCCAGCAACCGCTCGAACGGACCATAGAACTCGTCGAGGACCTGGACCCATCGCAGCGTGCCCTCGGCGATCTCGTCGAGGTCCTCCTCCATCTTCGCCGTGAAGTTCACGTCCACGACGTCGGGGAAGAACTCCTTCAGCAGGTCGGTCACGACCTCGCCGACGTCCTCGGGAAAGAACCGCCGCTCCTCCAGCCGCACGTATCCCCGATCCTGGAGCGTGGAGATGATCGAGGCATAGGTCGAGGGCCGGCCGATCCCCAACTCCTCGAGGACCTTCACCAAGGACGCCTCCGTGAACCGAGGCGGTGGCTGCGTGAAGTGCTGCTCCGGCAGGACCTCCAGGAAGCGCAGGACCTGCTCTGCGGTCAGGCGCGGGAGCGAGGACTCGGCGTCCTCGTCGGCCGCGTCGTCCCGCCCTTCGAAGTACACGCGGCGGAACCCGTCGAACCTCAGCGTTTGACCGGTGGCGCGGAGCAGATATCGGTCGTCACCCGCCGCGGCCTCGACGTCCACCGACACCTGGTCGAACCGGGCCTCGGCCATCTGAGAGGCCACGGTGCGTTGCCAGATCAGCCGGTACAGCGCCTGCTGGCCCTTGTCCAACGCGCCGGCCACACGGTCCGGCGTTCGCATGGCCGAGGTGGGCCGGATAGCTTCGTGCGCTTCCTGGGCCCCACGCTGCTTGGTCTTGTACCGTCGCGGTTGCTTCAGCGCGTACGCGGCACCGAACTCCGTCTTCACCACTTCGGCGATCTCCCGGAGGGCCGACTCGGCGATGGTGGTGGAGTCGGTTCGCATGTAGGTGATCAGCCCTACCCGGCCCTCGCCGGGGAGCTCGATCCCCTCGTAGAGCTGCTGGGCCAGGCGCATGGTCCGCCTGGCGCCGAACCCGAGCTTGCGAGCGGCCTCCTGCTGGAGCGTCGAGGTGGTGAACGGCGGGGCGGGGTTGCGCTTGACCTCCTTCTCCCGGACCTCCCGCACCCGGTACGCCGCCTCCCGCAGGCGGTCGGCGTGGAGGGCGGCGTCCGGTTCCGCGGACAGGGTGATGCCCTTCTTGTCTGGCGAGGTCGCCAGTTTGCCCTGAGGGATCTCCATCAGGCGGGCCGCGAACGGGGCCTCGTCGCCCTCCGGGGTGAGGCGGACCTCGACGCTCCAGTACTCCACCGGGACGAAGGCTGCGATCTCTCGGTCCCGGTCCACGATGAGCCGGAGGGCCACCGACTGCACCCGCCCGGCCGAGAGGCCGGGACGGACCTTCTTCCACAAGACCGGCGAGAGCCGGTATCCGACCAGCCGGTCCAGGATCCGCCGGGCCTGCTGGGCCTCCACGAGGCGGAGGTCGATGGCCCGGGGGCTCTGGAAGGCCTCGAGGATCGCGTCCCGGGTGATCTCGGTGAACGTGACCCGCTTCGTCGCGGCGGGGTCGACCTTCAGGACCTCGGCCACGTGATAGGCGATGGCCTCACCCTCCCGGTCGAAGTCGGTGGCCAGCACCAGGTCGTCGGTCTTCTTCAGGGCAGCCCGAAGCGCCCTGACGTGCTTCTCCGAGTCCTCGGGGACCACGTACTCCGGCTCGAACTCCCGCTCGGTGTCCACGCCGAGCTTGCTCTTGGGGAGGTCACGGATGTGGCCGTACGAGGCCCGGACCGTGTACTCGGGGCCCAGGTAGCGCTCCAGGGTCTTGGCCTTGGTGGGCGACTCCACGACCACTAGCGTCTTCGTCATAGCGGCAACCATCTCTTCATCGTCAAAGGGGAGGAGGCACGGCGGACGGCGAGAGCCGCCTCCGGGCGCAGGGTACCAGCCCCCACCCCTCTGGCCGGGGAGGCTCTGGTCCCTCGGCACCCGGCGGGAGGTGGTTCCCTCACCGGGTCCTTGGAACGCGGTGATACCCTCGCTGCATTCCCGGGCCCTTGGAGTCGGACCGTGCTCGCCCTGTTCGGCCAACTCGTCACGGAGGAGATCGCAAGGTACGGATACGTCGCGATCTTCCTGCTCATGGTGCTCGAATCGGCCTGCGTGCCCATCCCCAGCGAGGTCACCATGCTGTTCGGGGGGGCCCTGGTCAGCGCGCCGTTCCTGGCCCCCGAGCACCAGCTGGACCTGGTGGCCGTGGCCCTGGTCGGGGCCGTGGCCAACCTGGTCGGGTCCTGGCTGGCGTATTGGGCCGGCTACGCGGGAGGCCGGCCCCTGGTGGACCGATGGGGCCGATACCTCTTATTGAGACCCCATGAGATCGACCGGGCCCACGCCTGGTTCGACCGGTACGGGCACGAGGCCGTCTTCTTCGGCCGGCTCCTGCCCGTGATCCGCACGTTCATCAGCCTCCCCGCGGGCGTGGCTCGGATGAATCTCTGGAAATTCAGCCTGTACACGCTGCTCGGGTGCCTCCCCTGGACGTTCGGGCTGGCGTTCCTGGGCTACAAGCTGGGGGAACGGTGGGACGAGGTCGAAGGGTTCCTTCGGCCGGTGTCCTGGCTCATCGCCGTGCTCGTCGGGGTCGCCGTGGCCTGGTGGGCCTGGCGCCGGATCAGGTACCTGCGGGCACACCCGCTTCCTCCGGCGGAGGACCCGGAGGGACGAGCGGAGGAGCAGCAGCCCGCTTCTCGATGAGCCCTCAGGGGGCGAGCCCGATCTCGGGGGCGACCGACTGGAGCCCCTCGATCCCCACCGCCAGGAACTCGTCGAGGGGAAGGCCGATCGAGCCCTCGACCGAGGTGACCTCGTCACGGTTGACGCCGGGGGCGAACGCCTTCTCCTTCAGCTTCTTCTTGACCGAGGACACCTTCATGCCCACGGCCTTCTCCGGCCGGACCAGGGCAGCGGCCACGAGCAGCCCGGCCACCGCGTCCGCGTGCACCACGGCCGTCGACATGAGGTCGGTTCGGAACTCCTCGTGCGCGTGGGCCAGTACGCCATTCACCACGCGCTCGTCCACCCCGGTCTCCCGGAGCCACTCGGCCGCGAGGTAGGCATGGCGATCCGAGTCGTCCTGGGTCTGGTCCTGGTCCAGGTCGTGGAACAGGCCCGTGAGGGCCCACAGATCCTCGTCCTCCCCGAACCGGCGAGCCAAGGCCCGCATCACGCCTTCAACCGAGATCAGATGGCGGACGGTGGTCTCCTTCTCGGCCTTCTTCCTGCAGAGCTCGATGGCAGCGGCTCGATCCATCACGCCTCCTCCAGGGCGAACGGCACGCTCGACAGGACCACCCGGGGCTCGTACAGCAGCAGCCGCTTGACGAACAGCGCCGCCTGGTTGTGCAGGAGCCAGTGGCGCCACTTTCGGACCACGACCTCCGGGATTACCACGATCACCACGGTGTCGGGCCGCGCCGTGAACCGCCGGACCTCTTCCAGGATGGGGCCGGTGAGGTCGCGGAACGGTGCCTCCACGATATCGAGGGGAAATTGACAGCCCCGCTCCCCCCACTCCTCCTGCATCCGGTGGGAGGCCTCCGGATCGACGTCGAAGTACACCGCCCTGGTCTCCGAGGTTCCGAGCGACGCAGCGTAGTTCAGGGCCCGGATGGTCCCGTCGTGCACGCCCGAAACGAACACGAGTGCCACGGTCCGGGTGGGGATGAGCGGCCGGCCATCGACGCCGACCGGCTGGTCTTCCTTCACGACCACCGGCACGTCGGTGACCACGATGTTGTGTTCCCGTAGGAGGCCGGCCTTCAAGCGGACCAGGGCCCTTCGGCGGATCAGGTAGCCGGGCAGCGCCTCCCGGACGACCTCGGGGATGAATACGTTTACGAAGTCGTTGGGAACTCGGTCGATCCTCCGCACGTACGTTCGCACGGCCTCAAGCAGGTCCCTGCCGCGGAAGGGGAGCGGCTCGAGGTCGGGGGCACCCATGGAGAACTCGCGCCACCGGTCGCGGAGCTCGGCCGGGATGCCGTCGTTCGAGGGGTACACCACGCGCCACTCGGTCGGGCGGATCGAGCGGATGGCCCCCAGCGCCTCCGCGGTGGCGACGTCCAGGTCCCGAACCAACAGGACGATGTGGTTCACACCCACCTCGCCAGCCCGGACCCTTCCCCGCCGGAGCTCCTCCAGCACCGCCTCGTAGTGCCGGTGGATCGACATGAACATCGTCACGATGAACGGCATGGCCGCGATCACGATCCAGGCCCCGTGTACGAACTTCGTCGCCGTGATGATCACCAGCACCATCCCGGTGGCCGCGGCACCCACTGCGTTGATGACGATGGAGCGCTTCCAGCCCCTCTGCGCCTCCGCCCCCTTGTGCTTCTCCTTCAGCCAGTGCCGGACCATGCCCGACTGAGAGAGCGTGAAGGACGTGAACACGCCCACCACGTACAGCTGGATAAGCCGCGTGAGGTTCGCATCGAACACGTAGATCAGGATGCTGGCCAGGATGGCGAGAACGATGACGCCGTTGGAGAACACCAGCCGGTCTCCCCTGTTGATGAACTGCCGTGGCAGGAACCGGTCACGGGCCAGGATGGCCGACAGGCGAGGGAAGTCCTGATACGACGTGTTCGCCGCCAGGATCAGGATCGCTGCCGTGAAGAACTGGATTATGTAGAACCCGAAGCCGCCGTTGAACACGGCGTGCGCGATCTGCGCGACAACCGACCGTTCCTCGCTGACGGTGACGCTGGCGCGTGTGGCAAGAAAGGAGATGCCGAGGAACATCGTGATGGTCATGACCCCCATCGTGGCCAGCGTGTTCGCGGCGTTCCTCGCCTGTGGACGGCGGAACGCGGGGACGCCGTTGGAGATGGCCTCCACTCCCGTCAGCGCCGTCGACCCAGATGCGAACGCGCGGAGGATCACGAACAAGCCCACCGGCCCAGCCATCTGGGCCAGGCCGGGAATGGGCGTGACGGGCTCGGCGTGGGGGCAAGCAGAAAGCAGGCACTGGGCGAACCCGAACGCGAGCATCACGTAGATCGACAGGACGAAGGAGTACGTGGGAACGGCGAACAGGGTCCCGGACTCGCGCACGCCGCGTAGGTTCGCCAGGGTGATGAACAGCACGAATACGAGCGAGAGGGCCACTTTGTGCTCGACGAGGTCCGGGGCCGCTGAGGTGATGGCGACCACGCCCGCCACCACAGAGACCGACACCGTCAGGACGTAGTCCGTAAGCAGGGCGGCGGCCGCGATGAGACCGGGAAGCGTGCCCAGGTTCTCCTTGCTCACGATGTAGGCACCGCCGCCCGACGGGTATGCGCGCACCGTCTGTCGATAAGAAGTGACCACGATGACCAGGACCACGACGATGGCCACGGTGATCGGCATAACGAGGTGGGCCGCCGTCGCGCTGGCCGCGAGCAGCACCGTTAGGGCCTCCTCGGTAGCGTAGGCGTTCGACGACAGGGGATCCGAGGAGAACACCGGGAGCGCCAGGATCTTGGGGAGTAGCGTGTGTTCGAGTCGGTGGCTGGGCATGGCCCTGCCCACCAGGACGCGCTTCAGCAACCCTCCGGACGTTGGCCGCTGTCGCGTCCCTATGGCCATGACCAGCGATTCTAGTTGGAAGGTTCGGACCGCTCCGCGATCCAGCGGTAGCCCACGCCGGGCTCGGTGAGGATCAGCGCCGGCGCCGCCGCGTCGTCCCCCAGCTTGCGCCGCAACGCTCGCACATAGACCCGGAGGTAGTGGCTTTCCTCGCCGTATCCCCTCCCCCAAACCTCGCGCAGCAGCCACTGATGCGTGAGCAGCTTGCCGGGATTCGACACGAACGCCTCGAGCAATGCGTATTCGGTCTTGGTGAGGTGCACCGGCTCGCCGCCGACGGTTACCAGCCGCCGTGCCAGGTCGACCTCGAGCTCCCCGTACCGGAGCACGACCGGCCCCGCGTCCTCCGGCTGCGCCCGCCGGAGCTGTGCCCGGAGCCTGGCCAGCACCTCCTCCATCCCGAACGGCTTGGTCACATAGTCGTCGGCGCCGGCGTCGAGGGCCGCCACCTTGTCGGACTGCCGGTCCCGGACGGACAGGATGATGACCGGCACCTCGGAGAAGGAGCGAACCCGCTGGATCACCTCGGTCCCGTCCACGTCGGGAAGCCCCAGGTCCAGGAACATAAGGTCGGGGGACGCATCCGCCGCGGCCACCACTGCCTCCTCACCCGTGCCGGCCGTCTGCACCGTGTAGCCATGCGCCTCCAGGCTGGTTCGCAGGGCCCGGCGAATCTGGGGCTCGTCGTCGACGACGAGGATGGTGGTCATCCCGACGGCTCCTGCCTCACGGGCTGGGCATCGCTCACCGGCAGCTCGAAGACCACTGCGGCGCCGCCGGAGGGCGACCCCTCGATCCAGATCCTCCCCCCGTGCGCCAGCACGACGGCCCGGGCGATGGCCAGGCCCAGGCCGCTCCCGGTCCGCACCTCTCCTGCGTCGCGGCGGAAGAAAGGTTCGAAGACCCGCTCCCGCTCTTCGGGCGGGATCCCAGGGCCCTGGTCGGCCACCCGGACCCGCACCGAACGCTGCCAAGGCGCGGCCGAGAGCAGGATCTCCCCACCGGGGGGCGTGAACCGGGCCGCGTTCTCGAGCAGGTTGGACAGGACCTGGTCGATCTGGACCGGATCGATGGGAACCTCAGGGAGATCCGGTCGGACCACAGTCCGCACGCGCACCCGCGACAGCGCCGGCTTCATCCGGTGCAGTACCGACTCGATCACCTCGTCGAGCGAGGTGGGCTGCTTCGCCGGGACCAGCGCGCCGGCGCGCACGCGCGCGAGGTCGATGATGTTGCCGACCAGGCGGTTGAGCCGGTCCGTTTCTTCCAGCACTGTGCGTAGCAATTCACGTTGTTGATCCGGCTGGAGCGTCACGTCGGTGTCGAGCAGGCTGGTGACGCCGGCCTTGATGGAGGCGAGCGGGGTCCGGAGGTCGTGGGTCACAGAGGAGAACAAGGCTGCGCGAAGCTGGTTGGTCTCCACGGCGAGGCGGGCCCCCTCGACCCGCCGGTCCAGGAGGGTGCGCTCGACCGCCACTGCCACCTGCTTCGCGCACGCTTGGAGGAGGGCTTCGTCGTCTCCGACCAGAGGCTTGCGGTCCGCCCGCCGGACGGCCGTGAGCCGTCCGATCGGGGCATCCCCGGCCATCAGCGGCACTTCGAGCGATGGACCTTCCCCGTCTGGCCGCTCCGCCCTCGCGTCCATCAGGAGGTCCTCGACGCGAACATGAATCTCGCAGCGGGACAGCGCAAACGGCTCGAGCAGCGCGTTCGCGAAGTCGTCCAACACACGTCCCAGAGGGTCCCCGGAGAGAAGCTTCGACGCAAAGTAGTTGAGGAGCTTCGCCTCGCGCTCGCGGCGCGCGGCCCGATCCCGTTCGTCAAGCGCCCTGGCCACCAGGGCCCCGACGATCGCGGCCACGATCAGGAACACGATCAGCGCGACGAGGTCCTCGGCCTTGCTCACCCGGAACGTGTGATGTGGCGGCGTGAAGAAGAAGTTCAGGCCGAGAAACGAGAGGACCGAGGCTGCCAGGCCGCTCCACAGCCCGCCGATGGCTGCGGCGGCCACCACGGCCAGCATATACAGCGACGCCGCGCTGGCGTCCCCGCCATGGAACGAGAGCCCCAGAACGGTAGCGCCGACCGGGCCCGCCATAGCCACCGACACGGCCCGGATGCGTCCGGCCCCGACCCGTCGAAGGACGCGATCCATGGCTCAACGGTAGGACTTTTACGCGATCTCTATGCCTCCGGGCCCCACCTTCACGAGTCGCTTACGCGCCCCAGACGAAGCTCACGGGCAGGAGGTGTGGGGGTTGGCGACCAAGGAGGCCACGACCGAAGCGGTACGTCCGGCCGCATCGGCGCGACCGTCGCCACTCCCGCAGGGGCCCGGCTACGCGCTGAAGCGGGCCGTCCTCGGACCGGCCCTGCCCACCGCTCGCCTGAAGCACGAGCGGTTGGGCAAGCCGACTGCGTTGGCCGTCTTCGCATCGGACAACCTCTCCTCCTCGGCATACGCGACCGAGGAGATCCTCAAGGTCGCGGTCCCGGCGGTCGGCGGCGCGGCGTTCGCGCTCGTCATGCCCATCACGTTTGCGATCCTCACGGTGCTTGCGATCCTCCTGTTCTCCTACCGGCAGACCATCAAGGCCTACCCGAGCGCCGGCGGCGCCTACATCGTGACCCGGGACAACTTCGGCCTCCTGCCCGCCCAGGTCGCGGGAGTTGCCTTGCTCACCGATTACGTCCTCACTGTGTCGGTCTCCGTGGCTGCCGGGATCGCCGCCATCACGTCAGCCGCCGGAAGCCTGTATCCGTACCGCGTCTGGATGTCCGTGTTCTGCATCTGGTTCATCACCTGGGGGAACCTGCGGGGAGTGCGGGAGTCGGGTCGGATGTTCGCCGTCCCGACCTACTTCTTCATCGTGATGATGTTCGTCCTGCTCGGGGTCGGCATGTACCGGGCGCTCGGCGGTGACCTGCACCCGGTCGCCGTCCCCGACGATTCGCTCAGGACTTCAGGAGCCGTAGGCATCTTCCTCATCCTGCACGCGTTCGCGTCGGGAGGCGCCGCCGTGACCGGTGTGGAGGCCGTCTCCAACGGGATCCCTGCCTTCAAGCCGCCGGAGTGGAAGAACGCCAGGACCACCCTGATGTGGATGGGGACACTCCTGGGGATCATGTTCCTCGGTCTCTCCTACCTGGCGGTGCAGCTCCGCGTGGTCCCGACCGAGACCAAGACCCTGAATTCCCAGGTCGCCCGGGCCGTGTTCGGGGGCGGCGCGGTCGGCACGGCGCTGTTCGTCATGATCCAGATCGCCACCACGCTGATCCTCATCCTTGCGGCCAACACGTCCTTCGCCGATTTCCCCCGGCTGGCCAACTTCCACGCCACCGACAACTTCATGCCCCGGCAACTCACCAAGCGCGGGCACCGGCTGGTCTTCTCCAACGGCATCGTCGGTTTGGCTCTGGCTTCGACGTTGCTCGTCGTGCTCTTCCAGGCGGATGTCCACCGGCTGATCCCTCTCTATGCGATCGGCGTCTTCACGTCGTTCACCCTTTCGCAGGCCGGCATGGCTCGGAGGCACCTCCGCATCAAGGAGCCCGGGTGGCGCCACGGCCTCGCGATAAACGCTTTCGGGGCGATCACGACGGCCGTGGTCACGGTGATCATCGCGGTGACGAAGTTCGAGCACGGTGCCTGGGCGGTGATGGTGTTCGTGCCGGTCATGGTGTGGCTGCTCGTCCGGTTGAACCGCCAGTACGAACAGGAGCGCCGGGAGCTCGACGAGGATCTCCCGCTGTTCGATGCCTCGACTGTTCCTCGCCCGATCGCCGTCCTTCTGGTCGAGGACCTCGGCCGCGAGACGGTCCACGCGCTGCAGTACGTCAAGACCATCAGGGGCGAGCAGACGCATGCGGTCCATTTCGCACGTGACAAGCGGTCGACGAAAGCCATCCAACGTGGTTGGGATGATCTCGGCATCGACGTGCCCTTGAAGGTCGAGAGGTCTGACGGGGACCTCGCGACCTCCCTCGCCGGATACGTGGAGTCGCTCCCCGGTGACGCCGACGTGAACGTGATCATCCCGGGACCGGCTTCGATGGGGTTCGTCGAACGGCTCCGCAGCTCGCGCAGGGGAGCCCACCTCGCGAAGGCGTTGCTCCCCCTGGAACGCGCGCGCATCACGGTCGTGCGGGACCACTTGGGGCCGGGCCATCCGATCACCGAGACGATCGGAGGCCGCCACCGGCTCCGGGTGCTCCCCCGCCCGAGCCACCGGGCCGTCGTGCTGGTGGACAAGGTGGACCGGGCCAGCCTTCGTGCCGTCCGCTACGCGCTCAGCCTTGCCCCCACCGAGGTCCGAGCGGTCCACGCCGCTGTGGACCTGGAGAACCAGGAGCAGCTGATGCGGCGGTGGATGGAGCTCCGTGTCCCTGTCGAGCTCGATGTGATCGAGTGCTGGGACCGAAACGTCGCCCGCTCCCTGGAGCGGTACGTGGTGGAGCTGATGGGGAAGCACAGCGAGGTGACCGTGGTGATGCCCCGTCGTGACGACGCTCGGCTCAGTCACCGGCTCCTCCACGACCGAACCAGCCGCAAGATCGCGCGAGCCCTGGGCCGCTACGAGCACGTGGACCTGGCGGTCGTGCCGTACTACTTCGGCAAGCAGCGCTCCCCGGGCGCCGTGGGTCGGCTACCCTAACGACCCGTGCGAGTGATCATCGTGGGGTGCGGGCGGGTGGGGTCCGAGCTCACGATCCAGCTCGCCAAGGCCGGTCACGACGTCACGATCGTGGACAAACGGCCCTCCGCCTTCTACCGGCTCCCTCCCGGCTTCGAGGCCCGCACCCTGGTCGGCTTTGGGTTCGACCGGGAGCTGCTGGAGGAGGCCGGGGTCAAGGAGGCGGATGCCTTCATCTCGGTGACGAACGGCGACAACTCCAACATCGTCTCGGCCCGCGTCGCCCGCGAGTACTACCACGTGCCGAAGGTCATTGCCCGGATCTACGACCCGCGACGGGCGGAGATATACGAGCGACTGAACATCCCCACCGTGGCCACCACGACGTGGGGGGTGAAGCAGATCCTGCTGATGCTGTCCCACGCACGCGACGAGATCAAGGAGAGCCTGGCCGGCGGGGACCTGTTCCGGATGCGGCTGGAGATCACGCCGCATCTGGTCGGCAAGCCCGTCCGCTCGCTGAACGTGGAAGGGAAGATCCTCGTCGCCGGCGTGGACCGGGGCGGGCACGGGTTCATCCCCGTCCCATCGAGCTCCCTCCAGGAAGGCGACGTCGTGCACCTCATCCTGCACAAGGACGCCGTGGACCTGCTCGACGAGCTGCTCGCTCCTGTGGTGGAGCACTAGCGATGCGCGTCGTGATCTCCGGGGCGGGGGCGGTCGGGCGCTACCTGGCCTCCGACCTGGCCGCCCGGGGCCACGAGGTCCTGCTGATCGAGCAGGATCCCGCGACCCTGGAGGTGGCCAAGGACTGGGCCCCGGACGTGGGATTCCTGCTTGGCGACGCGTGCGAGCCGTGGGTCCTGGAGAAGGCCGAGCTGAAGACGGCCGACGTGGTCGTCGCGGCGACCGGAGACGACGAGGACAACCTCGTGACCTCGCTCCTGGCCAAGCAGGAATACGCCGTCCCCCGGGTGCTGGCTCGCGTGAACCACCCGCGCAACGAGTGGATGTTCAGCGAGCAATGGGGAGTCGACGTGGCCGTGTCCGTCCCTCACCTGCTCACGGCCCTGGTCGAGGAGGCGGTGACCGTCGGAGACCTGGTTCGGCTGCTCAGGCTGGAGGGCGGCCGGGTGGGGCTGTTGGAACTCACCGTCCCCGAGGCCTCTCCCAATGCCGGGCGGCCGTTGTACGAGCTTCGCCTTCCCACCGACTCTGCCATCGTTGCGGTCCTGCGAGACGGCCACGTGGTCATCCCCCAGCCGGAGACCGTGATCACGCCCGGTGACGAGATCTTGGCCCTGGCCTCCAACGAGGCGGAGATCACGCTCCGATCGGCGATCATGGGCGAGGCCGCGGGAGAGGGCCAGGCTTAGGCCGCGAACTCGAAGGTCGGGTTCACCATCTTCAAGCCACCGCGCTTTTCGGCCACGACCCCCTCGACGACGATCCGGGTGCCGAGGGTCAGCCCGGGGATCGACCGCCGCCCCATCCACAGGACCGACAGCTCACC
>Ga0137368_10005148_pt1 | contig 13815 bp, 11 predicted proteins | sample SagtaG_13_FD_104917 | JGI IMG/M metagenome (GOLD analysis project Ga0137368, IMG submission 104917) | Vadose zone soil microbial communities from Sagehorn Ranch, Mendocino, California, USA - Sage1_L_100_16 metaG | ecosystem: Environmental > Terrestrial > Soil > Vadose zone | place: USA...
CACCAAACTGTCGTATACCGAGTTCGAGAAGCGCTACTACGAGCTCGCGCTCGAGATCCTCGGACCCTTCGGGCAGCTGATGGTCGCGCGGGAAGAGTTCGAGGAGGTCGACACCTCCTCCGGAGAGCCCGGGACGTTCGCGACCGCCTTCCTCTGGTCGCGCGCCGGCACGATCTACTCGGGCTCGTCCGAGATCCAGAAGAACATCATCGGAGAGCGTGTGCTCGGCCTGCCGAAGGAAGTGCGCGCCGACCGCCTGAAGGTCTGACGCCATGGACTTCTCGTTCAGCTCCGACCAGCAATTGTTGAAAAACTCGGCCCGCGCGTTCCTGGACGAGCACTGCAAGCCCGCCGCCGTGCGGCTCCTGTGGGACGACCCGCGGGGCGAGAGCGACACCATGTGGAAGGAGATGGCCCAGCTCGGCTGGCTGGGGCTCTCGCTGCCCGAGGCCTATGGCGGGAGCGGGCTCGGCATGGTCGAGACGGCGATCTTGCTCGAGGAGCTCGGCCGCGCCGCGTATCCCGGTCCCTACTGGCCGACCGTACTGGCCGCCGAGGCCGTCGAGGCGGCGGGAACCGACGCTCAGAAGAATCGCTGGCTCGCCGCGATCGCAACCGGCGACGCGCGCGCGACCTTGGCGCTCCTCGACGCGGACCTCGACTGGGACCCCGTGGCGATGTCGACGCGCGCCGAGAAGACGCCCAGGGGCTGGGCGCTCTCCGGGACAAAGCGCTTCGTCCCCTGGGCCCACGTGGCCAACGTGCTGCTGATTCCCGCGCGGGCGCCGGAAGGGCCGACCCTGTTCCTCGTCGATCCTTCGGCGTCGGGCCTCACCCTCTCTCCGGTCCAGGGCATGGATCTCGCGACGCGCTGGGTGCAGATCGACATGGACAAGGTGCCCGCGGCGGCGGACGCCGTGCTCGGGACCGCCGGGCAGGCCGCGCCGCTGCTCGCGAGCCTGGTGCGCCGCGGTGCCGTTGGCGCGGCGGCGGAGATGCTGGGGGCCGCGCGCCGGTGCCTGGACATGGCGGTCGGCTACGCCAAGGTGCGCGAGCAGTTCGGCCAGCCGATCGGCTCGTTCCAGGCGATCCGCCACAAGTGCGCGGAGATGCTCCTCGAGGTCGAGAACTCGCACTCGGCCGTCTACTACGCCGCCTGGGCGCTCGACGCGAAGGCCGATGACGGCGAGCTCGCCACCTCGGTCGCGAAGGCGTACGTCGGGGACGCCGCGCGCAAGGTGTGCGGCGAGGCGATCCAGGTGCACGGCGGTATCGGCTTCACGTGGGAGTACGACCTGCACATCTACATGAAGCGCGCGAAGGCGCTCGAGCCGATGTACGGCGACGCCGACTACCATCGCGAGCAGATCGTCCGGCGCGTCGCGAGGTAGCCGGAGACTCGCGCGAGCCCGTGCCCGCTCCACCACCGCCGCTCGACGGCGTCCGCGTCGTCGATCTCACGAGCTACATCGCCGGCTCGTACGCCGCCATGCAGCTCGCCGACCTCGGCGCGGCGGTCATCAAGGTCGAGGCTCTCGAGGGCGACTCGTTCCGTGAGCTGCCCGGCTTCTTCGGCTGGAACCGGGGGAAGCGCTCGCTCGCCGTGAATCTCAAGACACCTGAGGGACGCGAGATCGTCCACAAGCTCGCCGAGCGCTCCGACGTCGTCATGGAGAACATGCGCCCGGGCGTCGCCGAGCGTCTCGGCGTCGGCTACGAGCGGCTCAGCGCGGTCAACCCACGGTTGATCTACTCCTCGGTCACGGCCTTCGGCTCGACCGGACCCGATGCCGACCGTCCCGGCTTCGATCCGATCTTCCAGGCGTTGGGCGGTCTGATGACGCTCCAGGGCTTCGGCGGACCGCCCCAGTATCAGCGGACCGCGCCGACCGACTATTACACGGCGGCGCTCGCCACGCAGGGAATCCTCGCCGCGCTCTTCACGCGCGAGCGCACGGGTCGGGGCCAGCGCGTGGAGACGTCGCTGCTGCGAGGCGTTCTGGCGTTGCAGGCGGGCGTGGCCATCGACTATCAGAGTAAGCCGACGCTGATCCGCGACAACCCGACCTACCGCCTTTACCAGGCGGGCGACGGCGCCTGGTTCTTTCTCGCGGTCGGCAACCAGGCCTTCTGGGTGAAGCTCTGCAAGGCGCTCGAGCTCGAGCATCTCGCCGACGATCCGCGCTTCGCCTCGTGGCTCGCGAGACTCGAGAACAACCAGTCACTCCTGCCGCTCCTCGACACCAAGTTCAAGTCGCAGCCGCGCAGCCACTGGCTCGAGGTGCTCGCGACCCACGACATTCCGGTGGCGCCGGTCCAGACGGTGGCGGAGTTCATGCGGCACCCGGCCGTCCAGCACCACGACATGGTCCACGAGTACGAGCATCCGGAGGTCGGACGCCTGCGCATGATGGGACAGCCGATTGCCTTCGCCGGGACGCCCACGCGCGACCCGGGACCGCCGCCGACGCTCGGCCAGCACACCGACGCCGTGCTGCGGGAGCTCGGCTACACCGACGAGGAGATCGTCGGGCTCGTCGCGCGCGGCGTCTGTCGCCGACCACCCCAGACCTGAGCCGACCGGGAGGCACGCGATCGATGGCGTACGAGGCGATCCGCTACGAGCTGGCCGATGCAGTCGCGACGATCACCCTCAACCGCCCCGAGGTCCACAACGCCATGAACGAGCGCATGCGCGAAGAGCTGACGCGCTGCTTCGGCGATCTCGCCCAGAGCGCTGAGGCACGCGTCGTCGTCGTGACGGGCGCCGGCGACCGGGCCTTCTCCGCCGGCGCCGACATCCGCGAGTTCGTCGCGCCCCAGGTGCCCGTCCAGTTCCGAGCGCAGCGTCAGCGCGTCGACTTCCGTGCCGCGATGGACCGCTGCGGCCAGCCGATCATTGCCGCGGTCCGGGGCTTCGCGCTCGGGGGCGGCCTCGAGTTCGCCCTGGCGTGCGACATCCGGATCGCGAGCGAGGACGCCCAGCTCGGCCTCACCGAGGTGAACCTCGCCATTATTCCCGGCGGGGGCGGGACGCAGCGCCTGCCCCGGCTCGTGGGCCGCGGCAAGGCCCTCGAAATGATCCTGACCGGGGCGCGCATCGACGCGCGCGAGGCGCTCAGGATCGGGCTCGTCGAGCGCGTGGTCCCTGCGACCGAGGTCTTGTCCGCGTCGCTCGCACTCGCCCGGACGCTCGCCGAGCGGGCGCCGGTGGCGCTCCGCTATGCGAAGGAGGCGGTCGTGAAGGGGCTCGAGCTGCCGCTGGCCGAAGGGGTCAGGCTCGAGAACGATCTGGCGACGCTGCTCCGCACGACCGAGGATCGCATCGAGGGCGCGCAGGCGTTTCTCGAGAAGCGAAAGCCCCGCTTCACCGGAAAGTAGTGGGGACGCGTCTGTCTCAGGCCACCCTCGAGATGAGCCGGCCTCGCCGCTCCGATAAATAGCCGCGGTGCCGTTCGCGTACTACGCGCGGCTCTCGCGCTCGCAGCAGGCCGTCTACCGCAAGAGCGACGCCATCGTCGAGATTCGCCTCGAGGACCCGGCGGCGCTCCATCCGAGCGTCGCGGCGCTCGAAGCCGCGCTCCGGACCGAGGAGAGGGCCGCCACCGAGCGGGCGAGCCGGGAGCTGGTCGCCGGGCTCGCGGACGCGATGGGATTGCCCGCCGTGCGCGTCGAAGTGCTCGCCGCGCGGCCCCACTCGCACTGGGGCGAGCTCCACGGACTCTACACCCACGAGCGAGGCCGGCAGCCCAAGATCCAGCTCTGGATGCGCACCGCCAAGCAAAAGCGCGTTGTCGCGTTCCGGACGTACCTCCGGACACTCCTCCACGAGATCGGCCACCACGTCGATTACACCGGACTGCGGCTGGGCGAGTCGTATCATACGCAGGGGTTCTACAAGCGAGAGTCGAGCCTGTTCCACCAGCTGGTGCACGACGCCGAAGGGAGAGCCACGATGCCGACCATGGAAGAGTACGCGAAGCAACCGGCCGAGGAACGTATGAAGCGTCTGGCCCGCACCGCCGACGAGCTCGCCGCCGCGATCCGGGGCCGCGACGATGCGACGCTGTCGCACCGTCCGGACGGCAAGAACTGGGCGGCGAAGGAGGCGGTCTGCCACCTGCGCGACGTCGAGGAGATGTTCATGGGCCGGTTCGGGATGATCCTGGCGATGGACAACCCGAAGCTCGCGTTCGATCCCACCACGCCGGATCGCTGGGCCGAGGAGCGTCAGTACCTCAGGAGCGACGCGCCGCTGGCGCTGTCGGCCTTCCGCGCACGTCGCGACGAGTCGCTCGCCTTACTCCGCACTCTCACGCCCGAGCAGTGGAAGCGCGCCGGTGTGCACGCCGCGCGCGGGCCCATCACGATCAACGACTTCGTCACGCTCATGGCGTGGCACGACGACAACCACCTCGATCAGCTCAAGCGCGCGCTCGAGGGCAAGGCCTGAGCCGATCCCGAGGCCCTCGAGGACCTACAACCCAATGGTTCGTGTCGGGTGCATCACGACGATCTCGTTGAGCACCCCGACGACGCCCGGGATCCGGCCCACGACGTCCGCCGCCAGGGTGCGCTCCTCGTCCGCGCGGACCCCGCCCCTCAACGACACGTGGCCATCCTTGCACGTCACGAGAAGGCTGCGCGCTTCCACCTGCGGGTGCGCCATGAGGGCGGCCCGGGCGAGCGCAGCAAGGCTCAGGTCCACGACCTCCTTGCGGCTGGTTTCGATCGACTGGAAGCGCTCATCCCGCAGGGTCTCGCGAATGAGCGCGGCGCCCGTCTCGACGGTGAGATGCTCGGTGTTGAGCACGAGGTCGTAGAGCAACGGGTCGTCCACGTCGATCTGATAGAGGAACTTCACGCGGGCCGCCCGCTCGCGGTCGCTATGCCGCACGTAATCGAAGCTCGCCTCATGAGTCAACCCCTGCTGGTACTCCAGGCGTTGCGCGCGCGTGCCCTCGGGGGCCGTCGTACGCACGCGCACCACGTGCGGGATCTGGCGCAGCACGATCGTGGACGAGCGCCCGGCCAGCACGACGTTGTCGCGCGCGGCCATCTCGAGCATGATCGCCTCGATGTACGCCTTGTAGCGATGCTGCGAATCGCTGAAGCGCTCCCAGAGCGTGGGCTTCTCCTCGATGCTGTGGCGCAGGTCCATCACGTCCTCACCGAACTGCTCGGAAGCCTTCGCGATGATCTCGCGGTCGGCGAACTCCCAGCCGAGGCTCTCGGCCAACTTGCGTCCGATCTCGATGCCGAGGCTGCCCGCGGTCTCGGAAATGGCCACGATGCTCATTGCCCGCCTCCTGTCACGAGTGAACGCCCGAAACACAAATGCCCCCGCGAGCCACCGAGTGGTCGACGAGGGCGGTGAAGGGTTGTCCAGACGACTGATCCAGGGGCATGTCGCCTCCCTAGAACGGGCGCTGGATGGACGATTCAGCGCGCAGTGTAGGCCTCGACCAAATGGCTGTCAAGGCGACGCCCCCGCTAGCCCGGGCTTTTCGGCTTCAGGCCCAGCAGTTCGCGCGGAGCGGAGCCCGCCGGCCGGGCGTTACTTCGGCGGCTATCCGCGGCGCTGGCACGGGGGCCGAGATCTCCGCCTTTCGGCGCTGGCCGCAACGCCGCCGCTTCACCCGCCGCCTTGGGGGCGGCGCGGCAGGCCTCACTAAGGAGTACTACCGAGCGGCCCGGAGAGGAAGTCGCGGAGACGCTGGCTGACCTCGGGCGGCATCTCGACCCGATTGACCTTCGCCGCCAGCTCCGCCGCTCTCTTGTACGTGGCCAGGTAGGCGCGACACGGCGCGCATTCGCGCAGGTGCGCCTCCAACTTCTCCAGCACGGCCGGCGTCAGGGTCAACTCGAGGTAGTCGGCGAGGATCTGGATGGCTTCGCGGCAGGTCATGCCCTTCCCGCTCACAGCCGGGAGCACCACGACGGGATCCGGGCGACAGTGCCGAGGCGCGCCAGAGCGTACAGAACGGCCGGCGCGGTCCCGCGACTCTCGGGCTGCGCGACGATCGAGCGCGCTGCCGGGCCAGCCAGTGCGGTCACGTAGAACCGCTCGTGATGCCGCGGGACCACCGTGAAGAGGCGCTCGGGCGCGATCAGTAACCGCGCGCGCCGGCGCGTCTGCCCGAGGAGCGTGTCGTATCCGCTCATCGCTCGCCGCTCTGCTGGAGGAGCTTGGCGACGAGGCCCGTCCAGCCCGTCTGGTGGCTCGCGCCGATGCCGGCGCCGTTGTCCCCGTGGAAGTACTCGTAGAAGAGGTGCAGGTCGCGCCAGTGCGGATCGCGCTGGAACGTTTCAGCGCCGCCGTAAACCGGCCGGCGGCCATCCGCGTCGCGCAGGAAGATGCGCGTGAGCCGCCGTGACAGCTCCGCGGCGACCTGCCAGAGGTTGAGCGCGGTCTCCGAGCCCGTCGGGCATGGGACCTTGAGCGTGTCGCCGTAGAAGTGGTGGAACTTCTGCAGCGACTCGACCAGCAAGTAATTCACCGGGAACCAGACCGGACCGCGCCAGTTCGAGTTGCCGCCGAAGAGTCCGCTGGAGGACTCGGCCGGCTCGTAGTCGACGCGATGCTCCATCCCGTCCAGACGGAGCGAGTATGGATGATCCTTGTGGTAGCGCGACACCGCGCGGACCCCGTACGGCGAGAGGAACTCCGCCTCGTCCAGCATGAACCCCAGGACGCGCGGGAGCTGCTCGCGCCCGACGATCGCCAGGAGCCGGCGCGTCCCGATGCCGGGCTTGGACACCATCTCGACGTGATCTCGAAACTCCGGGTGGTTGTCGATGAACCACTGCATCCGCCGCTTGAAGCCCGGGAGTTTGTCCACGACCTCGGGCTCGAGCGTCTCCACCGCGAAGAGCGGGATCAGCCCGACCATCGAGCGCACTTTCATCGGGTGCGTCGTCCCGTTGCCGTGGAGCACGTCGTAGTAGAAGCCGTCCGCCTCGTCCCAGAGGTTGATGCCCTCGCCCGGGTTGTCCACAGCGTGCGCGATGTAGACGAAGTGCTCGAAGAACTTCGACGCGACGTCCTCGTAGGCCGGGTCCTGCTTCGCCAGCTCGAGCGCGATCGCGAGCATGTTGAGGCAGTACATCGCCATCCAGGAGGTGCCGTCCGACTGCTCGATGTGGCCGCCCGTCGGCAAGGGCGCCGACCGGTCGAAGACGTCGATGTTGTCGAGGCCGAGGAAGCCGCCCTGGAAGACGTTCTTACCCTCGGCGTCCTTCCGATTCACCCACCAGGTGAAGTTCAGCAGGAGCTTGTGGAAGACCCTCTCCAGAAACTCGCGGTCGCCCTTGCCCCGCAAGCGCCGCTCGATGCGGTAGACGCGCAGCGCCGCCCACGCGTGGACCGGTGGGTTCACGTCCCCCAGCGCCCACTCGTAGGCCGGAATCTGCCCGTTCGGGTGCATGTACCACTCGCGCAGGAACAGGATGAGCTGCGCCTTGGCGAAGTCGGGGTCGACGAGCGCCAGCGGGATCGTGTGGAACGCGAGATCCCACGCCGCGTACCACGGATACTCCCACTTGTCCGGCATCGAGATCACGTCTTCGTTGTAGAGATGCTGCCACTCGTGATTCCGGCCATTCGACCGGCCCGGCGGGGGCGGCGGGCACGCGGGGTCGCCTTCGAGCCAGCGCCGGACGTCGTAGTGATAGAACTGCTTGGACCAGAGGAGCCCGGCGAACGCCTGCCGCATCACGCTCTTGGCGTCGTCAGAGAGTCTCTTCGGGACGACCGTCTGGTAGAACTCGTCGGCCTCTCGCACGCGCTGACCGAGAACAGCATCGAAGTCCTTGCCGAACGGGCCGGCCGGAAGCGGCGTATTGGAGAGCCTGAGCCGCGTGACGACGCTTTGGCCGGGCTCAAGCCTCGGCCGATAGTACGCGGCGGCCTTCGTGCCCAGGCGCTCGGGGTTGACGGCGTTCTTTCTCCCTTCGACGACGTAGGCGTTGATCGAGTCCTTCACGTACGGGCGCGCGTTCGGCACGTCGAAGAGACGCGCGGTGTTGGTGTCGTTCTCGGTGAACAGGAGCTCCGGCTCGCCCTCGCAGTAGAGCCACCGCGCGCCGAGCGACGGGTGCTCCGCCTCGATCACCGCGTGGCGGCTGTCCCGGCCGGCGCGCAACGTGGGCCGCTCGGGGCCCCCGGTGTCCCACGACCACGTGTTGCGGTACCAGAGAGTCGGCAGCAGGTGGAGCTCGGCCGCCTCGGGGCCGCGGTTCGTCGCGGTGATGCGAACGAGGACGTCGTCGGGCGCCGCCTTCCCGTACTCGACGACCACGTCGAAGTATCGGTCTCCGTCGAAGGCGCCGGTGTCGATCAGCTCGAACTCCGGCGCTCGACGGTCACGCCGCCGGTTCTCTTCCACGAGGCGTCCGTAGGGAAACGCGGCCTGGGGATACTTGTAGAGGTACTTCATGTAGGAGTGGGTGGGGGTCGAGTCGAGGTAGAAGTAGTACTCCTTCACGTCCTCGCCGTGATTCCCCTCGCTGCCGGTGAGCCCGAAGAGGCGCTCCTTGAGGATCGGATCGCGGCCGTTCCAGAGCGCCAGGGCCAGGCAGAGCCGCCCGTGGTTGTCGGTGATCCCGGCGATCCCGTCCTCGCCCCACCGGTACGCCCGCGATCGGGCGTGGTCGTGGGGGAAGGAGTCCCAGGCCGTCCCATGAGGGCTGTAGTCCTCGCGGACGGTCCCCCACTGGCGCTCGGCCAGGTACGGCCCCCACCGCTTCCAGTGGGCCGTGCGGTCCTGGGCTTCGCGGAGTCTCAGCTCTTCCCGTGTCATGGCCTTTCGTGTGCTCAAAGCTTAGACACGCGGCAGGGGCCGAGAGGAGCGGCCAGGAGGGCTACAGGGGGCCCCGGGCACGGCGAGCCCCTGTGGCGGCCCTGGACAGGAGCGATCTGGCGATAGCGGCCGCGCCGAGGAGGGCCGCGCGAGGCTCGAGTACGAGGTGCACGGGAATCGTGGCCATCAGATCGGCCAACCGGCCCTTGTCGCGGAAGGCCGAGATGAACGTTCCGTCCTCGAGCTTCGCCCTGATCTTCGGCGCGATGCCGCCGCCGACGAAGACGCCCCCGACCGCGAGCGCCTTGAGCGCGAGATTACCGGCTTCCGCGCCGTAGATGGACACGAACATGTCGAGCGCCTGGACGGCACGTGGATCACCCCGGTCGAGAGCTGCCTCGGCGACCACCGCGCTCGGATCGCCGCTCTCCATGCGCGTGCGGAGCCATTCGGGCGCCGACGACCCGTCGCCCGCCAGGAGAAACCGGTAGACGTTGTAGAGCCCGGGTCCGGACACTACACGCTCGTAGCTGACGCGCCCGAACTCGCGGCGCAGGAATCGGAAGAGCTCCATCTCGAGATCGGTACGCGGCGCGAAATCGACATGGCCTCCTTCGGAGCCGACCACACGGTGCCGCCGGCCGTCCCAGATGAGAAGGACTTCGCCGAGCCCCGTGCCCGCCGCGATCAGCACCCTGTTCCCCGTGCGCGGCGCGCCGGTCTGGAGCGGTACCAGCGCCGACGGCGAAAGCCCGAGGATCCCGTGGCCGGTCGCCTCCAGATCGTTCACGAGCTTCATCCGCTTGGTCGAGACGCTCACGGCGAGCGATGCTTCGTCGATCACCCACGGAAGATTCGTCGCCGTGCACCGCCCGTCGATGACCGGGCCGGCCACGCCGACGCACGCCGCGTCCACCGCGACCCGCGGGCCTTCGTCGAGAAACTGTCCGATCGCGTCAGCGAGGGCCTTGAACCCGTGGCTCGGCAGAACCCCTTCACGGACGAGCGCCAGCGCGCGGCCCCGCTCCTCGAAGAGCGCCAGCGCCGTCTTCGTTCCGCCGACGTCGCCCGCGAGGATCACCCGGCCGGCTGCTCGACGTGGCCGCCGAACTTCTGCCGCATGGCGGAGAGCACCTTCTCGGCGAAGGTGTGGTCCTGGCGCGAGCGAAAGCGTGCGTAGAGAGAGGCCGAGAGCACGTCGGCCGGCACGCCCTCTTCGACGGCCGCCATGACCGTCCACCGGCCCTCTCCCGAGTCGGCGACCACGCCTGTGTAGCTGGACAGCGTCGGATTCTCCGCGAGGGCCTGCGCCGTCAGGTCGAGGAGCCAGGAGCTCACCACAGAGCCGCGCCGCCACACTTCGGTGATATCCGGGATACTCAGCTCATAGCTGAGGTCGGGCTCGAGGGCCTTCCCGTTGGCATTTTTTAGAATGTCGAGCCCCTCGGCGTAGGCCTGCATCAGTCCGTACTCGATGCCGTTGTGGATCATCTTCACGAAGTGGCCAGCGCCCGACGGACCGCAGTGGTGATATCCCTGCTCGGCCGTCCCGCCCATCGTCTCGCGTCCCGGCGTGCGCGGGATGCTTCCACGGCCCGGGGCGAGCGTCTTGAAGATCGGTTCGAGTCGCGCGACGACGTCGCGCTCGCCGCCGATCATCAGACAGTAGCCCCGCTCGAGCCCCCAGACACCTCCACTCGTGCCGACGTCGACGTAGTGGATCTGCTTCGCCCGCAGCATCTTCATCCGGCGCACGTCGTCCTTGTAGAACGAGTTGCCGCCGTCGACGATCGTGTCGCCCGGCGCCATGCGCTTGGCCAGATCCGTCACGACCTGCTCGGTGGCCGCGCCGGCGGGCACCATCACCCACGCCACGCGCGGTGGCCGGAGCGCCAGGACGAAGTCGTCGAGCGCCGTCGTACCGGTCGCGCCTTCGCTCGCGACCGCCTTGACGCCCGCCGGGTCCGACGCGTACCCGACGATCTCGTGGCCGCCTCGAATCAGGCGGCGCGCCATGTTGGCGCCCATCCGGCCCAGCCCCACCATCCCGACCTGCATGGAGTCCTCCTCACGCCTCGAGGGCCCGGCCTAGCAGGGCCAGCCCGGCTTTCACGTCGCTCCCGAGATGCACGCGCAGCGCCCGGCGCCCGCGCTCCTGGAGGACGCGGAAGTCGCCGAGGGCCTGAGCCGCCTTCACCACACCGAAGGAATATCGCCGTCCCGGCACCGCGAGGTCGTCCCCGTCGTCACAGATGATCTGGATGAACACGCCGGAATTCGGTCCGCCCTTGTACGCCTTCCCGGTCGAGTGCAGGTAGCGCGGGCCGAAGCCGACACACGTCGCGACCCGAAACGTGTCTCGCGCGGCGAGCCGGACCGCCTGCAGCAGGATCTCGTGCGTCTCGTTCATCGGCACGTACGCGAGGAAGGCCACGTAGTCCCCGGGCGTGACCGTTCGCAGGAGCGCCTTTACCGTCGCGGCGCACGCCGGATCGCCCACGCGCAGCGGCGACTCCGCCGGCAGGGCGCCCGCCGCCTCGTAGTGGTCGGTCAGCTCGCGCGTCGCCACCTTGCTCGCCTCGACGTCGGGCTGGTCGAAGGGGTTGACGCCGAGGATCGCTCCGGCGACGGCCGTCGCGAACTCCCAGCGGAAGAACTCCGCGCCCAGATGATGCGGATCGGGAACGACGATCCGGACGACCGGCTGGCCGGAGCCCTCGAGAGCCGCCATCGCGTCGTCCTGCGCCCGGTCGGGAGCGGAGGCCAGCCGAAGATAAATGAACTGCCGGTCGCCGCCGTACACCGCCGGCGGTCCGAGCGGCTCGCGATCCACCGGAATCAGCCCCTTGCCTCCCTTGCCGGTGGACTCCGCGAGGAGCTGCTCCAGCCACGCGCCGAGATCGGCGATGCCCGGCGAGGCGATCAGCGTGACCTTGTCGCGCCCGTGCCGGGCCAGGACGCCCAGGAGGATCCCGAGGAGCGCGCCCGGGTTCTCGGTGGCCGGCACCGACGCGCCGCAGCGCCCGGCCATCGCGTCGGCGTGGCCGAGGAGTCTGGCGACGTCGAGCCCCATGATCGCCGCCGGCGCCATGCCGAAGTCCGAGAGCGCCGAGTAGCGCCCGCCGATTGACGGCACGCCGAAGAGGATGCGGCGGAACCCGTCGGCCGTCGCGGCCACCTGCATCCTCGAGCCCGGATCGGTGATCGTGATGAAGCGACTGCCCGCGTGATCGGCGCCGACCAGCTGCTTGGCGCGGTCGAAGAAGTACCGCATGAAGATGTTCGGCTCGAGGGTGCTGCCGGACTTGCTCGACACGATGAAGAGCGTGTTGGCCACGTCGATCTTCCGCTCGATCGCCCGGATCTGGCCCGGGTCGGTCGAGTCGAGTACGAAGAGCTCGGGGTAGCCCGCGATCCGGCCGAAGGTCATCTTCAGGACTTCCGGGCAGAGGCTCGAGCCTCCCATGCCGAGCACCAGCGCGTGAGTGAAGCCCGCGGCCCTGACCTCCGCGGCCAGCTCGCGGAGCGCGTCCACTCGAGCGAGCTGGTCGCCGGCGACCCCGAGCCACCCGAGCCAGCTCGCCTCGTCGGTGCCCGTCCACAAGGTCGCGTCCCGCGCCCAGAGCCGCCTCACCTTGTCGCCCGCGCGCCACGCGTCGAGCTCCGCGCTCACCGCCGCCTCGAGGTCGGGCGGCAAGTGGAACGACGCGGTCCCGGCCGTCACGGCGACCTCCTCCGGACGAGCTCGCGAACGGTCTCGCCGTCCGACACGAGGACCGTGTCGGCGGTGGCGAGGAAGAGGCCCGTGTCGATGACGCCGGGGATCGCGAGGATCACCCGCTGGAGGGCCGCCGGGTCCTCGATCGGACCCACCGCGCAGTCGAGGATCACGTTGAAGTTGTCGGTCACGAAGGGACGCTCCTCGTGCGTCCTCAGCGCGGGCTTCAGTCCGAGGTCCTCGAGCCGCCGCCGGCAGAGTGGGAGCGCGAACGGCATGACCTCCACCGGGAGCCGGCCACGAGCGCCGAGAGTCTCGACCAGCTTGTCGGAGGTCACGAGGATGACCTGCCGCCGGGACGCCGCGGCGACGATCCGTTCCCTCACGAACGCCCCGCCATAGCCCTTGATGAGGTTCAGCTGGCCATCGACCTCGTCGGCGCCGTCGATGGTGAGGTCCAGCTCGGCCTCCAGGCCAGCGAGGCCGATGCCGAGCTCCCGGGCGAGGCGCGCCGTCTCCTCGGACGTCGGTACGCCCCGGACACGGAGCCCGTCGCGCACGCGCACGGCGAGGGCGCGGACGAACGCGCTGGCCGCGCGGCCCGAGCCGAGGCCGACGACGACGCCGTCCCCGACGAAGTCGAGGGCGCGTGTCGCAAGCGCCGCGAGTGGATCACTGGTCGTTGCCGCCATGATTCGGGCAGGCGCCCGCCATCAAGGATACCGCTAAGCCCGCCGGCGGGGGATGCGGCCTACTGGCTGCGCATTCCGATCAGCTGCTCGAAGAAGCCGCGGAGCGGCGGCAGGTTGGTGAACAGGGCGTGGAACGCGTCGCGGTCCACGGCCAGCAGGTTGACGCTCGAGCGGCTCCGCACCGTCGCCGTGCGCGCGCTGTCGCTGACGAGCGCGATCTCGCCGAAGCACTCGCCCGGGCCGAGGGTGCGCAGCGTGACGTCCCCCTGGCCGGGAACGCTCCGCATCACGTCGACCTGGCCGTCGACCACGACGTAGAGCCAGTCGCCGCGATCGCCCTCACGGAAGATGATCTCGTCGGGCTCGAAGTGCTCCCGGCGGATCGTAAAGGACTTGTCGGTCTTGAGCTGGACGATGTCGGGCGGCAGGAGCAGGTCCAGGGTCCAGTCCGTCGCGACGCGGATCTTCCGGTCCAGGCCGGGGAGCTTCATGAGGTACACGGTCCGCCAGAGCCACCACGCCAGGAACCCGGAGATCTTCAGGCCGAAGACCTCGGCGACGGCCGACCGGTGGCCGAGCGAGCCCATCTTGCCGAGCGCGCTGA
>Ga0137368_10005152_pt1 | contig 13809 bp, 17 predicted proteins | sample SagtaG_13_FD_104917 | JGI IMG/M metagenome (GOLD analysis project Ga0137368, IMG submission 104917) | Vadose zone soil microbial communities from Sagehorn Ranch, Mendocino, California, USA - Sage1_L_100_16 metaG | ecosystem: Environmental > Terrestrial > Soil > Vadose zone | place: USA...
CGGCAGGGCGTTGAACACGTACTCGCGCGTGCCTCCCGTGCTCGCGGGCGCGATCGGCGTCTCGAGGTTCGCGAACGTGACGTCGGGCTGCGCGAGCAGGTCCGCCACCGGGTCGAACAGCCACGCGTAGCCGCCGTCCGGCTCCCCCTTGCCGTGGGTCTCCGCGCTGCGCTTCACCGCCTCGTGCATGAGCACGTCTCCGACCGCCCCGATGGTCGCGCGGGCGACCACGCGTACCGCAGGCGCGGGCGGCGGCGGGAGAGGCGCGATCCGCCCCCCTCGGGTCGGGAGCTCCGCGGGTCGGGGCTCGGTCGCTCCGGGGGGAGCGGCCGGCGGCGGCGCCGGCGAACGACGCGCAGCGGCGCAACCCGAGAGGAGCGCCACGACGACGATGAATTGGGATCTCGGGATCACGTTTCGAGGGCAGTGTAGGGCATGATCCGGTCAGGCTTGAAATGGAAGACGGGGCGACGCATCTCAGGGCCCGATTCCCGGAGCGAACGGCATGCCTCTCATCGGTGACGACGGCGCGGAGCACGCGCTCCGCTCACAGGTCATGGGACGGCTCGTCGCCGGCGTCGCGCATGACATCAAGAACCCGCTCAACGCCATGTCGCTCCAGATCGCGCTCCTCGGCGACAAGCTGGAGGGCACGGCGGACGCCGGCCCTGCGGCAGGGCATCTCGCGGCGCTGCGCGACCAGATCGGTCGCGTGAACGACGTGCTGAGGAGGCTCGTGGACGTGACGGATCCGGCGGCGCCGCTCGGGTATACCGATCTCGGCGCGCTCCTCGCCGACGTGGGGACGCTCTTCTCGTACGAGGCGCGGCGGCGCCGCATCGACCTCGGGGTGGAGGCGCCGGCCGGCTCCGTGCGGACGAGCTGCGATCCCGCCCGGGTCGGTCGTCTCGTGCTGGGACTGTACGGGCGGGCCCTCGCCCTCACCCCCGACGGCGGCCGCTTCGCGGCCCGCGCCGAGGCGAAGAAAGGCGAGGCCACGATCGCGATCGAGCATGCGACGGGTGATCCGGACGACGACCTCGGGTATGAAACGGAGGTGCTTGTCGCAGGCGCCGCAGCGCTCGGGGGCAGCTTCGAGCGGGCGCGGGACGATCGGCAGACGGAGCGGCTCGTGCTGACCCTGCCGAGGAACGATCGCGAATGAGATACCGGGTGCTGATCGTCGACGACGAGGCCGACAGCCGCGAGGCCCTCGCCGAGCTGACGCAGCGGTGGGGCTACGACGTCCAGACCGCGAGCGACGGCACCGAGGCGCTCCGGCGCGCGATCGAGGGGCACCCCGACGTCATCCTCACCGACCTCGTCATGCCGAACATGGACGGGCTCTGGCTCCTGCGCGCACTGCGCGCGGAGCTGCCGGACTGTCCCGTCGTCCTCCTCACCGGCCGCGGCACCATCCAGACGGCGGTGCAGGCCATCAAGGAGGGGGCGTACGACTTCATCGAGAAGCCGCTCGAGGTGCCGCGGCTCCGCATCGTCCTCGAGCGCGCCCTCGAGAAGAAGGAGACGATGCGCGAGGTCCAGCTGCTGCGGCGGCGGCTCGCGGCGCTGGCTCCCGGCACGGACGTGATCGGCTCGGGCCCCGCCATGCAGCGGGTCTTCGAGCTCGTGAACAAGGTCGCCCCCTCGAACGCGAGCGTCGTCATCACCGGGGAGAGCGGGACCGGCAAGGAGGTGGTGGCGCGCGCCATCCACAACCTCTCTCCGCGGAAGGAGAAGCCGTTCCTCGCCCTCAACTGCTCGGCGATCCCGGCGACGCTCATCGAGTCCGAGCTGTTCGGGTACGAGCGGGGCGCCTTCACCGGCGCCGACCAGCGGCGCATGGGGAACTTCGAGCTGGCGCACAACGGCACGTTGTTCCTCGACGAGATCGGGGAGCTGCCGATCGAGCTGCAGTCGAAGTTCCTGCGCGTCCTCGAGGAGCGGAAGATCCGGCGCCTGGGGGGCCGCAGCGAGGTCGAGGTGGACGTGCGCGTGATCTGCGCCACGAACCGCGACCTCAAGGAGGAGAGCCGGCGCGGACGCTTCCGCGAGGACCTCTACTTCCGGCTGCACGTGTTCACGATCGGGCTGCCCCGGCTGAAGGAGCGGCGCGAGGACATCCCGCTCCTCGTCCACCACTTCATCGAGAAGTTCAACGCCGAGACGGGCAAGCGCGTCCAGGGGGTCTCGCCTCCGGCGCTCCAGATGCTCCAGGGCTACGGCTGGCCCGGGAACATCCGCGAGCTCCGCAACACCGTCGAGCGGGCCATGATCCTCGTGGACGGCGAGGTGATCGGGGAGGAGCACCTCCCGCCCGACATGCAGTCGTCGCGTCCCGAGGCGGCCACCCTGCGGCTGCCGCTCGGGATCCCGCTCGACAAGGTGGAGAAGGAGTACATCATCACCTCGCTCCAGAAGCACGGCGGGAACAAGGCCCGCACCGCCGAGATCCTCGGCATCAGCGAGAAGACCCTCTACAACAAGCTCAACCGGTACGCGGCGGAGGCGAGGGAGCGTGCCGGGGAGGGCGGCGGCGCAGATCCCGACGCCGGGCCGCCGCCCGCCGCCGGAGTAAAGGCATGATCCGGCCTTCGAAGGCCGCCGCCACCGTGTTCAGGGGACGTGACCGTGAACTGAGAGACCGGGCACGGGCACGGGCGCAGGCGAGCCGCGGCGACCAGCGCGGGCACGGGCACGGGGAAGGACGGAAACGGTGAACGGGACGATGGAACCCGTTTCCCGTGTCCGGATCCCGTCTTCCGTCAGTTCCCGTGCCCGCGCCCGTGCCCGATCCATACGGCAGGTCCGGCGCTCCGCCCGTGCCCGTTCTGGTCTCTGAGCGCTACGCGTGTTCCCTAGGCCCTTCCGCGTCGCCCGGCGCCGCGACCGCGACCCGGCCGCGCCCCGCGCGCTTCGCTCGGTAGAGCGCCGCGTCCGCGGCCCGCACGAGGGTCTCGGCGGTCCCCTCGCCGGAGCCGTCCGGCAGGCAGGCGACGCCGAACGACGCGCCTATGGGGACGCGTCTCCCGGCGACCTCCAGGACGGTGTCCCGCAGCCGCGTGCACACGCGCTCGGCGAGGACGCGTCCCTCGTCCGAGGCGGTGTGAGGGAGGAGGAGCACGAACTCGTCGCCGCCGTAGCGCGCGCCGAAGTCGGTCTCGCGCAGCTCCGTCCGCATCACCGCCGCGACGGCCGCGATGGCGCGGTCTCCCACCGTGTGGCCGAGCTCGTCGTTGACCGGCTTCAGGTGGTCCATGTCCGCCATCACGCAGGTGAGCGGGGTGCGGTAGCGGCGCGCCCGCTTCACCTCGTCGTCGAGCCGCGCGCGGAAGGCGCGCAGGTTGGCGAGGCCGGTGAGGGGGTCGGTCTGGGCGAGCTCGCGCAGCGCGGTCTGGCTGCGGGCGAACCGCAGGGTGCGGTCGACGCGGGCCCGCAGCTCGCGATCCGAGAACGGCTTCTGCAGGTAGTCGACCGCGCCGAGATCGAGCGCCCTGGCCTTCACCGAGTCCTCGCTCCGGGCGGAGACCACGATGACGGGGATCTCGGCGGTCGTGGCATCCGCCCGGATCCGCTCGAGCGCCTGCAGCCCGTCGAGGCGGGGCATCGAGAGGTCCATGAGCACCAGATCGGGGTGTTCGTCCCGCGCGAGCCGGAGCGCCTCCTCGCCATCCGCTGCCGTGAGGACCTCGCAATCCGGCTCGAGCACCTCCAGGAGCGCCTCGCGCGCGTCGGGATCGTCGTCCGTGACGAGAACCCTCGGCCGCGGGCCGCCGTGCGCCGGGGCTCGGCGGGCTGCGGCCGGCTCGCTGGGCGCCTGCACCGAGCGCTCGAGATCCGCGGCGAGGCGGAGGAGGCGCGCTGCGTCCTCGGCGCGGGATCCGTTCGCCCCCGCCTCCACGATCTCGGCCGCCGCGCGGAGCTCCTCGGCGGCCGCCGCGACGAGCGAGTCGCGGCGCTGCCCCGTCTCGCGCAGGCGCCGATTCGACTCCGCGATCTCGGCGATCGCGGAGGGGAGCGCCTCGCGGACGCGGCGCGCCACCTCGGCGGTGGGCAGGCCCGCGGCGGCGAGGAGCGCCTCGATGAGCGGCGCGAGCGGGTCGGCCGCGCCGTCGTCGGCGGTCTCTTCGCGCTCGTCTTCGTTCGCGTCGGACATCGTGCGAGCCGGGCTCGGACGGGTGGAGGTGTTCGCGAGCCGCGCCGCCCGGCCGCCGCTCCTGGACGGGTGGACGCTCGCCCGTTCACCGCGGCGAGATCAGCCCATCCATGCGTATAGCGCCGCCGCCAGTGGGATCCAAGGTACCCCGACCAGGGCTGCGACGAGGATCCTAAAGAGGCGGCGGCGAGCAGGCGACATGTGTGTTCCGGGCGTGAACGGCTCACCAGCAAGCGTGATGCCGCACCGACCACCTCGGAAAACGCGTGCCGCGCTCCCCGTGGCGGAAGAAAATCCCTGCACGCGCGGGACTGCGGCGGAATATCGTTCAGCCGGAGGAGACGGAGCGATGGCGGACGCCGTCCAGATCTACGGGAAGCCCGGCTGACCCTACACCACCGCCGCCCGTGAGGAGTTCGGCGCCAGGGGAGCTCGGGTCGAGTACCACGACGTGAAGAAGGACGCCGAGGCGATGGAGCGCTTCCTCCAGCTGTCCGGCGGGGAGCGCCGCGTCCCGCTCATCGTGGAGCGGGGGCGGGTCACGGTGGGCTTCGGGGGGACCTGAGGCGTCTAGCCTCCCGGTCGGGAGCCTCCTAGCCGCGGTAGATGGGACGGCGGCCGCCGCGGAACCCCGCGCCCGCGAGCTCCGGCGGCGGGCGCTCCAGCATGAACTGGAACCACTGCTCGGCGTAGAGCTTCCCGAGCTTCAGCTTCTTCCCGTTCTGGAGCGCCTGGAGCGAGCTCTTCAGCTTCTCGTCGGGGGGGTTCGCGCCGACGGCCCTGCCGAGGATTGCGATCGCCTGCTCGTGACGGCCCTCCTTCTCGAGGATCCAGCCGTAGAGGGACCAGAGCACGCCCTCCTTCCTGTTCGACTTCACCGCGTCCTCGAGGATGCGGAGCGTCCCGGCCAGATCCCGCTTGCGGTAGCGCGCGGCTCCGAGCATCCCCCGCGCGATCCAGTTCTTCGAGAAGCTCTTCTCGAGATGGGGGAGCGCCCCGTCCACCTCGGACTTGAGATACAGGAGGATGCCGATGTTCGAGTGGAGCTGAGCGGCGACGAGGAACTGCCAGGGTGCGAGCACGAACGCGCCCTGGAGCGTCTGGACGGCCTTGTCGAGCTTCTGCGCCTGCACCTCCCGCTGCATCGCGTCGAAGACCGCCTCGAGCTTCTTCCACGTCCGCCGCGCGAGGACGAAGTACGTGATCGCGGTGGCGAGGACGCCGGGGAAGATCGCAGCGGCGAGGCCGAGCTCGGTCCCGAGCATGAGGGCGACGGAGACGGCGAGTCCGGCGGCGAGAGCGATGAGGAGGTTGTACATGGGCAGTCTTCGGGCGGCGCGTGGCCGGGTACGGATACACGTGCGCGCCCCGGCGCCGCAAGGGAAAACGCGAGCCGGGCGCGCGGGCGAATGGCCCTCCCCGGACTCGAACCGGGACGGGGGGTGACCCCACTCGATTTTGAGTCGAGCGCGTCTACCGTTCCGCCAGAGGGCCGGGCGAGGACCGTACCAGAAACTTGCGATTTGCGCAGCGAGCGCCCGTAATAATGCAGCGTCATATGCCGGCGCGCACCGCGCACAATCCGGTCAATTCCAGCCAAGGAGAGCCGATGCCTCGCCCCGCCACGAACCCTTCCATCGACGCACTGGTGCGGGACGCGCTTGATGCCGTCGTGAAGAGCGCCTCCGTCGCGATCGCCCGCACGCTAGCGCAGTTGACGGCAGAGCGCCTCGAGGCGGAGCTCACGACCGAGGTGGCGCGCGCGCGCCCCGGCCGCGCTCCACGCCGCGGCCGGCCCGCGCGCGGCGAGCTGAGCCGCTGGGCGGCGGATCGCCGGGCGCGCCGGGTCCCGAACTTCGTCATCGACATGACGGGTCTCGAGACGAAGAAGCAGATCGTCGCGAAGTACGGCGCGGGGGTGGTGTTCGAGAAGGGGAAGCCGCCCCCGAAGACGAAGGCCTAGCCGCCAGCGCGGCGGGCGGGCTCACCCGCGACGCGGTGGACCCCGCGAGCGGCCGCGATCTCCCCCGCCGCCTGCGCGCGGAGGGCGGCGCTCCGGCCGGCCCCGGCGCTCCGGGCGGCGGCCCGGTGCCGGAGTGCCCGGCGCTGGACGGGCCGATGCCGGACGCGCGGATGCCGGACGCGGCGGTGCTTTTCGGCCGGGTCCCGGACGCGGAGCGCCCGGTGACGTACGGCCCGGTGCCGGACGCGCGGATGCCGGACGCGGCGGTGATTTTCGGCCGGGTCCCGGACGCGGAGCGCCCGGTGACGTACGGCCCGGTGCCGGACGCGGCCGGGCGACTTCGATCCCGAAACGCGTGGCGAGCGCCCCCGTCTCGGTGGCGGTGAGCGAGAGGCTTCGCGCGAGCGCGATCGCGACGGGCGCTCCGCCGGCGCGCAGGGCGCGGACGTGCTCGGGGAGCCGGGCGCGGAGATCCTCCTCGAAGTCCGCGAGGAGGTCGAGATCGCGGAGGCGCGGCTCGTCGCCGAGCAGCAGCCGGACGCGTTCGGAGAGGGTGGCGCGGGCGCGCAGATCAGCGCGCCGCTCCTCCCGGATCAGCTCAGCCTGCGCGGTGGCTCCGAGTCGCTCGAGGGCGGCGGCGAGCGCGGCGGGATCGACGCCCAGGCGGGCCGCGGCCGCTGCGCGCACGCCGCCGGCGGCACGGAGCGCATGGAGCAGGTCGTCCCTCTCCCGCCGCGCGAAGGTGCGAGCGAGGCCGTGGTGGTCGAGGAGCCGCGCGAGATCGTCCTCGTCCGGCGTTCCGCCGTCGGCGCGTCGCCACCCGGCCGCGAGCGCCGCCGCGAGCGCAGCGCGGCGCGCCCCGTGGTGGCGCACGAGCCGCTCGATCAGCGCGCGACCCTCCGGGAGCAGGAGCTCGTCGACGAGCGGAGGCGCGGGCGGAGGGACGGGTGGCGCGGCCGGCGTGGCGTCGCGCGCCCGGCGGATCACGATCCCCGCCGCCGTGGGCGGGGGGCGGCGGGCGCCACGGCGGCGGGCGGGGGACGGCGGCGCGGCCAGGGCAGGCGTCGCCGCGACCTCGTCCTCGGCGCGGTAGCGACCCGCGCGCTCGCGCTCCGCCGCGACGTCGGGCGGCGCTCCGCGCGCGATGTCGGCGAGCGCGAAGGGGCCGAGGGGGCGGGTGGGCGGCGGATCGGCGAGGAGGGCGCGGAGCGCGAGCAGCTCGTCCCACCCGAGCGGCGCGAGGGCGCGCAGGATGTCGCCGGTCACCGCCTGGCGCCCCGCCTCCGCGCACCAGCGCGCCACCCGCTCGAGGAGCTCGGCATCGGCCTCCGCCATGGCGCGCAACCTGCGCCGAGGCGCGGCGATCCGTCAAGCGGGTTCGCCCGGCGCTCGCCGCGAGGACGTCATTGCCCGCGCCGGGCGCGCGTGCTTGACTCCGGCTCATGACGGAGGGAACGGCAGAGACCTCACGGCCGACCACGCCGCGCGGCGTCAGGACGGCGCGGTGGGTGCTGTTCGCGCTCCTCATCGTCTCGAGCGCGCTGACGCTGTTCGGCGTGCCTCGGCTGCAGCGCGCGGTCGCGGCGGGCCGCTGGCCGGCGTTCACGCTTGCGATCCCGCCCGCGCTCCTCGCCGTGTTCATCGCCGGATACGCCGCCTACCGCCTCGCCCTCGTCCGGGCGGGCCGCTACACGGCGGGCAAGGCGCTCGTGCAGGTCGCGGTGATGCTGCTCGTCCTCGGCGTCGTGGCCGGCGTCTCCCTCGTCCCGCCCGACGGCGCGGGTCCGGGACAGGCAGCCGTGAGGCTGGAACGGCCCCTTGCGTCGTCCGACCCCGACGTCAGGGCACTCGCCGCCGAGCTCGCCCGGCATCGGCCGGCGGAGCAGGCGCTCGCCGTCGCCGAGCGCCTCGCCGATCTGCTCGACGATCCCGCGCCCGAGGTCCGGCGCCAGGCGCACGCCTCGCTCGTCGCGCTCGCCGGCGCAGATGTCGGCGGCGAGGGACCCGGCGCGGGCGCGCGCTGGCGCGCCTGGCTCCGGACGGGTCCGTCCCGCTGACCCGGCCGCCCGCGCGTTCCACCAGGTGGGGGTTGCCTGGCCGGCGGGCGGCGTGATACCGATAATCGTTATCAGGATGAGCCCTCACGAGCACGACGGATACGGAGACCAGCGCGGCGCGGGAGAGGGCGGCTCCCCCGCGGATGCGCTCGGCGAGTACATCGCCGAGAACGGCCTCAAGCACTCGCGCCAGCGCGACCGGATCGTCGAGACCTTCTTCGCGATGGGCGGACACGTGAGCGTCGAGGAGCTCGTCGCCCGCGTCCGACGCATCGACGCGCGCATCTCCGTGGCGACCGTGTACCGGACGATGAAGCTGCTCGCCGACAGCGGCCTCGCCGTCCCGCGCCAGTTCGGCGGCGGCCAGACCCGTTACGAGGCCGCGAGCGGCAAGGGGCATCACGACCACCTCATCTGCACCTCGTGCGGGGAGATCGTCGAGTTCGCGAACGAGCGGATCGAGGCGCTCCAGGAGAGCATCGCGCGGAGCCACGGGTTCCTCGTGGAGAGCCACAAGCTGGAGCTCTACGGCGAGTGCGCCCGTTGCCGTCGCGGAGCCGAGGTCTCTCCTTGACGCCTCCGCCCGCCGGGGCAGCCACGCGCCACGATGCGGACCTCGATCGCAAGCGGGTCGTCGCCGCGGCGCGCACGGTCATCCTCGTCGGCAACCCGAACGTCGGGAAGAGCGTCCTCTTCGGCGCGCTCACCGGCAAGTACGTGACCGTCTCGAACTACCCGGGGACGACGGTCGAGGTGACGCGAGGCTCGGCGGTCGTCGAGGGACATCCCTGGCACGTGATGGACACGCCGGGCACGAACAACCTGCTCCCCATGTCCGAGGACGAGCAGGTCACCCGGGACATCCTCATCTCCGAGCGCGGCTACGTCGCGCTCCAGGTGTGCGACGCGAAGAACCTACGGCGGGGACTCCTGCTCTCGCTCCAGCTCGCCGAGGCGGGCGTTCCGTTCGTCCTCGCGCTCAACATGGCGGACGAGGCGGCCGGCCGCGGGATGGCGATCGATGCGGACCTCCTTTCCCGCGCGATCGGCGTGGACGTGGTCCCCACCGTGGCGATCCAGCGGAAGGGGCTCGCGACGCTGCAGGCGCGCCTCGCGCGGGCGCGCACCTCGACGCTGCGCCTGCGCTACGACGCCGCCATCGAGGCGGCGCTCGCGGAGATCGAGCCGCTCATGCCGAGCGGCGGCATCGCTCCGCGCGGGCTCGCGGTGATGGCCCTCGCCGGAGACGAGTCGCTCCGCGCCCGCCTCGCCGGCCACCTCACCGAGCCCGAGCTCGCCCGGATCGACGCGGCCCGGCGCGCCCTCTCGGCGCGCTACCCGGAGTCGCTCCGCTACGTGCTCGCGCGCCAGCGCCTCGCCGAGGTGGACCGGCTCCACGACGCCGCCGTCACCCGCGGCGGCGCCTCGGTCGCGAGCGGCATCGGGCGGAAGCTCGGCGGGTGGTCCACCCACCCGGTCTGGGGCGTCCCGATCCTCGCCTTCGTCCTGTGGGTCGCCTACGAGTTCGTCGGCGTGCTCGGGGCCGGCACCCTCGTCGACCTGATGGAGCACAAGGTCTTCGCGGAGTGGATCGTCCCGGGGGTGGAGCGGGCGCTCCGCTGGGGGATCCCGTGGGGCGGCGTCACGCGGTTCCTGGTCGGGCCCGCGGGCGTCCCGTACGGCGAGCACGGCGGGCTCATCGTCGGGAAGTACGGCATCCTGTCGATGGGGCTCTCCTACGGCGTCGCGATCGTCCTCCCGATCGTCACCACCTTCTTCATCGCGTTCAGCATCATGGAGGACTCGGGGTACCTGCCGCGACTCGCCGTGATGGTGAACAAGGTCTTCAAGCGAATGGGCCTGAACGGCAAGGCCGTCCTCCCCATGGTGCTCGGGCTCGGCTGCGACACGATGGCGACGATGACCGCGCGGATCATGGAGACGCGCAAGGAGCGGGTCATCGTGACGCTCCTCCTCGCGCTTGGCGTGCCGTGCAGCGCGCAGATGGCGGTCATCCTCGCGATGACCACCGGCCTGTCCCGCGCGGCGACGCTCTGGTTCGTCGGGACGATCCTGCTCGTCATCTTCCTCGTGGGCTGGCTCGCCGCGAAGGTGCTGCCGGGGCGCGGCTCCGACTTCGTGCTGGAGCTTCCGCCGCTCCGCATCCCGCAGGCCTCGAACATCGCGGTGAAGACGCTCGCCCGCATCGAGTGGTACCTGCGCGAGGCGCTGCCGCTGTTCGTCGTCGGAACGCTCATCCTCTGGTGCCTCGACCGGTTCGGCGGCCTCGCGGTGCTCGAGCGGGCCGCCGCGCCGGTGGTGGTGGGGCTCCTCGACCTGCCGAAGGAGACCGCCGCCGCCTTCATCCTCGGGTTCCTGCGGCGCGACTACGCCGCGGCCGGCCTGTTCCAGCACTTCCAGCCGTTCATGCAGGCGGGGACGATGACGTGGGCCATGGAGGTGCAGGTCACCGTCGCGCTTGTCACGATCACCCTGTTCGTGCCGTGCATCGCGAACTTCTTCATGATCCTGAAGGAGCGCGGGTGGCGGACCGGCGCCGCGATGATGGCCTTCATCGTGCCGTTCTCGTTCGGCGTCGGCGCGGTGGTGAACCAGCTCATGCGAGCGTTCCACTAGGAGAGGAGCTGCCCGTGGCCGCCATCACCGCCCGCCTCGAGAGCTGCCCGCTCTGTGGGACCGCCTTCGAGGCGGAGGGGCAGGGATGCCGCCCGAGCTGCCCGATGTCGAAGGGCTGCAAGGTCCTCTGCTGCCCGTCGTGCGGCTACAGCTTCCCGCAGGAGACCGGGCTCGCGGGCGGGCTGCGCCGCCTCATCGACCGCTTCAAGAAGGAAGGGAGGGGAGCCGTCTCGTGAGCGATCCCGTCGCGCGCAAGCTGGAGGAGATCCTCGAGCACGTCTGGACCGAGCGCGAGGCGGGGCGGGACACCGCCTCGACCATCCTCGCCGCCTCGGCATCCGATCACGCGCCGGACGCGCGCGCGGCCGATCTCGCGGAGCTCTCCGCGGCGGGGCTCCTCCGGCTCGACGGCGAGCGGGTGAGCCTCACCGAGCCGGGCGAGCTGCGGGCCCGCGACGTGGTGCGCCGGCACCGCCTCACCGAGCGGCTCTTCCGCGACCTGCTCGATCTCGGCGAGCCGACGATGGAGGCGCAGGCCTGCGAGTTCGAGCACATCCTCTCGCGCGAGGCGACCGACTCCGTCTGCACGCTCCTCGGCCATCCGCCGACCTGCCCCCACGGAAAGGCGATCCCGCCCGGCGAGTGCTGCGGCGCCTTCCAGCGGACGGTCCGGCCGCTCGTGACCGGGCTGCGCAGCTTCGACCTCGGCGCCATCGGGCGCATCGTGTTCATCGCCCCCAAGTTCCACGACCGGATGGATCGGCTCGCCGCGCTCGGCGTCATCCCAGGGAGCACCATCCGGCTCCACCAGCGCTCGCCCTCGTACGTCATCGAGATCGGCGAGACGACCATTGCCCTCGATCCCGAGATCGCGGGCGAGATCTTCGTGAAGCACGTCGGGGCTCGTCCCCTGTAGGAAAGATCCGATGATCGTCTGCGTCTGCCAGAACGTGAATGACCGCGCGATCGCCGCGGCGGCGGAGAGGGGGGCGAAGGACGTCCACGACGTGGCGCGCGCGACGGGAGCGGGGACCTCGTGCGGCTGCTGCCACGAGACCATCGCGGAGGTGCTCGGGAAGGAGCAGTGGTCGTCGCCCTGCAAGAGCACGCCTTGCGAGGGATGCCCTCGCGCGGTCTCCGCGGCGTCGCGCGAGGCGGCCTAAGACCGCCCCGTTCGCGGCGACCCTGCGGGGGCACGCCCGCGGCTCGGGCTTGCGCGGCCTTCTCACGCGGCGCTAGGGAACACGGCCTACCTGCCGCGGAGCCGCGATGAAGAGTGACCCAGCGATCATCGACCTCCTGAACGAGGTCCTCACGAACGAGCTCACCGCCGTGAACCAGTACTTCCTCCACGCACGGATGGTGGAGAACTGGGGGTACGAGCGGCTCTTCCACAAGTTCCGGGAGGAGTCGATCGGCGAGATGAAGGACGCGGACGATCTCATCGAGCGCATCCTCTATCTCGAGGGGCTCCCCAACGTGCAGCGGCTCGGCAAGGTGAACGTGGGGCAGACGGTGCCCGAGCAGCTCCGGCTCGATCTCGATCTCGAGCGGAACGCCATCGCCGTCCTGAACCGCGGGATCGAGCAGTGCCGCCGCGCGGGCGACAACGGCTCCGCCGATCTCCTCGAGGACGTCCTCGAGGGCGAGGAGGAGCACGCGAACTGGATCGAGGCGCAGATCACGCTCCTCGACCAGGTGGGCGTCGCCGCCTACCTCGCCGAGCAGATCAAGAAGAAGGAGTAGCTCGCCCCGTGAACGAGCCCGAGCCCGGCATTCTTCGGGCACGGGCGTGGGCGCGTTCACGTGCGTTCGGGCCTGGCGCCTGATCCCGCCGCGACCGCGACCGCGACGTCCGCGCACCCTGAGCGTAGCGCCGCCGGAGGCGGCGCGGAGTCGAAGGGGACCCCGACCACGACCCCGACCACGACCCCGACCACGACCCCGACCCCGACCACGACCCGAAGACGTGAGGTCGCCGCCGTCGCCCAGCTCCGCAGGAGCCGCGCCCGGCTTCGCCGGTCACGGCTCCTGCAAGCGCGTCCGATCTCGCGCGACGACGGCTCTGACTCGGCTCATCTGCCGTTTTCCATCGCGGCTCCTTCGATCTGCGAAAGGAGCCGCGATGGAAAACGACACGCATTTCCCGTTCCAGAACCTCGATGTCTACCGCGCTGCACGGGAGCTCGCGGCGCGCGTGCACCGCGCCGCCATCCGTGATGCTGAGCTGAGAGATCAGGCCACCCGCGCCGCGAAGAGCGCGTTCCTGAACCTGTGCGAAGGTCTTCCCGACGACCGCGCTGCCATGCGCCGCAAGTACTTCGTGCAGGCGGACGGCTCGCTGCACGAGACCGTGGGCGCCGTGGATCTCGCCGCGGCGATCGGCGCGCTCGAGGAACGGCACGCCGAGGAGATCATCGCGGTGGCAGCGCGCGTGCGCGGCATGCTGCGCGGGCTCCTGCGCTCTAGCGGCAGAGCCGCGTGAGCATGCCCACGAGCCGGTCGGCGACCCGCGCGACCTCGCGCGCGGGCTCCGCCGGCGCGTCTCCGCAGAGCACGGCGATCTCGACCGCTGCGGCTGCTTCGACCGCCTCGGCACGGGCGATGGCGAACGCGCGAGCCTTGTCTGCGCGCGTGACGCGCCCGGCGCCCTCGGCGCAGTTGAGGCACGTGGACTTGGCGGAGCGAACCGCCTCGTCGCGGAGCTTGGCGTCGCGGATGTGGCAGCGAAGGACCGCGAGCAGCAGCTCGCGGGCGACGCCGAAGGCGTGGAGCTTGTGATGCGGGAGGACGGGAGAAGAGACGGAGAGGTTGTCGTTCATCCGACGAAGCAACGCGCGATCGAGCGGCGCGCTACGGCGAGGGAGCAAGCGAAGTGACGCCGAAGGCGGCGCGAGCTTGCGCGCGGGTACAGCGTCGCGAACCGGGTCGGAGGCCCACGTCCTCGCTTGGACGAGGACGAGGTCCACGACCCCGACCCGCCCCCGCCCCCGCCC
>Ga0137368_10005154_pt1 | contig 13808 bp, 13 predicted proteins | sample SagtaG_13_FD_104917 | JGI IMG/M metagenome (GOLD analysis project Ga0137368, IMG submission 104917) | Vadose zone soil microbial communities from Sagehorn Ranch, Mendocino, California, USA - Sage1_L_100_16 metaG | ecosystem: Environmental > Terrestrial > Soil > Vadose zone | place: USA...
GAGTACACCGAACGCTGGCTCCACCAGCAGCACATTCGGGACGCGATTGGTCGCCCTGGCCTGAATGGTCGGCGCTTCCTTGGGCCGGTGTTGGAGACGTTCGTCCGGGCCCTGCCGCGTACTTTTCGCGATGTCGGCGCCGACGCCGGCATCGCCGTCGGTCTCACTATCACCGGTGAGTCCGGCGGTGACTGGGGCGTGGTCCGCGAGACTGATCGATGGAACCTCTACAAGGGCACGCCGGTCCCCCCGGCCGCAGCTGTTACCATAGGACAGGATGCTGCGTGGCGCGTCTTCACCAGGGGTCTCTCCCGACGCGAGGCGGTCGCCGCGTCCAGAATAGAAGGCGATCGGTCCTTGGGCATCAAGGTCCTCGAGACGGTCTCGATCATCGCCTGAACGCGAAGCTAGTCAGCGATTGGGTGCAGCTAAGCGAATTCACTCCCGAATCGACAGCAGTCGCAGGTCCGGCATGGGGTAGTCACGCACGTTGCTGGTGATGAGAGTCGCGTCGTATTCTCGCGCGGCCGCGCCCACGAGGGCGTCGGCCAGCGAGATGGTTTGGCCGCGTCGCGCCAACTCATAGCGCTCCTGACCCGCTCGCGCCGCTGCCTCCCGACCAATGTGCCAATACGACAGCGACTCGATGAACTGATCCCAAACCTGGTGCGTGCTGGGCGCCAGGCCCGCGTAGAACTCGGCAACGTTGACCGCGCACACACCCACCTCCTCGCCCGTCTCAATGAGCGCCAGGATCCTAGTCTGGGCTGGCTCCCGTCCCTTCGAATAGTCGATCAGGGCCGTCGTGTCCAGAAGGTAGCGCATCAACTGGAACGGTTTGGCTCGCTCTCGACGCGGGCGTCGCTGCTTCGCCGTAGGTCATGGACCCAGGCCGCGGCCGATTCGGGTGTCTCCCAGCCTGGAATGTCGAGCTCTGCCAGTGTCCCGGCGGCTTCTCTGGCGGCTTCGATCCGTCTGGCCCGCGCCAGCTTTTCCTCGACCGCCTCGGCAAAGAAGCGGCTCCGTCGACGCTTCCCAACGAGCCTGTCGACAGCTTCGACTAGGCCCGGTGGCATCACCACATGGGCGCGCATGGTGAGCTCCCTAGCGCCTGAATGGGATCAGGATAGCACATTGACAGGGGACTTCTGGCCGGAAGTCAAACGCATCTCTATCTCGGCGATCGGTTCTAAACCCACCCGGCCTGCCATGGTCGTGTCGTTGTTTCCCAGGAGAGAGCGGCGCCGGTGCGGCGCTACTCGGGGGTGCGTCGTATGCGGACTCACGCCGCCCCACGGCTTGTGCCGGCTGGTTCGTTGCTCCGGCCATCGCGGCGGCTCATACAGCCAGTTCCTGCCGCTCGGCGCGGACCGGCAACGCGAACGTGAACGTCGACCCGTTTCCCGTGCTCGACTCCACCCAGATCCGGCCGCCGTGCAGCTCGACGATGCGCTTGGCGATGGACAGGCCGAGCCCGGTGCTGCCCTGCTTCCTGGCGCTGTGGCTCTCGGCCTGCTGGAACTCCTCGAAGAGCTTGTGCTGATCGTCTTCCGAGATGCCCGGGCCGGTGTCCGACACGGAGACGACGAACGCGTCCGTTCGAGGATTTCGCTTCGATCCTCACCTCGCCGGCCTCGGTGAACTTGATCGCATTGCCCACCAGGTTCAGGAGTACCTGGGTGATTCGGCGCTCGTCGCCACGCCCGGTGGGCAGGTCGGGCGCGATCTCGAGATCCAGGGCGAGGTGCTTCTCCGAGGCCAGAGATTCCGCCGCCGTGAAGGCGGTTTGAACCACTTGCTCGAGCGAGTACTCGGTGATGGCGAGCGTAAGCTGGCCGGCCTCCATCTTCGAGAGATCGAGGACGTCGTTGATGAGTTCCAGGCGGTGCCGACCGCTCCGGTCGATCCGCTCCCGCACGTCACGGATCTTGTCCGGGGCGTCGCCGTACACGCCATCCAGGATCAGCTGGGTATAGCCGAGGATGGCGTTGAGCGGCGTACATAGCTCGTGGCTCATGTTGGCCAGAAATTGTCTGGCGGTCAGCGCACCTCGAGCTCGGCGATCGGGACCACATTCGGCATCCGGTCGCGCAGGCCGGCCGAGAGCCGATAACGGCCGGGCGGCGCGCCAGGCGGGATCGGCAGGACGAGCGGGTCGGGGACGAGCTCTGAGACCAGCCACTTTCCCGTGGGCGTCGATTCGCGACCCGGGCGGGCCCACCGCTCGGCGATCACGGCCCCACCTGGCGACTCGAGTCGGAGGCCGCTCTGGAGGTCGGTTGCGGTGTAAGCCGTCGCCTGCCACAGCACGGTTGCAGACAGGGTCTCCCCGGCCTGATACGATCGCTCGGCAATCTCCACGCCAACCAGACGCGCCGAGGGCAGCACCTCGCGGTCGATCGCCTTCGCGGCAGGCTGCTCGAGGGGTGTGATCAGGAGGTGGGCTGCCCAGGGCAGCCCGAAGACCGCCGCGCCCAGCCCCAGCCCGATCAGGCCACGACGGGCCCCAGCGCCGCGCACGAGAACGGCCGCCAGGAACAAGACCGCCACCACGCTGGTGGCGTCGGTCGCCAGGCGCAGCGGGGTCTCGCCGAAGCTCAGCTCCAAGACGTGGCGCCCGGCCGGCACACTGGCCCTGGCTAGCCCAAGCGGGCCGACCGGCTCGACGGCGACCGGCAGTCCATCGGCTCGTGCCTCCCAGCCGGGGAAGTAGAACGTGTGGAAGACGACCGTCGAAGGCTGGTCGGAATCCGTCTCCAGGGTCGTTCGGAGGTAGCCGCGTTCGAGCACCCGCACGCGCGGGACCGGGCCACCGTTGGCGCGTCGATACTCCTCGGCCTGACTCGGGCTAGGCGGCTGCGGGACCTGGGTTGCTCGTTCGGTCACCCAGGCTGGAAAGAAATCGTCATAGGCGGTGCGCTCGGAGAAGCGACGGTCGGCGGCCGTGCCGAGACCAACCTCGGCGTCTGAGATCCGGTGGCTGGCGGCGACCGGCGGTGTCCACCAGATGCCCGGCAGTCCGGCCACGCCGAGCAGGACCGCCACGACTCCAGCGCCGAGCGAAGGAAGCCAGCGACCGCCACCGAGCAGAACATGCAACGACCACGGCAGGCCCCCGATCACCAGGGCCGCGGCGAACGACGCGAAGACGAACAGCCGTCGCGGAAACTGAACGAACGAGATCAGCGGCACCGATTCCCAAATTGGGAGGGTGGGTCTCAGCTGCATGACGAGGACGACGCCGAAGACCAGGCCGAACGCGGCCAGCAGGACCAGGTCCGGGCCGTAGGGGCGAAGCATTCGCGCTCCGCTATCGACCTCCTCCGGGCTGGTGCGCGAATGCTTCGCTCCTGCCAACCCGGCCGCAAGCCCCACCGAGACCATCGCACCGAGCGTCAAGACGAAAGCGATGAGGCCGTAGCGGTGCTCGGCCTCGCCGTAGTAATCAAAGATCAGGCTGCGCTGCAGCAGGTCGCTCGGGCTGAACAGGTAGCGACCGATGCTGAAGGAGCCCTGGCGCTGCTCCTGAATCCGGCTGTAGGGCATCTCGACAAGGGCCGGGACCCAGTAGGCGGCTGACAGCGCGAGGGCGAGCAGCACTGCTCCGATGGCTCGCGCCATCCCGCTGGCGGCGGCACAGCGACCCAGCACTCGGGCCTGGCGCATGGCGAGCAGCACCGCGTAGATGCAAACCAGGCCCGTGAAGAACAGCGCGGTGATGTTGTGGGCCAGGGTGACGCCCGCCAGCCCGCTCGCCGCCATCCCAAATCGGACCCACGTCCACCGCTCCATGAGGAGATGGAAAGCCAACAGCGACCACGGCAGGATCGCGATCGCGAGTGACTCGCCGAAGTCGCCCCCCTTGTGCGCGTCCAGCAACACGTACGGGGCCCACACGTAGGCCAGCGCCGCCAATACCGCGCCCCGTCGACTGCGCACGACGACGCGCGCGTAGGCGTACATGCCGAGCGCGTCCGAGATAAGGCAGAGGGTGAAGAAGGCTCGGACGGCGGCCATGTAACCCAGGCCGATTGCGTGGAGCCAGGCGGCCAGCTCGAAGCCGAGTGGCGGGTACAACTGGTGGAGGAGGTGTCCGTAGCCGAAGCCAAGCTCTGGGGCGAAACGGGGAAACACCACCCCGTGGTGGTGTCCCAGGTCGGTGTGGAGCAGGCGGAAGAGGCTCGGGAGCTGGTCGTCCTGGTACCAGATGGGCCGCCACTCCGGCAGGGCCGCCGCGAGCGCCCCGGCCGACAGGACGCACAACGGGATGACATGCTCCGACCCCACAATGCGCCGACGGAGGCCGCGCTCTGACCGAGCGACCATGGCCGAGAAACGTATCATCCCTGGTGGGGACGGACAAGGCATCCAGTAGAATCTCGGGCGAGCCAGCGCTCGCGGAGGAGCAATTTGTCTGGGCCGCGCCCACCCGCCCAAGGCGACGATGCCGTGGGTAGCATCTCCGCGGTGCTTCCCGCCTACAACGAAGAAGCCGTCATCGCCGACAGCGTCCAGGCTATGGTCGAAACGCTCGAGGCGCTGGCGCCAGACTACGAGGTCATCGTCGTCGACGATGGCAGCCGCGACCGCACCGCGGCGATCGTTGCGCGGCTAAGCCACGACAACCCACGCATCCGGCTCATCTCTCACCCTCAGAATCGAGGCTATGGCGCGGCCCTCTGGTCCGGCTTCACCCATGCCAGCAAGCAGCTAGTCTTCCTGACCGACGGCGACAAGCAGTTCGATGTGTCGGAGCTGGCCGACTTCCTGCCGCTTCTGGATGGGGCGGATCTGGTGATTGGCTACCGGCAGCCGCGGGCAGATCCCTGGATCCGGCGTCTGTACGGCTGGGGCTGGAACGCCATCGTCGAGCTGCTGTTCGGCTATACCGCGCGCGACGTGGACTGCGCATTCAAGTTGTTCCGTCGCGGCATCCTCGACCGCTTCCAAGTCCACGCAAGAGGGGCGACGTTCAGCGCCGAGTTTCTTGTCAAGGCGCGGCGGCTGGGGTTCGTTGTCCGCGAGCGGCGGGCCAGCCACTATCCGCGCGCGGCCGGCAGCCCGACCGGGGCCCGGCCTTCAGTCATCTTCCGCGCGTTTCGCGAGTTGATCCGCTTGCGGCTGAACCTCGCGTCCGAGTTAGCGGGCACTGCCCGCCCCCAGCAGGTCACCCGGCCCCGCCCTTAACCCAATTCACGGCATGAAGCTTCGTGAGCGGCTGGTCGGACTCGCGTTGGTCGCGCTTGGGGTCGCGGGATTCGGCCTCGCGTACTTGCTGTGGTCGAAGGATCCGATTCAACCACCGCTCCCGCCTGGGATGCGGCCTGACCTGGTACCGATCTTGTCGCCGCTCGGTTGCGTTGTGCCGATGGCGGGCATCGCCTCGGCCCTCCTCGTCCTGGAGGGCCTGAGGCGAGCCATCTTGCCAGAGTAACGCGCTAGCCCTGCTCGCTGGCCGGCCGTGCGCCTAGAGTAGCCGACAGGTCCAGCGGCTGCCCATCGCGCAGCACGCTCAGGCGCACCGTGTCGCCCACCTGACGCCCCTCGAGATAGCCGACCAGGTCGTCGACACTCTTGAGCGGGTGGCCGTCGATTTGGGTGATCACGTCGACGCCGCGCGCGCTCCGTCCGCTTCCATGAATCCCAGCCGACGCCGCTGGGCCGCCCGGCAGCACCTGGGCCACCAGTATCCCCTGCTGAACAGACAGGCCAGCCTGTCTCGCGAGCTCTGGCGTCAGCGCCACCCCGCTCAGCCCGAGCCAGGCGTGTTGGACGGTCTGCCCGCTGGCCAGAGTAGGAAGCAGCCGCATTGCGGTGTTGATCGGTATCGCGAACCCAACCCCGACTGAGCCACGAACTGGGCTCTCGATAGCGGTGTTGATGCCGATTACCTCGCCGACCGCGTTCAGCAGCGGCCCGCCCGAGTTGCCCGGATTGATCGCCGCGTCCGTCTGGACCAGGTTGCGCATCGTGCGCGAGCCAGTCTGGAACGTGCGGTTGATCGCGCTAACGATGCCCTGGGTGACGGTGCGGTCGAGACCGAATGGAGCGCCGATGGCGATCGCCGGGTCGCCCGGCTGGACCGCGTCGGAGTCGCCCAGCGGCGCGGCCGCCACCTTGCCGGCCGGGATGTCGGCCTGGACCACGGCGACGTCGTTGAGCGCGTCTCGGCCGAGTACTCTGGCCGGCAGCTCGGTCCCGTCGGCAAGCGTGACTCGCAGCTCGCGGGCCCCGTCCACGACGTGATTGTTCGTGATGATCCGGCCTTCCGAGTCAGCCACGAAGCCGCTCCCCTCGCCCACCGCTTCCGAGCCCAACGGCCCTGGCCGACCGCCGCGGACCGCGATCGTCACCACTGCCGGTGACACGGCTCGGTAGATGGCGCCTACGTCCGTGGATGCGCCTCGCGCGGCTACCTGGCTGGACGCCCCAGTGCTGGCCGGGGCAGCCGCTGGCGCCGTCGCAACCGGCTGGCCGAGCCTGTAGGCCACCGCCGCCCCGCCGGCCGCTCCGCCCACTCCACCCGCCAGGAGGGCGGTGGCGAGCACCCCGGCCGCGAGTCCCCTTCCCCACCTTTGCGCCGCGCCAGCCGAAGCGGCCGCTGCCTGCACGCCAGCTATGTCTGAGTTCATGCTATTCCTCCCAATAGCGATTCCGGTCGGCCTGTGGCCTCCCAGGAACAAGCTTATGGGAGCAAGCTAAGCCTGAGTTAAGATCAGGCTTAGAAGTGGCTAAGTGCCAGCGGGGCGACGGGCTACTCGACGTCGTACGCGTACAGGTCGAAGCGGTCCATTAGGGCAATCAGTTTGAAAGCGTAGTCCGGGTCAGTGGCGTAGCCCGCCGCGTTGATCGCGCGGGCGAAGGCTCGCGGGTTGTCCCTGACCGCGAGCGCCCCGGCATAGCGCGGCTGCTGGTGAAACCAGCGGCCGTGGTCGACGATCGAGTCGGCCAGCGTCCGGTACGCCTTGAACGACTCCGGCGATACAAGGCTCCGACCGCCCATCACTTCCCAAGCCATGACATCGTAGACACCGGCTGTGCCTGGCCGCGTGGTGGCTTTGATCCCGAACAGGTTATTGGCTTCGCGTGCCAGCCGGCTGCGGCCCCAATCCGACTCGAGGATGGCCTGGGCCAGCGTCACCGAGGTGGGCACCCCAGTCGCGCGCTGCGACTCGCGAGCCGCCGAGGCGAGCGAGAGGATGAAGTCGCGCTCCGACGGCGTCGCGCCGGGCGGCCGGGGCAAGCCCTCCTGTGGATATGCGATGGCAGCCTGGATGCGAGCGGTGAGCGCGTCGACGGATAGCCTTCTCGCGAGGGGCGTCTCGCCCGCATCGAACGGGTCGAACGATAGCTCAGCCTCAGGCGTGGCCTGATCGGCAGCCTGAAGCCCAAAGAAGCTTGGGACGGCGCCACCTGGCACGACGAGGAGCCGGCCAACAGGCAGCCGGCTCGGGTCGTCGAGCGCGTTGGCTCGGATCAGCTCCTCGGGCCGCGCTCCATAGCGCTCGGCGACGATAGCGGCCGTCTCGCCGGCCTCGACTCGGTGCAGAACACCGTTGAGGGGCAGGATGCTGAGTCGCAGGCCGGCCGGCACCTCGTCTGGCCGCTCGAGCTGGTTGTTCCACAACAGGGCGCTGATCGAGACGCCGAAGCGCGTCGCGATAGTAGCCAGAGTGTCGCCGGGCCGCGGCTCGTACAGGAACGGCTGGATGGGTGCCCGCCGCGCCGTGGCGCTCGCCGCCGGCGGGTCGATCGGGCGAGGATCGACCACTCGGGCCAGGAGCGGGTCCATCGCGGGCAGATCGGCCCCGTCGGGCGCCTCGACGATCGGTGGTGCCAGAGGGGCCAGCCCGTCCAGCGCGGTCCGCGCCAGGGCCAGCAGGTGCTCGTGCCGCGAGGCGCTGGCAGCGCCGAGGAGCAGACAGAACGCGATCAGGGCAACATTAAGAGCTGAGTGGGTCTCAGAAGGCCGCGCCAGCGGTACCGCCATCGGCCCACGGTACTGGCGTAGGCCGACACGCGAAGCGTAGCCAGGCTGGAGCCTGTTAGAAGACGGAAAGGAGCGGGGCACGGGGCGGACCTCCCAGGGCATGCCGAACTGGGGAATGGGGAGCGGGAGGGGGGCGACTATAATTGATCAACGGCCGAAGCCGCCAAACGGCTCGGCCCTAGAGTGGCTTCGTGCCCACCATAGTGATGCGCATCCCGAAGCGCCTGGAGGTCGCCCTGGCAGGCCGCAAGCAGGTCGGCGAAGTCCTGCGTGAGCTGGGGATCCGCGCCGACACCGTCCTCGTGATCCGCGGCGATCGCCTGCTCACTCGCGACGCCTGGCTCGAAGAAGACGACCATGTGGAGGTCCGCCCAGTCATGTCCGGCGGGAGCGAGTCGTGCGCTGCCTGAAGTGCCGCCAGGAGGCATGGGTGGAGCTGCGCCGCCATAACGCGGCCTACTGCAACACCTGCTTCGTTACCTACTTCCGCGACCAGGTCGGGCGGGCGATCAGGGTCCACCAGATGTTCACTCCCGAGGACCGGGTCCTCGTGGCGGTGAGCGGCGGCAAGGACAGCCTGGCCCTCTGGGACGTGCTGATCGAGGCGGGCTACCAGGCGGACGGGCTGTACATCGACCTCGGGATCGGCGACTACTCGGGCGAGTCGAAGCGCGTCACCGAGCATTTCGCCGCCGCCCGTGGCGCCCGGCTGCACGTGGTTGGGCTCGAGGAGGAGTACGGTTACACCATCGACCTGGTGGCTGCCAAGACCAGCCGCAAGCCGTGCTCCGGTTGCGGACTGACCAAACGCTACCTGTTCAACCGCAAGGCGGCCGAGCTTGGCTACGACGTCGTCGCCACGGGACACAACCTGGACGACGAGGCGGCGACATTGCTCGGCAACGTCCTCCACTGGCAGACCGGCTACCTCGCGCGCCAGGCGCCAGTCCTCGAGGCCGAAGAGGCCGGGCTTGTGCGCAAGGTGAAGCCGCTGTACCGCCTTACGGAGCATGAGACGGCCGCCTACGCCATCATCCGTGGGATCGACTACATTGTCGAGGAGTGTCCCAACGCGGTGGGCGCCCGCTCCCTGCTGTACAAGGACGCCCTGAACGTCCTGGAGGAGCGCTCGCCCGGCGCCAAACAGTCCTTCCTGCTCGGCTTCCTGGAGCGGGCGCAGCCCGCCTTCTCGGCCGAAGACGAGCACGAGCTTCACCCGTGCGTCGAGTGCGGCCAGCCGACGACCACTCCGCGCTGCGCCTTCTGCCGCCTGGCCGACGAGATGACGCGCCCCGGCCCAACTCGCCGCCGCGGCCGCCGCCGTGGGCGCCGTGATCCAGTAGGCAATAGGCAGCCGGCAGCCGGCTAGAACCCCTCCCAACCCCCTCCCCGACGCGGCCCGACGCGGAGAGGGGGAGGGCGCGGCTTCCTCGTTAGGGGGAAGGTCAGGGCTTCGGTTTGTAGGGGTCGAACGCCAGGAACGGCTTGCTCAGATAGCTGGCCGCCTGGATCGTCAGCGTCTGGCCGTTCGTGAACCGGACCCGCCAGTGCTGAAGGTCTGAGGTCGCCGACTCGATTTGGAGCCCGCTCAGCCAGCTCCAGTCCACCGTGCAGCCGCTATCGTCGCTGACATCGTCGACCCTGGTTACCTCGTCATGAGTCGCCATCGCCGACCTCCGGCAAGAGGAATGAGGGATGAGGAATGAGTGAGCTACCATCGTTATACTCATTCCTCATTCCTCATCCCTCATTCCTCATCCCTCATCCCTCATCCCTCATCCCTCATCCCTCCGTCGGGGCTCTGGTGAGAATCGAGCTCGAGAAGCGCGGCCCGATTGGCGAGATCCGACTGAAGCGTCCAAAGGTGCTCAACGCCATGGGGCACCAGTGGCCGGAGGACATGCTCGCCGCCGCGCGAGAGATGCAGGAGGACCGTTCGATTAGGGTGGTCCTCCTGACAGGCGCGGGCCGCGCGTTCTGCTCCGGGCTCGACCTGACCGAACTGGCGCGGGGCGAGATCCCGAATCGGTTTTTCCACACTGCCGAGTACGCCTTCCGAGCCATGGAGACCATGGACAAGCCGGTCATTGCCGGCATTCAAGGCTATTGCCTGGGGGGTGGGCTGCAGCTCGCCATTGCCTGCGACGTGCGGATCGCGGCCGACGATGTCACCCTTGGGCTGCCCGCGGTGCAGGAGGCCCTCATCCCCGGCATGGGAACTTACCGGCTGCCGCGTCTGATCGGCATGGGTTGGGCGCGTCACCTGATCCTGAGTGGCGAGAACATCGGGGCTGATGAGGCCTACCGGATCGGATTGGTCAATCGAGTCGTGCCGCACGCGGATCTGGGACGCGAGCTGGAGGCGTGGGCGACACGCTACCTGGAGGTGCCGCGGCCGAGCCTCATGTGGGCCAAACGCCTCTCAAACCAGGCTTACGACTTGCCCTTCGATCGCTTCGTCGAGGTTTTCGACCACGCGATGGAGGCGGTGCTGGCATCTGAGGAGCACCAGGCCGCGCGGAAGGCGTGGCTGGCGCGGAAACGCGAGGGCCTGGTTGGCCAGCGCTGACCGGTTCTGGGATCGGGCGGCCGAGACGCTGCCCCGGCCAGACCTCGAGCGGCTCCAGGTGGCCCGAGTTCGAGCCTGCCTCGAGCGGCTCCAGGCGTCGGGCATAGACCTCTACCGCGAGCGACTCGCCGACGTTCGGCCAGAGCAGATCCGCGCCGTATCCGACCTGGCTGGGTTGCCCTTCACCGTCAAGGACGACCTCCGCCAGCGCTACCCGTTCGGCCTGTTCGCAGCTCCCCTGCGGGATATCGTCCGAATTCACGCCTCGAGCGGCTCGACCGGTAAGCCGACCGTCGTCGCCTACGCCCGAGCCGACCTCGAGCTGTGGGCCAACGTCCTCGCCCGCGGGCTGGTAGCCGGAAGCCTGGGAGCCGACGACGTCTTCCAGAACGCCTACGGCTACGGCCTCTTCACGGGCGGGCTCGGGTTCCACGACGCGGCCAGCCTGCTTGGCGTTGCGGTGGTCCCGACGGCGGCTGGCAACACGCAGCGCCAGGTCATGCTGATGCGCGACTTCGGCGTGACTGCCTTAGCCTGCACCCCCTCGTATGCGATCTATATCGCCGAGGTCGCCGCGGCGGAGGGGATCGACTTGCGCCGCCTACCGCTTCGGGCCGCGTTCGTGGGCGCCGAGCCGATGTCCCAGGGAATGCAGCGCGAGATCGAGGCTCGTATGGGGATCACCGCCTACGAGCAGTACGGCCTCTCCGAGATCATCGGCCCCGGTGTCGCCTCAGCCTGTGAGCGACAGGATGGCATGCACATCTGGGAGGACCACTTCATCCCGGAGATCGTCGACCCGGACACGGGCCAGCCCCTTGCGGACGGCGAGGTGGGCGAGCTGGTCCTGACCGCCCCGACCAAGGAAGCCTTCCCCCTCTTGCGCTACCGCACTCGCGACCGCACCCGGCTGACCCACGAGCCGTGTGGCTGCGGCCGGACGGCGGCCCGGATCTTCAAGATCATGGGCCGCACCGACGACATGCTGATCGTGCGGGGCGTCAATGTCTTCCCGTCCCAGGTCGAGCATGCCGTGCTCGGAGTCGACGGACTGGAGCCGCACTACCAGATCGTGCTGACCACCCGACCCGACCGCCAGGACGAGCTGTTGGTGAGGGTTGAAGTGTCGGAGCGGGCGGAGCGCACGGCCCTCGAGTCACGCGTCCGCGAGACGTTGAGCAGCGCCCTCGGCCTGTCGATGGTCGTCGAGCTTGTCGCGCCCGGTACGCTCCAACGCAGCGAGGGCAAGGCCGTCCGCGTGATCGACCAGCGCGCGAAGTAAGGCTGGTCAACGGCGCGCTTTAGCTCTGGATCTGGCTGAGCAGATGATCCGCTACCCGCCGTCCGGATACTCGCCCAGGGTTACCGGGAGGGTGCGGTCGGCGCCGTCGCGGTTGATCGACAGGGCGATCGTCTCACCCACCTGCTTCGTGTCGATGTAGGCAACCAGGTCAGCGACTCGGGTTATGCGTTGGCCGTCAACCGAGCGGATGACGTCGCCGCCCGCGGGGCTGTCCGCCGTCCCGCCGCGCAGGCCGGCTAGCGCAGCCGGACCTCCTGGGGCTGCTTCGCGAACGAGGATGCCCTCGTCGATCGGGACCTTGAGCTGCTCCGCCACGAGCGGCGACAGGTTGACGCCCGCGATTCCCAGCCAGGGGTGCTGGACGCGCTCGCCCGCGATCAAGGCCGGCAAGACACGGCGGGCCGTATTGACCGGCACGGCAAAGCCCACGCTCGCCTGCGAACGGTCGACCAGGGTGTTGATCCCGATCACCTCGCCACGCGCGTTGAGCAGTGGGCCGCCCGAGTTGCCCGGGTGGATCGCAGCGTCCGTCTGCACCATGTCCAGCAGCGGCCGCCGCCCAGCATCCTCGATTGGCCGTCCCAGCCCGCTGACGACGCCCACCGTCAGCGTGCGGGTGAAGCCATACGGATTACCGATCGCAATGGCGAGCTGGCCAACCCGCAGCGCGCCTGAGTCGCCCAGCGTAACCGGTCGGAGCAGCTCGGCTGGCGCATCCACCTTCAAGAGCGCCAGATCGTTGAGCGGGTCGCTGCCCCCGACCTCGGCCGCCAGGCGGGTCCCGTCGGCCAGCGTAACCTCGACTCGGCTGCCGTCTTTGACCACGTGATGGTTGGTCAGGATGTGGCCGTCGCCATCGAGCACGAAGCCCGACCCGCTGCCCTGGCGAACGCCGGTGCCCTGTGTGGCGTCGATCGATACGCGGGTTGTGACGTTCACGACCGACGGGCTGACGCGCTCGTAGATGCGCGCCACAAGCTCTTCGTCGTAGGGGACCCGCCCCGCGGGAGCCGATGTCGTCGCCGGCGTGGCAGCCCCGGGAGCAGACGGCTCGGATCCAGGCCCGGGATTGGCCGCGATCAGAGCTGGCGGAGTCGCGGGGTGAGTCCAGCTCCAGCCCAGGGCAAGTCCAAGCCCAACGGCCAGGCCGAACGTGGCCGCCAGTAGAAGTCGCGCTAGCATCCTCTCCTCACGTGCCCGGTCAGTGGCGTTTACTCCGCGAGCCCCAGCAGCCGACCGGGCTCTCGATCCACCGTCACTATAGGGCCGAGCGCGTCCGCCGGTCCAGACCCATGTGGCTTTTCGGCGTCACTTCGAGGGGCCCGCCCTCGTTTTGCCTGAATGAGAGCCGCCCGCGGTTGGCAGCTCACCAGCACGACAGGTAGTTGATGGCGTACCAGCTCTCGATCCGCAGCGCGTCCGCCGTAGTCGCCCCTCCGGTCGCCATCCACTGGCTGGCAGCTATCGTCAACCTGGCTCGCCCGCGACAGCGCGTGAGCCTGGCCCGACTGACTCTCGACCAGGTAGCGTTCTGCCTTCTCAGCGCGCTTCCGGCGAGCTTGTTCTTCCTGGTCGCGATGGTCCGCTTTCAAGCGCTGCTCGGATTGCTCGGTCGGGGCGCACCGACCCAAGACCCGGTCGGCCAGCTCTGGTTCTGGCTGCTCGTGGGCCAGGACGCGCTCCCAACCGCCTTCACGGGCCTGGTCGCCGGGCTGTTCGTCATCCGTCGCCGACCGCTGCGAGGCAGCCACAACCGCCGGGGCGACCTGGCGGCGATCGCCGGATCGCTCATTGTCATGGCACTCGTCACGGCTTCACGCACCGCCAATGCGATCCCCGTTCTGGTCCTGTCCGAGTTCATGATGGCGCTGGGAATGGGGGTGACGGTCGTCGCGCTGTTGAGCCTGGGACGCTGCTTCGGCGTGATGCCGCGAGCCCGCGGCCTA
>Ga0137368_10005158_pt1 | contig 13804 bp, 14 predicted proteins | sample SagtaG_13_FD_104917 | JGI IMG/M metagenome (GOLD analysis project Ga0137368, IMG submission 104917) | Vadose zone soil microbial communities from Sagehorn Ranch, Mendocino, California, USA - Sage1_L_100_16 metaG | ecosystem: Environmental > Terrestrial > Soil > Vadose zone | place: USA...
GGGTGGAGCACGTACAGAAGCAGCCCCTGGACCGTGGCCAGGAGCACCACGGCAAGCCGAACCCGAGTCCTGCGGGCAGAAGCCACCCGAGATCCCTCCCTCCCAGTTGCGGGCACCGTCGTTCGGTTCCCCTCCAGCCCACGGGACGGCGAACCCGAGGGCAACGCGAGATGTCATTACCCAGGGACGACACGGTCCAATCGAGGCGAGGGGAAGATGCCGAGACGCGGGTCCTGGGCGGTGGTGCTCGTCGTGGCGGTGGTCCTGGCCGGTGGCTGTCCAGCCACGGGACCCACCCCCGAGCGGCGATCGCCGTCCGCGGTCCACGGGGTGGCCGTCGACACCGCCGGGCCACTCGATCCGCTCAGCGCCGCGGAGATCGCCACGGTGTTCCGGGTCGTCGAGGTGTACGCGAAGTTCCCGCAGGGGGCCTTCTTCCCGGTCGTGACCCTGAGGGAGCCGCCGAAGGGCGCCGTGCTGTCCTGGTCACCGGGCCGGCCGTTCCCGAGAGCCGCATGCGCACAGGTCTACGACCCGCCGGCGAACCGGCTGTTCGAGGCCGTGGTGGACCTCCGGACGAAGCGCGTCGTCTCGTGGGCGATGCGCCCGCACGCGCAGCCGGCCGTCTTCGGGACCGAGTACGCCGAGGCCGATGCCGCCGTCCGCGCCGACCCCCGATGGCAGGCGGCCATGCGCGAGCGGGGGGTCGACCCCGACGACGTGTACCTCGACGTCTGGGCCCCCGGCGGCCTGGCGCTGCCGGGCGTCGGTCCCGGGACGCGTCTGCTCCGCGCGCTCTCGTTCCTCGGGGGGAAGCTGCCGAATCCCTACGACCGGCCGATCGAGGGCGTCGTGGCCACGGTGGACATGAGCACGCTCGAGGTCGTGGACTTCGTCGACACCGGTGTCCGCCCCGTGGACACGACGGCCTCCGGGAGCGCCACGCCGGCCCCGGCCGGACTGAGGCCGCTGGTCGTCACGCAGCCGGAGGGCCCGAGCTTCACGATCACCGGCGGCGAGGTCGTGTGGCAGCACTGGCACTTCCGCGTCGGCTTCACCATGCGGGAGGGGCTCGTGCTGTACGAGATCGGCTACGAGCAGCACGGCGTCGTCAGGCCGATCGTCTACCGGATGTCGCTCGACGAGATCTACGTCCCCTACGCGCTCCCCGACCGGACCTGGGCGTGGCGGGCCGCGCTCGACGTCGGCGAGTACGACCTCGGGCAGTTCGTCGAGCCCCTCCGCCGGAACGTCGACGTCCCGAACAACGCGGTGTTCCTCGACGAGGCCGTCCCGAGCGATCAGGGGAGCGACGGCGGCGTGTACGCGCTGCCGCGCGCGGTCGCGCTATACGAGGAGGACGCCGGGTCGCTGTGGAACCGGACCGACCCCATCACGTTGGGCCGCGACGCGCGGCTGGCCCGCGAGCTCGTGGTGACGGCCTCGTACGTCAACGGCAACTACACCTACACGACCGAGTACGTCTTCCGGATGGACGGCGGAATCGACGTCCGGGCCGGCGCGACGGGAACGACGCTCAACCGCGCCGTCCGGTCCGCCGCACAGGGCGACCGGTTCGGACAGACGGTGGCGCCGAACGTCGCCGCCCCGGCCCACCAGCACTTCTTCAACTTCCGCATCGACTTCGACGTGGACGGCACACGGAACCGCCTGGTCGAGGAAGACACGCGCGCGGTCCCCAGCCGGTACGGGAACGCGTTCACGACGAACCGGACCGTCCTCCGGACGGAGCAGGCCCGCGACCTCGATCCCGCGGTGGACCGGCGGTGGGTGGTGGAGAGCACCACCGGCCGGAACGCCCTGGGCGATCCCACGGGCTACGAGCTGGCGCCGGCGGACGGTCCCGTTCCGTACTCCAGCCCGGGGTTCGTGCCGCTCCGCCGGGCCGCGTTCGCGCAGCATGCGCTGTGGGTGACCCGATACCGTGACGGAGAGCTGTACGCGGCGGGCGACTTCCCGAACCAGGGTCCGCCGGGCCGGGGGCTGCCCCGGTACGTCGCCCAGCGGTCCGGCGTGGACGGGCAGGACCTGGTGATCTGGTACACGGTGGGCTTCACGCACGACCCGACCGTCGAGGAGTACCCGGTGATGACCCGGGAGGTCGTCGGGTTCACGTTGCGTCCGGACGGGTTCTTCGACCGGAACCCGGCCTTCGACGCGCCTTGACCACGTCGACTTGCTCCGTCGCGGGCGTCGCCTACTCGGAGGTGTGAGGCTCGGTCGTCGAAGTCGAGCCGCCAACCAAGAGGGGGACCCCGGTGGGGGATCCGGTTGGTGCGTGGATCGGTGGCCGGACTGGGGCTACAGCCGCCAGGATGCGGCGGCGGCGATCGCGAGCGTCATCAGCGATGCCAGGGGGATCGCGAAGCGCTTCAGCTTGCCCATGTCTCCCTCCTCTCCACCGTCGGACCCCACGCGTGCCTACGTGAAGGGAACCGCACATCGGTCCATCTCGGGTATCGGCAGAGTGGCGGGTTTCTGATGTCCGTCATTCGGGGGATCGCGCCATCCCCCATTCGGGGGCAGGCTCGGGCTGCGACCATTGACGGGCGTGGCATCCTTCGCCAGCATGGGTTCCAGGACAGTGCAGGCGACCCAGGACCGAGCGGTCCCCCAGCCGTCACCGGTACCCGCCGAACGGCGGTCGCTGAGGGTGTTCGAGGGCGCGGTCACCGTTCCCGTCCTCGGGCTCGTCGTCTACGGGATCGTCCGGTCGCCGGGCCAGTTCCGGACCAGCCTCGTTCTGTGGATGCTCCTGATCGCCGCCATCGACCTCCTGCCGGTCTCGACCTGGCGCGGCATCCAGATGCTCCTGGACTTCCCCCTGCTCGTGGCGGTGGCCATGCTGTTCCGGCCCGAGACCGCGTGCGCGGCCCTGTTCATCGCGTCGTTCGACTCCCGCGAGTTCAAGCGCGAGGTCGGGGTGCTCCGGGCCGGGTTCAACCGGTCGCAGGTGGCCGCCTCGGCGTTCGTGGCGAGCGCCACCTTCCACGCCCTGGGAAACGTGCACAACGGCTTCCTGCACCTGGCTCTGGCCGGCGTCCCGGCCATCGTCGCGGGCTACGTGCTGAACACCGGCCTCGTCGCGATCGGCGCCAGCCTGTTGTACGGGGAGCCGCTTCCGGCGGTCGTGGCCCGCCTCCGGATCGGCCGGCCCCTCGAGTTCGTGGTGGGCTACCTGGGGCTCGGCCTCATCGGGATCGCCGCCGCCGAGCTGTATCTGCGCGTGGGGTTCTGGGCCGTCGCGTTCGTCATCGCTCCGCTGGCGCTGGCCCGGCAGACCTTCTTCCGGAGCCTCGCCCTGGAACAGGCCAAGCAGGAGCTCGCCGCGGCCTACGACGCGGAACGGAGGCGGGTGGCGGAGCTCGAGCGGCTGGACCGGGCGAAGGCCGAGCTGGCCCAGGTGCTGACCCACGACTTCCTGCACGCGATCGCCACGCTCCGCACCTACGTCGTCGCGCTCCGCAGGCGGTGGGAGCAGATCGACGACGCCGAGCGATTCGAGGTCGCCGGGTGGATCGAGCGGGAGTCGGACCGGCTGAAGGCCCTGGCCGAGCAGTCCGTCGCGATCATGTTCGGCGACGCCGAGGGCCCGGCGCTTTCCATCCGGCCGGAACGCGTGGCCGACCTGGTGGAGGAGGCGGCGGACAGCGCGAAGCGGCTGGGGGGCCGCCTGAGCATCGACATGCCGAGGGAGGCGGGCCCGATGCTCGTGCGGGCGGACCGCGTCCGCATCCTCCAGGTCTTCCGGAACCTGCTGATGAACGCGGCGGCCTACGCCGAGCCCGGGACGCCGATCGTGCTGGGCGTCCGGCCGGCCGAGGCAGAGGTCCGCTTCACCGTCCGGGACCACGGGCCCGGCATCGCCGCGCGGGACATCGGGCGGCTGTTCCGGCCGTTCACCCGGCTGTCCGGGGCGGACGCCGAGGAGACCCCGGGGTCCGGCCTCGGCCTGTACGTGTCGCGGCGGATCGTCGAGGCCCACCAGGGACGCATCGACGTGGAGAGCGAGCCCGGCGTCGGGTCCACGTTCTCGTTCACCCTCCCCCGGGGCGACGGGTGACGGCAGAACGGGCTCCGATCCGGGTCCTGGTCGTGGACGACCACCGCCTGTTCACCCAGGCGCTGGAGCTGCTGCTTCGGGGAGAGGACGGCATCCAGGTGGTGGGGTCGGCGGAGACGGGCGAGGAGGCGCTCGAGCTCTGCCGCACCACGCCGGTCGACGTGGCCCTGGTGGACATCGACCTTCCCGGCATGGACGGGATCGCGGTCACCACGCGCCTCCAGTCCGAGCGACCCGACGTCCGTGTCGTCGTCATCACCGCGTTCCAGCAGCCGGACGTGATCCTGCGGGCCGTCAGGGCCGGGGCGAGCGGCTACATCATGAAGACGGACGTCGCCGACTCGCTGGTCGACGCCATCAGGCTGGCCATGGCCGGGAGCATGGTGCTCCCTGCCGGGAAGCTGGGCCCGGCGGTTTCCGTCACGGGGGCGTGGGGGTCGTCGCCCCCCGTCGAGCGGCAGCCCGCGCGCTCGGCCGGCGGCCCCCGGCGCGCGGACGGCCCCCTCTCGGAGCGCGAGATCGAGATCCTCCAGGCCATCGCGGACGGGACCTCCACGCTCGAGATGGCGGAGGCACTCGCGATCAGCGAGCACACCGTCCGCACCCACGTGAAGCGGATCCTGTCCAAGCTGGAGGTCCACTCGAAAGCCGAGGCGGTCATGGTGGGCGTGCGCCTCGGCCTGATCCGAACCGGCGGCGCCGAGCGGCCCTGACCCGCCCAGCCCGCCCGCTTCACGAAGCTCAGCTGCACGGGCTGTTCACATCTCGGCCTGCTGCCGCCACTGTTATGGGTGATGGGTTCGCATCCTGGGGAGGCAACGGCCGAGCGTGACATCGAGCGGCTGTTCACTGTCGAGTCCCCGAGGATGTGGCGTGCGATCGTGGGGTACACCGGCGACCCCGACATCGCGAGCGACGCCGTGGCGGAGGCGTTCACGCTGGCGCTCGAGCGCCCCGAGGGGATCACCTCACCGGCCGGATGGCTGTGGAGGGTGGCGTTCCGCATCGCCACGGCCGAGCTCAAGCGCCGGCGCCGCGGAAGCGGCGAGCTCCCCGAGACCGAGCACCGGACCGACGAGGCGACCACGGAGGTGCTGTCCATGCTCGGGCGGCTCTCGCCGCGGCAGCGTGGAGCCATCGTCCTTCGCTACTACGCGGACCGCGACATCGATGAGGTGGCCCGGATCCTGGGCTCGACACCCGCCGCCGTGCGCGTGCACCTCATGCGGGGGCGCCGCCGCCTGAGAGAGCTGCTGGAGGCCGACGATGGATGACGACATCAGGGAACGGTTGCAGGTCCTCGACCGGCTCGAGCCACCGGACCTGATGCCCCGCCTCGGTACGCACTCCGTCGACCTGCCGCCGGCGAGAGGGCGAGGACGGCTCTTCGCCGCCGTGCTGGCCCTGGTGCTCGCCGTGGGGGCCACGTTCGTCGCGTACCTGGCCTTCCGGGGGACGGCCCGCCCGGCCGGGCCGACGGTCGTCCCCGCGTTGCGCCCCAACGGGCCGATCTGGTTCCTGGGCGCGGAGCGGGGCGCGGGCGGGTCGGTCTTCGGCCCCTCGTCGGTGTACTCGATCCAGCCGGACGGGACCGGGATTCGGAAGATCCCGCTCCCCGACCGCCTGTACTCGATGACGGCGCTGGCGGTGTCCCCCGACGGGCGGCTGGTCGCGCTGTCGAACGGAGGCGGCGAGTTCCCGCCGCGGAACATCTACGTGATGAACTCGGATGGGACCGGGCTGCGCCAGCTCACCATGGGCGACTTCGAGGAGTCCATGCCGTCGTGGGCGCCGGACGGCAGCGAGATCGTCTTCTCGAGCACGCGATGCTGCGACAGTTCCACCTCGTCGGGCCACGACGCCCTCTACACGATCCGTCCCGACGGTACGGGCCTGCGGCGGCTCACCGAGGACGACGGCACCGACTGGTATCCCGCGTGGTCGCCCGACGGAGCGCGCATCGCGTACGTCCGGATCCCCGACGGCGGTCCCGGCTGGCAGATCTGGGTCGTGAACGCGGACGGCACGGGCGCGGAGCCTTTCACCCGGGACGATCGCTACAACGAGACGGTGACCTGGTCCCCCGACGGCCGCCGGCTGGCGTATGCGACCTATCTGCCCAACCACGAGGACTGGCAGATCCGGGTGATGCAGGCCGATGGGACGGGGGTCCACACCGTGTATCGGTGCGAAGGGGAGTGCTACGACGGAGGGTACACCCTGGCGTGGTCTCCTGACGGAACCGCGATCGCGTTCACCTTCACCCGAGGCGCGCTCGACCCGACACCCGAGATCGGGCTCGTCGACGCGGACGGTGGCAACTTCCGCACCGTCGATACCGGCACCGTCGGGGCGTGCTGCCTGTCCTGGATCGCCGCGTCCGGTCAAGGGGAGGCGACGACGTCCCCCACGCCGAAGGGATCCACGAGCCTTCCCGGGGTAGGGTCGGTGTGCGACCTGTCCAAGGTGTCGGGCGACTTTCTGGGAGAGGGGACGACCGGCACCGCGTACGCCTACTCGCTTCCCGTGTCGGGAGCATGCCCCGAGATCGGCGTCGTGCCGGCGCCCTCCTATTACCTCGGCCTCGATGCCGGCACAGGTACGGTGTCGACCACGTACGGCCCCCTGGACCCACGCGTCCGGATGGAGGCCTTCGCCGCGGCGGACCTCGACGGCGACGGGTCCGATGAGATCGCCCTTCAGGACTGGGGGGCCGATCCGATCGCTGTGATCACGGCCTTCCACGTCGTCGCGGGAACGGGGCCGGGTGACGCCGCGGTCGTCAAGCCCCTCGTCGTCTCCGGCCCGGGCGATCCGCCGTACGTGCTGCCCGGGCCACTCCGTTTCCCCCTTGGCGGCGTCGCCACGGTGCTCTACGGCGCCTACTGCACGAACGTGGACGGCGGGCGTCCGGGCCTGGTGGCCTGGGAGGCCGAGCTCGGCCGGGACGGACAGCCGGAGCATCTCCACGAGACCATCCTGACCATCGAAGGGAGGACGGCGACCGTCGTGGGGACGAGTGACCGGGCCGTGACCTCGTACGCCGAGCTTCCGCCAGGGCAGGCCGAGTTCTGCGGCGCGGGGTCATAGGAGCAAGCCGACCGGTGGATACTCGGGGGCTGTGACGCCCGTCCCGCCGGCCCGGCACCTGCTCCGGGCGAAGGACCTCATCGATGCCCGGTACCGCGAGCCGCTCGACGTGCCCGCGCTCGCTCGTGCCGCGCACCTCTCGCCCGCGCACTTCAGCCGCGAGTTCCGCCGCGCATTCGGCGAGACGCCGCACCAGTACCTCCTGACCCGCCGGATGGAGCGTGCCGCGGCGCTGCTGCGAACGACCGACCGCACCGTCGCGGACATCTGCGTCACCGTCGGGCTGAGCGGTGTCGGGTCCTTCACCACGACCTTCGGCCGGACGTTCGGCCTCTCCCCCACGGCGTACCGGGCCGCCTACCCACCGGCGGCCAGCCGCGCCCGGATCCCGACCTGCGTGCTCCAGGCGTATGCCCGTCCCCGGTCCAGCACGTTTGGAGAAGACACCGGCGCGCAGCGCGGCTAGCGTGGCCGTCGACCGTTCGTCGACAGAGGAGGACGACCATGCTGAAGCAGCTCATCACCGTCACCGTGTGGGTCCACGACCAGGACGAGGCCCTGGCCTTCTACACGGAGAAGCTGGGACTGGAGCTCCGCGAGGACGTCACCATGCCCGAGATGGGCGGCTTTCGGTGGCTCGCCGTGGGCGTGCCGGGGCAGCCCGACGTGGCCATCACGCTCCTGGCCGTGCCCGGCCCGCCCGTGTTCGACGCCGAGACGCGGGACATGCTCATGACGCTCGTTTCCAAGGGTGCCGCGGGCGGCCTGTTCTTCTCCACCGACGACTGCCAGGCCAGCTTCGAGGAGCTCAAGGGCAAGGGTGTCGAGTTCCTCCAGGAGCCGACAAAGCAGCCGTACGGCATCGATGCCGGCTTCCGCGACCCGTCGGGCAACCAGATGCGCATGGCGCAGCTGAAGTAGCCCCGCCGAACGACCGGGGTCAGGCGTCGGTGACGACGATCTTGCCGTGGACGTGGCCGGTGCCCACGGCCGCCAGGGCCTCACCCGCATCCGCCAGCGTGAAAGTATGGATGTCCGGGACGGCGACCTCGCCTGCTTCCAGCAACCTCGTCAGGGCTTCGAGCGACGCTGTCGTGACGTTTCCCATGACGTTCGTGGCCTCGATCCCGCGACCCGCGAGCGCGTCCACGTCGGCGGCTCCCACCGCCGACGCCACGTGCCCGCCGGACCGGACCTGCTCGCCCAATCGGGCCACGGCCTCCCTGTCGCCGTGCATGTCGGCGAGCGCACCGATGCCGTCGGGGTACCGCGATCGAACCGTATCGACGACGTCGCCAGCCATGTAGTCGATGACGTCGCCGGCGCCGAGGCGGCGCGCATAGTCGGCGTTCTTGCCACTGCACACGGCCACGACCCGGGCCCCTCGTCGCACCGCGAGCTGGACGAAGTAGCTGCCGACGCCACCCGTGGCGCCGACCACGACCACCGTGTGTCCTTCACCGAGAGCGAGAGCGTCGGCCATGACGAGGGCCGTGACGCCCGCGACCGGGACCGCCGCGGCGGCCGGGTGTTCGAACGACGGCGGCTTCCGCGCCACGGTGCCGGCCGACATCGTGGTGAACTCGGCCAGGGTGCCCCCGCCGAGATACATCTTGCCGACGGAGCCGAACACCTCGTCGCCGACCGTCCACCCCTCCACCCCTTCGCCGAGGGCGTCCACGGTCCCCGAGGCATCCATGCCCGGCACGAGCGGGAAGCGATGCTCCATCCGGTCCTTCAGGTAGCCATTCACCACTGCGCTGTCGAAGGGGTTCAGCCCGGCCGCGGCAACGCGGACCCTGACCTCCCCTGGGGCTGGCTCGGGAACGTCGATGTCGTTCACCGACCCGGGACCCCCGAATTCGTCGATGGCGAAGGCCTTCATGTCCACACCCTCCTGTCTCGGGCACCGGGAGCCAGGTTTCCAGCGTCCCATGCAAGAGTAGAGCCGTTCGGTCCGCTAGCATCCGGCTGATGCGGGCGCTCGTGAGCACCGTTCCCACGTGGGGGCTCGCGATCATCTTCATCGGCGGCACGACGCTGCTCGCGCTGGTCGGATTCCTCCTCCTCCACCGCCTGGACTTGCGCTCGCCGAGCACGGGCGCCGACACGATGGTGAGCGCCTTCTCGGGGAAGGCCACGGCGCTGTTCGGGATCCTGCTCGTGTTCACGATCATGTCGGAGTTCAACCACGTGAGCGACGCCGAGGGAACCGCCCAGCGCGAGGCCACGGCCCTGGCACAGATGGTCCGGGACAGCGGAGCGTTCCCGGTGGACGTCCAGGCGTCGATCCGAGCCGCCGTCGCCGCCTACGCGAACGCGGTCGTGCACGACGAATGGCGGGAGCTCGGCGCGAGCGGGAAGGCGAGCGAGGTCGCCGCGGCCCGCCTGGGCGACCTCCAGCGGACGATCGAGTCGTACGAGCCACAGGGGGTATCGGCGACGACCTTCTACGGCAAGACGGCGGACGAGCTGAACGACGCCGTGACCGCTCGCCGGGACCGGATCCAGGCGGCGGCCCACGCCATCCCCGCCGTCCTCCTGTGGCTCCTGTTCGGCGGCGCCGTCGTGTTCATCGGCACGATGTTCGCCCTCTCCCCGGCGAAGGACCAGCTGCTGCTGGTCCTCGTCACGGCGCTCGCGGCCCTCACCGGAGCGGGACTCCTGGACACCGTGCTGTTCGACTACCCGTTCTCGGGCTCGATCGCGATCTCGACGGCTCCGTTCCGCGAGGGCGTCCTCCCGGCGCTCGTGCGCTAGCGCCCGGCGTGTCAGGAGGGCGTGCCTTCCTCCCACGGAGACATCAGCTGGAAGTAGTTCCCGTCGGGGTCGGCGAACGTTGCGATCCACATCCCCTGGAGCTCGTACGGTTCCTTGACCACCGTCGCACCGGCGGCCTTGATGCGCTCGAACTCCTCCTTCACTTCCTTGGTTTCGAAGTTGAGGATCACGCGCTGGGGCTCCTTGGCCTGGTCCTTCACCTCGGAATGCTCGCCAACCGAGAGGAAGGCTGCCCCCACGCGCCAGCCGTACCAGCTCCCCTCGTGCATGTCGGCCGGCCGATCCAGAACCCGGGCGTAGAACTCCCCCAGCACCTCCGGTTGCGCCGATCCGATCATGACGTTGTTGAAGTTCAGCTCTGCCATGCGAATCCTTTCTGCTCTGGCGGGCCACGCCACCTCGTACGCGTTCCACAACACCTTCTCACGATAGATGCCCTCGGCCCGACACAGCATGACCGCTTGACGTGGCGCATCTTCGCCGTGACGGGATGACCACGGGCGGCTCAGCCACCCCGCCTTCGGTCTACTCGAGACCGTTCCAGCTCCAGCGGGGCACCGGCAGGCCGGCCGCCACCCGGGCCTCCGGCGGCGAGTAGGAGAGGATCTCGCCGACCGCCCACTCCATGTACGCGCGGAGGCCTGTCCGGAAATCGGGATCATCGGGCAGTCCGGCGTCCTCGGCCGCCTGCACGAAGCAGGCGACGAAGCGAGCCCCGAGGTCTTCGCCGGCTCCCTGGCCGGCGTGGATGCCAAGCATGGCCGATTGACCGCCGAACGACTCCGAGTAGCGTGGAGGACCACCGAACACCTCCACCCAGTAGTCGGCCAGCCTCTGGACATGCTGGGGGTTGCCGGGATGGGAGAAGGGGTGGTTCAGCTCCGGGTCCTCCAGGCAGCGCCGGTGATGCGCGGTAGCAAGCGCCAGGAAGGCCGGCTCGCCGCCGGCGAACTCGAACATCGAGGGTCGAGCCACAGCCAGAGTCTCGCGCATCTTCGCCGACAGCGTCGGTTCGCATGCGCGATGCCGTACCCCAATGAGGAAGCGGCCCGGAAAAGGGCAACCGGACCGGTGGACCTGACCGGAGTGGATGCGACCTGTCCGCCGCAACGAGATTCCCCCGTTTGAACAGCTCCCAGCGCGGGTAGTCAGAGGGCCCACCGGACCGGAGGACCCGATGCATCCCGCCCGCCGCGTTCTCGCCGTTCCCACCCTGGCCGCCGTGGTGACGCTCCTGGCCGGATTCGGATCATCGCCGGTGGGCCCCCCGGCCCCGACGGCCCCCGGCACGTCGAAGAACATCGCTCTGATCGGCCACGACGCATTGATGGATCGGGGGATGAATGCAGCTCCGGCCCTCTATCACGATTCCGACTCCGGCAGGACCTACGTGTACGTGGGGAGCCGCACCGACGGGTCCCACCCTAACGCGGGAGTCCTGATCGTCGACGTGACGAACCCCACGAAGCCCGCCGTCGTGGGCCAGATCGGCCCCCCAGACGAGGGGCTCCCCAGCGTGACCTCGCGCGAGCTCCGGGTTTGGCCCCAGCAGAAGGTCCTGTTGGTGATGAACTTCAACTGCAGCGCGCTCCTGCACGGGTGCGTGTCCCCCGCTGACGTAGTCGGCTCGACCACGAGGAACATCGACTTCTACGACATCTCCGATCCCGCGAACCCCACGCTGGTATCGACGTACACGCCATCGCGGACGCCCCACGAGATGTTCTTGTGGGTCGACCCGACACGGCCTGACACGCGAGCCCTCCTCTGGGTCTCGACGCCGACGTCCTCGCTCACGGCGCCGAACATGATCGTCACCGACATCTCCCACTGGCGCGACGGCACCTTCCCCCAACTCGCTACGTGGAACGGCAATCAGTACTTCCCGCCAGACGAGCTCAGCAACGACGACGTTCGAGTGCACTCCATGGACGTCTCCGCCGACGGGACCCGCGTGTACGTGGCCTACCTGGGGGGCGGCCTGCTGATCCTGGACTCTTCGGAGCTCGCCACCGGGGCTGGCACCGACCTCGAGCTGGTCTCCACGCCCCAGGCCAGCCCTCGGTGGGACAACATGACCGTGCACACCGCGGAGAAGGTCCCGGGTCGCAATCTCCTGCTCACCACCGACGAGCTGTACGGAGACGTCCTCACCCCGCTCGAGCTGAACAAGTTCGGGTGCCCATGGGGGTGGGTGCACCTGGTCGACATCTCGAACCCGTCCCAGCCGACGGTGGTCGGACAGTTCCAGACATACGAGAACACCCAGACGTTCTGCCAGACCGACGCCCAGCCAGGCTCACCGAACGACGAGCTCACGAGCTACTCGGCCCACAACCCGACCGTGCTGGGGCCGCTCGCGTTCGTGACGTGGCACTCCGACGGGCTGCAGGCGATCGACATCAGGAACCCGACGCGCCCGACGCAGGCGGGGTTCTTCTCGCCTCAGCCGGAGTCCGTCATCGTCACGGAGGACCCCATGCTGTCGATGGGCGGAAGCAAGGTCGTCATGTGGAGCTACCCGATCATCTACAGGGGTCTGATCTACCTGGTCGATATCCGCAACGGGCTCTACGTCCTCAAGTACACAGGGCCGCTCCACCAGCTCGTGGACCACATCTGGTTTCTCGAAGGGAACTCGAACCTGGGGGATGCCCTCCAGCTGGGGAACTGACACCGGCGCCCGTCTTCATCTTCGTCCTGCACGACTTCGGCGAACGACCGAAGGCCGCCGCCGACCGCCCGAGACCCCAGCCTCCCCCCGTGAGAAATGCCGGAGAGAGTGGAGGTGAGCGGATTCGAACCGCCGACCTCTGCCGTGCGAAGGCAGCGCTCTACCGGTCTGAGCTACACCCCCTGGTCGGGCCAGCGTAGCAGAGGGGTCCCGGGCCTCCCTTTGACAGGCGGGGCCGTGCTCACCAGCATTGGCCTCGTGCTTCCTACCGTTGACAAGGCCGAGGTCGTTCGGGCCACGGGGGCCGAGCGCGAACGGACCCTCGCGCTCATGCGATCCCTCGAGGCCGCCCAGTGGGACCTCGACACCGAGCTGCCCGGATGGCGGGTCCGGGAGGTGGTCGCCCACCTCATCACCACCGACCGCGCCGCGGTGAATGGCAGCCTCGCGCTCCAGGTCCTGCGGTCGCAGGCTCACCTCGAACGGTGGAACGACCGACAGGTGGTGAAGTGGGCGGACCGTCCGCCGAGCGAATTGCTCCTCGCCCTGGAGCGATGGGGACGGCGCTATCGCCGCCTCGTCCGAACGCTGCCCGCGGCGCTGTATCGAATGCGCCTGTCGGCCATGTACGGACGTGGCCCGGCGGGGCTCCTGCTGTGGGCCCGGCCGTTCGACGAGTGGGTCCACCGGCAGGACCTCCGGCGGGCCCTGGCCCTGCCGCACGAGGAAGCGGACCTCGCGCCGATCGCGGGCTTCGTGCTGGCCTCGATCCCGTCCTCGGTGCTCCCTGAGATCGAAGCCTCGGGAACGGTCGCCATCGAGCTGGAAGGGGTGCCCCTGCGGCCCATCGTGTTGGACCTCGAGGCTCGCTCGACGACCGACGGAAGGCCGGAGGACGCCGGTACGCGCATCGTCGCGGACGGGCCGCGATTCGTGATGACGGTGGGCGGGCGGGGCTCGTTCGCGGAGCTGGAGGCGGAGGGCGCGCTTCGGGTGGAGGGGGAACGGGGGGCGGCCGAGGCGTTGTTCGCGAAGCTCAGGATCGTGTAGCGGCCGGGGGCGAGCCCCGGCCTACGGGGTGGGGCCGGGGCCTACGGGGTGGGGCCGGCGGTGCCGACCTCGCGGGCGTGGCGCTCGAGCGCGTCGCGGAGGTCGCGCTGGACGATCGACAGGGA
>Ga0137368_10005159_pt1 | contig 13800 bp, 14 predicted proteins | sample SagtaG_13_FD_104917 | JGI IMG/M metagenome (GOLD analysis project Ga0137368, IMG submission 104917) | Vadose zone soil microbial communities from Sagehorn Ranch, Mendocino, California, USA - Sage1_L_100_16 metaG | ecosystem: Environmental > Terrestrial > Soil > Vadose zone | place: USA...
GGGCCGCAGTGGTGGTATATGTCGGTGCTGATCCTGATCATGATCCTGCCGGTGATCGGCATGGCGATTGCATTGGAGCGCTATATCTCGCGCGGCCTGCTGGTTGGCGCGGTGAAGGGCTAGCCGAGTGCCCGCAACAGGGCTTGCGCATAACACTCTTCGGCGCTAAGGCTTTCAAATTCGATCACGTCGGCGCCAATGCCAACCAGCAGGCGGTAGCCGGTCGCCAGACGCTCCAGGCGCATGGGCGCCTCAGGGCCAATCGCGCTGGATAGCAACTCGCGCAGCTGAGTTTCGCTGGGGAGCCAGACCGCCTCGGCCAGCACGACATAATCAAGCGCCCATTCGATACTGCCATGAAATGTAATCGTACGCTGGCCGCCAAAGGTCTGCACAAGCGCCGGCAGCGCGCTGACCACAAAGATCTGGCCTTCCAGGTTATGTTCGGGCATGATAAACAGATCGCGCTCGGCCGGCTGCCATTCTAGGCCGCTGGCTTTGAGCTGTTGGGCGTGTTCGGCGCTAATCACGGCGTACCTCTTTCTGTGCGATCTGGCGAGCAATCGCTTGTCGCTATTACGATAGCGCGCATATGTGTCGATGTCAATGGACCACCACAGATTAATAATCTCTGGTCGTGAACGCTTTTCGTTCTGCGAACGAAAAAACCTTCGATACAAACAAAAATAATCCGTGTTTTGCGACTGACCACCTAGGTCCTGAAAGAATCTCATGAATATCTTGATCGACAGCGCCGCGATTGACGACATTCGACACGCACTCGATACCGGCTTTGTCGCTGGTGTGACGACCAACCCGACGCTGTTGCGCCGTGCCGGCGTGCGGGCCGCCGCGGTGCCCACGCTGGTGCAACAGGTCGTTGCGGCTGGCGCGCGCGAGATCCACTTGCAAGTCTATGCTGCCGATGTCGCGGGTATGCTGGCCGAGGCGCTACAGTTGATCGCGCTCGACCCCGCCCGGGTGGTCGTCAAAATCCCCGCGACGCCGGCTGGCTTCTGCGCCGCACAACGGCTTGTGCAGGGCGGCGCGCGCGTCACGCTGACGGCGGTGTATACGCTGCGCCAGGCGCTGCTGGCGCAGAGCGTCGGCGCGGCCTATATCGCGATTTACATTGGTCGCATGCGCGACGCTGGCCTGGATGCCATGGCGCTGGCGGGCCAAATGCAGGCGCTGCTGAACGCCCAGGCGGCGGCGGTCGCCATCCTGGCCGCCAGCATTCGCGAGCCCGACGAGCTGGTGGCGCTGGGCCAGGCCGGCATTGGGGCGGCGACGCTGCCGGTGGCAATCATCGATCGCCTGCTCGATTCCGAGGCAACCGCCCAGGCTGCCGAGGTGTTTGGCGCCGATGCGCGGGCATTGTTCGATGAGCAGCTGTAGATTAAAACAATAGTGCGTAGTGCGTAGTTGGCGCTCCTACATACTACGCACTACGCACTAGGAGCAGACATGCCGATCACAATCACCAATGTCGTCGCCCGCGATATCCGCTTCCCAACCTCGCGCGCACTCGACGGCTCGGATGCCATGAATCCCGATCCGGACTACTCGGCCGCGTATGTCATTCTCGAAACCGACCACCCGTCCGGGCTGGCGGGCCACGGGCTAACATTCACGATCGGGCGCGGCAACGAGGTCTGCGTCGCGGCGATCAATGCATTGGCGCCATTGGTGCGCGGCAAAACCCTTGAGTCGTTCACCGCCGATATGGGCGCGTTTTGGCGCATGATCACCGGCGATAGCCAGCTGCGCTGGATCGGCCCCGAGAAAGGCGTAATCCATCTGGCGACGGCGGCGGTGGTCAATGCGGTCTGGGATCTGTGGGCTAAGGCAGCGGGCAAGCCGATCTGGAAGCTGGTGGCCGACATGACGCCGGCAGAGCTGTTGCGCTGCGTCGACTTTCGCTACATCACCGATGCGCTCACGCCGGATGAAGCGATGGCGATACTGGAACGCAACGCGCCGACCCGCACCGAGCGCGTGGCGCACCTGCGCGCGAGGGGTTTCCCGGCCTATACCAGCTCGACCGGCTGGCTGGGCTATTCCGATGAAAAGGTGCGCCGGCTGTGCCGCGAGGCGCTGGCGGAAGGCTGGACGCACTTCAAGATCAAAGTTGGCGTCAATATCGACGACGATTGCCGGCGCGCCGCGCTGACGCGCGAGCAGATCGGCCCCGACCGCAAGCTGGCGCTGGATGCCAACCAGGTTTGGGAAGTGAACGAGGCGATTGAAAACATGCGGCGGCTGGCGGCGTACGACCCCTGGTGGATCGAGGAGCCGACCAGCCCCGACGATGTGCTTGGCCATGCGGCGATCGCCCGCGCGATCGCGCCGATTGGCGTGGCGACCGGCGAGCATGCGCAAAACCGGATCATCTTCAAGCAGCTCCTGCAGGCCAAGGCGATCGGCTTCTGCCAGATCGACGCGTGCCGACTCGGCGGCGTGAATGAGGTGCTGGCGGTGATGCTGATGGCCGCCAAATTTGGCGTACCGGTCTGCCCGCACGCCGGCGGGGTCGGGTTGTGCGAGTATGTTCAGCACCTGGCGATGATCGACTATATCTGGATGGGCGCGTCGCTGGAGCATCGCGCGATCGAGTTCGTCGACCACCTGCACGAGCATTTCGTCGATCCGGTGCGGATGCGGAACGGCTGCTACATGCCGCCTGAGTTGCCCGGCTACAGCATCGAGATCAAGCCGGAATCGCTGGAGCGCTATGCGTTCCCGGATGGTGCGGCCTGGACCGAGTGAGCGGAATAGGCCACGGATTTGACGGATTCGGCGGATTGACGCGGATTTAGATGAGATTTCTCGCCTTTCAGCTTTACAGTCAGTTGTCCGTTGTTCGTTGCGAGTACTGACAACGGACAACGGACCACTGACAAGTACATGGTTGTCTTAGGAGAGTACACATGCCAGACTTTCCAATTGTCGACGCGCACGTGCACTTGTGGGACCCGGCGCGCTTTCGAATACCTTGGCTCGACGGCAACGCGCTGCTCGACCGGCGCTACCTGCTCGACGAGTATCGCGCGCATACGGCCGGCGTTGAGGTGGAAGCGATGGTTTATTTGCAGGTCGAGGTCGCGCCAGCCTACGGCCTGCTCGAAGCCCAGTTCGTGGCCGACCTGGCGCGCGATGATCCGCGTATCAAAGCGATCGTGGCCTGGGCGCCGCTGGAAGACGGCGCCCGCGCGCGCAGCTACCTCGAGGCGCTGGTCACAATCTCGCCATTGATCAGGGGCGTGCGGCGGATTGTGCAGGGCGAAAGCGACCCGAACTTCTGCCTGCGCCCCGACTTTGTGCGCGGCGTGCAGCTGCTGGCCGACTACGGGCTTTCATGCGATATCTGCATCTACCACCCGCAGCTCGGCGCGACGATCGAGCTGGTGCGGCAGTGCCCGCAGGTGCTGTTCATCCTCGATCACCTCGGCAAGCCGGCGATCAAGGACCGCCTGCTCGAGCCTTGGCGTGCGCAGCTGGCCGAGCTGGCGGCGCTACCGAATGTGATCTGCAAGATCAGCGGCGCGGTGACCGAGGCCGACCACCAGGCCTGGCAAGTGGATGATTTGGCGCCGTATATTGGGCACGCCCTGGCGGCGTTTGGCGAGGATCGGGTGGCATTCGGCGGCGACTGGCCGGTAGTGCTCATGGCCGCCGCCTACCCGCGCTGGGTCGCCACGCTCGACGCGCTGACGGCGCAACTTAACCCTGAAGCCAAGCGCAAGCTGTGGGCCGAGAATGCGCGGCGGTTCTACCGGTTGTGAAGGAGGACAGATTCCTCATGACTGCGCCCGGCTGCCAAATTGTTGCTCAAAGCTGCCAAAAATGGCCATGCCACGGAGGCCGCAGAGATCACAGAAGAAATGAGACTCGGTGTTCTTTGTGATCTCTGTGGCTCAATTGTTCTGCCTATCATTATAGAGCGCCACATTGTTATACACACTTCCCGCGCCGTCGAAGACCAGCAGCCGCGTCGCGAGCTTGTCGATGAAGAAACGGTCGTGGCTGACGACGATCACCGCGCCAGGGAAGTAGATCAGCGCCTGCTCCATCACCTGGATGCTCGGCATGTCCAGGTGGTTGGTCGGCTCGATCTGGCCGGTGAGCAGCCGCAGCAGCGTGGTCTTGCCGCTGCCATTCTTACCGATCAGCCCGACGCGCTCGCCTGGGTCGAGCCGCAAGTATACATCGCGCAGCACCTGGGTGCTCTCGTAGCGCAGCGAAACGTTCTGCAAACGGAGGATGCTCATCGAATCGTTCCTTGTAATTAAGATAATGCATGCGGTCGCAGGCCCAACTCAACACTCATAACTCATAACTTGCTGGCGCGCAGCTCGGCGAGTAGCCGGTCGCGCACGCCAATCTTGTGCTTGCGGGTCGCCTCGTCGTCCCAATCATACGAGGTGCAGAAGAAGTGCCGCACCAGCGCCGACGAGTGGATGTGCCGCAGGCCATGTGTCAGCATCACCTGCGTCATCAGCTTAAAGGTGTCGAGAAACTCGTCGCGGTCGGCCCAGTGATATGTCGCGCACGAGCAGCCGATGATCTGGACGACACTGCGGAAAACCGGCGTGTTGCGCACCAGCGCGCAGCAGGGATGCAGCCGCGCGTCGCAGATATCCGGGTTGCTCTGGCGCGCCTCGGCGGGGATCTCGCTCATACCGTCCCACGACATGCGCGGCCCGATTGCGAAGGCGTCGGGCGTGCATTCGAGCTCGCCCAGCATGGTCGGAAGTGTGTTCGGCTGAATAAAGACTACATCCGCATCCAGGAACAGGTAATGGCTGCAGTCCGGGCGATCCAGCACGAAGCGCCGCAGCACATCGCCGTGTGAGTTGCCGTGTGTGTCCAGCGGCCAGCCGGATTCGATGACCGGTACGCCCACGCTGTCGGCGTAGCGCACAAGCTCATCCGTGCCGTCGGTCGAGGCGTTGTCGAAGACGCGGACCGCTAGGCTCAGCCCGACCGAATGTTGCGCGAATAGCGAGCGCAACATCAGCTCCATGTAGGGTGAGGTGTTGTGATTGACACTGACAGCCTCGATGTAGTGAGGGTTGATTGTTTGCATACTACCCTCCTTCGGCGCAAACAAAAGCCGCAACGTAAAGAAAGCACATAGCAATGCCATGAGCCTCCCTTACGTTGCGGCTTTACGCAACGGTTTGGGTTTGCGCATCTAGATTATTCGTTTCACTTCAAGTATAACAGCTATACCGACGCTGTTGGATCGGCCCAAAGTCGGAGTTTGGCTTCTTGTATCAGGATTTACGCGGCCACTCCAAAACACCGATTTTCTTGCTCGTATCGAACGATTTTTCGTTCTGCCAACGAAAAATCGTTCGATACGAGAGGTTCTAATCCGTGGTGATCCCATCTTCATGTCCATAGTATAAGATCATACGATTTGACGGAACTGCAAGCGGGTGATATATTCTGATTGATCGTGATTTTTTGTGACGCTATTTGAACGAAAGTTGTAGGAGGCCGCGCAGTGCTGCTGACCGATTATCGCCCGCGCCCGGCATTGATTACGAAAACGACGCCAATCGAGCATCCGCGCTTTCCAGTGATCGACGCCCACAATCATCTCGGGCCCGAGTTTGGCGGCGGCTGGGATCGGCGGCCGGTCGCCGAGCTGCTGGCGGCGATGGATGCGGCCCATGTTCGTGTGCTGGTCGATCTCGATGGCGGCTGGGGCGAGCCGATCTTGCATCGCCACCTCGATCTGTTCAAGGCCGCGGCGCCCGACCGCTTCAGGATCTTTGGCGGCGTCGATTGGGCGGCATGGCCGGCGCATGGTGATCATTTCGGCGAATGGGCGGCGGAGCGCTTTCGCGAGCAAGCAGCGCGTGGCGCCGAGGGCCTCAAGATCTGGAAACCGTTTGGGCTGCACGTGCGTGACCAGCATGGCGCGTTAGTGCGCGTCGACGATGCGCGGCTCGATCCGCTGTGGGCCGCCGCCGGCGAGCTCGACCTACCGGTGATGATTCATGTCGCCGACCCGGTCGCGTTCTTCGGCCCGCTTGATGCCGGCAACGAGCGTTGGGAAGAGCTGCACGCGCACCCCGATTGGCACTTCCCCAGCCCGCCGTTCCCGCCGTTCCTGAGCATCGTCGAGGCGCTGGCCAACCTGGTCGCGCGGCATCCCGGCACCGACTTTATCGGCGCGCACGTCGGCTGCTACGCCGAAAACCTGAGCTGGGTCGGCGCGCTGATCGATCGTTGCCCAAATTTCTATGTCGATATCAGCGCGCGGATCGGCGAGTTGGGCCGCCAACCCTACACCAGCCGGCGCTTTTTCGAGCACTATGCCGATCGCATCCTGTTCGGCATCGACGCCGGCGCCGACATCAATGCCTACCGGCTGTACTACCGTTTTCTCGAGACTGACGACGAATATTTCAGCTACGATGGCGAGGTGGTGCCGGGCCAGGGGCGCTGGTATATCTATGGGCTGCAGCTACCCGATCGTGTGTTGGAACAAGTCTACTTTCGCAATGCCGAGCGTGTGATACTGCGCCAGAAAGCGCCATAAATGAACCGCCAAGGTGCCAAGGCCCCGAGATTTGATACCCTGTGGCACTTCAATGCAACTTCACAATCGCAGTTGTTCATTTTTCGCTCGTAGAACGAAAAATGAACAACAAAAAATAGAAAAGTACCTCTCTGCCGAAGGCTAATGGCGTTTCGAGTGCGAGCTCGAAACGGAATAGGAACATGATGCCACCTTTCGACGACTATACCTGGAGCGAAATTCAATCGCAGCCGCAGGCATGGGCAGCCACGCTGGATCTGCTGCACGGCCGGGCCGCCGCAGTGCGCGCATTTTATCAGAACCAGCCCTTCGACCAGGTTGTGTTCACCGGCTGCGGCTCGACCTACTATCTTTCGCTGGCGGCGGCCGCTTCGCTGCGCGAGATTGGCCGCGTCAATGCGGTTGGCCAACCGGCCTCCGAGATCTGGCTGTATCCGAGGACCACATTTCCAACCGACCAGCGCACGTTGCTCGTTGCCGTGAGCCGCTCGGGCGCGACCACCGAGACGCTGCGCGCCGTCGAGTCATTTCGTGCGGCCGGGCGCGGCCCCGTGCTGACACTCTCCTGCTACGCCGAGCAGCCGCTAGCGCAGTTGGGCGATCTGAATCTGGTGATCGAGGCCGGGCAAGAACAGAGTATCGCGCAAACCCGCGCGTTCAGCACGCTGTACCTTGCGACGCTGTACCTCGCGGCACTGCAGGCGGATCGCGCCGATCTGCTTGGCGAGTTGGGTCGCTTACCGGCGGCCGGCCGGCAGGCGCTGGATACATATCAGCCGCTGGCGCACGTGCTCGCCGCCAACGAGCGTCTGGAGCGCTGCTTCTTTCTTGGCTCGGGCGCGCGCTATGGCCTGGCGGCCGAGCTGAGCCTAAAGATGAAAGAAATGTCGCTCGGCGAGAGCGAGCCATTCCATTTCCTCGAATATCGCCACGGCCCGCAGTCGATGGCTAACCCCGGCACCCTGATTGTTGGCCTGCTCTCCGGCACGAATCACGCGCGCGAATCCGCCGTGCTCGGCGAGATGCGGGCGCATGGCGCGCGCTGCGTCGCGATCGGCGCGCAGTCGGCCGATGTCGAGCTCGTCGCGGCCGACGAGCTGGTGCGCGGCCCGCTGTATCTGCCGTTTGGCCAGATGCTGGCCTACGAGCGCGCGGTCTGGCGTGGGCTCACCCCCGACCGGCCACATCAGCTGTCGGCGGTGGTCAAGCTTGGCGACGCGACTTAGTGCAATTGCAAATTGCAAATTGTAGATTGCAGATTAAGTTCTACGCTTTCTGATGCGATTCAGCATGTGCGGAAGGCCGAACAGGTCGCTTGGAATTGCACTAGTACAGTTATCGTACGACCTGCGCTCATAGCGCCGCTGCGATGCAAATTTGGCGTCAAGTTGATGCTTTTTTGATATCGGCAGAAGGAAGATTGTGGCATAAGCTACCTGTGTAATGGCTCATAGGTCATGCGTAGCGCGTAGCGCGAGCTGCGGTCTTCGCACTGCTGATAATCACAGGTAGTGTCATGTGGCACCGTCTTTCCCTTCGGACACGCATTTTGCTGGGCTACGGCGTCGGATTGTTGATCTTGAGCGGACTGGTTGCATTGCTGCTGATCCGGCTCGAGCAGATCAATACAACAATGGTCAGCCTGAACGGCAATTCGGCCGCCGAGGCGCAGATTGGCGCCCGCCTGGCTGGTCAGGCCGCATTGGTGCAACAAGCCGTCAACCGATATTTCCAGCAGCCCCAGGAAATCTATCGCCAGCAGGCCGAGCAGGCGCTGGATGCTTTTAAGGCCGAGATCGCCCAGCAGCGGCTGATGCTGACGAGTGGCGCGCAGCAGGCCCGCGCTGCGGATCTTGCGGCGCGACTGGCCAGCTATCACGATACATTCGTCGCGCTCGATACATTGCTGCATGCGCAGATCACCTATCGCTTTGATACATCGCGCTGGATCACACAAGCGGGCGGGATGACGAATCGAGTTGTCTACCGCGAGCTGAGCAACACATCAACCGACAAACTGAACACGCTGATCACCACCCAGAGCAACCTACAGTCGGCGGCGATCACATCCAGCCGCATGGTGGCGGAGCAGAACTCGCAGCTGGCCGACCTGGCCTTCGCGAGCTTGAAACTGGCTCAGGCGCGCTTGCGAGGCCTCATGCTGGATTCTCATGGCGATATAACGCTGCACGACGCGCTTCAGGCGACGACATCGGCGATCACGGCCACCGGCCAGCTGGCCGATAATCTCAAGGCCATGCGCCAGCTTCGTTCGACACAGTTAGTCGAACGATCGGACGCGCTGCAGCGGAGCGCCGATGCGATCGCGCAGGGCGCGCTGGCGACGCTCACCGCGGCGACGGCCGACCTCGAGCGAGAGATGCGCAATACCGAGCAGGCTGCCGTGATCGCGCTGTTGGGAGCGCTCGCCGTAACGGTGCTGATGGGCATCCAGTTGGCGCGCACGTTGACCAAGCCGCTGAATGATCTGGTGGCGGCAACTGGGCGGATCAACCAGGGCGATTACGATCAACCTGTCGTCGAGCGCGAAGGTGGCGAAGTGGGGCGACTCGTGATCGCGTTCAATCAGATGACGGCGACACTGCGCCAGCAGCGAGCCGAAGTGACACAGCAGCACGCGCTCATGTCCGAGCGCAACTGCGAGCTGGAACAGACGCTGAATCGGCTTCAAAGGGCAACCGCCGAGCGCGAGACTCTGGCATCGACGGTGCAGTCGCTCAGTGTGCCGGTGATTCCGATCCTCGAACAGGTCATTGTGGTGCCGCTGGTCGGAGAGCTAGATCATGATCGCGCCCAGCTGCTACTGCAGCGCTTGCTCGCCGGGGTCGTGTCGCAGCGAGCCCGGATGGTGATTCTTGATATTACCGGCCTCGCAATGATCGATTCACTGGGCGCCACCTGGCTGTTGCGAGCCGCCAGTGCGATCGAGCTGCTTGGCGCCCGCACGATCCTGGCCGGCACGAGCCCAGAGGTGGCCCAGGCGCTGGTGGCCAGCGGCGCCGATTTGAGCCATCTGCATACCAGCATTGATTTGCGCGCGGCCGTTGAATTTGCTTTGCGGCGGGTCGATGTTGGCGGCCACACGGCGCGGAATTAACATCCCCTCACGAAAACCGTCTTTACATTTTGGCGCGGGTTCGGGCGGCCGGGTACCCACACTCAGAGGGTATCCGGCCGCCCGCGTATATTTTTCGCCGCCTGCCAGTCTCCACAATTGTGGCACGCTTGTTGCACGCCGTACCTTAAGGAGTCGGCGCGAACAAAAGCAACCAGCGAGCTGGAAGAGTGTAGCCCAAGGCTTGGCAATTCGCAGCAGCATGTGCGCCAGCCGGCTTCGCGGTTGATTCCGCAAAAGGAGGACAAAGATGGTAGATAATTTGCAAGCGGCCTTGCAAGAGCTGACTGCGTGCCCCAGCACGGATCATCCGTTTCTCAGTGTGTATCTCGATTGGACGCCCGACGGCAACGGCCGGCGCCCCTCGTTGCAGTTGTTAGAACAGGAGCTCGGCACGATCGCGGCGCGGCTGGCTGGCGATTCCGCGCACCGCGCGGGGTTTGAGGCCGACCGCCAGCGCATCATGGACTATGTCAATCGCGAAGCGCCCAAAAGTGCGCGCGGCCTGGCGATTTTTGCCTGTGATGGCGCGGGCATCTGGCACGCGTTGCCACTCCAGGCGCCGCTTGAAACGCGCATCGTCGCCGATCGCTACCCGCATGTGTTCGAGCTGGCCCGGCTGATCGACGAGTATGAGACCTGCGCGATCGTGCTGGCCGAAGGCCAGGAGTCGCGCATCTTTGTGATTGCGCTGAATCATGCCGAGCAGGTCGGCGAAACGGAGGCGTCCGAGAAGATCAAGCGCTTCGACCAGGGCGGCCTGGCCCAGATGCTATTCCAGCGCCGCACCGATAATGTGATCAAGGCGCATACCAAAGATATTGCCGAGCAGCTCGATAAAATAATCAAGCGCTATGATGTGCGGCATGTGGTGATCGCCGGCAATGATGCGATCAAAGGTATAGTTATGGATTCGCTGACCGAGCCGATCAAGCAGAAACTGATCGATTATATTCATCTCGATCCGGCCAGCAGCCTGAAGACGATTTTGGAGACAGTCGAGCCGATGATGCGCAAAGCGGAGCGCCGGCGGGAGGCCGACACACTGGCCGAGCTGGAGAAGCAGATGACCGCCAAGGGCGGCCTGGGGGCGCGAGGCCTGACCGATACGGCAATGGCGCTCAGCAAAGGCCAGGTCAGCACCCTGCTGCTGCTGCAGAGCTTTGGTGGCGCCGGCGGCGAGTGCCCGAACTGCGGGACGCTGCGCGCCGGCCAGCGCACCAAGTGCCCGTACGATGGCGCCGCGATGCAGCCTGTGGATCTGCGCGAGGCCTTTACGGCTCGCGCGATCCAGCAAAACGCTGCGGTCCATGTGATCGAGGCCAGCGATTACCTTGCTGCGCACGACGGCGTCGGCGCGCTGCTGCGCTACCGCGACGACGAGCAGGCCCGCGCGCTTGGGTGAGTGGCGTAGAGCAGGCCGATCGTGATAATGGCGACGCAATTCACCGCATTTCCACGGCCAACATCGTAGGGACGCGACATATCGCGTCCCTACGATGGATTCATCGATCAACGCATCAACGGTGTAAAGCATGGCTGAGCTTTGCCTGGAGTTTACTTCTCCGACGGTAAGAAGCGGGTGAGCTTGGTGCCGCACACTGGGCACTCGCCTTTCAGCGCGCGCCGGCCGTTGTCCATCTTCTCCTCGTGCGCGTTCTTGATCTCACGTTTGGTCTTACACTTTACGCAGTAGGCCTCCTGCGCGGTTTCTTGTTGCGTCATGGCTACGATCTCCTCCCACATACGGCTGCCGCACGATGCGGCCTGAGGTTCCATAGCAAAACGTGTGCCAACCGTCGTTGTATGGCTAGGCGCGCGGACCATAGGCTCTTGGCGTGTCTTGCGGTATAATCGGCGCATGCCTATGTATAAGCAGCCGCAAATGTGATCCCAGTTCCTATAGTTCCTGTATTTCCCTGGCAAGGGCCAAAGGGAAATACAGGAACTATAGGAACTGGGATCCTACATGTGAAACTCTGTACTATGTTGAATTGAGAGGTTCGTTTATGCGCGTTGTAGTGATCGGTGGAAGTGGGCACATTGGCACGTATCTGGTGCCGCGCCTGGTCGAGGCCGGGCATGAAGTCGTCGTGGCCTCCCGTGGTCAGCGCCAGCCCTACCAGCCGCACGGCGTATGGTCGGCGGTGACACAGGTGGCGAGCGATCGCGCCGCCGAGGAAGCCACCGGCGCGTTCGGGCCGCGCATTCGCGATCTGCGGCCCGATATCGTGATCGACCTGATCTGCTTTACGCTGGAAAGCGCCCAACATCTCGTCGAGGCGCTGCGCGGCGAAATTCAACACGTAATCCATTGCGGTACGATCTGGGTCCATGGCCCCAGCGTGCAGGTGCCGACCACCGAAGAACAGCCGCGCCGGCCGTTCGGCGAATATGGCATTCAGAAGGCCGCGATCGAAGTGTATTTGCTGAATGAGTCCCGGCGCAACGGGTTTCCCGCCACCATTCTGCATCCGGGGCACATCGTGGGGCCGGGCTGGCCGCCGGTGAACCCGGCGGGCCATATCAACCCACAGGTGTTTGCGCGGCTGGCGCGTGGCGAAGAGCTGGCTCTGCCGAACTTGGGCCTGGAGACGGTGCACCATGTGCATGCCGACGACGTGGCGCTGGCGTTTATGCAGGCGATCGCCAACCGCAGCACTGCGATCGGCGAAAGCTTTCATGTGGTTTCGCCAGCGGCGCTGACGCTGCGCGGCTACGCCGAGGCGGTGGCAGGATGGTTTGGGCAGCCGGCGCACCTGCGCTACCTGCCGTGGGAAGATTGGCGTACCACCGTCTCGGAGCAAGAAGCGATCGCTACCTGGGATCATATCGCACATAGCCCGAACTGTAGCATCGCCAAGGCCCAGCGGCTGCTCGACTATCGGCCGCGCTACAGCTCGCTGCAGGCGGTCTACGAGGCGCTGACCTGGCTGATCGATCATCGGGTGATCGAGGTGTAGCGCCGAAGATAGAGGATAGAAGATAGAAGATAGAAGATAATGCTTATCGCAAGATAGATGTTATCCTCTATTCTCTATCCTCTGCTTCGCGCCCGCGCGGTACGTAACTTGCTGTAGCATGGCGGGGCTTTATCCATGCCTGGCGTCTCACACATTCTCCCGGCCCAGGGTAGCGTCGCCCGATGATATTGGTCAAGGAGATCAGCGCCGGGGCGGTGATGCGGTGAGTTGGATGTATGCAGATTTTGCTCGGCGCCTATAGCTACTTTCTCGCTCGGCAGCCAGCTTTCTGGCGGGCCGCCGGCCAGCACCTGACCTTGAGCCTCACGGCGCTCCTGATTAGTGTAGTGATAGCTGTGCCGCTCGGTATCTGGATCGCGCGGCGCGCCCAAGTCGCGCAGGTTGTGATCAATGTGTTTGGCGCGCTGCGGCTGATTCCAAGCCTGGCGGTGCTGTTTTTGGCGCTGCCGTATTTCGGCACCGGCTTCCGACCAGCCTTGTTGGCGCTCACCATCCTGGCATTTCCACCGGTATTGATCAATACATACGCGGGGCTCCACAGCGTCGATCGGGCCGTCATCGAGGCGGCCTATGGCATGGGCATGGAGGTGCGCGAGGTGTTGCGGCAGGTCGAGTTGCCGCTAGCGCTGCCGGCAATGATCGCCGGCATTCGGGTTGCCGCCGTCGAGGTGATCGCGAGCGCGACGCTGGCGGCCTTTATTGCGGCGGGCGGTTTGGGACAATTTGTCTATACCGGGTATACCCTAAATCGGCCTGAAGTGATGCTGGTCGGCGCTGTCCCGGTCGCGCTGCTGGCGCTGGCTGCGGAGGTGCTGCTCGGCGGAGTGCAGCGGATGTTGCGCGTGCCGGGAACGTAGCGTACCCCAGGCTTGTTCCGATGCGTCGCAGCACATCGCACGGCCCCAGGTTTGATATGAAAGAGAAGGGCAACATGAACCGATCACAGATGTATCGTTTTCTCGCGCTGAGCCTGCTGATTGTGCTGGCGCTGGCTGCCTGTGGCCAGGCCAGCACCGGCGGTAGCGCTACCAGTGCGGCGGCGCCGACCACGGCTGCCGTGCCGACTACAGCAGCTGTGCCGACTACAGCAGCTGTGCCGACTACAGCTGCCGAACCGACGGCCA
>Ga0137368_10005171_pt1 | contig 13783 bp, 10 predicted proteins | sample SagtaG_13_FD_104917 | JGI IMG/M metagenome (GOLD analysis project Ga0137368, IMG submission 104917) | Vadose zone soil microbial communities from Sagehorn Ranch, Mendocino, California, USA - Sage1_L_100_16 metaG | ecosystem: Environmental > Terrestrial > Soil > Vadose zone | place: USA...
CGCATCGCGCTCGCCGTCTCGCGCGCGCTCGTGCACGCGCACGCCGCCGGCGTCCTCCACCGCGACCTGAAGCCCTCGAACGTGTTCCTCACGGCGGACGGCGGCGTGAAGGTGCTCGACTTCGGGCTCGCGCACGTCTTCGGGGTGGGTGCGCCCGCGCAGAGCGGCACGCCCGGGTACATGGCGCCGGAGCAGCTGCGCGGCGGGCGCGAGGACGAGCGGACGGATCTCTTCGCGCTCGGCGTCCTCCTCGAGGAGCTGCTCGGGCCGCGGCGGCTCCGCGCCGTCCTCCCGGTCGCCGCGCTCGCGGCGCGCTGCCGCGCCGAGGACCCCGGTGCCCGCCCGACCGACGCCGCCGCCGTGGCGCGCGAGCTCGAGGAACTCCGCGACGCGCTCGACGCGCCGGCGGCCCGCGCGCCGCACCCTGCCGCGCCGTCGGCGCGCGCCGTCGAGGCGCTCCGTCACCTCTTCCTCGGCGAGCAGTGCTCGAGCCGGCCCGTCTTCGGCCAGGACTGTGCGCAGCACTACCGGCGCGCCGTGGCGCTCGACCCGACGCTCGCGGTCGGCCACTACCAGCTCGCCGTCTGGATGCGCCGCTTCGGCGGGAGCCGCGCAGCGCAGCGGTGCGTCATCGCCCGCGCGCTCCGCCATCACCGCCGCGCCCCCCCAGCGGAGCAGGTGCTCATCCGCGCGTTCGCGGCGCACGTCGCGGGGCGCGACGACGACGCGCTCGCGCTCTTCCGCGAGGCGACGGAGCGCTGGCCGGAGGACCCGCGCGCCTTCTACGAGATCGGGGACCTCCTGCGCCACCGCGACGAGCTCGGGCTCGCGGTGCCGTACCTCGAGCGCGCGGTGGCGCTGAACCCCGACCACGGCTGGGCGCCCGGGCAGCTCGCCGAGGTGCTCGGCGCGCTCGGGCGCGACGAGCCGCTCCGCGCCTGGGTCGAGCGCTGGTCCCGCGCGCCCACCCCGCCGAACCTGCACGCCCTCTCGATCGCCGAGGGCTGGCTCGGCGATCCGGACGCCGCCGCCGCGGCGGCCCGGCGCAACATCGCGCTCGGGGCCGGGCTCGTCGCGCAGCAGGACCTCGTCGGCGCGGTCGGGTTCGCGGGGCGCTACGCCGAGGCCGCCGAGCTCGCCCAGGGCTTCGCCGAGCCGGGGAGCCCGATCAGGCGGATGGGGTTCTACACGCTCGCCGCCGTCGAGGCATACCGCGGCCGGCGCAGGGCGGGCCTCGCCTGCCTCGACGCGCTCTCGCGCGCGCTGCCGGAGGTCCTCGGTGACGCGCTCTACCTTGCCGCCCGCGCCGACTACCTCCTCGGCGACGGCAGCGCGGGGCCGGTCCTCGAGGAGGTCGCGCGGCTCGAGGCGGTCGATCCCCGCGCCGCGGCCGAGCACGCGGCCGGTGTCGCCTGGCTCGGCGCGGGTGCACGCGCGGCCGAGCTCGCGCGCGGCCTGCGGCCGGGCTCGCCGCTCGCGCGGACCTACGAGGCGATCGCTGTCTTCCGCGGCGGCGCGATGGACCGGGCCCTCGCGATCCTGCGGGCGGTCGTCGCCGAGGCGCCCGTCTCGGTCTGGCGCACGCCGCCGCTCTGGTTCCTGGCCGATCTCGCTTTCGAGGCCGGTCGCCACGCCGAGGCGCACGCCGCGCTCGAGGCCCACGAGCGGCTCTACCTCCCGCGGGTGATGTGGCGGAGCTGGGCGCACCCGCGCGCGCTCCTCCTCCTCGCGCGCTCCCGCGAGGCGCTCGGGGATGCCGAGGGCGCGCGCGCAGCGGCGCTGCGGCTCCTCGAGGCGTGGCGCTCCGCCGAGGAGGGCCCGCTCCTCTCCGAGGCGCGCGCCCTCGCGGCGCGGCTCGACCGCTGATCCGGGGGACGCGCGCCGGCCGCCGCGTCCCGCGGCCCGGGCGCTTTGCAGCGGCCGGCCCCCGTGCTCTCCTGGGAGCTTCCATGTCCCGCCGCGCGACCTCGCTCCTGCGCCTCTTCGGCGATCCGGCCGTCGATCTCGCGGGGTACCTCATCGACATCGCGTCCATCGCCGGCGAGACGATGCTCGCGCTTTCCCGCTCGGCGGGGCGGATCCGGCCGGTGGTGCGCGAGGTGCTCTGGCGGCAGGTCTACTTCACCGCCGTGCGCGCGACGCCGTTCACGCTGCTCCTCGCGCTCCTCGTCGCGCTCGCGGTCGCAGCGCAGTCGCCTTACTCCGCGGCGGCGGGCGGCGACGTCCTCGGCAAGGTGCTCGTCGCGACGCTCGTCCGCGAGCTCGCCCCGCTCCTCACCGCGTGGATCGTGATCGCCCGCTCCGGCACCGCCATCGCGGCGGAGCTCGCGACGATGCGGATCGAGGGCGAGGTGGACGCGCTCGTCGGGATGGGGATCGATCCGTTCGAGTACCTCGTCGTCCCGCGCATCCTCGGCGCCGCGGTCGCGGTCGCGAGCCTCACCGTCGTGTTCCTCGCCGTCTCGATCGGCGCGAGCGCGCTGCTCTCTCCCCTGCTCGGCGGGCCGGCGCCGCACGTCCTCCTCGGCCACGTGAGCGGCGCCCTCCGCCCCGCCGACGCGGTCGCGCTCGCCGCGAAGACGATCGTGCCCGGCATCGCCATCGCCTCGATCGCCTGCCACGAGGGGTTCCGGGCCTCGCGCAGCACCACCGAGGTGCCGCCGGCGGTCACCGCGGCCGGCGTGCGGGCCTTCACGATGGTGTTCGTCTGGAACACCGTCGTGACCGCGCTCCTCTACCTCGCCTAGACGACCTGCTCTTCGGAAACACCCGTTCGCCCTGAGCGTAGCGGCGCGAACACGTCTGAACTTCGGGGCTCAGCGAGAGCTGCGCTGATGAGGTGCTCGGAGCTGCGCGATGCTCCTCCTTGCCGGCTCGGCGAGGTCGGGGTACGTGCCGCTCCCCGCGTCGAGGAAACGCTGGTATTGCGTCACGGCGTCGGAGCGAAGGCCAACGGTTTCGAGCGCGAGCGCCAAGTTGAAGATGAACTCCGGGTCTGATTTGAGCGCGAGCGCTCGGCGGAACTCTTCGATGCCTTCGCTGCGACGGCCCTGTTCCATGAGCGTGCTGCCGAGGTTGTTGTGGGCCTCCGCCCGTCCGGGTTCGAGTCGGATCGCCTCGCGATACTCGCGCGCCGCGTCGTCGATCTGGCCTTTCGCGTGGTACGCGTTGCCAAGATCGGTGTGCGCGCAGGCCAGCCCAGGGGCGAGTCGAATCGCCTCGCGATACTCGCGTACGGCATCGTCGAGCCGCTCCCTCGAATGATGAGCCCTGCCGAGGTTGTAGTGCGCGCCCGCACCGTCCGGCGCGAGCCGAAGCGCCTCACGGAACTCGGAAAATGCTTCGTCGAGCCGGCCATTGGCAAGGAACGCATTGCCTAGATTGCCGTGTGCCTCCGCGAGGCCAGGAGCGAGTCGGAGCGCCTCACGGTACTCGGCGGCTGCTTCGTCGAGCCGACCCTTCGCCTTGTACGCGTTGCCCAGGTTGTTGTGGGTGCCCGCGTCGCGAGGGTCGAGGCGCACTGCCTCCAGGCACTCCCGAATGGCGTCATCGATCTGTCCGTTCGCCGCGTAGGTGGCGCCTAGATTGCTGTGCGCCTCTGCCGAGCCGGGGGCGAGCCGGATCGCCTCGCGGTACTCGGTCACCGCCTCGTCGATGCGGCCCTGCGCCTTGTACGCGTTGCCCAGGTTGTCGTGGGCGTCCGCGTACTCGGGGTCGATTCTGATGGCGGCGAGGTGCTCGCGTGCAGCATCGTCGGGCAGGCCCCTGGTCTGGTACGCGGTGCCGAGATTGTTGTGGGCGCGCGCCTTCTCCGGGCTCTTCGCGACGACGTCGCTCCAGAGGCTGAGCTCGTCCTTCCAGATGACGTTCCGCGCGTGGGTTGCGACGCCAAGCGACCCGGCCGTGATCGACAGCGCCACGGTGGCCTGGAGCGTTGGCGCGAGCCGCAAGGCCAACTGCTCGACGATCCAGAGCAGGGCGGTGCCGAAGGCGACGGCGGCGCCGACGCTCGGCAGGTACATCCTGTGCTCGAAGATGACGTCGCGGATCGGGATGACCGTCGACTCGACGGACAACGTGACGAAGAACCAGCCGATGCCGAGGAACACGAGGACGCCCTCGGCGCGGTTCGTCTCGCGTGCCCGACGCAAGAGGAGCACCGCGGTCGTCGCGACCACTGCGAGGATCGCCAGCGCGAGGAGAACGCCTGGATCGGCGAGGGAATGCGAGAGACGGAACGAGTAGTCGAGGTTCTGACCGACGGGCAGCAGGAGCAGGCGCAGGTACGTCACCACCACCCGCGACTGCGTCAGGAGGTACACCGATCTCGGAATGAGAGGAGTCTCGGCGACCACGTGGCTGGCGTCCGCGAGCACGAGATTCTGGTCCTGGATGGCGAGGCCCAGCGGAACGAGGAGCGCCGTTGCCGCCAGTGGCACGAGAAGGAGCAGCCGCCTTCGGGGTCGGAACAACAGCCACTCGTACCCCGCCGCGACGAACGGCAGGGTGAAGCTGATCTCCTTGGTCTTCATGGCCCCGCCCGCCGCCACGATCGACAGGCAATACAGAAAGCGCGCGCTGCGCTTCGACGGGCGATCCGCTTCGAGCGAGAGCCTCGCCTGCGCATAGAGCGCCAGCGAGACGAGGAAGAGGAGCGTCGCGAGCGAGGCGAATCGCTGGACGATGTAGGTGACCGCCTGGGTCTGCACCGGATGCAGCGCGAAGAGGAGACCAGCGGCGAGCGGCAGGTACCCGCGCACGAGTGGACCCGCCTCCGCGCTCCGCAGTGCCGGAGTCCGGAGTGTGATCGCCGCGAGCCAGAAGACGAGCAGGCCGTTGCAGACGTGGATGAGGAGGTTGACGAGGTGGTATCCGAAGACTTCCAGCCCGCCGAAGCGGTAGTTGAGCGCGAACGAGAGGAACCCGACCCATCGGTTCCCGGACGGCGGCCACTGCCTGCCGAGCTCGCGCAGGCTCTGGTTCCGGACGATGTTGCGGAGGTCGTCGAAGTGGAACGAGGCGTCGAAGCTGTTCGAGTAGGCGAGCACCGTCGCTGCCGCGATCACGAGCATCGCGACCAGCGCCTGACGCGACCCGGGCAAGTCCGGCGGGCAGGGCCCGGGCAGCTTGGGGGACCCTGTCGCACCGATCTGGCGGGCCAGCTTTCGTCTCCTCGATCCGCTCATGACGCGAGTCGTCGCCACTAAACCATGATTCGCTGCACTCCGCCCACGTGGCCCTCGGCGGCCGCCCCCGGACACACGTCGCCCCTCCTGCATGCTTTACCGCCTCCGGCGGAAACAGGCGTCCCCTGAAGCAGGCCGCACGCTCCGGCATTACCGCGGCGGCGGCCTGCCAACGATCACCGGTGGTATTCGCTTGGCGGACGAAGCTACGCGATCAAGCTCACCCGCGTTCGGCTCGAATCGGTAGCGTTATCGCCACGTCACCGCGTGCGTCGCAGCATCGCCGGCGGTGCGGCTCTCGCCCACGACCTTGCCCTTTGTGTTCACCGCATAAGCGCCGCTGCTGGATCCGCCAAGCGTCCCGAGATCGATCATCCCGCCCGCCGGTGTCCACGAGAACGCGTGCCACCAGCCGTCCGCAGCGATCCTGCAGCCGACGACGTCGCCGTTATCGTTCAGCGCTGGGGGGGTATTCCATATCGAGCCCACCGTCCCAAGATCGGTCATCCCACCCGGTTGCGTCCACAAGAACGCGTGCCACGAAGAATCGCCCGACGCGGTGCTGACGCCGACGACTTGGCCATTGGCGTTCACCGCGAACGTCCCATAGGTCTCGGTATGGGTTCCGCCGAGCGTTCCGAGGTCGATCATCCCACCCGCCTGCGTCCACGAGAACGCGTGATACGTAGCATCGCCTGGGAGGATGGCGTCGCCGACGATCTGGCCGCTGTCGTTGACAGCCGCGGCGCTGCTATAGTTTCCGCCAAGCCCGCCGAGATCGATCATCCCACCTGCTGCTGTCCACGAGAACGCGTGCGAAGTGTCCCCAGGGATGTTGCTCTGGCCGACGACCTGGCCCAGCCCGTTCACCGCGAAGGCGGCGCTGCCCCACCCGCCAAGCGTGCCGAGATCGATCATCCCGCCTGCCTGTGTCCACGAGAACGCGTGCGAACTGTCGTCTGGGAGCGCGCTGGTGCCGACGACCTGGCCTTTGTCGTTCACCGCGTAAGCGTAGCTATAGCTTCCGCCAAGGGTTCCGAGGTCGATCATCCCACCCGCCTGCGTCCACGAGAACGCGTGCTGCGAAGCGTCGCCTGCGGTGGTGCTCCCGCCGACGATCTGGCCGGTGGAGTTCATCGCGTTGCCGGTGCTCCAGTTTCCGCCGAGCGTGCCGAGATCGATCATCCCGCCCGCCTGTGTCCAGGAGAACGCGTGCTGCGAAGCTTCGCCTGGGAGCGTGCTGGTGCCGAAGACCTGGCCATTGTCGTTGAGGCCCGCGGCCCCGCTGTAATTTCCGCCAAGGGTGCCGAGATCGACGATGTGTGTTGCCGCGCGCGCTACCGTGTACGAAGAGAGCGCCGCGGCGATCGCCACGGCGAGAACGAGCTTCTTCATGAATTCCCCTTCCTTAGAGTGAATGATGGAAGCACCCCACGGGCGTACCGACCGTACGCGTGCCTGCGCCCTCGTTCAAGCCAATTGAACGATACGGTTTTGAGACCGCGGTGCGTTGAGCTGACGAGTTCACCTTCACCGCTCGTTCGCGCTGTCGCGCCGGAGCGACGAACCCGAGTTCGTCATGAGCGACGTGGCGATCCTTGATCTCCTGTGCCTCGCCTAGGGACCCCTGGACGCCGCCCCGCTCGCAGAGGCCGAGGACCTCACCATCACCGCTCGCGCTGGCGCGCTGCGGGTGGAGAAGCTCGCCTTCCGCGTGCACGCCGGGGAGACGCTGGTCCTCGTGGGGCCGATCGAGGCGGGCTCGGCGGTGCTGCGGGCGCTCGTCGGCATCGACCGCCCGGACGCGGGGCGGGCGCGGCTCCTCGGCGAGCTCCCGGCGCTCCTCCCGCGCGACGACGCGGCGGCGCTCCTCGCGCGCGTCGGCTGGCACCCGCGCAGCGGCTCGCTGCTCGCGAACCTGACCCTGCGGGAGAACCTCCTCCTCCCGCTCCAGTTCCACCGCCGTCCGAGCGCGGCGGAGGCGGCGCGCGCGACCTCCGCCGCCCTCGCCCGCTTCGGCCTCGAGGAGGCCGCGGACGTCCGGCCGGAGGAGGTCGCCCTCCCCGTCCGCCACCGGGTCGCGCTCGCCCGCGCGACGCTCCTCGATCCGGAGCTCCTCGTCCTCGACGACCCGCTCGACGACCTCGAGGAGGCCGCCGCGCGCGAGGTGCTCTCCGCCCTCGCCGCGTGGGCCCGCGAGCGCCCGCGCGGGCTCCTCCTCACCTCCCACCGCACCGGGGTCGCGTCCACGCTGCGCGCCCCCGCCCTGCCGCTCCCGGTGATCCGCGCATGAGTCGACCCGCCCCGCTCCGCCACGTCCGCTCCGTCGTCGGCGCGTTCAACCTCCTCGTCCTCGCGCTCCTGCTCGTGGGCGTCGTGTTCGTCGGACGCGGCCGTCGCTGGTTCGAGAAGCACGCCGCGCTCGCGGTCACCTTCCCCGCGAAGCACGCGGCGGCGCTGCGCGTCGGCGTGCCGGTCCGCCTCGCGGGCGACCTCGTCGGTACCGTGGCGGGGGCGGCGCGCGAAGGCGAGCTCATCCGCGCGCGCATCGACCTCGGCGCGGCGGCGCGCGAGACCCTGCGCTCGGACGCGCGCGCGGAGCTCCGCGTCCCGATCGCCGGGCTCGTCGGCGACCTCGCGATCTCGCTCGATCCCGGGAGCGCGCCCGCGGCGTGGCCCGAGGGGAAGGTGATGGAAGGGGAGGCGGAAGGCGACCCGGCGGTGAAGGCGCGGGAGACGGTGGACCGCGTGCGCGAGCAGGTCCCGGCGATCCTCGACCGGACGCAGGCGATCCTCGAGAAGACCGACGCGATCCTCGGCCAGGTCGAGCGCTCGCGCGCCGCCGAGGACGTGGACAAGCTCGTCCGTTCGCTCGATCGGCTCGCGACGACGGTCGAGCGGGAGCGGGCCGTCGCGAACGCCTCCGGCTCGCTCGCGCGGCTCGAGGAGCTCCTGCGCGGGCTGCGCGACGGGAAGGGGACCGCCGGCAAGCTCTTCACGGACGCCGCGATGTACGATCGCACCGCGGACCTGCTCGAGGACGTGCACCGGAGCTGGCAGAAGATCGACGCGCTCGTGGCGGCGAGCACGAAGATCGCCGAAGAGGCGCAGGAGCTCGCGGACGCGGCGCGCGGCCGGTCGCGCGAGGTCGACACGCTCGTCGGGGAGGTGCAGCTCCTCGTCATGCAGTCGAACCACACGCTCGACCTCGTCTCGAGCCACTGGCTGCTGCGCGGCGCCGTCCCCGAGCCTGGGCCGCCCCTGCCGCCGGCGGTGCTCGACCTGCCGCCCGAGCCGCACGCGGAGGGCCGGCCGTGACCCGCATCGGCGCCGCCGCGCTCGCCCTCGCGCTCGCTCTCGCGTGCGCGCGCGAGCGACGGCCGGGCGCGGAGGAGCTCGCCGTCCGCCAGCGGATGGCGGGCGAGACCGCACGGCGCTACGACGACCCGAAGACCGCGGCGTCGCTGTACGGGCGGGCTTCCCGGAACGCGGCGGCGGTGGATCGGCCGAAGCTCGCGGCCGACGCCGGCTGCCGCGAGGGGCTCGCGCTCCTCGCCGCTGGCGACCCGCGCCGCGCCGAGGGAGCGTTCCGGAGCGCCGCCGCGCTCGCCCGCGACGCGGGGGAGCCGGCCCTCGCGGCGCGCGCGCTGCTCGGCCTCGCCCGCGCCCGCCGCGTGGGCGCGGGGGGCGCGACGTGGACGGGCCGCTCCGCGAGGCGCGGACCCTCGCGCGCAAGGGGAAGGACCCGACCGCCGAGGCGCTCGCCGAGGTCGGCCTCGGCGCGCTCGCCCTGCCCGCCGAGGCGCGCGAGCGGTACGCCGCCGCCGAGCGGCTCGCCGGTGACCTTCCGGAGGTCGCCGGCCCGCTCCGCCTCAACCGGGCGCGGCTCGACGAGAAGGAAGGGCACGCCGCAGACGCGCGCGCGGGCTATCGGGCCGCGCTCGCCCCGCTCGCGTCCGCGGACGACCGCGTCGGGCTCCTCGCCGCGCTGCAGGCGGCGGCGCGCCTCGCGGCCGGCGATCCGGCTGCGCCGGGCGAGGCGGCGGAGCTTCACCGGCGAGCCGCCGCGGTCGCCGATGGGCTCGGGCGCGAGGAGACCGCGCGCGCCGAGCGGCGCCTCGCCGAGGAGGGCGGTCCGCGGACTGACGGGCCATTGAAGTAGCCCGCTCCCACCGCACGGAGTGCGGCGCCGTACGAAGAGCGCGTATGCGCGAGGGCGACGACCCCGCAAGGTGACCGGGGTCGGGCAACGAGAGTGCGGCGGCCGCGGCGTCACCGCGCTGAGCGCGAAGCGCGGGAGAGGGCCGGGGCGAGGGGGCAGCGGGGGGGCGGGATCGAGACGTGTCGGTGAAGCGCCGGGTCAGGCCTGGGCCGGCTCGCCACCGACCGCGCGCATCGTGCCGCGGAACTGCTCGATGAGCCGCACCACCTCGTCCCCGAGGTCCACCGCCTGCTCGCGCTCCTCCGCCTCTCGGAGCATCGCCGCGACGCGACCGAGCGTCTCGGCGAGCTCCTCGAGGGCAGGGGGCATCCGGACGAGCTTCCGCGCCTGGCGGAACCGGACCAGATCGAGCTCGATCGACAGGGCCATGCGGCCGGGATTCGCGATCTCGAGCATCTCCCGAAAATGTGCGCAGCCCGCGCCGGACCGCAACACCGCCCCGGGGCTTGCCGCCGGGCTCCGGCTCGCCGTCAGAGGACGAGCGCCAGGAGGAGGACGCCGACGAGCACGAACGACAGCGCGACCTTCACCGCGCTCCCGAGCACGAAGCCGACGAACGCACCGGCGCCGGCCGCGAGCGCCCGCTCGAAGTTCGGGTTCCGCGCGTACTCGAACACGAGCGCGCCGACCGCCGGGCCGAGGACGATCCCGGGGAGGCCGAGGAAGAGGCCGGCGACGAGCCCCACCGACGACCCGATCACCGCCCAGCGCGACGCGCCGAACGCCCTCGCGCCGAGGACGCCGGCGGCGAGGTCCACCGCCCAGATGACGAGCCCGAGGACCGCGCACACGCCGACGGTGAAGCCCGAGACGCGGGTGAACCCCTCCGCCCATGCGACGAGGAGCGCTCCGGCGACGAGCAGCGCCGAGCCGGGGATGGCGGGGAGGATGACGCCGGCGAGGCCGGCGAGCAGCGCGGCGGCGCCGAGGACGTAGAGCAGGATCGTCACACGCCATGATCACCCGCCGCCGGCGCCGGCGTCCACCGTCCGGGACGTGCGCCCGACCCGCAGGTGCGCTCCCCCCGGCGCCACGGGCGCCGCAGGTTGGCCGAGGTCCCGCCCGGAGCCGAAGATGCACGCCTCCCTGCCCGTGTTCCGTCCACTCCTCCTCGCCGTGACGATCCCGGTCACCGCGCTCGCGTGCATCGCCGCGCTCGGGCCGTCGCCGCGGCGCGCGACCCCGTCGCTTCCACCTGCGGCGGTCGCGGCGGGGCCGTGGGTGTGGGTCTCGAACGAGGGGTCGGGAGATCTCGCGCTCATCGACGCGGCGACCGACGAGGTGGTCGCGCGCGTCCACGTGGGGAAGCGCCCGCGCGGCCTGCGGCTCGGCCCGCAGGGGCGGTCGCTCTTCGCGGCGGTGTCCGGCACGCCCCGGCCGCGGCCGGGCCTTTCGCCCGCGTACGCCCCTGCGGCGGAGCGCGGCGCCGACGGCATCGCCGAGGTGGACCTCGCGACGCGCCGCGTCTCCCGGGTGCTCCCGTCCGGGCAGGACCCGGAGGCGTTCGATCTCGTCGCCGACGGCCGGCTGCTCGTCGTGTCGAACGAGGAGACGGCGTCCGCGACGATCGTGGACGTCTCCGCGGCGCGGCTCGTCGCGAGCATCGCGGTCGGCGCGGAGCCCGAGGGCGTCACTGCGGCCCCGGACGGCCGGCTCGTCGCGGTCACCTCCGAGCGTGAGCACCGGGTGGACTTCGTCGATCCCGGCGCGGGGCTCGCGGTCGCCCGGGTCGCGACCTGCCTACGCCCGCGCAGCGTCGCCTTCACTCGGGACGGGGCCCTCGCGTTCGCCCCGTGCGAGGAGGGCGGGGCCGTGGCGGTGATCGACGCGCGCGCCCTGCGCTCGGCGGGGGAGATCGCCCTTCCGCCGGGCTCGCGTCCGATGGGGATCGCGCTCGCCCCCGACGGGCGGCGCCTCTTCGTCTCGAACGGGCGGGCGGGGACCGTCTCCGCGATCGACGTCGTCTCGCGGAAGGTGGCCGCCACCTCGGCGCCGTTCGGGCAGCGCGTCTGGGGACTCGCCCTCACGCCCGACGGCCGCCGGCTGTACGTCGCGGACGGCCCCGCGAACGAGGTCGTCGCCCTGGACGCGGCGACCCTCGCCGTCCTGAAAAGGATCCCCGTCGGCGACTCCCCGTGGGGAGTCGTCGTGACGCCGTGAACGCACTGCGCATCGGCGAGCAGGATGCGAAGGACCTCGCCGCGTTCCTGGAGACCCTCCGGTGAGGACGGCGCCGGGCGCGGCCCTCGCGCTCGCGCTCGCGGCGGCCTGCGCGGGCGCGGCCCGCGCGGAGGAAGAGGGCCCGCCGCGCGTCGCGCCCCCGGAGCCCCCGCCGGCCGGGGTCCCGCAGCCGGTGGACGAGCCGCTCCCGACGTTGCCGGAGGAGGTGGTCGTCGTCGGCACCCGCTCGCCGCGTCCTGCGGGGTCGCTCCCGACGACCGTGCAGGTCATGCCCCGCGAGGCGCTCGATCGGAGCGCCGCGCCGACCCTCGACGGCGCCCTCCGCGCGCTGCCGTCGTTCGGAACCTTCCGGCGCTCGACGAGCCTCGCCGCCGATCCCTCCTCTCAGGGGCTCTCGCTGCGCGGCGTCGGACCGTCCGCGGTGGCGCGCACGCTCCTCCTCGACGACGGCGTACCGGTGAACGACCCGTTCTTCGGATTCGTCCCCTGGCGCGCGCTCCCGCGCCTCGGGCTCGCGCGCGTCGAGGTGGCGCCGGGCGGGGCCTCCGCGCTCTACGGCAGCCCCGCGCTCGGGGGCGTCGTCGCGCTCGTGCCGCGCGAGATCTCCGGGCCCGCCGCGGAGGCGGAGACCTCCGCCGGCTCCTTCGGGACGTACGGGATCGCGGCGCGCGCCGAGCACCGCGCGGGGCCGGCGGAGGGCGCGGTCGAGGTCGAGCACGCCGGCACCGGCGGCTACGACGTCGTCGCGCCGTGGGCGCGCGGGCCGGTGGATGCCCCTGCGGGCGCGCGCCACGCGACCGTCAACGCGCGGCTCGCCCTCGCGCCGCGCGAGGGGCTCCGGCTCCGGCTCGGCGGCGGGTTCTTCGACGAGGCCCAGGACGGCGGGACGCGCTTCACCGCCGCGAAGGCGCGCGCGTTCACCGGCCGCGCCGGGCTCGAGCGGACGGGGCCGGCGGGCCGCGTCGACCTCCTCTTCTACGGCGGTGTCCGCCGATTCACCCAGGACCGCGCGCGCATCCCCGCGGGACGCGCGAGCGAGACGCTCGCCGCGTCGCAGCAGGTCCCCTCGACGGACCTCGGCGGCTCGCTCCTCGGCGCGCTCGGCCCGGCCAAGGGCCACGCGCTCTCGGCGGGCGCGGACCTCCGGCGCGTCGCGGGGCAGAGCGACGAGACGCTGTATCCCGCGCTCGTCACGACGACGAGCGCCGTCGCGCGCGAGGCCGCGGGCACGCAGTGGACCGGCGGCGCGTTCGTGCAGGACGCCTGGACGCCGGCGCGGGCGCTCGAGGTGGGCGGCGCGCTCCGGCTCGACTTCTGGCGGGCGGAGGACGGGCGCGCCGCGCGCACCCTCGGCGACGGGACGCGGGTGGACGAGACGTTCGGGACGCGCACGCGCTCGCTCCTCTCGCCGCGGATCGCGGTGCGGCTCGACGCGGCGCCGGGCGTGACGCTCCGCGCCTCGGCCTACCGCGCCTTCCGCGCCCCGACCCTGAACGAGCTCTACCGCCCGTTCCAGGTGGGCACGGTCCTCACTGCGCCGAACCCGGCGCTCCGCGCGGAGGTGCTCACGGGTGCCGAAGCCGGCGTGGAGGTCGCGCTCGGAGCGGCCCGCCTTCGCGCGACGGGGTTCTGGAACGGTCTCGACGATCCGATCACGACGGTGACGCTCCCCGCGCCGTTCGAGGACGGTGCGACGCGCCGGCGCGAGAACCTCGGCCGGGCCGTGATCCGCGGCGTCGAGACGGAGGCGTCGTGGCGGCCGTTCGCGGGGCTCGACGCCGGCGTCGCGTACACGCTCGCGGACGCGCGAGTCGCCTCGGCGCCGGGGCGGCCGGAGCTCGTCGGCAAGGCGCTCGCGCAGGATCCGGAGCACCGGATGACCGCGTCGCTCGGCTACGCCCGCCCGCGGGCCGTGGCGGCGCGGCTGGAGGTGCGGTTCCTCTCGCACGCGTTCGAGGACGACCAGAACAACCTCCCCCTCCCCGCGTTCGCGGTGGTGGACGCGAGCCTCGTGCTTCCGCTCTCGCGCTTGATCGAGGCGTTCGTCGCGGCGGACAACCTGCTCGACCGGCGCTACCTCGTCGGGCGCGCCGGGGTGGACACCGTGGGCGCGCCGCGGCTCGTGCGCGCGGGGGTGCGGGTCAGGGTGGGCGCGGCGGCACGGTGAGCGGGACCCTCGACTGCGCGAGCGCCC
>Ga0137368_10005199_pt1 | contig 13735 bp, 12 predicted proteins | sample SagtaG_13_FD_104917 | JGI IMG/M metagenome (GOLD analysis project Ga0137368, IMG submission 104917) | Vadose zone soil microbial communities from Sagehorn Ranch, Mendocino, California, USA - Sage1_L_100_16 metaG | ecosystem: Environmental > Terrestrial > Soil > Vadose zone | place: USA...
CCCACTTCGCGCGTCCGCGCGGGGCTGCCTGCCGCGCCACCCGCCCGGGACGGAGCGCGTTGCCGCCGCCCGGCGCGTGATTGGAGCTGGAGATGAGTGAGCCGAAGATCACGCTGAAAGACGTCGAGCACGTGGCGAGGCTCTCGCGGCTGGAGCTCTCCGAGGCGGAGAAAGAGCGGATGCGGCAGGAGCTGGACAGCATTCTGGCCTATATCGACAAGCTCCGCGCGCTCGACACCGAAGGGGTCGAGCCCACGTCGCACGCCGTCCCCATGGTCAATGTACTGCGCCCGGACACCCCGCGGCCGTCATTCCCGCAGGAGGACATGCTCGCCAACGCGCCGGAGCGGAGCGGCGAGTTCTTCCGCGTTCCCAAGATCATCGAGGAGTAGGCGATGACGCTCGCCTCGCTGACCGTCCACGAGCTGGGGGCCCGATTCCGCCGGGGGGAGACGCGGCCGACCGAGGCGGCCCAGGCCTACCTCGACCGCATCGAAGCGCTGGACCCGCAGGTCAGAGCATTTTTGACCGTCACGCGCGATGAAGCGCTCAAGGACGCGGCGGCGGCCGACGCGCGGTTCACGACGGGGACGCCGCTCGGCCCGCTCGACGGCATTCCCATCGCGCTCAAGGACGTGCTCTGCACGCGCGGCATCCGCACCACCTGCGGATCGAAGATCCTCGAGCGCTTCGTGCCGCCCTATGACGCCACCGTGGTGGCGCGGCTCCGCGGCGCGGGCGCCGTCCTGCTGGGGAAGCTGAACATGGACGAGTTCGCCATGGGCTCGTCCACGGAGAACTCGGGGTACTTTGCCACGCGGAATCCCTGGGACCTGGGCCGCGTGCCCGGCGGGTCGTCCGGCGGCTCCGCCGCTGCGGTGAGCGCCGACATGGCCACGGCCGCTCTCGGCACGGACACGGGCGGCTCGATCCGGCAGCCCGCCGCCTTCTGCGGCACCGTCGGGCTCAAGCCCACCTATGGGCGCGTCTCGCGCTACGGCCTGATTGCCTTCGCGTCCTCGCTCGATCAGATCGGCCCGTTCGCCAAGGACGTGGAGGACGCGGCGCACGTGCTGCGCGTGATCGCGGGACACGACCCCATGGACTCGACCTCCGTGGACGCGCCGGTGCCCGACTACGCCGCCGAGCTCGGGAAGGGCGTGAGCGGGCTCAAGCTCGGGATTCCGGCCGAGTACTTCATCGACGGCATGGATTCCGAGGTCGAGGCCGCCGTTCGCGACGCCGTGAAGACGCTCGAGAAGCTGGGCGCGCGCGCCGAGCCCGTCTCGCTGCCTCACACGGAGTACGGCCTCGCGGCCTACTACCTCATCGCGCCCGCCGAGTGCTCCTCCAATCTGGCGCGCTACGACGGCGTCAAGTACGGCCTGCGGGCGCCGAAGGCCCGGGACATCGTGGACATGTACAGCAAGACGCGCGCGCAGGGCTTCGGCCGTGAGGTCAAGCGGCGCATCATGCTGGGAACCTACGCGCTCTCGGCCGGCTACTACGATGCCTACTACGGCAAGGCGCAGCGCGTGCGGACGCTTGTGCGGCAGGATTTCCAGCAGGCCTTCGAGCGCGTGGACCTCATCGTGGCGCCCACCACGCCCAATGTGGCGTTCAAGATGGGGGAGAAGGAAGATCCGCTCCAGATGTATCTCAACGACGTGTTCACCATTCCAGTGAACCTGGCCGGCCTTCCGGGGCTGTCCATGCCCGCGGGGTTCACGCGCAGCGGGCTGCCCATCGGGCTTCAGCTCATCGGCCGTCCGTTCGACGAACCCACGGTGCTCCGCGCCGCCCATGCCTACGAGCGGGCCACCGAGTGGCACGTCCGCAAGCCGCCCCTCCCATGACCCGCCGCCGAGCGAGGCAGTTCGGATGAGCGCTTGCGCGAAGGAGCCCAACCGCACAACTGGATGGTGCGACGTTCACGCGAGATGGATGAGCGCTTGCGCGAAGGAGCCCAACCGCCACCCGTTCGAACCGACATTTAACCGACATGGATAACAATCTGGAATCAGTTATCGGGCTCGAAGTTCACGCGCAGCTGCTGACCGCGACCAAGATGTTCTGCGGCTGCTCGACGGCCTTCGGCGCGGCGCCCAATACGCAGACCTGCCCCATCTGCCAGGGTATGCCCGGCACCCTTCCGGTGATCAATCGCCGCGCCATCGAGTTCGGCATCAAGACCGCGCTGGCGCTGGGCTGCACGGTGAACCCGCTGAACCGTTTCGCGCGCAAGCACTACTACTACCCGGACATGCCGAAGAACTACCAGATCAGCCAGTACGAAGAGCCGCTGGCCGAGCACGGGCGGCTCGAGATCGAGCTGGGCGGGACGGCCCGCCCCATCGGCATCCAGCGGGTGCACCTCGAGGAGGACGTCGGCAAGCTCCTGCACGAGGGCGCGCTCGAGAGGGCGCAGTCGAGCCAGGTGGACTTCAACCGGGCCGGCGTCCCGCTCATGGAGATCGTCTCTCAGCCCGATCTCCGCAGCTCCGACGAGGCGGCGGCCTACCTCAAGGCGCTGCGAGCCATCGTGATCTACCTGCGCGTGTGCGACGGCAACATGGAAGAGGGCTCGCTGCGCTGCGACGCCAATATCTCGCTCCGACCGCGGGGCGGCGCCGAGTACGGCACCAAGGTCGAAATCAAGAACATGAACTCCTTCCGCAATGTCCAGCACGCCCTCGAGTACGAGATCACGCGCCAGTCGCGCGCGCTGGAGACGGGCGAGCGCATCGTGCAGGAGACGCGGCTCTGGGACCCGGACAAGGACGTGACGGTGTCGATGCGCTCGAAGGAGTTCGCCCACGACTACCGCTACTTCCCCGAGCCCGATCTGCCTCCGCTCAATATCGAGCGCGCGTGGACCGAGGAGATCCGCGGAGGGCTGCCTGAGCTGCCGGCCGCGCGCCGGCGGCGGTTCACGGAAGTCTACGCGCTCTCGCCCTACGAGGCCGATCTGCTCACTCAGAGCCCGGCGCTGGCCGAGTATTTCGAGACCGCGGCAAGGGATCTCGGCAAGCCAAAGCTCGTCGCCAACTGGGTGCTGAACGAGCTCCTGCGGGAGCTGCCCGGCGGCAATGAGAAGGCCATTGCCACCTGCCCGATCCCACCCTCTCATCTCGTGGGCCTCATCAAGCTGATCGAAGACGCCACGATCAGCGGCAAGATTGCCAAGGACGTCTTCGAGAAGATGTACCGCTCTGGTGAGCCGGCGCAGGCCATCGTGAGCCGCGAGGGGCTGACCCAGGTCACTGACGCGGGGGAGCTCGCGAAGGTAGTGGATCAGGTGCTCAGCACGCACGCTAAGGTTGTGGAAGACTACAAGGCCGGAAAGAAGGCTGCCCGCGGCTTCCTCGTGGGACAGGTCATGAAGTCCACAGAAGGCAAGGCCAATCCCGCCGTCGTCAACCGGCTACTGGACGAAAAACTTCCGCAAGTTTGAGCAGTTAGATACAATGACTGCAGCCCAATGATCCGGCTGCAGCGCGTGTCGAAGGTCTTCGGGGAGGGGCCCGCCAGGGTCCCAGCCTTGAGTGACATCTCGTTCGGCATTGACAAGGGCGACTTCGCCGTCCTGACCGGTGCCAGCGGAGCGGGCAAGACCACGCTGCTGCGTCTCCTCTACCGCGACGAGCTGCCCACCGAAGGCGAGATCGAAGTCGCGGACTTCGATCTGACCACGCTCCGCCGGTCCGAGATCCCGCGGCTGCGGCGCTCCATCGGCATCGTCTTCCAGGACGCCAAGCTGCTCGCCGGCCGCACCGTCTTCGAGAACGTGGCCTTCGTCCTGCGCGTGCTCGGCACGTCACGCCGCGACATCACTCCCAAAGCCTTCGCCGCGCTCAAGGCCGTCGGGCTGTCGGCCCGCGCCCAGGCCTATCCGAATCAGCTCTCGCAGGGCGAGGCCCAGCGCGCCTCCCTGGCCCGCGCCATCGTCAAGGCGCCCGCGCTCTTGCTCGCCGACGAGCCCACCGGCAACCTCGACGAGCAGATGGCGGGGGAGATCCTGGACCTTGTCAAGGACATCTGGAGCCGCGGGACCACCATCGTGTTCGCGACACACCAGGCGCGTCTCGTCACCCAGCTCAGGCGCCGCACGCTCAAGCTGGAGGGCGGCCACCTTGTCAAAGACGAAGGATGAGCCGGGCCAAACGGGTTGGGGCGATCAAGATGGTCCACGGTCAACACGGCTTGGCCGTGTTGAAGATGGTTGACGAGGAATAGCGTGCTCGCCTTTCTCGTCGGAGAAGCGCTGCGAGATCTCCGCCGGGCCGGGCGCGTGGGCGTGAGCGCGGTGCTGCTGATCGCGCTGTCGCTCTCGGCTCTGGGCGGGTTTTGGGTCTTCTCGCTCAATCTCGGCCGGGCGGTCGATCAGTGGCGCGAGCGGGTCCGCGTGGTCGGCTATCTCAAGGACGAGCCGTCGTCGTCCAGGCTCGACGAGCTCACGCGGCAGATCGAGGCGATGCCGGGCGTTCTGCGCGTGCGATACGTCTCGAAAGCCGAGGCCCTCAAGGCGCTCAAGCAATCACTCGGCGGCCAGGCCGATGTGGCCGACCAGCTGCCACGCAATCCCCTGCCGGCCTCGGTGGAGATCACGCCCGATGCCGATACGGCCACTCCGGAAGGCACCCGCGCGCTCGTCCGGCGGCTGCAAACGCTGCCGGAGATTGAAGAGGTGCAGGGCGGCTCGCAATGGGTGGACGGGCTGGCGCAATTTCGCCGCCTCTTCGAGCTCGTGGGGCTTGGGGTCGGCGCTGTGCTGGCTGCCGCCGCGATTCTCACCGTGACCACCGCGACGACCCTCGTGCTCCACCTCCGCCGCGACGAAATGGAGATCATGCGGCTCGTCGGCGCTTCCGAGACGGTGATCCGCCTGCCGCGGCTCCTGCAGGGCATGGCTCAGGGCCTCCTCGCCGCCGTCATCGCCCTGGCCGCGCTCGAGGCGGCCTATGCGCTGGCCGCGCCCCGGCTCGAACCACTGCTGCCCGTGACGCTGGGGCTGCAGCGGGCCGCCTTCCTGTCCGTTCCCCAGATGCTGCTCCTCATGGCCGGCGGCGCGGTGCTCGGCGCCATGGGCGGGCTGCTCGCCCGCGGGCGCGGACAGCTATGAGCGGGAGCGCCCGGCTCGTCCTGCTCGTCCTGACGCTCGTCCTGACCGCTCCCGCTGCGGCGCCCGCCCAGCGGCGGGACGGCGCCGAGATTGGCGAGAAGCAGCGGGACCTGCAGCAGACGCAGAGGCGGCTCAAGGAGGAGCGCGCCAAGGCGGCGGAAGCGCGGAAGCGGGAGGCGGGATTGCTGGCCGAGCTCGAAACCATTGACAAGCGGCTGAACGAGAAGCGCCGCCAGGTGGCTGCCCTCGATGCGCGGGTCAAGAAGGCGCAGGCGGATATCAGCGAGCTGCAGGGGGACATCGCGCGACTTCAGGCCCAACGGGCGGGTCAGGAGGACGCCCTCGGGCGCCGCTTGCGGGCGCTCTACAAGCTCCAGGCTCAAGGCGGCGTCCTGCCGGTGCTGCTTTCGGGCGATGACCCCGTGGTCCAGGCCGTGCAGCTGCGTCATCTCACCACGTTGGCGACTGTGGACGCGCGATTGATTCGAGAGTATCGTGTAACTTCCGAAGGCTTGGCGGACCGCAAGGAGCGTTTCGAGGGCCGCCGGCAGGAGCTCTCGGCGCTCAGAGCCGAAGCGGAGGGGGAGCGGGCCGAGGCCGACCGCGAGGCGGCAAAGCGGCGCGTCCTGCTGGCCCGGGTTCGGGACGAGCGGGCCTACCACGACCGGATGGTCGGGGAGCTGTCGGAAGCGACGCGGCGCTTGGAAGCCTTCATCAAGGAGCTGCAGGAGAAGCAGCGGCGGCTGAGCAAGATTCCGCCCCCGCAACGGCCGCGTCCGGGCGAGACGACGCCCAGTGTCGGGTTCGGGGCGCTGCGCGGCCGGCTCCTCTGGCCGGCCGACGGCAGGGTCGTGGGCGAGTACGGGCCCCAGGTGAATCCGCGGTTCGGGACCAAGACGTTCCGGAACGGCATCGACATCGAGGCGGTGGAGGGGACGGCCATTATGGCCGTCTATCCAGGCCACGTAGTGTTCACGGGCTGGTTTCGAGGATACGGGAATCTGATCATCGTGGATCATGGTAACGAGTACTACACGCTGTACGCCCACGCCGCCGACATCAAGGTGGCCGAAGGCGAGGATGTCAAGCAGGGTCAAGCGATCGGAACGGTAGGGGATACCGGCTCGCTGCAGGGACCGCGCCTGTATTTCGAGGTGCGGTACGAGGGCAAGCCGCAGGATCCCGCTCAATGGCTCAGACCGCGCAGCTGAACCGGTAACGGGGAGGAGTAAATGGGTCCCATTCGGCACATGAAAAAGGTGGTCATGGTCTCCGCGCTCCTGCTCATCCTCACGCTGTCGCTCGGCGGCGGCGTGGCGAGTAAGGGCAATGACTCGGCCGCCACCTACGAGAATCTCCGGCTCTTCACCGAGGTTCTCTCGATCATCCAGAGCCAGTACGTGGACGAGGTCCCGCCCAAGGACATTATCTACAGTGCGATCCGGGGCACGCTCCGCGGACTGGATCCGCACTCCTCCTTCCTCGACCCGGACATGTACCGGGAGATGCAGGTCGAGACCACCGGGAGCTTCGGCGGGCTGGGCATCGAGCTGACCCTGCGTGACGACGTGCTGACCGTGGTGGCGCCCATCGAGGGCACGCCCGCCTATCGTGCCGGCATCCAGCCGGGCGACAGGATCGTGAAGATCGAAGGGCTGACCACGAAGGACATGCAGCTCGCCGACGCCGTCAAGCGGATGCGCGGCAAGCCCGGCAGCAAGATCACGATCAGCATCCTACGGGAGGGATGGACCGAGCCGAGGGACTTCCCCATCGTGCGCGAGCAGATCCGCGTCCAGTCGGTCAAGAGCGCGGATCTCGAGCCCGGCATCGAGTACATCCGGCTGCGCCAGTTCCAGGAGCAGACGGCCAATGACCTGGAAGCCGCGCTCGAGAAGTTCACCAAGAACGGTAAGAACGGGCGGATGCAGGGCCTGGTCCTCGATCTCCGCAACAACCCGGGCGGGCTGCTCACCTCGGCCGTCGAGGTCACCGAGAAGTTCCTCGACGGCGGCAAGCTCGTTGTCTACACGGAGGGCCGCGTCCGCAATCAGAACATGCGCTTCCAGGCCAATTCCAAGCGCGTCTTCAGCGACTTCCCCATGGTGGTGCTGGTCAACCAGGGCAGCGCTTCGGCCTCCGAGATCGTCGCCGGCGCGCTCCAGGACTGGGGCCGGGCGGTGGTGCTGGGCACTCAGAGCTTCGGCAAGGGCTCGGTGCAGACCATCATTCCGCTGTCTGACGGCTCCGGGCTGAGGCTCACCACGGCCAAGTACTACACGCCCAAGGGGCGCTCGATCCACGGCAAGGGCATCACCCCGGACATCATCGTCGAGGGGCCCAAGACCACGGCCGCCGTCGGCGCGCCTGGCGAGCCGAGCACGCCGCCCCCGGCCAACGAGACGCCGCAGGAGCAGCTCAAGCGCGATCCGCAGCTGCAGCGGGCGCTGGATCTGCTCAAGGCGATGAAGATCCTGGACAAGACCCGTCCCGGGCCCGCAGGGTCACAGGCCCAAACCCGCTAGGGGGCCGGCGACGCATGCCGGCGAGAGTGTGGCAGGCTCTCGCCGGCCTCATCGTGCTCCTGCTGGTGGCCGTGATCGGGCTGGACCAGTGGCAGGCCCGGCGCGGCGAACCGAGCGTTTTCGGGACGTGGCCGTGGACGCGGCACTCGGCCGCGCCGGCACCGAGCGCACCGCCCCGACCCCTTCCCGCTCAGGAGCCCGCGGCGCCTGCCGCGGGCGGCGCGCCCCGTGTCGCCATCGTCGTGGACGATCTGGGCACCCGGCGGGACGTCTTCGAGCTGGTCCGCGACCTGAGGCGTCCGGTGGCGATCGCGGTGCTCCCCGGCTTGCCGCTGTCCGCGTCGATCGCCCGGGAGGCCTCGCGGGCGGGAATGGAAGTCCTGCTGGATCTGCCCATGGAGCCCTATCGATATCCCGAGATCGATCCGGGGCCGGGCGCCCTGTTGATGTCGATGGCGCCCGAGGAGCTCCAGCGGCGCCTCGCGGAGCATCTGGAGTCCTTGCCCGCGGTGGTCGGAGTGAAGAACCACCTGGGCTCGCGCATGACCGAGGACCGGCCGCGGATGCGCGCCGTGCTCGACGTGCTGGGCGCGCGCCGGCTCTTCCTGGTGGACGGTTATACCTCGAGCCTCTCGGTGGCCTACGACGAGGCCAAGGAAGCGGGCGTCCGCGCGGCGCGGCGTCAGATCCTGGTGGACCATGTCGGCGGCGAAGCAGGTGACCGGGCGCGGTGGGAGGAAGTACCGGGCTGGGCCGAGCGCCGCGGTGAGGTGGTAGTCGTGGCGCACGGTCACCCGCAAACGGTGCGGCTGCTCAAGGAATACGTCCCGCGCTGGGAGGCTCGGGGGCTGCGGCTCGTGCCGGTTTCCCAACTGGCGCGATAGGTCGCGTTTGGGAGAGAATCAGACCGTGATCGTTCTGGGCATCGAGACTTCCTGCGACGAGACCGCGGCGGCCGTGCTCGACGGGGGGCGCAAGATCCTGTCGAGCGTTGTCGCCTCGCAGGACGACGTGCACGCGCCCTATGGGGGCGTGGTGCCCGAGCTGGCCTCGCGGCGGCACCTCGAGGTGATTCTGCCCGTGATCCGGCGCGCGCTCGAGACCGCGGGCATGGGGCTCGACGATGTCGACGGCATCGCCGTCACCCAGGGACCCGGCCTGGTGGGCTCGCTGCTCGTGGGCTGCTCCGCGGCCAAGGCCGTCGCGTACGCGCGCCACAAGCCTCTGGTGGGCGTCAACCATCTCGAGGGCCATCTCTATGCGGCCTTCCTCGAGGGCCACCCGCCGGTTTATCCATTCCTCGCCCTCGTCGTCTCCGGCGGCCATACGGCCCTGTACCTGGCGCGCAAACAGGGCCGCTACGAGCGGATCGGCCAGACGCGCGACGATGCGGCCGGGGAGGCCTTCGACAAGGTGGCCAAGCTTCTCGGTCTCGGGTACCCGGGCGGGCCCGTCATCGAGCATGTCGCCCGTTCCGGCAATCCCAAGGGCATTCCGTTCCCGACCGCGCAGATGAGCGACGGCGCCCCGGATTTTTCCTTCAGCGGGCTCAAGACGGCCGTTTCGCTCCACGTCAAGCGGGCGGGGGCGCTGTCTACGGCTCAGATCGCCGACATCGCCGCCTCTTTCCAGGCCACGGTGGTCAAGATGCTGGTGCGCAAGACGGTGAAGGCCGCTCTCAGGGCCGGCATTCGCCATGTCGTGCTCACCGGCGGGGTGGCGGCCAATACCGCGCTCCGGGCCGCGCTCGAGGCCGAGTGCGGCGGCCGCGGCTGGCAGCTGCACGTTCCCTCGCGTCGCCTCTGCACTGACAATGCCGCCATGATTGCCGCCGCCGGCCACGATCGGCTGGAGGCGGGCGAGCGGGCACCGCTGACCATGAACGCCATCGCTGACTTGGCACTGGCCTGAGGCTTCGAGTGACTGCGAAATTTCGTGTCGAACATCCGGTGGGGGGGCGTGGGGGAGGAGCGGCGGCCGCTCCCCCCCACTTCGGATGAGCCGGCTCGATTACGAGGCGCTCTTGGCGGGACTCCCGGACGCCGTCGTGGGAGTGGATGAGGCCCTGCACATCGTGCTGTGGAACCCCGCCGCCGAGGCACTGCTCGGCCGCTCGGCCCGCAGGACGATCGGGCGTACGCTCAAGGAGGTCTTTCCTCCCGAGACCTCGCTGGCCCGCCATCTGGCCGATACCGTGGCCACCGGTGAGAGCCGGTCGGAATCGGAAGCCGTGGTCGACGGCGCCGACGGCCGGCCGATATATGTGAGCGTCGTGACAGCGCCGCTGGCCGGCCGGGGCGGGGCGGTCGAGGCGGCCGTCGCCGTGGTCCGCGACGTGACGCGGCTTCACCAGCTCGAAGCCGAGGTACGCCGCGGCGAGACCCTGGCCGCCGCCGGGCAGATCGCGCTCGGCATCGCGCATGAGATCCGCAATCCGCTGGGCGCGATCCGCGGCGCGGTGCAGCTCATGAAGCGCGAGCTCGGTGACGAGGCGCGCTGGCGCGAGTACACCGACGTACTGCTCAAGGAAGTGGACCGGGTCAACCGCACGATCGAGATGCTGCTGGATCTGGGGCGGCCCGTGGCCCTGCGCTCGGGCCCGCTCAATGTCCACCAGCTCCTCGAGCGGGTAGCGCTCATGTCCGAGGAGCTGGCCGCCCAGCGCAGCGTCCAGGTCCTCCGCCGCTACGACCCGAGCCTGCCGCCCATCATGGCCGACGAGGATCGGATGCTCCAGGTCTTTCACAACCTCGTGCGCAATGCCATCGAGGCGATGCCGCGCGGCGGTCGGCTCACGCTGATCACGCGGCTCAGCATGAATCCGCTCTTCGCCAAGGTGGACCTGGGGCAGGGGCTCAAGAGCATGGCCGAGGTGCAGATCGTGGACGAGGGCGAGGGCATGCCCGAGGCCACACGCGCCAAGCTGTTCACGCCGTTCTTCACCACCAAGAATACCGGGCTCGGACTCGGCCTGGCGCTCTGCCACCGTATCGTGGAGGAGCACAAGGGCGCGATCCAGATCACGAGCGAGCCGGGCAAGGGCACCGCGGTGTCCTGTTTCCTGCCAATCGCCCGATAACCTCCCCATGGCTGACGAGCGCATTCTCATCGCCGACGACGAGGACGGGCTGCGCTGGGTCCTCGAGAAAGGCTTCCGCGGCGCCGGCTACCAGGTGACTGCGGTGAAGGACGGCGCCGCCGCGCTCCGCGAGGCCGACGCCCAGCCCTTCGACATGATCCTGCTCGATATCCGCATGCCCGGCATCGACGGCCTCACGCTGCTCAAGCAGGTGCGCGAGCGCCGGCCCGACGCCCAGGTCGTCATCATGACCGCTCATGGGACGATGGAAACGGCGGTGCAGGCCATGCAGGACGGCGCCTACGATTATCTGGCCAAGCCGTTCGACCTGGACGAGGCGCTGCTCGTGGCCGAGCGCGCGCTCAGCGCCCGACGGCTCACCCAGGAGGTGGCCTCGCTCAAGGCCGGGCTGAAGGAGGTCTGGGAGTTCGGGGCCCTGGTGGGTCGGCACCCGACCATGCAGGAGGTCTACAAGACCATCGGCCGCGTGGCCGCCAGCGACGTGAGCGTGCTGCTGCGCGGGGAGTCGGGCACCGGCAAAGAGGTCGTGGCGCGCGCGCTCCATCACTACAGCCGGCGCGCTGGTCGCCCGTTCATCGGGATATCCGCGGCGGCCATTCCCGCGACGCTGCTCGAATCGGAGCTGTTCGGCCACGAAAAGGGCGCTTTTACGGACGCCAAGGAGCGCCGGTTGGGCAAGCTCGAGCTCGCCCACGGCGGCTCGGTCTTCTTCGACGAGATCGGCGACATGCCGTCCGAGTTGCAGGTCAAGCTGCTGCGGGCGCTGCAGGAGCGGACCTTCGAGCGCGTGGGCGGCCACGAGCTGATCCGCATGGACGTCCGCGTGCTGGCCGCCACCCACCGCGACCTCGAAGCCATGATGAAGGAGGGGCGCTTCCGCGAGGACCTCTTCTACCGGCTCAACGTCGTCACCCTGTCCCTGCCCGCGCTGCGCGACCGACGTGGCGACATCCCGCTGCTGGCCGACCATTTCCTGGCGAAGTACGCCTCGACGCTCGGCGAGCGCGTCATCGCGCCTGAAGCCATGGACCGCCTGGTGGGGTACGACTGGCCCGGCAATGTGCGCGAGCTGGAGAACGTGATCCAGCGCGCCATGGTCATGGCGACGAGCGGCGCGATTCTGCCCGAGCACTTGCCCATCGGCCCGGTCTCGGCCGCGGCCTCGGTGGGCACCGATGCGTCCCTCGAAGAGATCATCGAGAAGAAGATGCAGGAGTGCGTGCGCGGGCTGCGGGGTCACGCCTCGGCGAATCTCCACAGCCTCATGGTCGGTCTCATCGAGAAGCCGCTGCTGCGCGCCGTCATGCGCGAGACCAAGGGCAATCAGGTGCGCGCGGCCCAGCTGCTCGGCATCAACCGCAACACGCTCCGGAAGAAGCTCAAGGAGCACGGCATCGACCCCGACGCAGTCTAATCCCTCTCCCCTCTGGGGAGAGGGCCGCAGTTCGAGCCGAAACGCTGTCGCCGAGCCGGAGGCGAGGCCAGCGGTGAGGCGAGGGCTGAATAGGGTGAGGGGAGGGACAATGAGAATCGGGATCATCGGCGCGGGCGCCATCGGCAGCATCGTGGGCGGGCTGCTCACCAAGGCGGGGCAGGACGTGACGCTGATCGATCAATGGCCGGAGCATGTGGAGACCATGAAGCGACACGGGCTCCGGCTGAGCGGCACCTGCGGCGAGCATCTGATCCCCGTGAAGGCTCTCCATGTCTATGAAGCGCAGGGCGTGAGCGAGCCCTTCGACGCCGCGTTCATCGCCGTCAAGTCCTATGACACCGAATGGGCGACCCAGCTCGGCCTCGGCTACCTCAAGCAGCCCGACGGGTTCGTGGTGGATTTCCAGAACGGCGTCAACGACGAGCGCGTGGCGGCGCTGGCCGGCGCCGGGCGGGCGCTGGGCTGCGTGATCACCATCGGCGCCGGCATGTACGAGCCCGGGCATGCCATCCGCACGGACAAGGGCAAGATCGGCTTCAAGATCGGCGAGCATGACGGCACCGAGTCGGCGCGGGCCCGGCGGCTCGCTGAGATCATGAGCGCGGTAGCGCCCAGCGTGGTCACGGCCAATCTCTGGGGCGAGCGCTGGTCGAAGCTCAGCGTCAACTGCATGGCGAACCCGCTGGCGGGCTTGAGCGGCCTGGGCTCGGCCGAGGTGCGCAGCCTGCCGGGGCCGAGCCGCATCGCCATCCACTTGGCCGCCGAGGTGATTCAGGTGGGCCGGGCGCGCGGCTACGAAGTGGAGCCGATCTTTGGCATCGAGGCCCAGCGCTTCGTGGACGCGGCCGGGGGCCGCGGCTACGATGCCGTGGCCGCGGACATGGCGGCGAGCGCCAGATTCCTGAGCGGCGGCCGCCCGTCGCTGCTCCAGGACGTGATGAAGGGGCGCCGCACGGAGATCGAGTACCTCAATGGCTATGTCTGCGAGCAGGGCCGGCGTACCGGCGTGAAGACGCCGGTCAACGAAGCCGTCGTGCGGGAGGTGCGCCGCCATCCGGTGGGCGCGCTCAAGCCCGATCCGGAGAATCTCGAGCCCATCCTCAAGATCCTGCCGGCCTGAGCCCGCGCCGAGGCCGCGATCGACGCGTACACGCGGCTGCCACGCGAGGAGGTGGCTGTCGTCGCGCCAGGCGATCACGGAGAGAAAATCGACCAGCTCACGCGCGCGCTCGACGGCCGCCCCTAGCAGGCCGCTGAAAAAGGCCCATCTGCTTCGTTCGCTAGGGCCGCTCCCCAGTCTAGGGCAGGGTGACCGTGGCGGCGTCGCTGGCGCTCGAGGACGAGACCGAGAAGGTGCCGGCCGTCGAGGAGGTGTAGGCGTAGGCCGACCACGTGGTCGGCGGAGCCGGCACCGTGGCCATGAACGGGCCCGCGGACTGGTTGGCGCTGTTGACAGCGGGCGCCGTGAGGTCGGTGAGCGCCGTGGGCAGCGCGCCCATGTGGGCGGAGTAGATGCTGATGGCCGAGGCCAGCGCGCGGGCGTCGGCCTGGGC
>Ga0137368_10005203_pt1 | contig 13730 bp, 12 predicted proteins | sample SagtaG_13_FD_104917 | JGI IMG/M metagenome (GOLD analysis project Ga0137368, IMG submission 104917) | Vadose zone soil microbial communities from Sagehorn Ranch, Mendocino, California, USA - Sage1_L_100_16 metaG | ecosystem: Environmental > Terrestrial > Soil > Vadose zone | place: USA...
ACAGAAGTACACCGACTTCGCGGCCCGGATGGGCTGGGAATACGTCCTGGTCGACGCCGGCTGGAGCGCGAGCTGGATGCCGACCCTGGTGAAGTACGCGCAGGCACGGCATGTCGGGGTCTGGATCTGGACCCGCCAGCCGGACATCGATACCCAGGCGAGGATCAGCGCCGCGTTCTCCCTCTGGAAGTCCTGGGGGGTGGTCGGCCTGAAGATCGACCACATCCGGTCCGAGCAACAGGTGCGGATGAAGTGGTACGACCAGGTGCTCGCGACCAGCGCGCAGAACAAGCTGATGGTGGACTTCCACGGCTCGACGATCCCGCGCGGGATCGAGCGCACCTGGCCGCAGGTGCTGACGATGGAGGGTGTGCAGGGCGCGGAGAAGATCCACAACCGGCCGGACCGCAACGCCTTCCCCGCCACCCATTACCCGACTCTGCCGTTCACCCGCAACCTCGCCGGTTCCATGGACTACACGCCGGTGACGTTCACCGCCAAGCGCACCAACACCGACGCGGCCGAGCTGGCCCAGTCGGTGGTCTTCGAGTCCGGGCTGCAGAACTTCGCCGACAGCGTGGAGAGCTACGACGCGCACCCGGTGGCGGAACGGTTCCTGCGCCAGGTGCCGGCCGCGTGGGACGAGACCAGGCTGGTGTCCGGTAACCCGGACACGCATGTGGTCCTGGCGCGGCGCAACGGCACCAACTGGTTCGTCGGCGCGGTCACCGCCGGGGGCGGCCGCACGATCGCGGTACCGCTCGGTTTCCTCGGCGCGGGGAGCTGGCTCGCCGACGTCTACTCCGACAGCGCTTCCGGCCTGGCCGTGCGCACCCAACAGGTGACCGGCGCCGGCACGCTGTCCCTGACGGTCGCCACCAACGGCGGCTTCACCGTGCGGCTGTGCCCGGCCACGCCGGGCGCGACGAGCTGCGGCTGACGCCGATGACGAGGTCGGCCGGGCTCCCGAGTGGTGGAGCCCGGCCGACGCCTGTTCAGCCCTTGACCGCGCCCGCGGTCAGGCCGGTGGCCACGTGCCGCTGGATGATCAGGAACAGCACCACGACGGGCAGGGCCGAGATCGTGGCGCCCGCCATGAGCGGACCCCAGGCGGTACCGCGCAGGGTCTGGTTGGAGGCCAGCCAGGCCATCAGGTTCTGCTTCTCCGGGCTGTTGAGCGTGTTGATGATGATGAACTCGTTCCACGCCTGGATGAACCCGTAGATCGAGGCGGCCACCAGACCGGGGCCGGTCAGCGGCAGGATGATCCGGTAGAACGTCTGCCACCGGGAGCACCCGTCGACCATCGCCGCCTCGTCCAGCTCGCGGGGGATGTTCACGATGAACCCGCGCAGCATCCAGACCGTGTACGGCAGCACGATGATCAGGTACACGATCGTGATGCCGGTCAGCGAGTTGGTCAGGTGGAACCCGTTCAGCATCAGGTACAGCGGGATCAGCAGCGCCAGGAACGGCACCATCTGCACCACGAGGATGACCAGGATCATCGCCCGCTTGCCGTAGAACCGGAACCGCGCGATCGCCAGCGCGCCGAGGAAGCCGATGACCAAGCTGGCGAGCACCGCGCAGGACGTGACGATCAGGCTGTTCTTCATGTCGGTGACGAAGTTCTGGGCGCGCAGGGCCGAGGTGAAGTTGGACAGCGTCGGGTGGGACGGCCAGAACTGAGGGGTGAACGTGGTCACCTCGTTCGGCGGCTTGAACGCCGTGTTGATCATCCAGTACACCGGGAACGCCATGATGATCGTGAAGGCGAGACCGACCGCGTTGAAGAGGACCGCGGACCGCCGGCTGCGACCGACCGGCCGGACACCCTCCACGGGGCGGTACCGGCGACGGCGGACGGCGGGGGCGGGCGGCGCGGCGAGAGGAGTGGCCATCAGTCCGCTTCTCCGATCGTGAACATCTGTCGTACGTAGAACGCCATCACCGCGAGCAGGAGGATGACGGCGAGGATCGAGATCGCCGAGCCCGGACCGTAGTGGCTCTTGGCGAAGGCCTCCTCGTACGCGTAGACCTGCAGCGTGTAGTAGTCGAGCTCGGGCTTGGTGCTGCGCATGATGAACGGCTGGGTGAACAGGCCCATGTCCCAGATCACCGACAGCGTGGTCACGATGACCACCAGGGGCCGGACGACCGGGAAGAGCACGTTGCGGAAGACCGCCCAGGAGCCCGCGCCGTCGACGATCGCGGCCTCGATCAGCTCGCGGGGCACCTGGGACAGCCCGGCGTACAGGCTGATCGCGAGGAACGGGATGGCGCCCCAGATCACCAGCGTGACAATGACCGACCAGCCCTGCATCGAGTCGATGAACCAGCTGTGGTTGGAGAAGTCGACGCCGGGGATTTTGTCGATGACGTAGTTGACGACCCCGAAGTCGGTGTCGACGAGCCACGAGAAGATCTGCGTGGAGACCAGCTGGGGCATCGACCAGACCAGCATCATCGCCACGATCATGACGATCCGGACCCAGGGGCTGACGGTGCGCATGAGCAGGGCCACCGCCATGCCGAGCACCACCGACACGACCACGCAGATCGCCGCGATGACCAGTGTGCGCAGCACGACCGTCCAGAAGAAGCCGTCCTTGAGGATCTCCGAGTAGTTGGCCAGGCCGACCCAGGTGGCCGGCTCGTCGAGGAACAGGTTGCGCTGGGTCAGCTTCTGGAACGACAGCACCGTCATCTTGACGATGGGGTACGCCAGCAGCCCCGCCAGCACGATGATGGTGGGCAGGGACAGCAGGTACGGCGCCAGGCCCCGGCGCTCGCGCCCGGCCTTCCGCGCCCTGTGTGCCGGTCGACCGGGACGCAGGTCTACCGGCCGGTGGGTCGATGGCTCGACCGCTTGCATGGACGAACTCCCTTGCCGTCGTACCGAAGGTCGGGGGCCGCAGGTGCCGCCGGCCGGCCGGGCCGGCGGCACCTGGCTACGCCACGGCTAGCCGTTGAGCGTCTTGGTGATCTGCTCGTCGGCTGCCTTGGTGGCATCCTCGACCGACTTCTTCCCGGTCGCGATGTCCACCAGCATCTGCTGCAGGAGGTTGGCCTTCTCCACGTCGGCCCAGTTCGGCGCGTTCGGGGTGAACCAGCTGCTCTTCGCCGCCTGGGCGGTGGCCTCGTTGCCGGCCACCTTGGCGGCGTCGTCGAGCAGGTTCGTCGCGTTGGGCAGCGCCGCCTTGGCGATCAGGCCCTGCTGGGACTTGGTGCTGGTGAAGTCCTTGATCCACTCAGCGGCCAGGTCCTTGTTCTTGGACTTGCCGGACACGCCGACCACCGAGCCGCCGAGGAACGAGGGCAGGCCCTTGCCGTTGAAGCCGGGCATCGGCGCCAGCGCGACCTTGCCCTTGACCGCGGTGTCCACCATCGCCGACTTGTCGTTGTTGGGGTCCTGGTGCGCGGACTGCACGGCGCCCAGCTCCCAGCCGTTGCCGTACATCATCGCGGCGTGGCCCTGGCCGAAGATGGCGTCCTGGTCGTTCTCGTCCTTGGTCACGTCGCCCTTCGAGTACTTCTTGACCAGGTCGGCCCACTTCTTCAGGCCCTCGACCGAGGCCGACTCGGACAGCGTGCCCTTCCACTTGTCGCCGTCCTTCTTGGCGATCTGGCCACCGTTGCCGTAGACCCAGGCCATCGCGGCGTACCAGTACTTGCCGGGCATGTAGAACGCCGAGAACTTCGGGTCCGAGGCGTTGGCCGCCTGCAGCTTGTCGGCCGCCGACAGCAGGTCGTCGTACGAGGTCGGGGCCTTCAGCCCGGCCTTCTCGAACAGGTCGGTGCGGTACAGCAGGGCCCGCGCACCGGCGTAGTAGGGCGCGCAGTAGGTCTTGCCGTCGGCCTCGCACGGCGCCGAGAGGCCGGTCAGCCACTTGTCCGAGTTCTCGAAGCTGGACTTCTTCTTGGTGATGTCCGCGAAGCCACCGTTGAACACGTACTTGGCCGCCTCGGTGTTGCCCAGCTCGATGACGTCGGGCGCGTCCGATCCGGCCAGCGCCGCGTCCAGCTTGGTGAGGTGGTTGGCCCACTGCTGGTACTCGACGACCACGTCGGCCTTGGTGTCCGCCTTGAACTTGGCGACGGCGTCGTCGACGACGGTCGGCCACCCGCTCTGCGCGTCGACCATCAGCCAGACCTTGATGGTCTTGCCGGTGCCGTCGAGCGGGTTGGCGGCCGGGGTGTTACTGCTGCTCTTGCCGCATGCCGCGACGCCGAGCAAAGTCGCCGTTATTGCCGCGGCGACCGCGATCCTGCGCTTCACGCGTTCCTCCTCGAATGAGCTACCGGGTTAGAAGAGATCGGGTTCGTGTTTAGGGGGTGAAGGGGTGCTACGCCACGCAGCCAGCTGCGCGGCATCGACGGCGGTTGCCGTCGACGTCTCTGGGTCATCCGCCGGCTCCGTCCTTGGCCGCCCGGTGCGCGTCGACCGCCCGGGCGGTCACCTGGAAAGCCGTGTGTGCCCGGTCGTGCAGCCGCTGCGCCACGGCGATGTAGAGCAGGTCGAGCACGACCAGCTGGGGATGGCGCGCGGACAGCGCGTCGGGGCGGAACGGCGTCGTCTGTACCGCCGTCAGCAGTACCACGTCGGCGACGTCCGCGAGCGGGGAACGGGGAAAACTGGTCAGCGCGATGGTCGTCGCGCCGTGGCTGCCCGCCTCCGCCAGGATCTCGATCGTCTCCCGGCTCTGCCCGCTGTGCGATACCCCGATCGCCACGTCGGTGGAGCCGAGCGTGGCGGCGCTGGCCAGCCCGTCGTGGATGTCCTTCCAGCACCAGGCGGCCACCCCGATGCGGTGCAGGCAGAACTGCAGCTCGCCACCGACCAGCGCGCTGCTGCTGGCGCCGTAGATGTCCACCCGCCGGCCGCGGGCCACCGCGTCGGCCGCGGTGGCGATGGCGCGCAGGTCCAACCGGGCGGCTGTGTCGTGCATCGCCCGGGTGTCCGCGGCCATGATCTGTTGCAGGACGGTGTCCAGCGGGTCCTCGGGCTGGATCTCCCGTCCGATGTCCACCCCCCAGCCCGCGGTACGGGCGGCGCGGCCGGTCTCCCCCGCGATCCCCAGCCGCAGCTCGGCGTACCCCTCGAAGCCCAGCGCCCGGCAGAACCGGGTCACCGTGGCCGGCGACGTACCGCTGCGCTCGGCGAGCTCCACGATCGTCGCCCGGGCCGCTCCCGCGGGGTCGTTGAGCACCTGCTCGGCGACGCGTTGCAGGGCTCCGGTGAACTCCGGCAGCCGGTCGCGGACCCGGACGAGCACGCTGTCGGGCAGCTCCTCGGGCGCGCCGGACGCCCGGCCCGAGGCGTCTGTCGCGGCCCCCGCCGCCGCCACGCTCGCCTCGGTCTCGGTCATCCGTCCAACCTTTCCGGAAAGAATCTTTACTATTGGCGATAAGAATTCTTACTATGAGCCCGGATGTCAACGGCCTGGACACTGGTTTTCTGAACTGTTACCAACTCCGTAACGGGACGGCCGCCCATGATGAATCGCCTGGCCAAGGCATGGATCGACCGGGCGACGGGCAGGTATCAGCCCGTCAGGCGCGCGGGATCGGCCGGGCGGACGGGCATTACGCCGACGGCTCGGCATTCCCGGGATCGCGGCCCCGGGTCAGCGGAACAGGCCGGACAGCCAGGGCACGGTGCGCAGGTAGGCGTAGCCGACGGCGATCAGGAAGGCGGCCACGCCCAGGTGGGACAGGCGGGCCGTGCGCCGTTCCCGGCCGAGCCAGCGGACCAGCACGATCCGCCCGACCAGGCGCAGCAGCGCGAACAGCCCCGCGGCGACGACCAGTACCAGCACGAACGAGAGCAGGTGGCCCAGCGGGTTGGCCCGGTTGGCGATCGCCCACACGCCCCAGCAGAGGAACGCGACGATCACCCCGAACCAGCTCCACCCGCCGCCCCGCTTGAGCAACCGGATCTGCTCGGAGACGGGGGTACGGGGGCGGCGCGGCGGCGGTTCGAGGACCGGTACCGAGGTCGGGTCGGGACCGCCGGTCGGCTTGGGTACCACGGTGGCCCGGCCCCGCATGAGCTGCGCGGCGCTCGGCTCGGCGAGCTTCGCCGTCGCCGGCCCGCCGGGCGCCGTCGCCGGCCCGTTCTTGACGGTGGCCGGCCCACCGGCGGCGGCCGATCCCGCGCCGGCCGCGCCCGCCGGCCGGATCCCCGCCGCGTCGGCGGCGCCGTTCGGCGTGACCTTCGTCCGGGGCAGCTCGGCCTGCGCGACCTTGGTGGGGGACGGTACGCCGGGCATCGGGTGTGCGACATAGGCCGCCGTCGCGAGCAGCGGTGCACCACCGCCGGCGCGATCGCCGGAGAACGCCCCGCGCAACTCGACCAGCTCCCGTTCCAGCCGCTCGATGCGCTTGAACGCGTCGGTCTCGGTACCGGAGACCACGGAGGCCCGGCCCACCGCGCGGGCGGCGGAAGTCGACGGCGCGCTGTCCGGCTCGGTCCAGTCCACCCCCTGGACCGGGAACCCGGCCGCGCGGACCAGCATCGCCAGCCGGTCCACCCAGGCGACGAGCTCGCGGGTGTCGGGACGGTCCCCCGGCCGCTCGGTGAGCGGGGCGAGCAACGTGGACCGCAGCGCCGGATGGTTGGCGAGCAACGGGTGGGAACCCGGCGGCACCCCGCCCTTGGCCCGCGGAAGCGCGCCGGTGACCAGGAAGTACGCGACCGCGCCGAACCCGTGCACGTCGTAGGCCGGCCCGACCCGGCCAGACAGCGCCTCCGGCCCGCCGGACTCGGGGGTGTAGGCGATCTGGGTGATCTCCTCCGCCCGCCAGTACCGCGCGCCGGTGAAGTCGATCAGCCGGACCTCGCCGGTGGCGAGCACCATCACGTTGGACGGCTTGACGTCCATGTGCAGCACCGGGGTCGCGCCGTGGTCGGTCGGGTAGTGCAGGGCGCGCAGGACGCCCGCGATGGTGCGCAGTGCGGACACCCCGTTGAGGCGCCGGCCGGCGCCGCCGGACTGGCGCAGGTACTCGCGCAGGTTGACCCCGTGCAGGTAGTCGTAGACCTGGTACGGCACCGCGTTGCCGGGCTGCGGCGGCTCGCCGGGCCGGTGGGGGGGTGGGCCGTAGAACCCGTCGGCGCGCCGGCAGATCCCGGCGACGCCGCGGTTGTTGAGGTCCATCAGGGCGGCGTCGCCCTTGTCCCAGGAGCGCAGCTCGTCGACCAGCGGACGCTGCGGGTCGACCCGGAACACCTTCACGGTCATCGGTGCGCTGGACACGCCGCCGCACAACCGCACGGCCCGGTAGACCTCCGCCTGGCCGCCCGAGCCCAGGTGCGCCACGAGCCGGTAGCGCTGATAGGTCTCCGGTAGCGGGCTCGCCGGACCGCACACCAGGTCCAGCAGCGCACCCTCAGCCATGTGTCGACGCCCCTCCCTCGTCCCCCGAGCGTAGCCACTGCAATGCAACCCAAGCGCCTGGACCTTCGGTCGGCGCGGCCGCCTCCGGCGTGAACCCCCGAGTTCTGGAAGAAATTCGTCGCCGTACCCCTTGCGGATGGGATAGACACGACAGATGGCGGTCGACAGGTTCACCCTGCGGGCGGGCACGCCCGAGGATCACGACGAGATCTACCGGGTACTCCAGCAGGCGTTCAACGACGACCCCGACGACGCCGAGCGGGAGGACGAACGGCTCGTCTACGAGCCGGACCGGGCGATCCTCGTGGAGTCCGGGCCGACCCTGGCCGGCGTGGCCGGCGCGTACACCCGGGAGCTGACCGTCCCCGGCGGGGCGCTCGCCGCCGGGCACGTGACCATGGTCGGGGTGGAGCCGGCCTTCCGCCGGCAGGGCGTGCTGACCCGCATGATGACCCACCAACTGGCCGACATCCGCGCCCGGGGCGAGACGGTGGCCATCCTGTGGGCCAGCGAGGGTCGCATCTACCAGCGCTTCGGGTACGGGCTGGCGGCCCGGAAGCTGTCGTTCGACGTCGAGCGCGAGGCCCGGTTCCGGGTCCCGCCGGCGCCGGGCGGGCTGCGCCCGGCGGCGCCCAAGGACGTGGTCGCCGAGCTGCAGAAGGTGTACGACCAGGTGCGCCTGGAAAAGGTCGGCTGGTCCAGCCGGGACGGCGTGTGGTGGGAGCACCTGCTCACCGACCTGCCCAAGCGGCGGCGCAACGCCTCGGCCCTGCGCGCCGCGCTCCACGAGGGGGACGGCGGGGTCGACGGGTACGCGCTGTGGCGGGTCCGCGGCGACTGGAGCGCCACCGGACCGCAGGGCGAGGTGATGGTCCGCGAGGTGGTGGCCGCCACCACCGAGGCCTACCGGTCGCTCTGGCACCACCTGCTGACCATGGACCTGACCCGGACGACGTCGATGTGGCTCGGGGCGGTCGACGAGCCGCTGCTCTACCTGGTCGACGAGCCCCGCCGGCTCGGCGCCCGGCTCGGCGACGGGCTGTGGCTGCGCCTGACCGACGTACCGGCGGCGCTCGCGCGCCGGCGTTACGCCGCGCCAGTGGACGTGACGATCGCGGTCGAGGACCCGCTGATCCCCGACAACACCGGCACGTGGCACCTGGCCGGCGACCGGGACGGGGCGCGGTGCGGCCCGGCGGACCGGCCGGCCGAGCTGCGCGCCGAACTGGCCGCGCTCGGCGCCGTATACCTGGGCGAAGCCTCCCTGGCCACGCTGGCCGCCGCCGGCCGGGTCACCGAGCTGGTCCCGGGTACGCTGGCACCGACGGCCACCGCATTCGGCTGGCCCCGCCCGCCGTCCGCCGTCGAGATCTTCTAGCCGGGAGGCGACCTCCGATGGCCCAGCCGCACCGGCGCCGCCGCCGGGTCCGGACCGGTTCGGACGCCACGCCCTCCCCCGCCGACCTGGCCGCCATCACCAGCGCCGTGCAGGATCCCGAGGCCGAGCCCGCCGTGGAGGACCGGGAGGTCGAACGGGGCCTGCGCGGGCTGGTCGGCGGCGGCTCGTCGCAGGTCGGGATCGCCGCGGCGATGCGGGCCCGGGACGCCACCCGCCCCACCGACGAGGACCTGGCCGCCGCCGAGGCCAACCTGATGATCATCCGGCGGGGCTGGACGCCGCCCCCGTCAACCCGCTGACCTACCGCGCTCGTACTCGGCGATCTGCGCGATCCGCCGCGCGTGCCGCGGGTCCCCGGAGAACGGCGTGGTGAGGAACGTCTCGACCAGCGCGGCCGCCTCGTCGAGCGAGTGCTGCCGGGCGCCCACCGCGACCACGTTGGCGTCGTTGTGCTCCCGGGCCAGCCGGGCGGTGTCGGCGTTCCAGGCCAGCGCCGCGCGCACCCCGAAGACCTTGTTCGCGGCGATCTGCTCGCCGTTGCCGGACCCGCCGATCACCACGCCGAGGCCGCCCGGGTCGGCGACGACCCGTTCCCCGGTCGCCGTGCAGAACGCCGGGTAGTCGTCGTCCGGGTCGTAGTCGTGCGGCCCCACGTCGACCACCTCGTACCCCCGGGCGGACAGGAAGCCGACCAGGTGGGTCTTGAGCTCGTAGCCGGCGTGGTCGGAGCCGAGGTAGACGCGCATCGGCTAATCCTGCGCGTCCAGCTCGGCCAGGACCAGCCCGCCACGCGCTTTCGGGGTGAACCAGGTGCTCTTGCGCGGCAGCTTCTGCCGGGCCAGGTTGACCGCGACGAAGTCGTCGACCGTGACCGGCGCGATGAGCACCGCCAGCTCGGCCCGGCCGGCGTCCACCTCGCCGGTCAGCCAGGTGGCCGGGTAGTCCCCGCCGGCGTAGGTGATCCGCTTGTCGCCGGGGTCGAGGCCGAGCACGTCCCGGAAGAGCATCCGCTCCACCAGCGCGTGGTCGACGTTGTCGACGTCGTCGGCGGCCGGATCGCGGGGCAGCGCGACGGTGAACGTCCGGCCGTCGAGGTACAGGTGGACGGTGCCGCGCGACGGCGGTACCGCCGTGCGGTTTTCCGTGGCGCCGAGCCGGTCGATCAGCTCGCGCGGCGGCAGGGTCAGCTCGCTGACCAGTCGGTTGTAGGGCTCGATGGTGACCGAATCCGGGGTGGTGACGACCGCGAGGAAACGGTCCAGGCCGGCGGTCTGCGCGGCCAGGCTCCGGTGGTTGCCGTCCGCGACGACCAGCTCGCCGCCGCCGGCCAGCGCCAGCAGCGCGTCGCGACGGGGGCCGGCGGCCAGGGCCCAGACCTCGTGGGTACGCCCGGCCTGGTCGGTGTCGCTGACCTGCGGCACCCCGGCCGCCGCGACCGCCTCGGCCAGCGCGCCGTGCAGGCCGTGCGTGGTTTGCAGCAGGAGTACCGGCGACAGCAGGTGCCCGGTCGCACGGGCCAGGGCGACCCGTTCGCGGACCTTCTCCACGAACACGTCCTCGTTGCGGATGACCCGACCCGGCTCGTCGGCGCCGGCGGAGATCTGGTCGGTGTCGACCATGGTCCACAGCCCGTACGCGGTCTGGTCCCCGCCGGTGATGCGATAGAGCGCGGCGACGTCCTCGTAGCCGGCGTACCGGCCGCCGGCCTTGGCCTGCGCCAGCCGCTCCACGGCGGCGGGCAGCGCGTCGGTGAACGAGGTGCCCAGGCTCTCCGGCGCCCGGTGCGGCATCTCCACCGCCAGCGCGCTGGCCGGGTTGGCCGCGATGATCGCGGTGATCTCGGCGTCGTCGGCGAACTCGTCGTAGTTCCGGGCGCCGGTGCCTCCGGTGGACAGCCAGGCCCTGGCGATGGGATGCGCGATCGTCATGGGCCGACGGTACCGGGGGCCTTCAGGTCGCCCAGGTGCCGGGCTCCAGCACGACCGGATAAGGGGCTGGTCGCCTGCCACGCCACGCCCGGACGCACCCACGCGACGTGCACGTACTCGCCGTCGACCAGCTCGTACGCGTGCAGGTGCGGCCCCTCGGGATGGCGCTCGACCCGCCAGTACGCCGGGATGCCCGCCTCGGCGTGGAGATCGGGCTTGTCCCGCCGGTCGAACCGGCGGCTGGCTGGGGATTCGATCTCCACGGCCAGCGCCACGTCCTTGGCCTCGCGCCAGGTCACGTCCCGGGCAAAGCCCGGCGCGAGGGCGGCGACGTCAGCCCGATGGCGTTGTGCTCATCGGTCGGGGGTGGGGTCACGTGGAGGCTCCCGTCGATCAGCTCGTTACGGTTGCCGTCCTCCGGCAACGCGTCCAGATCGGCCTCGACCCATCCATCGAACTCGGGGACTCTCATGGGCAGCGCCATTCGCAATCGCCTCCCCAGGCCGCATTGATCGGTCAGCGCAAGCCTAGTCAGTCGAAGGAGGGGCGGACGTCCCGCGTGCGCTTGATCTCGTAGAACCCGGGGGTACCGGCGACGAGCAGCACGCCGTCCCACAGCTTCCCGGCCGCCTCGCCCTTCGGCGCCGGGGTGACCACCGGGCCGAAGAACGCGATCGTCCGGCCGTCGGGGCCCGGGGTGTGGACCACCGGGGTACCCACGTCGAGGCCGACCGGGGCCATGCCGGCGTCATGGCTGGCGCGCAGCGCCTCGTCGTACCCGGTCGAGTCGGCCGCGTCGGCGAGCCCCGGGTCGAGGCCGGCCTCGGTCAGCGCCTCGGCCAGCGCCTCCCGGTCCAGCTCCCGCTGTTGCAGGTGGGCCCGGACGCCCATGGCGGTGTACAGGTCGCGCAGCACCTCGGTGCCGTACTTCTGCTCGGCGGCGATCGCCACCCGGACCGGTCCCCAGCCCTTGGCCATGCTCTCCCGGTACTTCTCGGGCAGGTACTCGCGGCCCTCGTTGAGCACCGACAGGCTCATCACGTGGAACCGGACCCGGACCGGCCGGACCTGCTCCACCTCCAGCAGCCACCGCGAAGTGATCCACGCCCACGGGCATCTCGGATCGAACCACATCTCTACCTGGACCATATGCCCATCCTGTACCCCACGGAGGGCACCCGCGACCACACCCCACGGTGAGCCGGGCCACTACGTGGCGCACAGGTCCCCGTGCGAGACTCGGCGGGCGGGTACCGGCCAATGGGGGCGGGCACCCTGACGTGCGGACGGAGAAGAAACAGCAGTGGCTGGAGTACGCAACCTCACCCAGGACGAGGCGATCGAGCGGGCCCGCCTGCTCGACGTCACGGGGTACGACATCGTCCTGGACCTCACCGACGGCACCGGCGCGCCGGGCGACGGTACCTTCCGCTCCACCACCACGATCACGTTCGCCGCCGCCGAACCCGGGGCCGACACCTTCGTCGAGGTCGCCGCCGAGCGGATCCGCTCCGTGACGCTCAACGGCGCACCCGTCGACCTGACCGCCTGGTCGGCCGAGCGCGGGCTCACGCTCACCGGCCTCGCCGCCGACAACGTCCTCGTGGTCGACGCCGACTTCGCCTACTCCACCAGCGGCCAGGGCATCCACCGCAGCGTCGACCCGGTGGACAAGGAGGTCTACCTCTACAGCCAGTTCGAGACCGCCGACGCCCAGAAGGCGTTCGCCTGCTTCGACCAGCCCGACCTGAAGTCCGGGTTCACGTGGCACGTCAGGGTGCCCGCGCACTGGCGGGTCGTCTCGTCCGCGACGGTCGACCGGGAGGAGCCGGCCGGCGAAGGTGCCAAGACCGTCCACTTCGGACCGTCGGCGCGGATGAGCACGTACGTGACGGCGATGTGCGCTGGCCCGTACCACGAGGTGCGCGACCAGCACGACGGGATCGACCTCGGGGTGTACTGCCGCGCCTCGATGCGCCGCTACCTGGACGCCGACGACATCTTCCTGGTCACCAAGCAGGGCTTCGACTTCTTCCACCGGCAGTTCGGGGTGCGCTACCCACTGCCCAAGTACGACCAGGTGTTCGTGCCGGAGTTCAACGCCGGCGCGATGGAGAACTTCGGCTGCGTGGTGCACGGCGAGCAGTACTACATTTTCCGCTCGCAGGTCACCGACTACGAGTACGAGAACCGGGCCAACACGATCCTGCACGAGCTGGCCCACATGTGGTTCGGCGACCTGGTGACCATGCGGTGGTGGGACGACCTGTGGCTCAACGAGTCGTTCGCCGAGTGGGCCTCGCACTGGTGCAGCGCCGAGGCGACCCGGTTCACCGACTCGTGGACCACGTTCCTGTCCATCCGCAAGAACTGGGGCTACCGGCAGGACCAGCTCTCCTCCACCCACCCGGTCTACTGCGCGATGCCCGACGTGGCGGCGGTCGAGGTGAACTTCGACGGCATCACCTACGCCAAGGGCGCCAGCGTGATCAAGCAGCTCGTCGCCTACGTGGGCATCGACGCGTTCGTCACCGGCCTGCGCGACTACTTCACCAAGCACGCGTGGGGCAACGCCACGTTCGACGACCTGCTCTCCGCGCTGGAGTCGGCGTCCGGCCGGGAGCTGCGCGAGTTCTCCCGGCAGTGGCTGGAGACGGCCCAGGTCAACACGTTGCGCCCGGTCATCGAGCGGGCCCCGGACGGCACGTACGCCGAGGTCAAGGTCCGGCAGGAGGCCCCGGAGGGCTACCCCACCCTGCGCGCCCAGCACATCGGCATCGGGCTGTACGAGCTGCGCGGCTCCGCCCTGGTCCGGCGCGACCTGGTCGAGGTCACCGTCTCCGGTGCGGAGACCGAGGTCGAGCAGCTGCGCGGGCGGCCGGCCGCCGACGTCCTGCTGGTCAACGACGAGGACCTCAGCTACACCAAGCTGCGGCTGGACGAGCACTCGATGGAGACCGTGGTCAACCACATCTCCGGCCTGGACAGCTCGCTGGCCCGGGC
>Ga0137368_10005208_pt1 | contig 13726 bp, 12 predicted proteins | sample SagtaG_13_FD_104917 | JGI IMG/M metagenome (GOLD analysis project Ga0137368, IMG submission 104917) | Vadose zone soil microbial communities from Sagehorn Ranch, Mendocino, California, USA - Sage1_L_100_16 metaG | ecosystem: Environmental > Terrestrial > Soil > Vadose zone | place: USA...
CGCAAGCAGGGGTACGACCCGATCGTGGGGAAGTTCGCCTGCGCAGCGCTCGGTCGCGCGATCGCCATCCAGCACACCGAGGGGTTCGTGAAGGTCGTCGGCGACCGGCAGTCGAAGCTGCTGCTCGGCGTCACGGTGTGCGGCCCGGAGGCGGCGGATCTCATCGCGGAGCCGGCGCTCGCCCTCGAGATGGGCGCCTACCTCGAGGACGTCGCCCTCACGATCCACGCCCACCCCACGCTGCCGGAGGCGTTCATGGAGGCGTGCAAGGCCGCGCTCGGCGAGGCCATCCACGCGCTGAACCGTCCGGAGCGCCCGCGCCGCGCCGAGGCGGGGAGCGCCGCGCGCGCATGAGCGGCCGCGCGCTGCTCGTCCACCGGCTCGGACGCGTCGAGTACGAGGACGGCCTCGCCCTCATGCGGATCGCCGCCGGCGCGGTCCGCGGCGGCGAGCCGGCCGCGACCGACCACCTGTTCCTCGTCGAGCACCCGCCCGTCCTGACCTTCGGGCGGAGCGCCGATCGCGCGAACGTCGTCGCGGCGCCGGAGTGGCTCGCGCGCCAGGGGTTCGAGCTGCACGAGACGGACCGCGGCGGGGACGTGACGTACCACGGCCCCGGGCAGATCGTGGGTTACCCCGTGTGCGATCTGTCCGACCGCCCCGACGTCCGGCGCTACGTCGGCGCGCTCGAGGAGGCGATGATCCGCACCTGCGCCGACGAGGGCGTGGACGCGGCGCGCCACGCCGAGCACCGCGGCGCCTGGATCGGGTCGAAGAAGATCGGCGCGGTCGGCGTCCACCTCTCGCGCTGGATCACCTCGCACGGCCTCGCCTTCAACTTCGCCCCCGACCTCGCCCACTTCCGCGCGATCGTCCCATGCGGCATCGCGGACCCGCGCCTGGGCGTCACGAGCCTCGCCGCCGAGCTCGCCGCGCGCGGGCGCCCGGTCCCCGACCGCGCGGCCGTCGAGGGGCGGCTCGCGGCGCACCTCGCCGAGTCGCTCGACCGCCGCCTCGCGCCGTCCGCCGGGCCGGACCTCCGCACCGTGTCGGTCGTCCCGATCGGCTCCGACGGCCGGATCCTGCTCCTCCGGCGGAGCGCGGACCGCGGCGGCTTCTGGCAGCAGGTGACGGGCCGGATCGAGCCCGGCGAGGCGGCGGAGGCCGCGGCGCGCCGGGAGCTCCTCGAGGAGACCGGCGCGGACGTGCCGGTCGAGCCGCTCGGCTACCACCACGCGTTCGCGCTCGACCCGTCGCTCAACCGCGTCCGCCCGGGCGCGGTCGTGCTCGTCGAGGAGACGGCGTTCGCCGCGCGGCTGCCGCCGTCGTTCGCGCCGGCCATCTCGGACGAGCACGCGGAGCACGCGTGGATGGCGCCCGAGGAGGCGATCGCCCGGCTGGGCTTCCCGGGGCTGCGGAAGGCGGTCCGCCTCGCGGCGGCGCGCTTCCCGGCATAGCAGCGCATACCGCACCGCGCGTCGGAGCGGGAGGTCGAGCGCGGCGCGGTCCTTGCTGAGTCGGCCGGGGATGCGCCGCCGTCTCGCCCTCGCCGCGCTCCTCGCGCTCGTGCTCGCCGCGCGGACGATCCGGGACGGCTTCGAGATCCCGCGCCCGCGGCCCGCGTGCTCGCCGGAGGGGCGCGGGGTCCCGCCGCGCCACTGGCTCGGCTGCGCCACGGACCCCGGGCCGGCGCGCGCGCTCGCCGCGGACGAGCGGCTCGTGCTCGGGCTCCCGCTCGATCCGAACACGGCCGGGCCCCGGGAGCTCGCGTTCGTCCCAGGCCTCTCGCGCCGGCTCGCCGCCGAGCTCGTCCTCGACCGGGAGCGCAACGGGCCGTATGCCCACGTCGCGGAGCTCCTACGCGTTCGGGGCATCGGGCCGAAGAAGCTCGCCGCGGCGGCGCCGCACCTCGCGGTCTCCCTGCCGTAGCGAGGGCGACGCCCCTGCGGTAGGCTCTTCCCCTTCGGAGAACGGGAGGAGCCTTGGTCATCCGCTGTGAGCGCTGCTCGACGATGTACGAGCTCGACGAGACGCTGCTCGCGCCCACCGGCTCCGACGTGCAGTGCACGAAGTGCCAGCACGTCTTCACGGCGCTCCCACCCCGGTCCGCGGGCCGCACGCTCGTCGGCGTCCCCGCCGAGGCGGCGTCGCCCGAGGCTTCGCGGCCTGCCGCGCCGGCGCCCTCTCGCTCCGCGGCGCGCGCGTCGGGTCCCTTTGCCGGGGCGCCTTCGGCCCGCGGCGACGGAGCCGCGCCGCGTGGCGTCCGCCCGGGTGCACCTCCGGTCTACCGCCCGCCGGCGGCCGCCTCGGGCGCCGGGTCGGCGCCCGTTGGCCGGGCACCCGTCCTGCGGCGCGACGCCGTCGGCACGTTCGAGGCCCGGCTCCGCTGGGCGGCGCGCTGGCGCTGGCTCGCCCCGCTGCTCGGCGTGGCCCTCGTAGCCGTCGTCGTCGCTGCCTGGCTGCTCCTCCACCGCCACGCCGACGTCGGCGCGGACCAGGCGCACGTCGAGGCGCTCGCGCTCGTCGCCCTCGACGACGCAGCGAGCCTCGACGCCGCGTCCGCGCGGCTCGCCGCCGTGGTCGAGCGGGCGCCGAAGCTCCGCGGCGCGGCCGCGGACCACGCGCTCGCGCAGGTGCTCCGGGCTGCTGCGGTCGCCGACGAGGTCGAGTCGCTCGCCGCGAAGCTCGCGGCGAGCTCTGACGAACGCGAGCGGCTGCGCCGGGAGCAGCCGGTCGGTTGGGAGGCCGCCGAGCGTGCCGCCGCCGCCGAGGCCACCACGCTCGAGCCGGAGGTTCGCGGGCGCGAGGAGAAGGTGCGCGCGCTCGCCGGCGCGGCGCGCGACGAGCTCGCGAGGGTCCAGGGCGAGCTCGGCGACACGGTCGAGGTCGTGCGCGGGCAAGCCGCGCTCCACGCGCTCGCGGGCGAGCGGGACCGCGTGCGCCGGATCGTCCGCGGCCGCGAGAGGGGCCCGCGCGACGCGTGGCTCGACCTCGCAGACGGCTGGAGCGATGCCCGGGATCCGGACCGCGCGGCGCGCGAGCGCGCGCTCGGGAAGCTCCGCGCGCTCGCCTCGACCCGCCCGGACCTCCTGCGCGGCCGCTACCTGCTCGCTCGCGCGCAGGCGTCGCTCGGCCGCAAGGCGGAGGCGCTCGCGACCCTCGACGGCATCCTCGCCGCGAATGGTCGCCACGAAGGGTCGCGCCGCCTGCGGGACGAGCTCACGGCTCCGCCGCCGCCTCCGGTCTCCGTCCCCGGTCCGGTCCAGCCCCCCGCGCCCACTCCACCGGGAAAGGGCCCACCGCTCACGAGAAAGGCGGTTCCACAGCCCGGCGCCGGCGCTTCCGCCGGCCCCGGCGCGTCTGCTCCGTCTCCGGGCGGCGCAGCGGCCGCCCCCGCGTCCGGCGGCGCGCCGTCCGCTCCCGCGCCCGCGCCCGTCGAGCCGAGGCCGTCGGCCGCGGAACCGCCGGCGAGCGCCCCGGCGGCGGCGCCGTCTTCCGACGTGCCGCAGCCCCCGCCCGCAGCTCCCCCGCGCCCTGCGCGGCGCCGTCTGGAGCCCGTGGCCCCCGGACCCACGGACGGGTAGGGCGCAGGCCGCTGGCTCGCGCCTTGCCTCGTCTGCGGCGCGATGCTCGCTGCGCTCGTCTGGCTCTCGCTCGCGCTCGTCGCGTTCAGCTACGTCGGGTACCCGCTCGTGCTCGCCGCGTGGGGGGCGCTCCACGACCTGCGCGGAGCGCTCCAGTTCTTCGGCGGTGGCCCGGATCGCCGCGAGCGCGGCGGACCGCCCGAGTGGCCTCGCCTGTCGCTCCTCCTCGCGGCGCACGACGAGGAGGCCTGCATCCGGGCGAAGATCGAGAACTGCCTCGCGCTCGACTACCCCGCCGACCGGCTCGAGATCGTCGTCGGCTGCGACGGGTGCGGCGATCGGACGGCCGAGCTCGCTCGCGAGGCGGGCCGAGGGCGCGTGCGGGTCGTCGAGCTCGCGCCCCGGGCCGGGAAGGCGAGCGTCCTCGCGCGGCTCGTCCCCGCGGCGGCGGGCGAGCTCGTGGTGCTCACCGACGCGAACACGATGCTCCAACCCGGAGCGCTCCGGGCGCTCGCGCGCCGCTTCCGCGATCCCGCGGTCGGGGCGGTCGTCGGCCGCCTCCGGCTGCGCGAGGCGAAGGGCGGCGCGCTCGGTGAGGGGGTGTACTGGGCGTACGAGACCTTCCTGAAATACCTCGAGGGAAAGCTCGGCTGTGTCCTCGGCGCGAACGGGGGCCTCTACGCGATCCGTCGGATCCTCTTCGGCCCCCTCCCCTGGGACACGATCACCGACGACTTCGTCGTTCCGCTCCGGATCGCGGTGCGCGGCTGGCGCGTCCCGTTCGAGCCGACCGCCGTCGCATACGAGGAGACGACCGCCGACGTGCGGAACGAGTTCGGCCGGCGCGCGCGCATCGGCGCCGGGAACTGGCAGGCGCTCGCGCGCCTCCCGGATCTCCTCGACCCCCGCACGGGGTTCATCGCGTTCGCGTTCGTGTCCCACAAGCTGCTTCGCTGGTCCACGCCGCTCCTGCTCGCGGTCGCGCTCGTCGGGAACGGCGCGCTCGCCGCCGCCCCCGGCGCATGGGGGTACCGTGCGCTCCTCACCGCGCAGGCCGCGTTCTATGCGCTCGCGTTCACGGGCCGGCGCGGAACGGCGGGGCGCCTCGCGCGCGGCGCGCGCTACTTCGTCGAGATGAACGCGGCCCTCGCGGTGGGCTTCTGGCGCTTCGTCCGCGGGACGCAGCGCGCCGCGTGGCACCGGACCGAGCGGCCCGCCGCCCGCGCCGCGTGACTCACCGTCACCGTCGATGCGCAGGAACGGCCGCGGGCTCGTTCACCCGGCGAGCACTCTGATCGTGGTTCATCTACCCGCCCGGGGGTCCCTCGTGGGGCTGAGGCGGTCGTTTTCTTGCCTCGGGAGAGGGCGTGCCCTTGCACGGCTGGTCACCGCACCTAGCTTCAAAGCAGAGGCCACGGGCGGGCAGCGGGCGGGGAGGGGACCGGAAAGGCTCGCGGGGACCCCATGAGCGTCATGGATCGGATCCGCAGGCTCAGCAGGGCGCAGCACGAGGCGCTCGTCGCGATCGACCGCGACGAGCAGAACGCGGTCGAGCTCGAGAACCTCGAGGCCGACCACCTCGCGGCGGAGGAAGCCTACCTCCGGCGCAAGGACCGGCTCCTCGGGCACGAGGTCCCGGACGTCTACCAGGAGATTGCGGCCTCCCGGGCGCTCCTCGCCCAGGTCATCCGCCGCCGGCAGGAGCGGTTCGAGGCGCTCCGCGTCGCCGTCCTGACCGGCCGCGTGGCGGAGTCGGACGGGCCGATGCAGCTCGTCCTCCTGCCGACGTGATCCGCCGCCCGTCGCGCGGCGCCTGATCCTGCGCCGCGCGCCGGCGTGCGGCATGATCCGCCCGTGGCCGACCTGCTCGTCGTCGCTCCCATCCTGACCGGGGATCCGGCGCGCCCGCGCGCGGAGGCGGCGCTCGCCCGCGACGGGATGTTCGCGGCCGTCGGCGCCCGGGCGGAGTGCGAGCGGCTCGCCCGCCGCGGGACGGTCCGGATCGAGGCGGGCGGCGCGGTCGCGGGCCTCGCGGACGCCCACGGGCACCTGGCGCTCCTCGGCAGGTGGCGTGGGGAGGTCCGGCTCGAAGGCGCCGATGACGAGGAGGCCTGCGCGCGGAGGGTCGCGGAGCGGGCCCGGGCGACGCCTCCCGGGAGGTGGCTCCGCGGGAGCGGCTGGGACCAGAATCGGTGGCCGGGCGCGCGCTTCCCGTCCGAGGCCGCGCTCACCCGCGTCGTCCCGCGCCACCCGGCGGCGCTGTCTCGCGTGGATGGGCATGCGCTCTGGGTGAATGCGCCCGCGCTCGCCGCCGCCGGAATCGGGACGCGGACGCCGGATCCGCCCGGCGGGCGCATCCTCCGGGCGCCCGACGGGAGCCCGTCCGGCGTGCTCGTGGACGCGGCGCAGGACCTCGTGCTCGCGCGCATCCCGCCTCCCGGCTCTTCGGAGCTCGAGGACGCGGTGCGTGCGGCGCTCGCGGAGCTCACCCGCGTCGGACTCACCTCCGTCCACGACGCGGGGGTGACGTCCGACGTGCTCGCGGTGCTGCGGCGGCTCGCCGCCGACGACCGGCTGCCCCTCCGGGTCCACGCGATGCTCGACGGCGAGCGGCCGATCCCGGCGCTCCGCGAGGCGATGGCCGAGGCGCGCGGCGCCCCCGAGGTCGGGCGGCTCGCGGCGGTCCGGACGGTGAAGCTCTTCGCCGACGGCGCGCTCGGCAGCCGCGGCGCCGCGCTCCACGAGGACTACGCCGACGATCCGGGGAACCGCGGGCTCCTCCTCGCCGACCCCGCGGCGCTCGCCGAACGCGTGGCGGCGATCGTCGCGGCGGGGCTGCAGCCCGCGGTGCACGTCATCGGCGATCGGGCGGTCACGGTCGTCCTCGACGCGCTCGAGGCGGCCGCGCGCGCCGCCGACGTCCCCTCGCTCCGACCGCGGCTCGAGCACCTCCAGCTCGTCCTCCCCGGCCACGTGCCGCGGCTCGTCCGCCTGGGCGCCGTCGCGTCGATGCAGCCCGCGCAAGCGGCGAGCGACGGTCCGTGGCTCGCGGCACGGCTCGGCGCCCGGACGGAGCGGCTGCGCGGCGCCTTCGCCTGGCGAACGCTCGTCTCGGCCGGCGTCCCGCTCGCGTTCGGCTCGGACTTCCCGGTCGAGGATCCCGATCCGCGCGCCGGCCTCGCGGCGGCCGAGACGCGGGCCGCCCGCGGCGGGCTGCCGTTCGGGAGCGAGGAGCGGCTCACCCGCGACGAGGCGCTCGCGGCGTTCACGCGCGGCGCGGCGTACGCTGCCTTCGCGGAGCGGCGGCGCGGGATGGTGCGCGAGGGGATGGACGCGGACCTGACGGTGTTCGCGGGTGACGTCGCGTCGTGCCCCGCGGAGGCACTCCGGGAGCTCGCGGTGACGCACACGATCGTGGGCGGGAGGCTCGAGTTCGAGGGGGCGACGGCGCGGTGACGCCGCCCTGCGCGGTCGCTACAGCACCGTCGCGTACGCGACGAGCAGCCGTCCGGCAGGGACGCGCCCCGCGCCGACGAGGAGCACGTCGTTCAGCGCGCGGCCGTCGTCGCGCCGGACCTTCCACGGCTGGCCGCCGTTCACGTGCACCCGCAGGACACCGTGGTCGGTCCGGTGGAGCACGAGCGCGGTGCCGTCCGCCGCGACGGACTCGACGAGACCGACGTGGTCGGGTGGGCCGCCGGGGCGGTCGGCGAGGAACACGAGGTCGCCGGCGGCGGGGCGGCCGCGGCGCACCTGGGAGCGCTCGCGCGCGAACGCGTGGAGCGCGCGCGCGTCGAGCGCGTCGTCGGGGAGCGGGGCGCCCGCCTCGGAGAAGGCGGCGCGGACGAGCGCCGCGCAGCCGTCGCCCCAGCGGACGCCCGCGACGACGATCTCGCGCTGCCCGACGAGGGAAGAGGCGGTCTCGAGGGCGCGGTGCAACGCCTGATCGCGCGGCGGGCGGCGGCCCTGCACCGCTCGCGCGGCGAGCGGCTCGATGCCTGGGGCGCGCTCTTGCGTCGCCCAGCGCGGCGACGACGAACCGGGGGCCGGGCCGGCACCCGGTTCGCGGGTGCCGGCCCGGACCACCGGGGCGGGCGGGGGCAGGCGGTCGCGCCGCTCGGCGTGCGCCCCTCGGGCGCAGGCCATCGCGAGGAACCCGAGCGTGAGGACGCTCGTGCGAAGCGGCGACATCGCCTGCGATGGTACGCAGCGCCGGCCGCCCGTCCAGTTTCCGGCGGCGGTGTCGGACCCGGCGGCTAGGCTGCGAGCCTCGCCCTCCCATGTCCCGCCGCTACCAGCTGAAGCGCGCCGAGCCCGCCGCGCGCGCCCTGAACTACGAGGGGCTCCTCAACGACCAGCAGATCGCGGTGGTCGAGGCCGGCGACGGGCCGATCCTCGTCATCGCCGGCGCGGGGTCCGGAAAGACGCGCACGCTGACCTGGCGCGTCGCGCGCCTGCTCGCCGACGGCGTCGAGCCGGAGTCGATCCTCCTCCTCACGTTCACGAACAAGGCCGCGCGCGAGATGCTCCGGCGCGTCGAGGAGGTCTGCCGTGTCGACACGCGGCGCCTCCAGGGCGGCACGTTCCACCACGTCGCGCACCAGGTCCTCCGCGAGCACGGGGCCGAGCTCGGGTACGAGCGCGGGTACTCCATCCTCGACCGGGAGGACTCGCGCGACGTCATGGCGGCCGCGATCGCCGACTGCGGCCTCGCGGTCGGCGCGCGCCGGTTCCCGAAGGCGGACGTCCTCATCGACCTCGTCTCGATGGCGGTGAACACGCAGACGCCGCTCGCGGACGTCGTGGCGACCCGCCGGCCGCAGTTCGCGCCGCTCGAGGAGGACCTCCTCCGGGCCGCGCGCCGCTACGCCGTGCGGAAGCACGAGCTGAACGCGATGGACTTCGACGACCTGCTCATGAACTGGAAGATCCTGCTCGCGGAGCGGGAGCCGGTCCGGCGGGCGCTCGCGGCCCGGTGGCGCCACGTCCTCGTGGACGAGTACCAGGACACGAACCGGCTGCAGGGCGACGTCGTGGACCTCGTCGCCGGCGAGCACCGGAACCTCTGCGTCGTCGGCGACGACGCCCAGTCCATCTACGCCTTCCGCGGGGCGCACTTCGCGAACATCCTCGAGTTCGAGAAGCGCTATCCCGACGCGCGCCGGTTCGACCTCACCGTCAACTACCGCTCGACGCCGCAGATCCTGGCGCTCGCGAACGCCTCGATCGCCGCGAACGTGCGGCAGTTCGAGAAGGAGCTCTCGAGCGTCCGGCCGGACGGGACGCTCCCGGCCGTCGTCCCGTGCCGCGACGTCGTGCAGCAGGCGGCGTTCGTCGCGCAGCGCGTGCTGGAGCTGCGCGACGAGGGCATCCCGCTCCCCGAGATCGCGGTGCTCTACCGCGCGCACCACCACGCGATGGAGATCCAGTTCGAGCTCGCGCGGCGCGGGATCCCATTCGTCGTCCGGAGCGGCGTCCGGTTCTTCGAGGCGGCGCACGTGAAGGACGTCCTCGCGCACCTGCGCTTCGCGCGGAACCCGGGGGACGAGCTCGCGCTGAAGCGCTGCCTGCGCCTCGCGCCGGGGGTCGGCACCGCGACCGCCGAGGGCGTCTGGAGCGCCTTCGTGGCGCGGCGCCGGCGCGGGGCCGGCACGGTTGACGAGCTGCTCGCGCCGGACGTCGCGTCGCAGGTGCCGCCGAAGGGGCGCGCCGGCTACAAGCGGCTCGCGGAGCTCCTGCGCGCGCTCTCCCGCCCACCCACGGCCGACCTCCCGGGCGAGGCGATCGAGAAGGTGCTCGAGGCGGGGTACGAGGAGTTCCTCCGCGCCGAGTTCCTGAACGCAGACTCCCGCATCGAGGACGTGCAACAGCTCGCGGAGTACGCGAGGAGCTACGAGGACACCGAGGCGTTCCTCTCCGAGATCGCGCTCCTCACCGAGCTCTCGGCGGAGACCGTCTCGGAGGGCGGCGAGCCGGACGAGAAGATGGTCCTCTCCTCCGTCCACCAGGCGAAGGGGCTCGAGTGGCGGGCGGTCCTCGTCGTGTGGCTCGCCGACAGGCGGTTCCCCTCGGCGCAGGCGCTCAAGGACCGCGACGGAGAGGAGGAGGAGCGGCGGCTCTTCTACGTCGCGTGCACGCGGGCGAAGGACGAGCTGTACCTCGCGTACCCGCTCGTCGCGGCGCCGCGCGACCGCGAGCGGATCGTGATGAAGGCGTCGCGCTTCCTCGAGGAGCTCCCGCCAGCCGACCCGGAGCTGTTCGAGCGGTGGCAGCTCGACGACGGCCCTGGCGCGCCGGCGCTTACCTCCGCGTCGGCGCAGGCCCAGCTCGGAGCCGCGCGCGACGCGCGCGTCATCCCGGCGCTCTTCGGGAAGTCGGCGGACCCGGAGGGCGGCGAGGAGGGGGACGGCGGAGGCGAGCCGGGCCCGGGCGAGGACATGTCGCTCTGAGAGCGGTGGAAATCTCCCTCTCCCCCGCGACGCGGGGGAGAGGGTCGGGGTGAGGGGGCTGCGGGATGGCGCTCGGCGCTAATCCGAGCAGTGCCCCGGGCCGATGAACCCCTGGTTGAACTGGTCGAGCGTCGCGGCTGCAGACGTCACCGCGGCGCGGTTCGCCCTCGTGACACCGGTGGGGCCGGTCGTCGCGAAGAAGGCGTCCGCCCACACGAGGGTGGACGCGACCGCCGAGCCGTCCGCGCCGTTCAGCACGTTCAGCTTCGCCGCGATGTACTGGTGGGCGAGCGCGTACCACGCGTTCCCTGCCGGGGCCGTCCAGAGGACCTCGTACCAGGTCTTGCCCGACACGCCGAACACGGTGTCCGCGCCGGCGGGGCCGACGAGCAGCCACGCGTCGTCGTACGGCGCGGGACCGCGGGCGCTGTGCGTCTTCCAGTAGCCCTGGGTGAGCGTGCAGCCGATGGCGCAGGGGACGTTCACGGAGATGACGTTCGTCGCGGAGCCGCCGGGGCTCTGCTCTGGGAAGGCCCACGACGCGACGTTCTCGACCGAGTACGTCCCGCACGTCGCGAACGGCCCGACCGCGAGCGGGTAGGTGAACGTCCGGCTGCCCTCGCAGACCTCGCCGAGGAACCCGGCGAGGGAGTCCGCGATCTCCACGCAGGCGCCGTGCTTCGTCACGCCGGCGCTCTCGAAGTCGACCGCCGCGGATCCGGAGCCGCCGCCGACGTCGTACGCGGCGTCGGCCGTGACCGCGGCGACGTTCGTGCGCGAGGTCGCGTCGGGCAGAGACACGCCGTACGAGCACGTGAGCGTCTCGCCCGCGAGGAGGACGTGAGGGAACGTCACGCCGCAGTCCACCGGCGCGTCGATCCCGCCGCTGACCGTGTCCGCGACGCCGGTGAGGAGCGCCGCACCGGTCCAGTCCTCGTTTCCTTCGAGCCGCTCGCTTGCCTCACCCACCAGTGCCGCGAACGTGGGAGGGCGCGCACCTGTGCCCTGGTTTCGGGACACCGCCCATCGTTCATGAGACAACGTCTCGGACTGTCCGTCACAGCGGCGCGCCCGCCGTCTCGCGCGCCGCCTGCGCACGCACTCACAGTCCGGAATCGCGGCCGGTCGTACCCGGGCGCGGGCGGTTCCGTGCTAAGGGATCGGGCACATGGCCGGGCCCCGCGAGAAGCCGATCATCGGCATCGACCTCGGGACGACGAACGCCTGCGTCGCGCACGTCCGGAGCCGGATCCCGAGGGTGGTCCCCACCGATCGCGGCAGCCTCATCCTGCCGACGGTGGTCGCACTCTCCGAGCGCGGCGACGTCCTCGTAGGCGGCGTGGCGAAGGACCAGCTCGTCACGAACCCGAAGAACACGATCTACGGCGCGAAGCGGCTCATCGGGCGCAAGTGGAACTCGAAGGTCGTGCAGGAGCTGCGGAACTACTACTCCTACGACATCGTCGAGGGGCCGGGCGGAGACGCGGCGGTGCTGCTCGGGGGCAAGGTCCACACGCTCCCCGAGATCAGCGCGATGGTGCTCGCGCACGTGAAGAAGATCGCCGAGGCGTTCCTCGAGAAGCGGATCGACGAGGCGATCATCTCGGTGCCGGCGTACTACTCGGACGCGCAGCGCCTCGCGGTGCGCGAGGCTGGCAAGCTCGCCGGCTTCGACGTGAAGCGGATCGTGAACGAGCCGACCGCCGCCGCGCTCGCCTACGGCTTCTCGCGCGGGCTCGACCAGAAGGTCCTCGTCTACGACCTCGGCGGCGGCACCTTCGACGTCTCGGTGCTCCAGCTCTCCGGCAACGTCTTCGAGGTGCTCGCGACCGGCGGCGACACCTTCCTCGGCGGCGTGGACTTCGACAACCGGATCATCGACTACGTCCTCGAGGACTTCTGGCGCGGGCACAAGATCGACCTCGCCCAGTCGCCCATCGCGATGCAGCGCGTGAAGAAGGGGGCGGAGGCCGCCAAGATCGACCTCTCGCTCATCCCGAACGTCGCCATCGACCTGCCCTACATCGAGGAGAAGAAGGGGCGGCCGCTCGACGTCCGCATGCAGCTCTCGCGGCAGCAGCTGAACGACCTCACCCAGGACCTCGTCGACCGCACCTTCGCGATCTGCGACCAGGTCCTCGCCGAGCGGAACATCCGGCCGGAGGAGATCGACGAGATCATCCTCGTCGGCGGGCAGAGCCGCATGCCGCTCGTCCAGCAGAAGATCCACGAGCACTTCGGGCGGCTGGCGCGAAAGGGCGTGCACCCCGACGAGTGCGTCGCGCTCGGCGCCGCGCTCCTCGGCGACTCGCTCGACGCGATCGACTCGGTGACGCTCGTCGACGTGCTCTCGATGCCGATCGGCATCGCCACGCCCACGAACCACTTCCGGAAGATCCTCGACAAGAACCAGACGATCCCGTCCACGAAGAGCTTCCGGCTCCCGCCGCCGCGCGAGCCGGGGAAGCCCATCGAGATCGACATCTTCCAGGGCGAGTCGGACGTCATCGTGGACAACGAGTTCCTCGGCTCGATCCGCCTGCCCGCCGCCGCGACCGGCCGGCGCATCGACTTCAAGCTCGACGAGGAGTGCCTGCTCAAGGTGAGCTTCGATGATCCGGTGAAGGGCATGACCCAGATCGAGCTCGCGACGAAGGACACCCCCGAGGCGATCCGGAAGGCCCTCGCCGAAGACGCGCGGAAGCGCGAGGCGGAGCAGGACGCCGCCTTCCCCGACGGCGCGGGCAAGCGCGGCGGGATCTTCGGGTGGCTCAAGCGGGGGTGACGTGCGTTTCGCCTCGCGCGAGTGGTTCGACGCGGTGGCGGCGGCGCTGAACGCGCAGCCGGACCTCGCGAAGGCGCTCTCCGGGCTCGCTCGCGACGCAGCGCTCGTCGTCGAGGCGGAGCCGCCCGCGTTCCCGCGCACGGTCGCCGTCCACGGCGCGCAGGACCGCGGGCAGATCGCGCGCTGGCGGGTCCTCGCGGACGAGGACGACCTCCTCGAGCTCGAGCCCGCCTACGTGGTCCGCGCGCCGTACGGCGTGTGGCGCGGGCTCCTCTCCGGGAAGGACCCGGTCCAGGCGGCGCTCTTCGGCCAGGTGCGCGTCGAGGGGGATCTCGAGGCGCTCGTGCGCCGGGCCGGTTACCGGTACGTCGTGGACGCGGCGCTCCGGGTCGTTCCGACGGAGCTTCCGTAGGAGGCAGGCATGACGCGCGACGGAGACGGGAAGGGGAGAGGCGGGCGGCTCTTCGAGGCGGGCACGCGGCTCGTCGCGAGGGCGGCGGAGAGGGTGCTCTCCGATCCGCGCGGCCAGGATGCGGTGGCGCGCGCGGTCGGGCTCGCGCAGCGCGGGCGGCGGCGCGTCGAGGAGGTGCAGGAGAAGCTCATGGCCGCGGCCGGGATCCCGGGGCGGCAGGACTACCAGGACCTCGCGAAGCAGCTCGCTCGCATCAAGCGGAAGGCGCGCGAGCTCGCGGAGAAGCTCGAGCGCGAGAAGACTCCGCCGGCACGGGGCGGGAACGGCGGTTCGCACGGCCCGTAGCGCGCGCGGGCGCCGGGCGCCGTAACGACGGAAAGGACCGATTCCGTTGACAGATCCGGAGGCCGGAGACATACTCCGCCGCCTCGCAGCACCGGGCGCTTAGCTCAGCGGTAGAGCACAGCCTTCACACGGCTGGGGTCGCAGGTTCGAA
>Ga0137368_10005219_pt1 | contig 13709 bp, 12 predicted proteins | sample SagtaG_13_FD_104917 | JGI IMG/M metagenome (GOLD analysis project Ga0137368, IMG submission 104917) | Vadose zone soil microbial communities from Sagehorn Ranch, Mendocino, California, USA - Sage1_L_100_16 metaG | ecosystem: Environmental > Terrestrial > Soil > Vadose zone | place: USA...
CGCGCCGAGAGCCATACCAAAACAAGGAGAACCAACATGACCGTTCTAGCGAATATTGTGATTGCAGTTGTCGCCGTCTTACATCTCGCTTTTCTTGCATTGGAGATGTTTTTCTGGAACCATTCATTCGGACGAAAACGATTTGGGATGACGCCGGAATATTCGCAAGCCTCGGCCTCGCTCGCCGCCAATCAGGGTCTTTATAATGGGTTTCTCGCGGCAGGCTTGATCTGGGGGCTCATTTCCGGCGAGTTCTCTGTAAAGTTATTTTTTCTGATCTGCGTCATCATTGCGGGGATCTTTGGTGCTTTGACAGCGAGACGATCTATTCTTTATATACAGGCATTGCCTGCATTGCTTGGTTTGGTATTGCTTTATTTATCCAGGTAAATCCTTTTTATGGTCAAATCGCGCTTGATAAAACTTGCCGCGCTCGCAGGCATCATCGGTCCCGTGGTGTTTGCTATTATGGTCACAGGGTTGACGTTTGCTGAAGCCAGTTTCATGCGTTCCATCGGGTGGGAGCCATTTGGGAATGTCCTTGACTGGCCCAGTGGATTGGCACTCGGTCCATACGGCTGGCTGATGACGATCACATTCTTTGTTTGCGGAGTGCTGATGGCATTCTTTGCCTACGGATTAAATCTGGCACTTCAAGAAAAATTTGCCACAACCCTGTTGATGTTGGCAGGCTTTGCCATGATGGGACTCGTATTTACCACCGATCCGACAATTCGTTCCTACCCGAAAACTTGGCATGGTTTTTTGCATGATGGGTTCTTTGCCGTGCTTGGTGTAATCCTCATGTTGGGAATGCTCCTGCTTGGACGCGTCTTTCAAAAAAGTGAACACTGGAGGAATTTGGCAATTTACACGTGGGCGACTCTTGCACTTGTCGTTCCTACCTTTTGGCTGAAAGGTCCATGGTTTTACTTGTTTTTATCGGCGATCTTAATATGGAGTGAAGTCACCGCACTCCGGTTAAGGTCAACACAGTAAAGTCTGGCATTCGGACAAAAGTTCGGACATTTTCTTTTTTGCCACAGATTGGCACCGATTTGCACTGATTTTTCCACTTATTCTTCTGTGAGAATCCGTGAAATCGGTGGCTAAGAACCAATTATCCGAACTCCTGTCTCAACTTCAGTAAAGTAAATTGACTTCCGAGGGGAATTTCTGTATAGTAATTGTATCCTTGCTGAAAGGAGAGTCATTATGGGATTAACAGAGTCAGACAATCGCAAAAAGACACCCGGTGTTTCACCCGAACTCCAAAAGGCGATGGAATACTTCAAGGATAAAGAGAATTTACTCACTCCACCGATCACACGCGCCGCTTATTCAGATCGCATGGGATGGATCCTGGCATCCATGGCGCATCTGGCATATGACAGGTATGAAGACAATCGTATGGCGCGTAAACTGTTCATTGCGAAGCTTCAAGGAGGCGGCTTTAAGCTGATCAGAACCTTTTACTCAAAAGAGACAGATACGCAGGCATTTCTCGCACAAAGTGATGATGGATATGCTGTGCTTGCTTTTCGGGGAACTGAGGTTTCAAAGCGTGAGGACATGAAAATAGACATTGAGGCGACCAGGGTCTCTGTCCTGGATGGAAGGATCCACGCTGGTTTTCGGATTGCCTACGAAAGTGTGGCAAAGGAAATTGAAGCAAGTATCTTGAAATTAAAAGATACTCCTCTATATATTACAGGTCATTCTTTGGGCGCGGCGCTTGCTACTGTTGCGACCCAGAGACTGGAACATAATCCCCGCATCAGGGAAATCATTGCGGCTTGTTATACGTTTGGAAGTCCACGGGTTGGAGATAGCCACTACGACATCGAATTTAAATCTCCCATCTATCGCGTGGTGAATACGACGGATATTGTTACCATCATTCCATTGCTAGCGATGGGCTATATTCATATTGGAGATGTGCGTTTCCTCGGCAGCGGGGATGGAGATTTCAGGCGCGGCATCCCCTTTTTTGAGCGCTGGTATCTGTTTGTTTTAACGATGTTCAAGTTTTTTGGTCCCGTTGTCGGCGCGCACGCCATCGTGGAATATCGCAGAAAACTGGAAGCCATTGCCCAGAAGCGAAACAAACGATTTGGACACTAATTTCAAATCAGTGGGGCTGTTTCTCCGAATAATTGTGGCAAATCACTGGTGCTTTTCAGAATAAGGTCCGCTCCCAGCTGCTTCAATTCTGCTTCCTCGCCGAAGCCGCACAAAACTCCCAGCGTTTGCGCCCCGGCGGCTTTCCCTGCCCGCATATCTACAGTCGTATCGCCGATCATGAGACACTCCTGGGGATTGACTCCCATCTTTTGCGCGGCAAGAATAATCGGATCTGGATAGGGCTTCGTGTGGGGAGCGGAGAGACCCGTCACAATCGTATCGAAATATTTGCACAAGTCGAACTGGGTCAGAAAGCGCATCGTACTTTTCTCATCCCGGGCGCTGACAATTGCCATGGGGTAGCGGCCCTGTATGAGTGCCAGCATTTTATCCACGTCGGGCACAAGCAGAAATTTCTTCAAGGTGTGTTTGCGATGGCGATTCATCCAGTCAATGAAGACCGTCATCTCATCGTCAATGCCGATGGTGTCAGCAAAACCCAAGAGAGCATTGCCCGGTGCTTCCACCCACATCACGATCCGACGGGCTGTATGCATTGGGTCGGGGAATAAAAAGCGCGGCAGAATGTCTACAATCTTCTGTGCGTATAGGTCATCTGTGTCGCTTAAAGTGCCGTCTACGTCAAAACACAGGGCTTTTATGCGGGATATGTCGAGTGTCATGCGCGCAATTTTACCGTAATTGATTGTGCTATACTTTGTCTGTTGGTGCGTGATAATTGTTTTCTTGACCGATTATCATGCTTTGGAATAGTGTTTGAAAATTTAAACTGGAAATTATGTCTCTACCGCAGGAACAAGATCGTACCAAAGCTCTACTTGAACTTCTCTATAACGTCAGCCGCGAAGTAGCCACTGCGCTCGATTTGCGCACGGTGCTCCAGCGCGTATTGTATGAAGCCATGCAAAACGTGGGCGGAGAGCGCTGCAGCATTGTTGTGCTGGATGATGCAGGTAAAGCCGTGGATGCAACCATTGTGTATGGGAAGCAAGTTCATGAGCATACAACCCTGCAACTGCGCGACACCATGGAACGCGGCTTGGCTGGGTGGGTGATCCGCAATCGCAAAGGTGTGCTGATCCTTGATACAAGCAAAGATGATCGCTGGCTGATGCGCCCTGATGATGCCATGGATAAATCAGGGCTTAAATCAGCGATTTGTGTTCCCCTGCTGGCTCGTGAGCAATTGGTCGGTGTTCTGACGCTTGTGCACCCGGCCCCAAATGCCTTTTCAGAAGAACAATTTGATTTGATGCAAGCGATTGCAGATCAGGTGGGGATTGCGGTGTTGAACGCGCGTTTGTATACCGAAAGTCAACGTCAGGCGCGTGTAATGACCGCACTGGCTGAAGGCGCGGCTGCCATGAACGCCTCTCTGCGTATGGAAGATGTGTACCAGCGCATTTTGATCCAAACGATGCAGGCTTTGCAGGTGGAAACTGTTGCGCTGGGTATGTTGGATGGTGAACAGATTGTTTACCGGGCTGCGGCGGGACAAAGTGCAGGAAACATCCTCGGTCGAAAGATCGCGCTTGGGCAAGGCATCGCAGGTGTCGCGGCTCTGGAGGGACGTGGTGTGGTCGTGCCAGAAGTCAGCCAGGATAAAAATTATGGGGAGGCAGACATGTTTGGGGGAGTGATGATGCGGTCGGTCGTTGTTGCACCGATTCAGTTTCAGGGGCGTGTGATTGGTATTATTGAAGCGATCAATCCCATCACTAAATCCTTTGACCCGGATGCGTTGCTGGTCATGACTGGTATTGGCGGGCTGGCAGGTTCGACCATTCAAAACGCTCAACTATTCGAGCGACTTCAGGCTGCCCATGAGCGTTATCATGAATTATTCGAAGCCAGCATTGATCCAATGGTAGTTACCGATTGGGAAGGACATATCCTTGAAGCCAACCGCCAGGCAATTTTGCTCAGCGGTTATACCAATGAGAAGTTGCATACGTTGACGATTGATCAATTGCATGAAGTAAATTGGAATCGCACCGGCATGGAGTTTGAAACGCTGCGCGAGAATCGCACCTGTTCTTATGAGTCGTTTTTGCATCGCGAAGATGAAACCCGTACTCCCATTGAAGTATATGCGCGGCGCGTGGAGCTGGATGAAAGCGACGCGATCCAGTGGATTTTGCGCGATATCACCGAACGCAAGGAGCTGGATAGTTTACGCGAGGATTTGACCGCAATGATCTATCACGATCTGCGCTCTCCACTGGCGAATATTGTTTCGAGCTTGGATGTACTGTTTAGTATGGTGCCGGAAGATGATAAGGAAACGGTTCAAACCGTCCTAAAAATTGCTGAGAATTCAACGGACCGTATCCAGCGTCTTGTCAGTTCTCTGCTGGATGTGAACAGACTGGAAACTGGCCAACCTGTAGCAGACCAAAAAGTTGTGGATACGATTCAGTTGATTACGCGGGCCGTTCACGATGTAGAGCCTGTGGCGAAAGGACGCCGCCAAACTATCTCTGCAAATTTGCCGAACGAACTTCCGCCCATCTGGGTGGATGAAGATATGGCACGGCGTGTCTTGATTAATTTAATGGAGAACTCGGTTAAGTTCACGCCGCCAGATGGAAAACTTGAAGCAGGCGCCACCCATGAGGGGGATTGGGTGCACATGTGGGTAAAGGACAATGGACCTGGCATCCCTGTTGTAGAACAAGACCGGATCTTCGATAAGTTCACGCGTCTGCGGGGTGGCACAAAATCAAGTGGATTGGGAATCGGTTTGGCATTCTGTCGTCTCGCGGTGCTGGGACATGGTGGAAAGATATGGGTTGAAAGTGAACCGGGAGTTGGTTCCATTTTCCATTTTACATTCCCTATCGCCACGAAAGAGCAGTTGGCTGGCAGTTCAGACTAAATAAAGGGTGACATTCCTTTGAAACATAAGGTAAACAGGAGCACTGGTTAAATGGATGCAATCGCAAAGAATGTTTACATTGAGGATAGATATGTAGGCGTAACGCTGGGTGTGATCACACAACCGCGCGGACTGATCCAGATCGACGCGCCGCCTTCGCCGGAAGATGGACGCACATGGCGCGCCTCGCTCATGGGGATGGGCAATGGACCGGAACGTGTCCTCATTAATTTGGATGCGCATCCCGACCGCACTTTGGGAGTCCGCGCCATGGATTTCACGGTCATCGCGCACGAAAAAACCGCGCAAGCCTTTCGGAATCGTCCAAATACTTTCAAGGCCCAGGGCGATGAAACGGGCGCGAACTGGGAAGCCATTCCCGGTTTGGGCAGTGTCCGTTGGGCTCCTCCAGAAATCTCCTTTGTGGAAAAAATGACATTACAATGGAGTGATTCGCCTATCCTGCTGGAGAGTCGCCCTGGTCCTGCCTCCGGCGCGATCTGGCTTATTCTGCCCGACGAAAAGGTAGTCTTTGTCGGCGATGCAGTGACGAAGTCTCAGCCTCCTTTCCTGGCGTATGCCCACCTGCCCGAGTGGATCGAAACGCTAAAGATATTACAGGAGCCTGAATACAAAGGCTTTACGATCGTCAGTGGGCGTGGCGGTGTTGTCACAGCGCAAGTGGTTCGCAATCAAACGGATATTCTCAAACGCATCTATGATAAAGTGGAAAAACTTGGAAGTAAAAAATCGCCTGCGCCTGCCATTGATAAATTGGCTGATCAAATCCTCAAGGATTTCAAAGTTCCTTCGGCACGCCAAAAACAATATTCTCATCGCCTGCGTTATGGGCTGAATCATTACTTTGCGCGTCACTATCATACAGCTTCACGTTACGTCCTGGATGAGCAATGACAGCTCAGCCTCTCTTTGAAGTCACGCGGGGCAATATTGTAGAGTCCATTCATTATGGTTCCATCGCAGTGGTGGATTCAAATGGCAAGCTGATTTCTTCTTATGGCGACCCGAAAGCGGTCGCCTTTTTGCGCTCGAGTGCTAAACCGTTTCAGGCACTCCCCTTTGTCGAGCGCGGCGGCGTGGAATATTTTGGATTTACGCCGCGCGAACTTTCGATCTCATGCGCTTCGCACGAGGGCAGTGACCTGCATGTGCAAATGGTTGAGGGGATTCAAAAGAAGATCGGTGTGGAGGAAAGTGCTCTTCAATGCGGCGTTCACATGCCGGGCGATGTGGATGCATTCAAGTCCCTCATTGTCAATAATAGACAGCCGACCCTGAACCAAAATAATTGTTCCGGGAAACATACGGCGATGCTGGCACACGCCAAAATGCGCGTGCTCCCGCTGGAAAATTACCTGGATATTAATCACCCCATCCAACAGGACATCCTCTCTTCTTTCGCCGAGATGTGCTTGCTTCCGATGAAAGAGGTTGAGCTTGGCACTGACGGTTGTTCCGCACCTAACTTTGCCGTCCCGCTTTATAACGCGGCGCTTGCCATGGCTACGCTCTGTGACCCGCGCCAACTTTCTGAGGCACGCGCCTCTGCATGCTGGAAGATCACCTCGGCGATGATGACCCACCCTGAAATGGTCAGCGCCTATGGAGAATTTGACGAGCAATTAATGAGAGTAGGAGAGGGGAAAATTGTCTGTAAGCGCGGTGCAGAGGGATATCAGCTCATCGGTCTCCTGCCTGGTGTTTTGGAGCCTGATTCCCCTGGAGTTGGGATCGCCCTGAAGGTTTCTGATGGTGACGCCGCCCGTACGTCGCTTGATCTGGTTCACAGCGTTCGCGTCCGCCCTGCGGTGACGCTTGAGATTCTGCATCAACTGGGAGCGCTTTCTTCAAAACAGAAGCAGGCTCTGGATCCGTTTGGACCGGTAAAACCTGTCACAAATCATCGCGGCATGATCACCGGTCAATCACGTCCAGTGTTTGAACTTTAGTTTGTATTAAACGTGCGCCTTGCGAAGGCTTTCATTCCTTGAATTTTATTCTTAGTCCTAACCTTCGCAAGGCTTATCTATTAACTCAGTAACGCCTCGAGCGTATGATTGTTTTCAGCGAGGCGTACGGACAGCACTCGCCCAATCCATTGATGGAGATGGAAGGCAAGTTCGGGGTCATTCTGCATCATCCTGTTGTATTCATTCAAAGACAACTTATACAGAACACTTGACTCATTCGCTACGACAGTTGCCGTTCGCGACTGCTTGAGAAACAATCCCATTTCACCAACCATCGTTCCTCCACTCTGACTCCTCAAGCGGATAAATTTCCCCTTTGATATTTCCAATCGTGTTGTCAATTCGCCTGAATCGATAAAATACATGGAATCCGGCTGATCACCTTTGTTGATTACGATGTGATACTGCTGAACTTCCTCTTTTTCAAGATACGTCATAAATCTATTTATATGCTCTTTGGTCGGAAGCATTTTCCGTAATTGCGCGTGTAGTGTGCCAGCTCGAAGAATCGTAGAACCTCCCTCTTCGAGAAGCAGCTTTGATTCACACCATTCCATTCCATGGTCCAGGCTTTGGAAAAAGTGTATCCATTCGTCTTGTTCGTTAAGCCCAGCTCGGGCTAGTTTGTGCTTCGTTTCTTCATTCAGATCCGTGAGGATCAAATGGAATTTATGATTGTCCGCGAGTTGCCTGAGGCGGATAAAACTAAATACAGCAGACGAATCCATTGCGCTGACATGCTGAAAGTCAAGAATGAGATAATGGAGCTTCTCACGTTCAGAATCTTTGATGCGGTCATTGATACGATTGACCAAACTTTGGGAGGTCCCAAAGAAAATGAACCCATGCAGGCGCAGGATTTGGATCTGCTCTCCCACGCGCCTGATCAATTGCCTGTGCTCAAATGGCCGTTCTGTACTGCTTTGGTAGGAGGTTCCAGTTAGCGCATCCTTGATAATATCAATGCGGCTGTAATTTACTACAAACAGTACCACCGCAATAACGATCCCTGTTCCTACTCCTGCCAGGAATCCTGCTACTGCCACCACAACGAGAATCACCCAGACCAAGAGATAATCAATGCGAGGCAATTGGAACCAGGCGTCATACAGCCATTCCGTGAGAAAGGATAGACCTACAAAGAATATCAATCCACCCGCGATCAGTTTCGGAATCAGCGAGAGCAAGGAAGCTCCAAATAATAGGGTTAGTCCCGTCACAGACGCGGCGAACACCGGTACCAAACGATTAGAAATTCCCATGCGAAATGATAAAGATGAAACGCCCAGCATGTGATAGCCTACCGAACTGCCACCCAATCCGCCGGCGATATTGGCAATGCCAGTAGAGATTAGCTCACGGTTCAAATCCACATCTTTTTGTGCGATCAGTTCCAGTGCGCTCGCATTAAGTAAGAGGGAAACAAGACTAATGACCGCTATTGCGGCAATATTGCTCGATTGACTGAGAATTACATTCCAATCCACTTGCACAAGAAGCGACAAGTCCAGCGGCTTCCACAGCGCGCCTTGTGGAAACGGTCCGAGCAACCATCCCATCTCACGCATCTCATTGAGGCTAAATCCACTGATCCGCATCAAAATATAGAAGACAGCGATCGTTCCAACCAGCAATGCCGGGTAAGTAAGAAAATGGTTGAAGCGGCGTGAAGCAATCAACACCAGCGTGCCGAAAAGAATGCCAGGAATCCATAACAATAGCTTTTCAACTTTGAAGAGGATATCCAGGTTTGCCAGGCTGGGCGCGCTACCAAGCATTATGCCCAACCCACCCTGTATCAATAGCAGACCTGTACCGGCGATGAAGCCTCCCACGACTGGATAGGGAATAAAACGAACAAAGCGGCTCAACTTAAAACCACCGATGAATAAAAAGAATAATCCTGAAATAATAGATGTCAAAATAATGGTTACTACGACCGTAATAAATTTTGCTTCTATTGGGGCATCTTTCATACTCACTACGATCGCTGCGGCAGTCAATCCTAAAATGGCGGCTGGACTATCCTGGGGAGCACCAATCATTCCAGGGGCTGAGTTGGTCAGGCCAATCATTAATTGAAGGATCAACCCGCCAAAGAGCACCATTCCAATCCCCATTGTAGCAAAAGTTGCCAGTTCGCCTGAAAAAATCAGGATTGCAAATGAAGTGATGAGCGGAATGACGATTACCCCATCCACCAAACCAATACTTAAAACAGGAAGCAATTCACGGACATCAAATTTATTTCTCATTTTTAATCCTTGCTTCATATTTGGCGTTACCAGTGGGAAATCCAGGAGATCGTATTAGTAGCATAACATAAAAGAGTACCAAGACAGTCAAAATAAAAAGAGTGTTACAATGAAAATGAGAAAAGAACTATCCTCTAGAGAGATAATTTATGGCTTCTGCTGGGGATCGCATTCTACTTGTTGAAAATAACCCAAAAATCAGTGATTTGATCGCTCGCCAGACCCTCATCCCGACAGGTTATTATGTGGATGTAGTGGCTGACTCTACTTCTGCGGTTAAGCAGGCGCTTTTGACGCCTCCCGACCTAATCATCGCGGATTTGAATCTTCCCGGCTTAAGCGCCAAAGATTTGCTTGTCGCGCTTGCTGCTCAAGGCGTGAATACGCCCTTACTGGTGATCGCCAATAAAGGGCAGGAACAGGAAATCATCCAAGCGTTTCGTCTCGGCGCAGCGGATTATTTGTTGTGGCCCGCTCGGGATGCAGAAGTGCTTTCAGTAGTCGAACGTGCATTAGAGCATGTCCATGAAGCGCGCGACCGCCAGCAACTTGATTTGAAACTAACGGAAGTGAATCAGGAGTTCCATCGTAAGGTGCGTGAGCTGACAGCTATTGTCAATATTGGCAAGGCAGTCGTTTCTATCTCTGATCAACGAATTTTATTTCAGAAAATTGTGGATGGGGCTTTGCAGATCTCGGATGCAAATATCGTCTGGTTGCTTATCCGGGACGAGTCTAGCAAACAGTTTCTTCTGATGTCACAGCGTGGCCTGCCTGATGTTTGGGCAAAGAAACTAAACAAGCCCCTGGATGATGGCATCAGCGGACTGGTGGCACTTTCCGGTGAAACATTATCCATTTCAGGTGAGCCGTTATTGAAATTCAGAATTGCCAATTTGGGCGGGGCTGCCTGCGCGGTGCCGATTAAAGTTCAAAAGGAAATTATCGGGATGCTGGTTGTTGTTCGCAAAGATGCCCGGCCGTTTGAAAAGACAGAGCAGATATTACTTGAAGCGGTGTCAGATTATGCCTCCATTTCTCTTGTCAATGCCCGCTTGTTTTATGCCTTGAATAGCTGGGCTCAGGCGGCTGTCGAAGGGGAGAAGCGACAGAATGCACTTCTTGAAGCGGTTAGAAATTCTGTTGCCGAGGAATTAAAGTCCGCGGCTTATCCCATAGAGCTTTTATTGGCAGGGAAAGCTGGCAATCTTACGGATATTCAGCGCCAGGCGTTACAATCGACCCGCGCGGCCCTTCAGCGATTAGCGCGTGTTACTGAAAAGACCACGCCTCGTGTATCCACTACATTAAAAAAGAAGTAAAATTCCTTCATCGCACTCTATGCCGAAACCCGACCTGATCCTGCTAGCATTGGAAGAATCTTCTATTTTGAACTTAATGGATCGCGTTTTGCGGGCTGTTAAGTATGAAACCGCGATTGCTACAGATACACAGTCATTGGGGAAAATATTGCAGGAATCTGTCCCCGGACTTTTGTTGATTGGAGAGAAATTCGGTGGGTATGATGGCATAAAAATCGCCAAAGAATTGCAAGATCGCTTCCCGACTTTACCTGTTCTTGTATATACCGAAAAGATAAAGCCTGAACTGGTTAAGGGACTTTTCCGCTTGGGGTTGAGCGCCTATTTATCACCGCCACTCAGCACAGATGATATCGTTGATGCGGTTGAAAACAGTCTTAGGAACGCCCATCGTGTGGGCGATTGGCTTCGCAAGGAAGTTAACCGGACAACGGCCTCCCTGCAAAAGCGCACTCAGATCTCCGAAGCGGAACGGACGCGCCTGGAATTGGTATTTAATAATATTCATGACAGTGTGATGATTCTCAATCCAGAAAACGCCATTATCCTGGTGAACCCAGCGATGTGCCGGGCTTTTGGGATCAGTGCACAGGCTGCAATTGGCAAACCTGTATCTGATGTCATTACGCATCCAGATGTGCTGAGTCTGATCACACGTGTAGACTCAAATGATCCGTTTCAATATCATGAAGTCAGTTTCCCGGATGGAAGGGTGGGTAATGCTCAATTCGTAGCGATTCATGGAGTGGGGTATGCTCTTACTATGCAGGATATTACTTATCTCAAAGAAGTGGATCGTATTCGAACCGAATTCGTGAATACGGTTTCGCATGATCTGCGCTCGCCTCTGACCTCTGTCATTGGTTATGCGGAGCTTGTCGATCGCGCCGGTCCGCTAAATGAAAACCAGCATGATTTCCTGGGACGTATCCAGGATAGTATTCAACATATTACCTCGCTGATCAATGATTTGCTCGATCTTGGCAAGATTGAGGCGGGCATGGATACTCGTCGCGAGTTTGTGCAATTAGAAGGAATCCTGCGTTATACCATTGACATGTTGCAAGGACAGATTAAGTCCAAAAACATCACTGTGCACATAAGTATCGCTCCAGCGTTACCGGCAATCCGTGCCAATCCTATTCGTCTCCGCCAGGTGTTGGATAATGTTATCGGGAATGCGATCAAATATTCCTATCCCAAGGGAGAAATACACATTTCCATTCATTTTGAGGAAAACCAGATCATCTTAAAAGTGACCGATCAGGGACCAGGGATTCCCACGACAGACCAACCTCATATCTTCGATAAATTCTATCGAGGCACGAACATTAATTCAGATGTAGAAGGTTCCGGGCTTGGTCTTGCCATTGTCAAGAACATCGTGGAAAATCATCAGGGGAGAATCTGGGTAGAATCAACGGTGGGGAAAGGCAGTTCCTTTTTTATTGTTCTGCCAGTCGTTTCCGATCTTGTTCCAATACCGAAGAAACAAAAATCATAGTCATTCCAAATCCCGTTAAAAAATGCCTCCGCTGAGGTCAGCGGAGGCTTTCGCCAAAGGAGGAGACAGTGAGGAGCATTTGGAGGTGTCTTTGTTCCGTCTCCATATTCATAATATCTCAGGTATCGATTTCCAGCCATCGTAAAATGTAACGGATAATTGGTGACTTTTTTCACAAACAAGAATCGTATCTCTGAAGCTTTCTCTTCAGTAATTTCCCACTGCTTATTTTTCTGGCAATCGCGAAAGAATAGAATTCTTTGACCGCTTTTGTGCCGGCGGATTTGGATCGATCCCCGAACGCATACTCTCCAGTTCTGAGCTGAAGCGCATCCAATCCTGTACTAGAATGACGAGATGAGGCGTTTTATCTTTGAAAAAAAACCTGGAAAGGAACAATCGCAGTAAAACAGGTGAGATAGGATACCCATTCAAATCAATAACGAGCGCGGTCTTATTGGCGAGCGGCGAAAAAATGTCACGCACCCAACCAGACATACTTTTATAAGCAAAAATATATCGCATCTCGGTCGCGGTCGTCTTTTTAAATCGCTTATAGGAAATATTAAGCCGCATAAATGGGGTAACAAGTTTTAGATAATTGCGGAGAGGCTGTACATAAGCAAAGTATCGGATAATCCAAAAGAAAACACCAATCAGAATAGCCAGCCCGCCAATGCCTGCAAAGAGTTGCCAGCGCCATGGAAGAAATTTGCCGAGAGGCGCGATGTATTCGCTGTATGCCAAAGCGAACATCCCAAGACCGATCGCGATCATGGCTGGCCACCAGCGATTTAGCATGTGCCGATAAACAACTAATGGATATTTATGCCCCGCACGTGCCATCCTTACTCATCCTCATTCAGGGGGATGGATAACCCGCCTCCATCCTCCGCCGTGATTTGGCCAGCGTTTAATTGGATGCTCAAATTCCTGATCGCTTCCGTTAAATTCTGCCCGCGCAAGCTGAGCGTCACATCGCCACGCGTCTTCTCAATGATGCCGCGCACCAGGTCGGTCTGCCGACGGAGACCGTTTGTGATTGCGTCGGGATAGTCTATGGTCACCAGCACGGAATAGATTTCATCCATATGACCAAGCAAACGTTCTGCTTCTTGCGAATAACCGGAGCGCAAAATATCGAGTGTGCGTCGGCGCAGTTCACCAACCACTTCCGCCAATCCATTGAGATACGTTGCGTCTATAACACCCAACTCCTCAGGCGTCTGAAGAGCCTTATTTTGGATCAACGCACAGGTTACGTTTGCTTCAACAAATTCTTTAAGGGCATCCTGGGTGTAGCCTGCATAGAACAGATCCGGGAAGTCCTTGAGTTCGTTACGCAGTTTATCTGCCAGACCATGGGCTTCACTCAAATTTGCGTCCATCGCTTCCTGATCATCTCTGTGAACGGCGCGAATGGACACGGAGCAAGCACGCGTAAGCTGACGCGCCAGTCTAAGCGCCTCATCTCGTTTGGCAGTACGGACATCGAAGTTTTGGCGGATACGCTCGGCTATGTCTTCAAGTTTGTACATAATTCACGTTGACCTATAAATGAAAGCGATCGTGGAACAGTTACTCTTTCGGCGGCTCGGGGGGGTGAGGGGGCCG
>Ga0137368_10005224_pt1 | contig 13705 bp, 17 predicted proteins | sample SagtaG_13_FD_104917 | JGI IMG/M metagenome (GOLD analysis project Ga0137368, IMG submission 104917) | Vadose zone soil microbial communities from Sagehorn Ranch, Mendocino, California, USA - Sage1_L_100_16 metaG | ecosystem: Environmental > Terrestrial > Soil > Vadose zone | place: USA...
CCATCGCGTACAGCAGACACGCCAGCGCCAGCACCGCCAGCCCAGTCCACTCCCGCCGCCCGGCCCGCGGGGCAGCGATAGCGGTCACGTTGACTTCCCGGTCGATGGGACTCATGAGCGTTCTCCCTCTCCCCGGTCGCGGCACACTCCGCCTCGCCGTGGAGCTTGGCTGGGTCTCCATGGCGGATCATACGGTCAGGTAGTGACAGCCAGGCTGAAAAGGCCGGGCTCGTCGGCTAACGGCATCGTAGAGGTGGACGCTTTCAAACCGGCTTCAAACCGGCTTCACGGGCGTGGCGGCCGCGCCACTTGGCCAGCTGCTCAAGGGCGCGGGGTCCTCCGGCGTGTCGCACGCCGGCCCCGCGACGGTGGCTCAGGTGGCCGCCGGGGCGGCACGGGAGGCTGAGCGGGCCCGCCATACGGCCACCAGGAGCGCGCCAAGCCCGAAGACCACCGCGGCGAACCAGACCAGGCCACCGAGGATGGGGACCAGGGCCACCAGCCGCAGGATCCCCCAGCCAGCCAGGAAGGCGAGGACCCAGCCTGTCGGCTCGCGCACGATCGACCGGCCAAGGATCCAGGCCGTGGCGCTGTAGCCGAGCGCGTAGATGAGCCCCAGCGCGGCGAGCACCCCAATCCCAAGCGGGATCCCGACGATCGTGACCAGGGCGACGATGGCCAGGATCGGCAGCCCGAAGAACGCCAGCAGCCCCCACCCGATCGACGGGCCGATCCTGGATCGGCCTGCCTCCAGGATCCAGGCGGTGCCACGCCCGATCAGCCACAGCAGCCCCAGCCCGACCACCAGGGTCGACACCGACACGGCAAGCCACCAGGCCAGGCGGCCGATCCAGCCGAACGCCTCCCATCTCACGTTGGTCTGCACCCGCCGGCGCTCCCCGCCGATGGTCGCCCCTGACGCGACCACCGGGGCATCCCTGGACACGACGTCGCCGGTGACGTTGGCGCCGCTGCGCAGCTCCACCTGCCCGTTGAAGACGACCACGTCGCCGTTGACCCGGCCGGAGATGACAACTGGGGCGTCAAAGGCGGTGAGTGACCCGTCGACGGTGCCGTCCACGGTCGAGGAGCCATGAAAGACGACCAGATCGTCGACCTGCTGGCCGCTGGGTACGTCTGCCCGTCCGGACAGGACCACAAAGGCCTCCGAGGTCTGACTGTCCTGCGCCCACGCGGGCGTGGCCAGGCTGAGCACGACGAGGATCAGGAGCCCGGTGATGACGGTACGGCGCATCTTGGCCACCTCCAAACTTCTTGCCTGCTGTCATGTGTGGTCCAGTGATTCCGGCTATGGCTGCGTGCAGGATATGGATATGGGTAACTGGCGTATAGACCGGTAGCAGTCCGTCGTCAGCCGCCCAGCTTGGCCAGCAGCTCCGGGCCGGTCGGTTGGCTCTTGACCCGAGCATCGGCTCGGACATGTCCCGGTCCACCTGGTTCCAGTCGATGCCGCCCAACGGCGGTGCGGGTAAAAGACTCGCAAAAAAAGCGGGAAATCACGTTAGGGCTTCGTCAAAACACCTTCAAGTGCGGGTGCCATCGGCGTACACACCATGCGCGAGCCCAGTGGGATGCGTGGGCGTCGCCTGGATGTCGCCTGTGACAGGGGAGCGGTATGGACGCTGTTGCGATCGTTCTTGCGCTGGTTGTGTTTGCGTTGATGTTGGGCTTGTACGGGCGATGGATCGGATATGAGCGGTGCGGGCGTTTTCGGGTTGGTGGTGTCGCTGATTGTGTTTGGCTATCTGGTGTATGCGCTGATGCGCGGGGAGCGGCTGTAGATGACTGGGCAGGGTTGGTTGCAGATCCTGATCTATGTGGTGGTGCTGACCGCGCTGACGCCGCTGCTGGGCGGGTACATGGCGCGGGTCTACATGGGCCGGCGGGTGGCGCTCGGGCGGGTGCTCGGGCCGGTGGAGCGCGGGTTCTACCGGGCGGTGCGCACCGACCCGGACCGCGAGCAGGACTGGAAGCAGTACGCCACGACCGTGCTGGTGTTCTCGGCGCTGTTCTGGCTGGCGCTGTAGCCATCCTGCGGTTGCAGGGTGTGCTCCCGTTCAACCCGCTGCGGTTCGGCGGGGCGCCGTGGAACGTCACCTTCAACACCACCTCGTCGTTCATTACCAACACCAACTGGCAGTACTACGGCGGCGAGACGACGATGTCGCACTTCTCCCAGATGGCTGGGCTGGCAGTGCAGAACTTCGTCTCCGCCGCGGTCGGCATGGCGGTGCTGGCCGCCGTCATCCGCGGCTTCGCGCGCCGCGAGACCAGCAAGCTGGGCAACTTCTGGGTCGACCTGACCCGCACGCTGCTGTACATCCTGCTGCCGCTGTCGGTGATCGGCACGCTGCTGCTGGTCTCCCAAGGGGTGGTGCAGACCTTCACCGGCTCGGTCGACCTCACCACGATGCACGGGTTCGCGCAGTCGCTGGCGCTCGGCCCGGTCGCCTCGCAGGAGGCGATCAAGCAGCTGGGCACCAACGGCGGCGGGTTCTTCAACGTGAACTCGAGCTTCCCGTTCGAGAACGCCACCACCTTCTCCAACTTCGTGGAACTGCTGTTCATCCTGCTGATCCCGGCGGCCGCGACCTACCAGTACGGCAAGATGATCGGCCGGGTCCGTCAGGGCTGGGCGCTGTATGTCGCGATGCTGGTGATGTTCGCCGTCGGCATCGGCAACGCCTACTACCAGGAGGCCAGGACCACCCCCGCGCTGGCCGCCGCCGGGGTGCATGCCACGGTCAGCCCGGGCTCGACCGGCGGCACCATGCAGGACAAGGAGCAGCGCTTCGGCATCGCCAACTCGGCGCTGTGGGGGACGGCGACCACCGACGCGTCCAACGGCTCGGTGAACGCCTCCCACGAGGCCTACAGCGGCTTCGGCGGGATGACGCCGCTGGTGAACATGATGACCGGCGAGGTCATCTTCGGCGGGGTCGGCTCGGGCCTGTACGGCATGCTGCTGGTGGTGCTGCTGACGGTGTTCCTGCGGGCCTGATGGTGGGCCGAACACCGGAATACCTGGGCAAGAAGATCCAGGCCCGTGAGGTCAAGCTGGTGGCGATCGGCACGCTGTATATGCCGGTGGTGGTCCTGATCGCGGCGGGGCTGGCGATCGCCACCCCAGACGGCAGGAAGTCGATCTACGATTCCGGCCCCCAGGGGTTCTCGGAGACGCTGTACGCCTACACCTCGCAGACCAACAACAACGGCTCGGCGTTCGCCGGCTACACCGGCTTCCTGCAGCCCAACGCGCCCGGGAACAAGGGCGCGACCGGGGTGCCGTTCGCCGACCTGCTCGGCGGCGGGGTCATGCTGCTGGGACGCTTCATCCCGCTGCTGGCGGCGCTGGCGGTGGCGGGGTCGCTCGCGGCCAAGCGGCCGACGCCGGCCGGGCCGGGGACGTTCCGGACCGACTCACCGATCTTCCTGATGCTGCTGGTCGGGGTGATCGTGATCGTGGCCGCGCTCAGCTTCCTGCCGGCCCTGGCCCTCGGCCCGATCGTGCAGGGCCTCACCCACCAGCTCTTCTAGCGGATCGCGGAGGCAGCAGTGCGCAGAAACATCGTCGGGTCGGTGGTCGCCATCGTGGTGCTCACCCTCGGCCTGGGCCTGGTCTATCCGCTGGTGATGACCGGCGTTGCCAAGGTGACCTTCCACGACCAGGCCAACGGCAGCCAGGTCAAGCAGAACGGCAAGGTGGTCGGCTCGAGCCTGATCGGCCAGGACTTCCGCAAGCCGGTCCTGAACGCCGACGGCACGCCGAAGCAGGACGAGGATGGCAACTTGGCTGTTGAGAAGGAGTTCCCACTGCGATGAGCACACCTACCCAACCCGACCAGGCGCCTCGGACGGAGGCGCCGTCCGGGGCGTCGTCGTCGCAGGTGCGGCGGTCGATCTTCAACCCGGCCGTCCTGCGCGCCGCGGTGGGGCCGAGCTTCGCCAAGCTCGACCCGCGCACCCAGATCCGCAACCCGGTCATGTTCGTGGTCGAGATCGGCGCCGCCATCACCGCCGTGGCCTGGCTGATCCAGGCGTTGGGCGGCGGCCCGCTCGGCGGCGGCAACGAGCCCTGGTGGTTCACCTTCACCGTCAGCATCTGGCTGTGGCTGACAGTGGTGTTCGCCAACTTCGCCGATGCGCTGGCGGAGGGCCGCGGCAAGGCCCAGGCGGCCGCGCTGCGGGCACTGCGCACCGACACCATGGCGCGGCTGCGCGACGGCACCCAGCGGCGCACGTCCGAGCTCCGCCGCGGCGACGTGGTGGTGGTCGAGGCGGGCGAGATGATCCCCGGCGACGGCACCATCGTCGAGGGCATCGCCTCGGTCGACGAGTCGGCGATCACCGGCGAGTCCGCGCCGGTGATCCGCGAGGCCGGCGGCGACCGCAGCGCGGTGACCGGCGGCACCATGGTGCTGTCGGACCGGATCGTGGTGGAGATCACCGCCGAGCCGGGCCGCAGCTTCCTTGACCGCATGATCGCGCTGGTCGAGGGCGCCGACCGGCGCAAGACCCCCAACGAGATCGCGCTGAACATCCTGCTTGCGGCGATGACGGCGGTGTTTTTGGTGATCGTGGTCTCGCTGCGGCCGTTCGCGCTGTTCGCCCACACCGCCGCCTCCACGACCACGCTGATCGCGCTGCTGGTGGCGCTCATCCCCACCACCATCGGGGCACTGCTGTCGGCGATCGGCATCGCCGGGATGGACCGGCTGGTGCGCCGCAACGTGCTGGCGATGTCGGGCCGCGCGGTGGAGGCGTCCGGAGACGTGGACGTGCTGCTGCTGGACAAGACCGGCACGATCACGCTGGGCAACCGGCAGGCGACCGAGTTCCTGCCCCTGCCCGGCGTCGACGTCGCCGAGCTCGCCGACGCCGCGCAGCTGTCGTCGCTGTCGGACGAGACCCCGAGGGCCGCTCGATCGTGGTGCTGGCCAAGGAGCGCTACGGGCTCCGCGGCCGCGACCTGCTGCAACGCCAGGCCGAGTTCATCGCGTTCAGCGCCCACACCCGCATGTCCGGCGCCGACCTTGACGGCCGCCGCGTCCGCAAGGGCGCCACCGACGCGGTGGTCGGCTGGGTCAGAGAGCATGGCGGCACCGTGCCAGCCCAGCTCACCCCGATGGTGGAGGCCATCGCCCGCGGCGGCGGCACACCGCTGGTGGTCGCCGACGGCGCCCGCGCGCTCGGCGTGGTCCACCTCAAAGACATCGTCAAGGGCGGCATCCGCGAGCGCTTCGACCAGCTCCGCCGCATAGGCATCAAGACCGTCATGATCACCGGCGACAACCAGCTGACCGCCGCCATCATCGCCGAAGAGGCCGGCGTCGACGACTTCCTCGCCGAGGCGACCCCCGAGGCCAAGCTCGCCCTCATCAAGCAGCAGCAGGCCGACGGCCGCATGGTCGCCATGACCGGGGACGGCACCAACGACGCGCCCGCGCTGGCCCAGGCCGACGTCGGCGTGACCATGAACACCGGCACCCAGGCCGCCCGCGAGGCCGGCAACATGATCGACCTGGACTCCAACCCGACCAAGCTCATCGAGGTGGTCGAGGTCGGCAAGCAGCTGCTGATCACCCGCGGGGCGCTGACCACCTTCTCGATCGCCAACGACGTCGCCAAGTACTTCGCGATCCTGCCCGCCATGTTCGCCCTCCGCGGCGTGCGCTACCGACCAGTCGGCGCAACCGCCCTGCTGCGCCGCAACGTGTGGCTGTACGGCTTCGGAGGGATCATCGCACCATTCATCGGCATCAAACTCGTCGACCTGCTGGTCCACAACGTTCTCGGGGCTTGATCGCAATGTGCGCCATTGGTCCGCTCGGCGCCCGGAATCCTCCCGCGCCGGCCCGACTCCCCGCCGGTGGCCGGGGCCGAGCGGACCAAGCTCACCGCAGGCGATGACGGATCATGCGCCGCGCAACCCTACGGGTCCATCTTGGGTACGCCGCCGGTGTCGACGACGAGCCGCAGCTCGTGCGGGTCCTGCGCGTGCACCTGGAGGCGCGCGGCTACCAGGTCGACGCGGCTCCCGACGGGCGCAGCGCCCTCGAGCTGGCCGCCCAGAGCCTGCCTGACGTGGTCGTGCTCGACCTGGGCCTGCGCCAGGTATGGGCTACCGCTTCGAGCCAGTGTCTCCGACCGTTGAGAGGTGAGTGCGAATGAGCAGCCGCACGCGCCAGCTTGCCGAGGTTGACGGCGAGGGCGTGGTCTGGGGCGGGATCGGCTTTGCGGCCAGCCTGATCGTCGGCGTGGCGCTCAGCCCTTTCCGCAGCTCGATCGGGCTGGAGAACGTCGTCATCGTCTACCTGGCAGTGGTCGCCCTGACCGCCGCCATCGGCGGCCGCGCCGCGGGGCTGGTGTCGGAGCTGTCGGCCGCGCTGTCCTACAACTTCTTCTTCACCACGCCCTACTACACGCTCAGGATCGACTCGGCCGGTCAGGTGATCACGGTCGTGCTGCTGTTCACCGGCGGCCTGCTGGCCAGCCTCGGCGGACGAGCGGGCCGCCGCGCCAGCGTGCAGGCCCGCGAGGAGGCCGACGCCATCCGGCTGCTGCACGCCGTCACCCTGGCCGCGGCCAGCGGCCAGGGGCCGGACCGGGTCGCCGCCGAGGGCCTCCTCGAACTGCTCGGCGCACGCTCGGTGCAGGTCGTGCGGGCAGGACGCGACGGCGACCGGGTTGTCGCGACGGCCGGCGAGCCGGCTGCTCCGCTCGACCTCGACGACCTTCCGCATCTGGATCAGGACGGCCGCATCCCTCCGGGCATCTTCGCTCGGTGGGCGGGACCCTGGTGCTGCCAGCCGAAGGCACCGCGATTGACCTGGTCCGCGACCAGCGTCGGGTCGGCACGCTGGTGGTGCTGCCGGCCGCCGACCACCCGCTGCTGCGCACCACCAGGACCGCGATCGCCGCCATCGCCCACGTCCTGGCGATGGCCGACAGCCGGCGTTGAGCCGGCGTGCCGAGCGCCACCTGCCCGCCGACGCCTCCTATGCAGGTTTCGGGCAGGCTCGCGGTCATCCTGGCCGCCCGCAGGTAGGACTCGTGCGCCGCGCCGCCTGCTTGGCGATGAAGGCGGCGGCCTGTTGCTGGAGCGCGTGGCGCAGCGTCAAGGCGACGACCGATTCGGCGAGGGGCCCGAGGCGTTCCAGCGTGGCGGTGAGCTGCCCGATTTGTTCCGGTGGCATACCAGCTTCGGCGAACGGCTGCCAGAGGTGCTGCTCGAACAGCTCGGTGAAGCGGGCGGCAATGTCGGCGGTGGTCTGTGTCAGCCGCTCATATTCGTCCAGGACCGCGTCGATCGGGATGCCGAGCTTGACCAGCTCGACGCCGGTTTCCAGGAACTTGGGACTCGCGACGCGGAAGCCGCGGCCCTCTGGCTGGAGCAGGCCGAGCTTGATGGCCCGGCGGAGCACCGCTGGGCTGATGGTCCCGCGGGGGATCGCAGACCTCGGCCACACGCCGGCGCAGCCCCCAGCCGGCTCGCCGTTCTCGTCATGGGCGCAGGCGCGCCCGTTCGCCGGCCCGCTGCCGTGGACGTTCGCGCCGGACGCCTCTGGGGAAGCGGCCGTGGCGGTCAAGGGCGTACGCGACCGATGGAAGCCACGGCCACTTGCCATCGAGCACGCTGACGTCGCCCTGTTCCACCAGCCCCCGTTTGCTGCCGCCGCGCCCCGGCTGGCGGCAGCCTTCCAGCTCCACGACCTCACCTACGCGTGGACGGCCGGCGTGGTCGAGCCGCTCGCCACGAGGTACGGGCGCACGGCAGCCTCGCCGTGACCTCCCCGCTGGTGGACGCGCTGCTGGCCATCCGACGTTCGAGTCGGGATCAGACATCTCCTGCCCGGCGCCGGCGAGGCCGCAGCGCCCGCAGCGGCGTGGCGAGCGTGTACAGCGCCGAGCGGATCCCGGCGTTGTGCCACAGGTTGCCCGCGTTGCGCCACTGCCGACGCCGGTCCAGGCAGACTGCTGTGGTGGTCACCCGCGGGTCGGCCACGCCGAGGTGGCGGGCCAGGTTGACGAGCGTCTGCCGCCAGAAGCGGTCCTCCATCCGCTGCAGCACGATCGGCATGGACAGCTCGTACAGCGGGTCGTTGGTTCGCAGCAGCACCTGCGTCTGCACCGCCGTCACGCCGTCCTCGTCGGCCTGGCCGGCTGCGGTGGTGGCGCTGAAGGTGATCCAGGCGGCGAACATGTGCCCCTGCGGGGTCATGAAGGTGAACGACTCCTCGTCGGCGTACAGCACCAGGATCCCGGTCGACAGCTTCACCCCGCCGGGCACCGACATGTTCAGCAGCGCGACATCGCCAGGCACGATACCGGTCAGCGGCCCGTAGAAGCGGCCGGACGGCGGCCAGAAGCTCGCAAACGACTGCTTCCAGACGGTGACCACCTCGGCCGGGGTCATCGCGACGCCGTGCAGCTCCGCCCGGTAGGTCTTCTGCCATAGCTTGCCGAACCCCTGGATCGGGCCGACCAGCCGCTTGCCAGCGACATTCAGGTTCATGGCCTCGGCCGGCACCTCGCCGAGCTTGAGGGTGGTGACCTGCTTCGCCCAGTAGGTGGCATCGCGTGGAGTGAGTTCGGACATCTGCGCCACGTCCTCCAGCGCCAGCGCTTGGGTCGGTTCCGGGCCCTGTGCAGTGCTCATGTCGCGCTCCTCGTCATGATCGGCCTTCGGTTCGGCGTCCATCCTCGGCAGCAAGCGCCGCGGCCCGCCGGCCACCCGCTGGATCCCCTCACCACCGAACGGGTCCTCATACCGTCGGTGGCCCAGCTCCTGGTCGGTCACCAGCAGGGTGGTCAGCGCCACGCGCTCCAGGCCGCTGCCGTAGACAGCGACCACCAGGTCCCGGCCAGGTGGGTTCAGGCCCTCGCTGCCGGTGGGGCGCCCGACCGGGGCGTAGCCGGAGCGCAGAAGCTGCCAGCCAGGTTGGGGCATCGTCCCGATGCGGGGCACCTTGTAGGATGCCAGCGCCCTGGCCCGCGCCAGCGGCATGGAGCGGAACTGGCCAACCGCGCTGACTTCGGCGCCGACCGGGACGGCGAAGGCGCCGGGCGGCACCGGGCCGTTGATCCGCTGGTCGGTGTAGCGGACGTCCCCACGCACCATGACCCGGCCCGGCTTGGAACGGTCCTGGTACTGGATGCGCACGGGCAGGTAGCTGATGGGGTCCACCCACACCTCCAGGTGAGTGATCCGGGCTGGCCCTGCGGCGGTCGACCACTCATACCGCAACAGCAGCACGTAGACCTGGCGGCCCTGCCGCCTGGTAAGCGACGCCGGCCGGTTAGGGTCCTCCAGCCGGTTGCGGAACCACAGCGTCAGCCCTTCGCTCAGCGGCGCCAGGGCATCCTGATCCTGCGGCCGGACCAGCGGCAGGCCGGTCGACACCCACGGCCGAGGTTCCTCTGCCCGCCACAGCACCCTACGGGCCGCCGGCCCGTCGTTGATCTGCAGGCGCACCTCGGCGCTTGGGCCGCCCTCGACCCGGACCCGGTCGGGGCTGGCGAACGCGAAGCGGAAGCTGCTGGTGACGGTCCCACTGGAGCCGGAGCGGGTGGGCATGCCAGACCAAGTGCGCGTGAACCGTCCCTGGAGCGTGCGCACCCCACTGGCTACCTGCTCGGCCCGAGCCACGACGGCGGCGAGGGTCAACTGCCGCGGCACCGGTCCGGGGGCCGTGGTGGGCACCGGCAGCGGCCAGCGGCCGGCCGGGGAGACGACGATGCTCACCGCCACCAGCGCCAGCACCACCAGCACGGCGGCCACCCCGGCCAGCCACAGTCGATGCCGCAGACGCTGGTGGCGGACCCGGACCGGCTGCTGGCCGTGGGCCGGCTCGGCGGCCAGCCGCCCGGCCGGCAGCAGGACCTCCCGGGCCAGCGCGTCGACCCGGGCGAAGGCCGCCACCGTGGCCCGGCACGCCTTGCACTGCTGCAGGTGCTGCTCGGCGAGGAAGCGCTGCTCCGGGTCGGCCTGGCCGTCCAGCCAGGCCGACAGCGTCTGCTGCACGTGCTCGTGGACGGTCATGCCGGATCCTCCTCCCGCACGCGCAGGGCGTCGGCCAGCCGCGCGCGGGCCCGGAACACCCGGCTGGCCACTGTCCCAGCCGGGCAGCCGGTGATCCCCGCAGCCTCCTCGTAGGACAGGCCCAAGACCACCACCAGCAGGAACGCCTCCCGCTGGGCGGGCTCCAGCCCCCCAAGGGCCCGCTCCAGGTCGCCGCGCAGCACCGGGTCAGCGGCGCGCCGGTCGGCCAGCGCCGCCGCCTTCTCGACAGGAACCGTCCGCACGGCCGGCCGCCGGACCTCGTCCAGCGCCACCCGCCGGGCGATGGCATACAGCCAGTGTCGAAGTCCGAGGTGCTCTGCACGGATGCCTGTAGTCCTCTGCACGTCCCTCGTGGATACCGGCTCGGGAACTGACCGGCGCGCCTACCGAGCGCGTGCTGCGGCGAGCACCTCGCGTAGGTCGTCAACGTCGAACCGGTAGGCGTCGATGCTGACTGCGGTGGCCGCCTTCTTGCGGGCCACGACGGACCGGTAGGCGGCCAGCATGCGCTGGTAGCGGTTGAGCGTCGGCGAGTGGGAGTTGCCGCGCTCGTGCTGCGCGTCGAAGTGACTGGCCAGGCTTTCCCAGCGCTCGGTGTTGATCAGATGCCTGGCGTAGCCCAGCAGGCGCGACTCGCGGGAGTCGTTGAGGTCGAAGCCGGTGAACTCGAGCAGGAACCGGACATCGTCGCCGAGTTCGGTCGCGACCCGGTCGCCCAACTGCCCCAGGCTGTGCTCCAGCACGGTGAACATCTCCAGGATGTCGTGCACCAGCGCGCATTCGGCAAGCGGAAGCTCGGGCTCCAGCGCGCCGAACTCGTAGGCGTACTCGTCGGTGAAGCCGCGTTCCAGTGTCTTGATCTGGCGAGCGTGGTCACCGGCCTCGCCGTGGGGGTCAACTCGGTCCAGGATCTCGTGCAGCAAGGCCAGCGTCCTCCGGTCGACCATGGTCATGCTGCGCGGGGCCTCCTCGCGCGCAAGGCCACGGCGGGTGCCCAGCAGGTTCGCGATCGCCTCGCGCAACAGCTCACTCACCGAGGTGTCGCGCGCTTGGGCAAGCCGCTCCAACTCGTCCCGGGTGCTGTCGTCCAGGCGCAGCGTGATCGTCGCCATCATGGTCTCCGTAATACGGTAATACGACCGCACTACTGTAATACGCGCCGTGATGCCTGTCGAGTCGGGGAGGTCTTGTCCGGAAACGATCGTTCGCGAGACACTCGCCAGACCCGCCGGGGATTGGCGGGATTCCGGCAGCTCACCACCCCAAAGTATTGATCATGAAATGTAACGCTACCCGTGTCCGCACCTTCGTAACGCTGTCGGGGGTTCGCGATACAGTCCCGGGCATGCGGATCGGCTACGGACGGGTCTCACCCGCGACCAGAACCCCAGCGCCCAGCACGACGCCCTCACCGCCGCAGGCTGCAAACAGATCTTCATCGACAAAGCGTCCGGCAAGCTCGCCCGCCGCCCCGAACTCGACAAGGCCCTCCTGGTCGCCCACCGCCGGGGAGACCAGCTCGTGATCACCAAACTCGACCGGCTCGGCCGCAGCCTGGAACACCTCATCGACCTGTCCGCCCAGTTGCAGGAGCAAGGCGTCGACCTGGTCGTGCTCGACCAGGGCATCGACACCTCCACCGCCGTGGGCCGGATGTTTTTCCAGATCCTCGGCGCCATCGCCGAGTTCGAGCACGCCCTGATGAGCGAGCGCACCCTCGACGGCCTGGCCGCTGCTCGGGCCCGTGGTCGCACCGGTGGGCAGAAGGCCAAGCTCACCCCGCGCCAGGCGAAGATCGCCCGAGAAATGTACGAAGAGGTCGGGCCTGACGGTCGCCGGCTACACACCGTCGCCAGATCGCCGCCGAGTTCGGCGTCACCCGCCCGACCATCTACCGCCACCTCGCCACGCTGCCCAATGGCACTGACAACCAGCGAGAGACCGCTGACATGAAGTGAGAGATCAAGCACTGACATCCTGACGAGAGATCTCACTAAAGCGACGTCGTTCTGGGGGACAAGCAAATGCGGTACCAACCGCCACCGACATGGCCACCGCCACCGGACTGGCGACCACCTGCGGACGACTGGAGGCCGCCTGCCGGGTGGACACCCAGATTCCAAGGGCTGTTGATCCCGCCCGATGCAGACGGGTATCTCCTGGCGTGTCCGCCTCCTGGCCCAGATTCGGACGAGGCCACCGCTGCGCCCGAAACCCCAAGCAGCGAAGCCTTGCCACCGTCTCCCCAGGAACAGGCGGAGATCCATCAACGTCGAGTGACCCGGATGCTGGGCATGTGGGCGCGGGACGTCCTTCGCGCTGCGCACAGCTACTACCAGGCCGCCGTCCGAGCTGCGTGGACGGATCGGGCCATCGAGTATGGCGAGGACTGGTCTCCCGACCAGGCGGATTTGCCGGTAGAGATCGAACAGGTCTGGGTGCGGGGGTACCACCTTGTCATGGCTGCCACTCAGATGGAGCAGTGGCTCGGCGTGTATCGCAGGCTTACCGCCGAGCCAACCGCAGGAGGCGACGACGATACCGAGCAGGACGAGCACGACCAGCTACTGAAGACGCTGCGGAACACCATCGAACACCTCAGTGACGCCCAGCTAACCCACTACGCCGCCCGGCGGCACCCGGGCAGCCAGAGACGACGCGAGTCGATCACCCAACTCCCCGGAGAAGAACTGTTCCTGGGCTTCGCCGCAGGCTTCGAGAACGACCTGTTCGGGCTGGTCAACGTCACCACGCTCGTCGAGAAGGCGCGAGCACTCGCTGATGTTGACCGCGACCGCACCTATGACGACTTCGAGCCAGACGATATCGACTACGAGAACATGCTGTACGACTACGACGACGGCGTCTGAACTCTGATCGATGGGCTCGTCTCAAGATCCCCTACTGTGCGGCTCGCCGCAGCTTCGAGGGCTCCGGGCCTGGATTCCTGCCGTACTGGCGGCCTCGGCCCAGCGCCCAGCCGGGGTGCACCCGATGCCGGTGTGCACCTGGCCGTGGTAGGCGGCCACCGCCAGCGCCAGCCACCGCTCCAGCTCGCGCAGCGTCAGCACCGCCTTGGCGTCGCCGTCGTAGCCGCCGCGCTGGCGCGGGGTTGGAGAACGTGGTACCCGGCAGCTCGTGGACCGCCTCCATCATGGTGCCGATGACGCGCTCGATGATCCCGCCGTAGTGCGGCTGCCCGGGCGGGCGCCAGCGCAGCGCCACCCATGCTGCTCGCAGCCCCGCCGCATCGCCTCGCTCTTGAACTCGGCGGCGTTGTCCAGGAACAACTCGACCGGCTTGCCGCTCATCGGCCACTCGGCGACCACGCCCAGCCACTCCAACCAGGCCGCTTGTCCGTAACTATGTGGGTCAGGCACAACCCGACCGCCAGCGCCGAGAGCGGCTCCAGCGTGACGACCAGGCCCACGATGCAGCGGCTGCACACGTCGATGCCGATGGTGATGTACGGCCGGCCGATCGGCAGCCGGTGCCGTTCGTCGACCACGACCAGGTCGACCTCGGTGTGGTCGATCTGCACCTGCCCCAACACCCCGCCCACCGTCGGCGGCGTACCCCCGGCCGCTCGCAGTGCCCGCGCGGCGTCCGCACCCTGCCGCG